>Ga0209083_1001194_pt1 | contig 31100 bp, 35 predicted proteins | sample AM7aDNAmetaG_FD_184132 | JGI IMG/M metagenome (GOLD analysis project Ga0209083, IMG submission 184132) | Freshwater microbial communities from Finland to study Microbial Dark Matter (Phase II) - AM7a DNA metaG (SPAdes) (version 3) | ecosystem: Environmental > Aquatic > Freshwater > Lake ... | reverse complement strand
GCTTCTCCGGCAAGAATTGAGGGTTTAACGGATCACGTCTGGACATGGCATGAACTGTTCCATTTCCATTTAAGTATCTTAAATTAGGACATTACCAAAAAATTAAGGTTATCAACAAGTCAAGGGTTGAGGGGAAGAGTAAAAGATTTGAGAAGTATCAGCCCAAATTGAAATTGAGTAACCATCAATAGTTCTTCCCGCAACAAGCTGTGAGTTACCATCTGGATCAACAATGGTTCTATAAACCGTCACTGTGTTGAAATGAGCCGCAACATCCCAAACAGGATAAACTGAAAGCCGCGCGTGAATTTCGGCAACAGAAAGATTTTCGTGTAACAGTTGCAATAGAACTGCACCGCCTCTTAGGCCTTGGTCGTCTTCTCTGTTAGAAAACTCTGATGTTACCGAAATTAACGTAAGGTTATTTTCTGCCGCAAATTTGTCAATAACAGGCATTGCTATGGCAAGAGCTTGTTCTTTCGAGATTAAAGAGTTATTCTCCTGCTCCGCCGGCTTGTCAGTAGTGTTAACGCTTAAGTTTTCCGTTTGGTTTATTGGAGTCGGCGATGGAGTTGATGTAATAACCGGTTCTTCTGATTGAGGGGCAGGGGCTCTAGGAGTATACGCCACGACTGCTGTTACCATAAGGACAACACAAAACGATAAAATTAAAGCGACTAATCCGTAAAAACGAATTTTGACCCCCAATGGTTTCTTAAGCAAGTGATTCGCCATAGAAAAACAATAGTAATAATAGCGATTTTTCTTTTCATTTTTAATTCATGCTACAGTAATTTGTAGCAAGTTCTATTTGTCATAGTTCTGCTTAAAAGATTAGCGGTAATTAGCTTGGTGCTTTTAAGATTTACGAAAACATCCAAGACAACTAAAATCATATAGTTAGCAGAAATTTATTGTGCTTATACTGGGTGTGCAATCGCTGTAAAAACTAAACAGAATCCAAAAAAATAAATTAGAAATTAAGGAGAAAAAGAAATGTTTAGGTTACGGAAGCGATTTTTGGAACGTACTTCCATTTCTTGTCCAGGACGCCTTCGCGTTTGTAGTAGCGGCTGAGCTTGTGGATTTGGGCTTCGATGATTTGCATGTTGCGTTTGTTGTGGAGGTCTTTCTTGTGTTTGTCCATGTGGACTGCGAGGCTTTGGGCTGTCTTCATGAGGTTGCTGAGGTCTTCAGGCAGGGTTGGAGCGAGGTTTGCGGCTTTGAGTGTGTCGCTTATGCTCTTGCCTGTGATTGGTTTAACCAGTGGAATGGCGTATTGGTCACGTAGGATAGTGCCTATGGCACTCATTGAGTGGCCTTCTTTAGCCAGTTTAATTATGAATGAATCTACTTCTTCAGGCTGATACTTGCACCAGCTTGGAGGGCGCCTGCTGACAGGTCGCATCGAATGTGATTTACCTTTTTCTTGCTTTGGCATCGTTACACCTTAAACTGCACCACTAACCACACCCCACGAATATTTAAAAGTAACTCCAACTTGCAGACAGAACCATTTTGCTTTTTACTTCATAACATTTCTTGCTTTTTTAGTTAGCAAGTGAACAATCTGCAGATTCCTTGAGGCGTTCTTTTTTACGAAAAATATAAGTGGTTGCTCCTGTGATGCAAGTTAGCAGTGGGTATCCTCTTTGAAGCGCTATCGCCCAAGCTACTCAAAACTTGCAAGAAATACGTTTGTTATAGTATTAGTTGTTCTAGTTTTGTTTTCTATTCCGCCCTCCTCCGCTACCCCTGACCCACCTTCAATCAAATGGAGGAAAACCTACGATGGCTTCCAAGCTCTCTCTGTCATCCAAACTTCAGACGGAGGCTTTGCCATAGCTGGCGTAGCCTTGTCTCATGGCGGAGCGACATTGATAAAGACCGATTCGTCTGGAAACGTACAATGGCAGAAAGCTCTTGGTAATGCAGTATCGTTGGCGCAGACTAGAGATTGCGGCTTAGTTGTTTTCTGTGAAAATGGCGACGTAATCAAAATTGACTCGCAAGGAAATGTCACTTCAACTTTCTCCGTCGGCAGAAACGGCATGAGACAAGGAATCATAACTGATGAAGGAAACTACATCGTCGTTGGCAATAGCATTTGGGGGAACCAAGAGACTTACGTTTGGCTGCGGAAATTTAACGATCAAGGAACAATTCTTTGGGATATGAATTATACAGGCGGCTTTCAGGTCTCGGCGGTTGTAAACACGGTCGACCGCGGCTGCGCATTGGCAGGTAACTGGAAGAATAATTTTTGGTTAGCTCGGATTGATTCAAACGGCAATCAACAATGGAGCCAAAACTACGTTTACGGCAACCCCCTAGATTCACATTACGTTTACTCCATAGCTAGAACTGACGATGGAGGATTCATTCTTTCAGGAACAGGAGTGTGGCAATCCAGCGGCGGCATGATCCCTTGGCTTATTAAAATAAATCCGCAAGGATATGAACAATGGAACCTGCCTTATGGTCAATATCCCGATGATAGCTTCAGCGCAATCATGCAGAATGCAAACAACGGCTACTTCATTGTTAAGCCCGCATCTGCCTCCATTATGCAGGCAGATTCTTCAGGCAGCGAACTTCTGCAAGAGCAACTTGGCATTTCAGCGATAACATCACCACTCGGTTACCCCGGTTCATCGTTGATTCCCACAGGCGACGGCGGATATGCCGTTGCAGGGTCAACTTCGGGAGGCGCATTCCTGATAAAATTTGCTCCCCAAGCAACCCCTAAGCCGCCCACGGTTAAAATCTGCAGTCCACAAAGCAAAACCTACGGCACAAGCGATATCCCGCTCACTTTTACCGTGAACGAGCAAAATGCTATACTCAGCTATATTCTCGATGGACAGCAAGCAGTGACTATCACTGGAAACACCACTCTGCCTAAATTGAATGCAGGATCACACAACATAACAGTCTTTGCCAATGACTCAACTGGATTGGGTGGGGCTTCAGAAACAATTTCTTTTACAGTGGTTGGCCATTTTCCAATCGAGATAGTTTTCGTTGGGGTAGCTGTCGCTACTGTTGCTATCATTGGCTTTCTGTTTTATTTCAAAAAGCTAAGTCGCTCTGATTTCAAAAAGAAAAATTTGAAAGGTATTGTGAAGAAACAAAAACTTTCGGCCATAACACAAAATAAAATGGTATGGACATTAATCATAATCGGTTTGTGCTTTCTGTTAATTTTTGTTCAGTTCTTCTATCCATATGTCTTTTATTCTTCAACTAAACGCTCAAATGGGTCTTTCGAAGTAGGTGTCAGCTATGTCTACGAGCGAGACAGTGTCGACCAAATCTACAACGAAGTGTCGCACATCAAGGATTTAGGTATAAAAGTAATTCGTGTTAATCTCGTCTGCGATTCGAGTAATCCTAGTTCTTACTTGAATACACTTTCGGATGTATTCTTCAGCGCAGTTAGCCAACTTGGCATAAAAGTCGCATTAATTATAAGTGATCGCGCAAGCACCAATGACATAAACTATTACCTTGACAGATGGGGCAGTGACCTAGCTTACGTTCAAATCCTCAATGAACCCGATGTGGCTTCTTCATGGGAAATGGGCGCTTTGTTCACAGATGATGAAGCAGGTTCAAAATTCGAAGATATATACACAATAATCGCACAGCATCAGCTTTCTGCACAACTATATACCAATTTTTCACCAGCCTTTATCGCGCGCACAAACCTTCCTATCAAATTCAGCGAAAAACTCAACTTTGTAGGTTTTGACGTTTTCATGGATTCATTTCTGACTCTTTCACCCAACATGATACAGCTTCTTCAAAAAATAACGCATAAAGACGTCGTTATTTCTGAGTTTGGCATGTCAACAAGCAACGATGTCACCCAGAGCGATTACATAATCAAGGGTCTGAATCTCTTCAAGAACATGGGGCTTAAAGGCTGCTGGATCGTCTATTGGAACGGCGCGGATAATGATTATGGAATACGAGGCAGGTTAGCGGAACAGAAAATAGGTGAGTGGATTGCCCAGAATACTTAAACTGTCTAAACAAGTCTTCATTCACGGCTTAGTAATAATAACTGTCTTAGTCATCATTCAACTGTTGCTGGATGCTTTCCAGAGCGCCTTTTTGCTGTACATGCCGCCCATAGGTTTTGCCATATTTTTAGTTGTGATGTTCGGGATTCAACCCATAGTCATCGGTGTATTTAACATAATCATGCTTCACCGAATATACAACTGTGAAGGCTGGCAGATTGGTTTCTGGCTCAACGGCTTCTTCCTGCTGGTATTCTTCTCCACAATAAACCTGCTTCTACAAACCAGCTTCGGCATACCGTTTTCATTAGCCGTCGGCATAGTTGAAGTCTTCTTGCTGTCTTACCCATTTGGGTACCTGGGAAAATTCAGCAACCGAGGAACAAAAACAGCAAGCATACAGCAGGAAAAAGTAAGCCCTCCTTCACTCTGAGGAGCACACTGCTTAAAGAAAAAAAGAAATTCACTTATTTACGGGTTCATTTGAGGTCTTTTGGGTCTCTGAGTTAAATGGATGAAGAATCTTGCAATCAGCGAGACTCCAATCAGTATAATGAGCACTGGAACCAGCCGCCAAGTGTTCCCGTCAACAGGAAAACGTTCGCCACAAACGCGGCGCCCAACCAGAAAATCAGGTTGCCCACGGTTTCAGCTATCTGCCTGACACGCGAATGCACCGCGATTCTGAGGGCTAAGATGACGATTTGGAGGATGCCGACGGCCAACATGAAATTAATCATTGCCGTGTAGAAGTCAAGGTGTTCGGCGGGGTGGGCTGGGGCAGGCAGGTTTACGTTGCTTGAGCCGAGGTTGCGGGTTACGGTTGTTAAGTCATTGAAGAACACGGTTGTTTTGTCGGTGATGCCGGGTGTAAGCTTAAAAACTAAACCCAGAATGATTAAGAAACCGCCTACGGCTAAAGCTGCAATTAAGCCTTCGTGAAGAAGGCTGTCTCGACGGGGAGTTTGGCTCATCTATGTGCCTTCTTCACAATTTTGTTATGCAACGATGAGGATATAAAATTAATGTTTCCGGTTGATGCGTCAAGGCTTGTTTTTGTACCATTCTGCAAATTTATGAATAGCCATCGCCCTGTGTGAGTAACCGTTTTTCTCTTGGAGGGTCATTTCCGCGAAGGTTTTGGCGCTCCCAGATGGTTGGAAAATGGGGTCGAAACCGAAGCCTGATTTGCCCTGCGCTTTACGTTCGGCTGCGGTTAGTTCACCTTTGACTTCGCCGTCGAAGCAGATTGGTTCACATGGGGTTTCTTGGCTGCAGTAGGCAATGACGGATTGGAACTTCGCGTGCCTATCTGCCGTGTTTTCCATGAGTTTTAGAATGCCACTGTTGTGAATTGTTTTGTAAACGTACGCTGCATATGGACCGGGAAACCCGCTTAATGCATCGATGAATAAGCCTGCGTCCTCCACGAAAATAGGCAATCTGCACCGTGAGTAGGCGTTTTGGACGCTTTTTTGGGCGATTTCTTTGAGGCTGTCACTCTGGATTTCGTCGCCCTTCAACTTCAGCATACCTACTGCAATACCATAACCGTTTAGGATGCTACATACTTCCTGAAATTTGTGAATGTTGCCCGTTGCGAAAAAAACAACCTTGCCCCTGAACTCAAAGTTACTGTCTGCGTTCTTCGACATAGCGCCCACGCCTCTCTATTTCTCTGATTTTCTCATAAACCTTTTCCGCCTGTGCAATCCCCAAGATGGATGTGTAGCCAGATAGAACGCTTTGGAAGCATTCTTCCCAGAGCTGGAAATGCGTGCTCTGGAGGGCGCGTTTGAGCAAGTGCAAATCTACGCCTTGGGCTTCGAGTTCGATGTTTTTTTCGCCCAAGCCGAAGTCCACGAAGTAAAGTTTGCCTTCGGGGTTCAGTATAATGTTGGAGGTGGTTAAGTCGCCGTGGATTAAGCCATGCTGGTGCAGCCTCGCCGCGGATTCGCCGATTCGAATACACAACGCATGCCGCTCATGTTTGCCAGCGACGTTAAGCAGCTGTTTTACCTGTTGCCCCTCAACGTACTCCATAACGATGGTGGCTTGGGGTACATTAACCATGTATATCAGCGGAGTCGCCACCCCAGCTTGCTTTGCTTCATGCATTAGTTGGGGTTCATGAACTGTGCGATACCTACGTATGTGCTCATCTAACGCTTCAGGACGATACGCTTTAGGAATGCGCATTTTGATTACCGCTTTGCGTCCGTACCAATCTTCTGAGAGAAATATGCAGGCTTCAGCACCCATTTTGAGCAACTTTATTTTAGCTAATTTGGCGTCTATTGTATCCATGGCACATCCACCTTGTCTACTCGCCAACGCAGCTTCACAAAACTCTCATCTAAAGGCGTCACCAATCCATGCTTAAATGCGAGAACGCCCGTCCATGCAATCATGGCGCCGTTGTCGGTTGCAAACTCGAGCGGCACCACGTTGAATTTGGCTTCGTGCTCCTGTGCGATGATTGCGAGCATGGATTGCAGCCGTTTGTTTGCGGCCACTCCGCCGGTTAACAGCACTTCCTTTTTCTCGGTGTGCGCTAAAGCCCTTTCAGTAACTTCAGTAACCATCGAAAAAGCGTTCTCCTGCAGACTGTAACATACATCTTCAAGCGTGCAGTCGCCCTTCTGAAGCGCAGTCGTTGCTGCTGTTAGCAAGCCGCTAAGAGACAAATCCATGCCCTTCACCACGTAAGGCAGCGTAACGAGTTTTGTGCCTTTAAGCGCCAACTGTTCTATTGCGGCTCCGACTGGCAATCCCTTTTTGCCCTTTAGCCCAGCTGACCTGCCGAAAACATCCAAGCAGTTGCCGAGGGCGATGTCGAGGGTTTCGCCGAACACTCGGTAGCGGCCTGACTCGAATGCGGTGACCATGGTGTTGCCTCCTGAAGCGTAGAGGGTTACGGGGTCGGATGCGCCTGTTTTGAGTTTGCCGATTTCAATGTGGGCTACGGAGTGGTTGACTCCGACGAGGGGGATGTTTAGGTATGAGGCTAAAGCTCGGGCTACTGTCGCTCCCGTGCGCAATGATGGCCCTAAACCTGGTCCCTGAGAAAACGCAACAACCGACAATTCGCTGGGTTTCACGCCAGCCTTCGCCAGCGCCTCGCCAAGAACTTTGTCGGCGACTTCCGCATGATGCCGCGCCGCTTCCCGCGGGTGGATTCCGCCTTCCAGCGGAATGTAACTGTCGGATTTGTTAGCTAAGATTTCCCCTTCAAATGTGGCGATTCCAACGCCGAAGTCGTCCGCTGAAGATTCAATTCCCAAGCAGCATTTGCCCAAACAGGTTTTCTTTGCGTTTCTCATGTCAATCCACAATTAATCAAGCATACATATTTTTATGTGAATCCAACGCTTATATTACTGTATTATTTGGAACTGATCTAAATGCCTAAGCGTAATGACCTTGAACAGAAAGCACTCCACTACGTCGTCGGTACAGGTTATCAGGGTGTACTTCAATCAGATTTATGGCGTGAACTTGGCGCAAGCAGCCGCGAAGGCTCGCGCGTCTCCATTAAACTGGAAGAGAAGGGGCTTATTCGCAGGGAAAAAGAACTTCAGGAAGGCAGATGGACATACAGGCTCTACCCCAAACGTTTGCCTGCATCCATAGAAACCATCGTGGATTGCCCATGCCTACTTTGCCCAGACAACGCACGATGCGACCCCACAACCGCCCTTTCCCCGAAAAGCTGCCCAAAACTAACTGAGTGGATTCTTAACTTAGGAAAACCGCCAGCACCAGTCATTGCTACCCCCGAAGATTCAGGCGCACCAGCAGAGCCAGATATGCCAGAGGATGATTCCGTTGCCGAAAGCTTGGTTAAATGAAAGAAAAAACGAGTATTATTTTAAAAAAGCCAAAGAAGAAAACTACCGAAGCAGATCCACATACAAACTAGTGCAAGCTAACGAAAAATACGAGTTCGTAAAAAGAAACAGCATAGTAGTTGATCTAGGAGCTGCTCCAGGCGGCTGGATTCAAGCGGCAAGAAAAATGACGGGCAAAAACGGCTTCGTCTTAGGCGTCGATTTAAAACCCATTGAACCCTTCACACAGGAATACATTCGCACAATCATAGCTGACTTTACTGAACCCGGAACAGTTGACTTAATCAAGTCTTTTCTGCCACGCAAAGCAGATGTGGTTCTCTGTGACGCTGCACCAAACATCACTGGGGTCTGGGAAGTTGACCACGCAAGACAAATAGAGTTAGCTGAAAAAGCCCTGGAAATCGCCCAATGCGTACTAAGACCATCAGGAAACTTTTTTGTCAAAGTCTTCGAAGGCGAATTGCTAAATGATTTCCTTCAAACCGTGAAAACTCTCTTCATCGAGGTTAAGTTAGTTAAGCCTCCGGCAAGTAGGCAGCAAAGTTCAGAAATGTACCTTTTGGCGTTGGGCTTGAAGCCAGAGAAGTGTGAAGAGGAAAACTAATTTTTCCCATTCCACCTCACTTTAATTCATCATCGATTCGATGAGTGTTTTTGACAAAGGTTAAATTGCCAGAATCATTAAACCCTATTGCAAGAGGATTTCAGCGCTAAAGATTACGTCAAGTAACTAAGCAGGTTTGTTCTATGAAATTTGACTTATCTTTTTGGAAGAATGCTTCACAGAGAAGAAAAAGAATCTATTCAATCATAGTCATATTCTTAGTTGCCTTCATAGTTACATTAATTGGAAGTTACATTCCGCTGAGTTCACAGGACGCTCATACCTTAAGTGACCAAGTGAACGCAACATTAAATCAGCATAAAGCCAACAATACGTTGACAGAATATATTTTCATAAACAACTTCTCCATCTGCCTGCTGATGTTCCTTCCGTTGGCTGGAGCTGCTCTTGGAATGTTCATACTCTTCGACACTGGAGTTGCCCTCAACGCGATAGCAGCAACACAAGGCTACCCAGTATGGCTGGGTCTTGCGAGCTTGCTATTAACGCCTGTGTTCTGGCTGGAATTCGCATCTTATTCAATCGCCATGGCAGAGAGCATCTGGCTGATTAGAAGGCTGATACAGGCAGGTAATTCCAAGGTGCCGCATGGCGGAAGAAGGATACTTTGGCGTGAGTTAAAATGGGCGTTAATATTCATTGGCACCACCGCGGGTTTACTGGCAATCGGTGCAGTGGTCGAAGTTTGGCTTATAAATCTTGCAGGTTAAAAGAAAGATATTGGTGTGTGTTTAGGTCGAATTTGTCGATCTCGTCGTTATTCTGTCCTTTGAACTAACGGAGCCAAAATTTAGAAATGTATACTCGGACCTATGAACAATCCGAAAAGCCGCATTTAGGCTCAATATGAAATTTAAGCTCAGAATTTCAGCCTAAGCTTTACACAACTAAATACACACAGATATTGTTTTTCTTATTCTTTCACTATTTCCAAACTAATATCCAGTGCCTTAACGCTGTGAGTTAGTTCGCCCATGCTTATGATGTCAACGTCTGCCTGTGCGTAATCTAACAGGTTTTCGCATGTGATTCCGCCGCTCACCTCAAGCATCAGCTTGCTAAACCCAGCTTTCCTAAGCGCTTCTCCTGCCGCTTTGGCTTGTTTGGGCGAAAAATTATCCAGCATAACTATGTCTGCGCCTGCGTTTGCAGCTTTCAAGGCGTCCTCGACGTCTGTGACTTCGACTTCGATTTTTTTGCTAAAAGAACCCTGTGCTTTGGCTTTCTTAACGGCTTCCTCGACGCTTCCGATGATTGCAAGATGGTTATCCTTAATCAGAACCATGTCATCCAAATGCAGCCTGTGAGGATCACCGCCGCCGATGACAACGGCTTTCTTGTCAAAGTAGAGCAGTCCTGGCGCGGATTTGCGTGTTGCCGCAATCCGAGTTTTTCCGTTTGCCTTTTCAAGTTTCTCGGCGAGCGTTCGCGTTTTGGTGGCGATGCCGCTCATCCGCGAGAGAAGGTTAAGCATGGTGCGCTCTACAGATAGGATGGTTTGGGCGTCGCCTGAGATTTGGAGCAGGACTTGTGTGTTCTTGATTTTTTCTCCGTCTGCCACCTTGGATTTGACGGTGAGCCCCAAGTATTCAGCGAGAAATGTGGCTTCTTCGATTCCAGCCACCACGCCATCTTCCTTGGCAATGACCTCTGCTTTAACCGTTAAATTCGCGGGAATAATTGCTGCCGCCGTCACGTCGCCTTGTCCGATGTCGTCGGCGAGGATTTGCCTGAGTTTTTCCTCCACAATTCTCCTTGGAACAAACATACTCTCTACTGTTGGTGCTTAGGCTTAAAATGCTTGCTTTTTCTGCTGTTGAGGGATAGTTCAAATATAGTCTTGTGCATATCTGTGGCTATATGCGATTGCTCTTCAGCTGCTCCGAGCTCGGATTAGGTCACGTTTCACGAATCATTCCGTTAGGGAAACAGCTGGAGAAAAACGGTCACGAAATGTTCTTTTTTTCAGGCGGCAAAGCCTACGAGATGCTGCAAAAAGAATTCAGCCACGTTTACAGGTGCCAGCCGATTTCATGGTACGAAAACGCCCATGGCATTATCACTTCGGCTTCGCTTCTTAACCTGTTGTTTCCGCTTCCACTCTTCAACATGGAGCAGAACAAGTTTGAACTCAAAAAATCCAACGCCATGGAAACCATCCACCGCTACTACGACTTAAGAGAAAACCTCCACGACATCGCACCCGACCTCTTCATAGCCGACGGCGACATAAACGCCCTCCGACTCGCAGAGAGATGGAAGATTCCCTCACTCTACATAGCCAACATGATTAGGCCAAGCTATGGTTTCTCAGCTTTCCTAAGTCCCGGCGAACGAGTGGTTGAGCGGTACGTGAAGAACTGCACGAAAACCATAATTCCCGATAATCCACCGCCAAACACGGTATCAGAGTACAACATTGGCAACTTGGACAGCGTAGGCTTAACGGGAAAAGCTGAGTACGTGGGAAGCTTCATAGACACCACACCCGTTAAAGGCGCTCAAGAACACATTTTTGCTCCCATAAGCGGACCCGTGGGAACAAGGGCAAAACTCATAAAAACCCTCATTCCAGTCCTTGAAAAACTAAACACCAAATGCGTCATAAGCCTGGGAACGCCGGGAAAGAAAGTTTCAGCTAAAATCGGCAACTGCGAACTTCATACATGGCTATCTACGGAAGAACGGGCTGAAGCCATGAAAAACGCCAAATTCGTAATCTTCAGCGGCGGACACGCCACATGCTTTGAAACCATCAAGTACGGTAAACCAAGCATCTGCATCCCCACGCAACCTGAACAGCTTGGCAACGCTGTTAAACTGCAGGATTTAAACTGCTCCATCACAGTCAAAAACCGAAAGCAACTCGAGAAAGCCGTGGAGAAAATGGAAACTCAAAAAGAAGCCTACGACAGGAACGTGGCAGTACTTAGCGAGTTCTCTGGCAGGTTTAAGGGGTTGGATAGGGCGGTTTCCATCGTGGAGTCGCTGCTGGATTAAGGCTGATTTGTTAAGTTTAGGCGTTTTATTTCGCCGCATGGTGTTTGCTCCTCGAAGATGATGGCTTTGAACTTGTAGATTTTAGCGTCCTTGGTCAGCCATGTGTCAGGAGGCAACTCTGCTTTTCCGCAGCATTGACAGAGGAATTCTTCTTCAGCCCAGCCCCATTCCACGGGCACCTGAGGCAAAAGCAGTCCTTTGTAGGGTCCTCTTTCGACGATTAAGCCGTCTTCGCCGACCTTGATTTTGCTCACGTACTCCTTTGGGTTCTTGACTTCCACGAGTTCAGGTGGCGTCAACACGCTTACCTCAAAAACCACTTTATCCAGCTCCTCTAGCGACATGGGTTCAAACCTTGGGTCCTCCGTCGAAGCATTGACGGCGCTATCAATCACTGCCTCAACAAGCGGGCTTGTTGGGTAAGGGTAGCCGATGCATCCGCGCAGCTCCTTCTCGCCATGCATGGGTGTACTGATGGTTACGAAGACGCCGCAGTGCTCAAACAGTTTTTTCGGGGTTTCTTTGGGCGGTTTTGACGCTTTCCCCGTTTCCAAATATTGTTTCACCGTGTCTCGTGCGAGGTGGATTAAAAATTTTCCTTCTTCATCAGTTAGTTCAAACACCATAGTTTTTCCTTCCTAGCGCTGCTCAACCACTAAATAAACTAAAAAAATTAAAAATAAAGTTGTTTAAAACTTTATGGATTCTTCAGCTACGCCTTCCTTAGTTATGATAAGGAAGTCTATGCCGTCGCCGCTCATGGAATCTCTGCTCACGGCCGACTTAATCGACCGTGTTATGAGTTCCTTCATTTCATGGACACTCAAGGTTTCTTTGTAGCCTTCTTCGAGAACTCCCATGGCGATTTCGGTTCCTGAACCCACAACCGCGTATTTGTCTGGGATTAAGGAGCCTAAGACGTCAAGCACATAGAGTGATGAGCCTTCGTTGTCTAATCCGCCTACGATTGTCTGGGTGAACAGTGGCGAGTATCTACGGTTGAAGAGTACGTTGGCCAAAAGTTTTGATGCTGAACGGACGCTGATTGGTCGTCCAACATCCATGCTGTAGAGGTTGGCTTGCGCCTGCATTTCTTTGGCGAGGATTTGCATGTCGCCGATAAGGCCAGCGCATGCGACGCCGATTTGGTCTGTTACTTTGAAGACTTTTTTTCCGCCTTTACTCATTATGAAGTTGCCGTATGTTACTCTTTTTTCTGAAGCCAAGATTACTCCGCCCTTGAAGATTGCGCCCACTGTGGTTGCGCCGGGCATCCATACGTTGCCGCCTTGGGCTTGGTTGCCTTGAGCTTGCTGCTGTTCCTGCGGCATGAGCTGGATTTGTGGAATGTTGGGTAAAGTTGGTAATTGTAGTCCATAACTTTCCATAATTTTCGCCTTTTCTTGATATACACAAGACAAATTATTAAGGTTACTTATAACCATTATAGAAATAGCGAAGTTGCATTTATGAGCGATTCGAAACCGGTAAGGTGCCAGAAATGCGGTAAATCCCTTGGTTACGTGACCGTTGCCCCTAAAAACTTCTCGACAGCTAAACCCTCCGTGGATAACTTGAAGCTGGTTGCTGCGTGCCCTGAATGTTCGGGGGAACGGGTTTTTACCGAAGAAACTTTTAACATGCACAAAAACTTTCAGGAGAGAAGGCAACTCCGATGATTGAAATCTACCTGCAAAACATTGATGACACATGGTTCGCAGTCGCCCTCAAAGAGCAGCAAATCGTAACATCATCCTTCGGCACAGACCAAAAAACAACTCTTTGCAACGTTTTAGGCAACTTACCCTTCAACGCGCCCTTCCAAGTTTTCCATGAACCCACAGCCTACGCCAAAACCGCGCTTGACACGCTGAAATGCATCTACGATGGAAAAACCGCCAACACAAACCTGCCGTTAGCAACATCGCATCTGCCAGCTTACTCCAAAAAAGTCCTCAAAGCAACCTCCGAAATCCCGCTGGGCTATGTAACTTTCTACGGTGCAATCTCCAAAGCAGTGGGCGGCGGACCCCGAGCAGTCGGAAACATCATGGCTGGAAATCCATTTGCGCCAATCGTTCCATGCCACAGGGTTGTTAAAGCTGATTTTACGTTGGGCGGCTACGGTTTCGGTTTGAAAGTTAAGATGCAACTTTTGGGCAGGGAGAAACGCGGGTTTTCTAATTCCAAAGAAATCCAAGTCGAAGGCAGGCAACTGAAGGTTTACCCCGTCGAGTACGTCCTTAGAAATTTTGCTTAAACAGGTTTACGCAAATCATAAATGCCTGCATGCCCCAATCAGAGCAAGTGAGCACCATGGTTAAACGAGGCCTCTACGTCGGCAGGTTTCAGCCTTTTCATCTGGGGCATTTAGACGCTATAAAATACGCTCTTGAAAAAGTAGATGAATTAATTATTGTCATAGGCAGCGCCCAGTACAGCCACACCGCCAACAACCCGTTCACGGCAGGCGAGCGGCTCGTTATGGTTCGACGCGCTTTGCAAGAGGCTGGCGTGGATTATTCGAAGTTGTGGATTGTCCCTGTCCCAGACGTTCATCTGCACATGCTTTGGGTCAGCGCCGTTGAAGGGTACACCCCAAAATTCCACACGTTGTACGCTAATGAGCCGTTGACTAAGAGACTGTTTATGGAAGCAGGCTACGAAGTCAACACGATTCCATTGTTTGAAAGAAAATTCTATATGTCAACCGTCGTGCGGGAAAAGATGGTTAAAGACGACAGCTGGATGGCGCTTGTGCCAAAGAGCGTTGCTGACTTCATCTTGGAAATAGATGGTGTTAACAGACTTCGGGATTTAGCTCGAACCGACAGGGGCAGTTAAACAACCATTTTCTCGGGCGAAGTTTTATGGTAGAATCGCCATGCCAACAGGTAAACGGTGATTAAAACCAGCAGTTCAGCTAAAAGCCCCAGGAAAAGGTCGTTTGAGAGAGCGAAAAAGTTGTTTATTATGTGAAGCGAAACGGCAATCAGGTAGTAGGGCAGTGGGTTCTTTTTTGCGATGCCGTATGCGGTTATGGTTGCGCTTGAACCGTGAAAGATGATGTGGGGTATGGCTGCGACGATGGGTGTGTTTGCGAGGAAAATGTATTCGAAAAACTCTGCTAAACCAAATCCGACTCCGATTAGAAGCCCCATAGTGACGAGTGACCGCTCTGTTTCGCCATGTCTGTAGAACAATGGGAAAACCTTGGCGAGTTCCTCTATGAAGGGAGCCAAAACAACGACTAAAAGCGCGATAGCAGCCGATGGAACCAGCGACTCGTAGAAAGCAGCAAAAGGAATACTTACCAGAAGTCCAGAGGCAAAGAAGAAAATGAGTTCTTTCCAGCTTGGCTTATGAAGCGGAATAACACACTGACGTGGAGGGGCTTGAGGTTCCATAAAAAGCAGCGTCCCTACAAATACTGAATTAACCTCTTCCTTATCAGCGTTTTTGCCCGCTCGCTAAAACCCAGCAGCAATCAGGTCGGACGGCTTCATTATTTCCCTCAAAACCACAGTGGCGTAGGAGCCGCGCAGAAGCATAAAACTCACTGTTGCTTGGCATCCGCTGCCGTCTGGGTTCGCCGAAACATTCTGCAACTTAAAGTCTTTGACTGGGGTAACTGCTGTTCGCAAGCCGCCTTTTCCGCCGACCCGTGACAACTCGTTAAAACACAGATTCTCAATTGGGATTGCTTCTTTTTCGAGAACTTCGCGTTCAATCTGCCCCATGACGCCTTGGGAAAGCTTCTGTTTCACCCCGAAAATGGGCAATGCAACCCGCAATCGCCCAGTTTTGATTTGGGCATTGACTTCATTGAGGTTTTCGGCGGCTGCAACTTTGGATACGGTGGTCATGGGTAAACCAGAACGTTCCACGCCGACCACGTAGTCCCCTTCCAAAGCCGCGTTCAGGGGCAACCCATGTTCAGCGCGTGCACTGAGGAAACGGTTGAACAGGTACGATTGGTGGGCTTGGACGAAGAGCGCTTGAAGCTTAAGCGGCAGACACTGGAATGCACCAGTGAAATCGCTGGAGTTTTCTGCTAGATGATTGAGCATTATTCGTTCGAAACGAAGTTGTTTAGGAAAATTCTCATTCGCCCCTTTGAAATCTCGTGTTGATTGTAGGTCTTGGCGTGCTTGCCTCGAAGCGGGGTGTTCATGTGCGCTGGGTTTAGCCAGAAAAAGCATCGCCGCCTCCTCGAAGTTGCCCTGAATAATGGCTTTTCCGACGAGGTGCGTGATGGGGCGTGTGGTTCCGAAGCGTTGGTGCCCAAAAAAGTTGGGTATGCCACCGACTGCATCGATTTGTTTCATTGTTTGGATTATGTTTTCCTTAACCTCTGCCTCTGAACCTTGTGTGCCTTTGATGGTTAATGTAAAGTTGTTGCCAAGCAAATAGAATAGCGAAAGCATCTCCCGAACATAGCCAATGGGGCGAACAGAAATGTCTTTAACGTCAATTTTCGCGGCTTCTTCCAATAAAATGTTCTCTATGGAAATATGCTGGGCAGTGACGGCTTTGGCGTCTTTGATTCCTGCAAACTGAACCCGCGCCTGATCGATGCCCAGTGACTTAGCAATGTTTTTGACGGCGATGAATGTGTCCCAGTTACGCTTGACCATAACGCACAAAAGAAAACGCTGCTTCTGAACGGTTGAACCCAAAACCCTCGCTGGAACCTCACCGTTCACGCTGGCTTTGGACCCATCCACCAGAACCTCTTCAACCACAAAATCGTCAACTGACTCCCGAATAGCTCCGCCGATGCCCTCGGATTTGAAGGCGTAGACTTCGATGCCGAGGAGCTTTTCAAGTTCGGGAACCACCAAAAAACCGCCTACAACAACTTTAGTTTGCCAGTTAACCTGTCAATCATCGCCGCTGGAGCAGGACCAATCCCCAAGCAAGTAACTGTGCCTTCAGGAACCTCAGTTAATCCCCTGTCAACGATGAGTGCGTGTGGCAAACCCAACGCGTCCGCGCCCTCCTCCAAGTCACCGAGCTCTTTTTCGTCGGCAACTTTAACCGCCACCTTCTTCTGCCCCTCAAACATCCATGCCTCCCACCACTTCTTATGGTGCGTGTAGGCGTCTTGGGCGGAGGAAACCGCGGCGTGCCCCGCTTGCGCTGCAATCTTGCCCTTACTCATCTGCAAGTCAGTGCGAAAAATGAGGACTTGCTTGTATTCGAATTCGACCATTTTCTGTTATCCCGTCTATAGGTTGGTGCTGGAGATTTTAAGGGTTTGCAGACAGGTAAAGCAGCCCAAAGTAAGCCAGTGCCGCCGCCATCGCTGGTTTCCTCGCAGCTGTGAGGAGCATTTTTCCTTGGAAATCAATCTCATCCACATCGCGTAATGCTTTGTCGACGCCGAGTTTGCCGCAGACCCGCAGCATCTCATCCAGCCGCTCGTCCGAGAGGGAATCCAGAAACCGCCGCAGCCTAAGCATGACGAGAAAATCGAAGTTCAATTGGTCATGGCATCTTTTTTGGTAGTTCTTCAGGATATTTGAGGAAAGGTCTCCTTTCGCTATTGCCTGGCTTGCAACCTCCGCGGCTGTTTTAGCGCAAGTTAACCCAAAAATTACCCCGCCGCCCGTCGTGGGCTTAACCTGTGAAGCGCAGTCACCGACAGCCAGAAAACCATCCGCGTAGGAGCGGTTAATTGGTCCCCCCAGCGTGATAGCGTGGTAGCCTATGCTTGTTATTTTTGCTTTAGCAAGCTGCTTTGAGGCAACAGGATGCTTGGTCATGAGCCGCTTTAGGTATTCCTGCGGGTTGCCCGTGTTCGTCGCTAATCCGACTTTGGCGGAGCTGTCGGGTCTTGGGATGAGCCAGCCGTAGAAGCCTGGGGCATAGGATTTGCCGAAGTAAACTTCAACCGCGTTTGGCTCGACGTTTTGCACGTTTTCCATTTCGGCTTCCACCGCGTAGACCAAACCGCGGGGCTTAAGCGCGGATAAGCCAGCCTGGCGCAGAAGCCTCGAAGATACGCCCTCGGCATCCACCACGATTTTAGAGTAAACTTTCTGGTCACCCCCGTCGGTCTGCACGACATCAACACCCCTCACAGAGATGCCTTCCTTCAGGAGTGATTGGACGCGGGAACCCAAAACAAAACTTGCCCCAGCCGCCTGCGCCTGCCCAGCCAAATACTGGTCAAAGTGTGCTCTGTTCAAAACGACGGTGACGGGACAGGAAAGATTAATCGAAAACTTTGTACCGGCGGGCGAGTAAAAGTTGGCGGTGCAAAACGTATTCTCCACGATGCCCCGAGGAAGCGGATACAGCCCCATGCCCCTTAGGCTTCTTATGCTGATGTGCCCAGCGCAGTGCGAAGGAAAACCGATGGCATGGTGCTCTTCGAAAACGGTGGTTTTAACGCCCAGCTTTGCCAAGTGTAGGGCTACATATGAACCTACGGGTCCCCCTCCCACAACTACAACGTCTGGATTGTTTGTCGATGTTTGCGTGTTGACCGCCGCCATAAACATGCAATGGAGCTAAATCGTATATAAGCAAAAGGGCAGGGTTGAGCGGTTCTTTGAACTTGCGGCTGTTGGAGCGGCATATTTGGATCCCCGAGGGGTGTGCAGTATTCTATTTTTGGGTGGTTTGTTGCTTTTTTACTGTTACTCTAAAGTTGCCCATCAGGAAAGTTAAACAGTAAAGAAAACACAAAACCGAATTATGCACAGAGCTCGGAGCCTATTAGAAACTCATTGCAGAAACCTATGGGGTAGGCTGAGTCCCCAAGGACCATTAACATGTTAAAACATGTGACTTGAGTTTAGATTACATAGGTTTCTTGGATTGTTACTAAACCGTTGTCGCCTACAATTTGTTTCAGGTCGGGCAATAGCGGCTCAAGTTTTTCCTGTGTATCCACCACTTCGATGATGAGGGGCATGTTCACGGTTACGCCTTCAAGGTGCAGCGTGGATTTTCCGCGTTTGCCAAACCCGTTCACGCCCGTCCAAACCGTGGCGCCTTCAATTCCCGCTTTCACGAGGCAATCCATGATTAAGTTTTGAAGCCGCTTGCCTTCGACTTCATCGTTCTTCTTTATCCGAATCGTTAAATCCCACATTTTCTGTCTCAACGCAAAAACCTCTCCACTATAGCGTCGCCCACGAATCTTCCCCCAAATATCGCGCCCAAAGACAACCCGACGTTCGCTAGTATGTTTAGCGCCATGAGACTAAAACGGTTTGCGTCGGCTAAATTGCTGGTTTCCAATGCGAAGGAGGACATGGTGGTGAAGGATCCGCAGAACCCGACTGCCACGAGCAATGTATACTGAGGTTCCAAGTTGAGTCCGACGGATAAAACTGAGAACGCGCCCAATATGAAGCTGCCCAACACGTTTACAAACAAGACATTTACTGGGAGACAATAAAACGTCGCGGGCGATTCAACGAGTTTGTACCGTAAAAATGCTCCGATTACCGCGCCGACTGCCAACAACCCAATTTCAATCCATTTCATATGCTTACCTTCCAACATGTGTAGGTAGGCATTATCAGCATCCACTCGGCTGCGGTTCTGGCTCATGCCACGGCTAATGCCATAGCCAAACATGTTTGCAGCAAATAAAATATTAAAGCTTTACCGCTAAAAAACACAAACGGAATCTTCCGATAACCCGTTTGGTTTCAGCCTTGAGCTAATCCTATATATTACTTGATTTAATATTTCAAAGTGGATAAGAAATGGCTGCTAAAAATTGTGACATAGCAGTAGTCGGGCACTTCTCAATCGATACCATTATACTGCCAAGCAGACCCAAACCATTTGTGGTTTTAGGCGGCGCCGCAACCTACTCGTCATTTGCCGCCAGAAGTTTGGATGCCTCTGCAGCGGTTATCTCCAAGGTCGGCGGCAACTTTCCAGAAGCCTATTTGTGGTGGGTTGAGCAAGAAGGCATCGACTTATCAGGCGTCCACAAACACTCAGATGAACCCTCAACCTGTTTCGAACTGACTTACAGCCAAGACCTCTCAGAACGCACATTAAAACTCAAAAGCAAAGGACCCGCGTTATGCGTCGAAGATGTTCCCAAAGATTTCCATGCCAAAGCAATCCACCTTGCCCCCATTGCAAACGAAATCTCCTATGAACTCGTCGAGCACCTCAAAGGCTGCGCCGACGTCTTGTCACTTGACCCACAGGGTTTGCTTCGAACCTTCGACGAAGCGGGAAACGTGGCTGAAAACGCCTGCGTAGACAACCGAATCTTTGGTTTAATCAACATCTACAAGTCATCCCAAAACGAAATCTTTGCATTAACCGGCGAATCAGAGTTGAAGCCCGCAATAAAAGCCATTCACGATGTAGGCGTGGAAACCGTCATCGTAACCATGGGTGCAAAAGGCGCAGTTCTCTCTGTTGAAGGCGCCCAATACAACGTTGAAGCATGCCCCTCAGAGGTGCTAGTTGACCCAACAGGTGCAGGAGACGTGTTCATCGCAGGCTTCTTAGCTGAATACCTCCGCCAAAAAGAATCCCTATGGTGCGCCAGCGTGGGTTCCGCCGCAGCATCATGCGTTGTTGAAGGCTTAGGTCCCACTTACTTTGGCAAAAAAGAAGAAATCTACAAAAGAGCTAACGCTCTGTATGAAAAGAAACTTAAGCAATAGCAGCATAGTACGTAGTTAAACTTGACAAGGCGTAGAATATGGGACGTATTGACAAAGGAGAAAAATGCAGCGTCTGCGGCAAAATCGCTGAGCGTTCACTGTCAGCTGACAAAGTTAAAGCTGCTGGATTAAGCATCGGCAGCGCAGATAAACGTGCGTACCTGTGCAAAGACCACTACAAAGAATACAAGAAGAAAACCAAGAAAGACAAGACCCTTGACAAGTGGCGCTACGGTTAAGAGGCGTTTTCTATGCGTATTTTACAGTTACACTCTAACTTTATAGTTTTCAAACCCGTCGAAAAAGAAATCAACATCGCTGAGGAAGCAGAGAAGGTTGAGAGTCGCGTTGAAGAAGTCGTGGTTTTATTCACCGCCATCGAGGAAGGCGACAACTCCGCCTTGGCACACAAAGCCATCGACGATGTCCGCGCTTTTTTGGGTAAACTCAAGGTTAACCGCGTCCTTGTCTACCCCTTCGCGCACCTGAGCAGCAACCTCTCAAAACCCCAAGAGGCACTAAATATAATCAAGGAAATGGAAGCCTACGCGAAAAGCAAGGGCATCGAAACCTACTGTGCCCCGTTTGGCTGGAACAAACAATTCACAATCTCGATTAAAGAACACCCGTTAGCCGAGCAGGCACGCAGCTATGCCCCAGCGCCAGTTGCCGTAGCAACAGAAACGACTGCTTCATGCGAAGGCGAAGCCAAAAAGGAAGAGCAACCCGTCTCTGCAGCCCTCAAAGCCGAAGACACCATGAAATCCTACTGGCACATCCTCCAAACCGACGGTTCACTCGTGCCCATCGAAGACTTCAAGTTCAAAGGACACGCGAACCTCCAGAAATTCTCCAATTACGAGATAAAGAAGACACGCGCAGTCACGGTAATGCCTCCCCACGTGTCACTCATGAAACGCCTCGAAATCGCGGATTACGAACCTGGCAGCGACCCCGGAAACATCCGCTGGTACCCCAAGGGACGCATGATAAAATCACTTCTGGAACAGTACGTTACAGCTAAAGTGCAAGCGTACGGCGGCATGGAAGTTGAAACCCCCATAATGTACGATTTCAACCATCCCAGCCTCAAAAGCTACCTGAACCGTTTCCCAGCACGCCAATACGTCCTCAAATCCGAAGACAAAGAACTCTTCCTAAGATTCGCCGCATGCTTCGGACAATTCCTCATGGCTCATGACGCCCAGTTCAGCTACAAACAAATGCCCATCAAACTCTACGAACTCACCCGCTACAGCTTCCGCCGAGAAAAAAGCGGCGAAGTCGTCGGCTTAAAACGCCTCCGCGCATTCACGATGCCCGACTGCCACGCATTCTGCACTGACATTGAACAAGCCAAAAAAGAATTCATGGTCCGCTTCAACCTCTGCATCGACGTACTCAGCAACATTGGCTTAGTGAAAGACGACTACGAGATTGCCATGCGTTTCACCAAAGACTTCTACGCGGAACACAAAGACTTCATAGCAGAGTTGGCAACTGCCTTTGGCAAACCCATCTTGGCTGAAGTCTGGAATGAACGATTCTTCTACTTCGCATTGAAATGGGACCTTAACTTCATAGACAACCAGGACAAAGCCGCGGCTCTTAGCACTGACCAAATCGACGTTGAAAACGCGAAACGTTACGAAATAACCTTCGTCGACGAGAAAGGCGAGAAACAGTACCCGTTGATTCTACATTGCAGTCCAAGCGGCGCCATCGAACGAGACATCTACGCGCTGCTGGAGAAGGCTTACCGAGAGCAGATGGCGGGCAAAGCCCCAATGCTGCCACTGTGGCTTTCACCGACCCAGATGCGGCTTATTCCAATCTCAGATAAATTCCTCGACAAACTCGAGCAACTTGCGGCACAAATCAGCGCCCACGACATCCGCGTGGACATAGACGACTCCGCAGCGACTTTGCAGAAGAAAATCCGTGAAGCCGAACAGGAATGGGTGCCCTACATCATCGTCGTCGGTGACAAAGAAATCGAATCAGGCATGCTTTCAGTGCGTGTTCGTGAACTTAAGGGTCAACAGCAAAACATGACGTCGGAACAGTTGATTGCGACTGTTTCAGAGAAAATCGCTGGCAAACCCACTAAGCCCCTACCGCTGCCGATGCTTCTGTCGAAGCGACCGCAGTTTCACGGTTAATAAAGCCGCCGTAAACGAATCGTATGTATCACTGACGTAAGCTATATCAAACAATTGGACAATATGAAACAGCTATCCGAGAAGTGGAAAACAAATGACCAACGAATTACAAGTCTACATAGACGGCGAATACTACCCTAAATCCCAGGCTAAAATCAGCGTCTACGACCACGGCTTCCTCTACGGCGATGGCGTTTTCGAGGGAATCCGCGAGTACAACGGCGCGGTTTTCAAGCTAAAAGAGCATGTTGACCGCCTTTACCGTTCAGCACACGCCATAATGCTTCAAATTCCATTAACAAAGCAGGAAATGGTTAAAGCAGTTGTTGAAACCCTGTGCAAGAACAAGATGAAAGACAGCTACATCCGCCTGATCGTTTCACGAGGTCTTGGCGACCTCGGCTTGGATCCGCGTAAATGCCCCAAACCCACAGTCATAATCATAACTGACACCATCAACATCCGAGCAGGCAACGCTAAAGAAACAGGCATCACAACCATGTTCAGCTGGGTCCGCAGAAACCCCGTTGACGCCACGACACACGAGATAAAATCGCTCAACTACCTAAACAGCATTTTAGCCAAAATCGAAGCCAACGCAAACGGTGTGGATGAAGCCATCTGCCTTGAACCGAGTGGCTGCATCGCAGAGGGCGTGGGCGAAAACATCTTCATAGTCAAAAACGGCGAATTACTCACTCCACCGACATCCACCGGAGCCTTAGCAGGAATCACCGCCGAAGTCGTCTCAAAACTCTGCATAGAACTTGGCTTAAAACTCACAGTTGCCAACCTGACCCCGTTCATGATGTTCACTGCAGACGAAGCATTCTTCACGGGCACAGCCATGGAATTGGTTCCCATCCGCGAAGTCAACAAACGCACAATCGGCGATGGCAAACCCGGACCGGTCACAAAGAAACTGATGGTTGGGTTCCAGAAAGTAATCGAAGACCCATCGCAGGGCACAAAAATCTAAAAAGAATTTTTTTTAACCGTAGCCTACGTGGCCGCGGCCTTTCTGTTTTTTCTTCATAAATCTTTCCAGTGCAGCGTAGGCTTCTTCGAGTTCTTCGCATGGCGGCAGGAAAACTATGCGTGCGTGGTCTTTGCCGTAGACTGGGTCGAATCCTGAGCCGTTCACGATGAGGACGCCTGTTTCTTTGAGCAGTGAAACCACAAAGTCCATGTCGTTTTTCCATCGTGTGCCTATGCCTTCGATTTTTGGGAAGATGTAGAAGGCGCCTTCAGGTTTGGTTGTGCTGATGCCTTCGATTTCGTTTAGGCGTTTCCAGCTGAAATCCCGTCGTTGTCTGAGTCTTTCAACGATGTCTTTGACGAAGTCTTGGGGACCGTTGAGTGCAGCTGTCGCAGCTATCTGTACGGGTGTGTTGGCGCAGATGCGGATTCTGCATTCTTTCTCCACGCCGTCCTTGAGTGCGTCAAGCGTTTTGCCTTCACCCTTAAAGTACATGTAACCAAGTCGCCAACCCGTCATCTGGTAAACTTTGGAGAACCCGTTTAACCCAACCACAGGAACATCCTTAGCCACGTTTGCAGCGCTTACAAACGGCTTCTCATAGGTGAGTTGGTCGTAGATTTCGTCGCTGAACACTGGCAAGCCATGTTCGCCGGCTATGTCGAGCATTTCTTTGAGGGTTTTTCGGTCGTACACTGAACCAGTGGGGTTGTTTGGGTTGATGATGACTATGGCGCGGGTTTTAGATGTTATTTTGCTGCGTAAATCGTCTATGTTGGGTCGCCAATTTTCTTTCTCGATGGTTTCATACGAGACTGGGGTGCCGTCGAAGAATTTAGTGTAGGAAATGTAGGGTGGATAGGTTGGTCCTGGAAAGAGGATTTCGTCGCCTTTCTCCACGATGGCTCCCAACAGCATTTGGATGCCCTCCGAGATGCCTTCAGTTACGAGGACATCGTCGGCTGTGATGTCGACGTTGTTGATTTTTTTCTCTTTATTTGCTACAGCCTGCCTGAGTTCAGGAAGACCTTCAGAAGGCGAGTAGTAATTGTCTTCTTTGGCAATCGCGTTGCACAGTGCTTCTTTGAGGCTTGGCGGAGTCTTAAAGTCAAAAGCCGCGGGGTCGCCGATGTTTAGGTAATAGATTTTTTTGCCGTTTTTAATGAGGTCTTTAGTGTGGACTATGACGTCGCGTATAGCGTATTCGATGCCGCTTGCTCGTTTTGTGACTTTAATGTTCGCCAAAGCTGCTTACCTGTAACCAGAACACTTGCGTCCCCAAAAAATAAACGTTCCTAACGTGAAACCCACAAGCATACCGCTATGCACTAAAGATAGACGCAGTTGCGTTCGCTGGTCAAGTTGCAGTTTTACAGATGCAGATGAACGAGTACCCATGTGCTCCTGCCTTGCTTAAGCGGTAGTCGAGAGCTGCAAATTTGCTAAAGAAATAACCGAATCCTGAAGCGACACGTTTGGGAAGGAACATGTGCATGAGTATACCTGCGGATGAGAGATACCAAGAGGATAAATCGCAGATAGTGACTTTTCCAAACAAGCCGCCCAACGTGTCCTCAAGGTCGCTTCGAAGGTACTTGCGCAGGTGGGAATCGCGTGTGCAGTTTACATCGGGTTTAAAGTGTGTTTTCGCCCTTTGGCTGCTAAAAGAAGGAACCGTTATCACGCATGCATTACCGCAGATTCTTCTCAGTTCCCTGATGGCTGCACCATCATCGACGATGTGTTCAAGGGTTTTCGAGCACAGTACCAGCTCGAAAGAGCCGTCTTTGAACGGAAGATGCGCTGCATCCGCACAGGTCAAAGACTCAGAGTGATTGCTTTAAGCTTTCGCTTTTTTAAGTCCAGCCGAAGAAAAATCGACGCCACACACATCGCATTGCCGCCACCTGTTTTTCACGGCTAAAAGATACATGCCTTCGGCGCAGCCCACGTCTAAAAAGTTTTGAAAAGAAAGATTACCGAATTCCTCCAGTATACCGTGATACCGTGAATACTGGAAATAGTCGCCTTTTGGATCGGAGATTGCCTGATTATTTGCTAATGTGCCATGTGTACTCTGGTGAAACTCGAAGATTTTCTTTTTCAGTTCATTAGTTTGCTTGTCTATAGCCAGGGCAGGCAATCTCTGAACCTTATTTGGGAAGGTTAAAGAAAAGATTATGCTTTATTTTTGATGTAAATGCAACATTCACGTGTTTTAAGCTGAGAATTTAATGAAAGGAAAAAAAAGAAAAGTTTTGGGAGTTTAGTACGACCTTGCGAAGTACACGGTTTCCTTGGCTTTCTGCCCGCAGACGATGCAGTCTCTGGTCGGTTCTTCTTTCTGGAAGGGTCGCACGCGGATGGTGGCGCCTGTTTGGTCCTTTACTTTGGCTTCGCAGTCGGGGCTGCCGCACCATGCTGCCTTGATGAATCCACCTTTCTCTCCGAGCACTTTCTTGAATTCGTCATAGCTCTGCACTGAAGTGGTCTTGTCCTGGAGGATGGCTTTGGCTTTCGCGAAGAGATTATCTTGGATTTCCTGCAGCAGTTTCTCCACGGTAGTTGAGATGTCTGCTTCAGCGACCGGCGTCTTCTGCCCAGTGTCCCGCCGAACCATGACCACTTGGCCCGCTTTGAGGTCTCGTGGACCCAGCTCGATGCGGATTGGGATGCCTTTGAGTTCCCACTGGTGGAATTTCCAGCCTGGCGTGTACTCGTTGCGGTCATCTAAAATAACGCTGACTCCTTTGGCTTTGAGTGCTCCAGCGATTTCCTTGGTTTTGGCCGCGATTGCTTCAGCTTCAAGTCCCTTAAATGGAATTGGAACGATGACAACCTGTGTTGGTGCAACTTTCGGCGGCATCACTAAGCCTTTGTCGTCGCCGTGAACCATAATCATGGCGCCGATGAGCCTTGTGGTGATGCCCCAGCTGGTCTGCCAAACAAAGTGGTCCTGCTTGTCTTCACCAATGTACTTCACATCAAACACCTTGGCGAAGTGCTGGCCGAGGTTGTGGCTGGTTCCCATCTGCAACGCTTTACCGTCGGGCATGATGGATTCGAGCGCGGTGGTATAGAGGGCTCCCGCGAATTTTTCGCTATCACTCTTGGTGCCAACGACTACTGGAATAGCCAGGTAATTCTCCATTATGTCCTTGTATTCGCCGAGTGCGTACAATACTTCCGCCTCTGCTTCCTCCGCGGTTGCGTGTGCAGTGTGTCCTTCCTGCCAGAGAAACTCGCGTGTACGCAAAAACAGCTTCGTCGCCTTAGTTTCCCAGCGCACAATGTTACACCACTGGTTAATCTTCAATGGCAAGTCGCGCCAACTGCGAATCCATTTGCTAAACATAGCGTACATGATGGTTTCACTGGTAGGTCGAACCGCCAACCTCTCTTCAAGCGGCGTATCTCCACCCTGAGTAATCCACGCAACTTCGGGGGTGAAGCCAGCGAAGTGTTCGGCTTCTTTTTTGAGGAAGCTCTCAGGGATAAACATCGGGAAATACACGTTGCTGTGCCCAGTGGCTTTGATTTTTTGGTTAACAACCTCTTGGATTTTCTCCCAGACCGCGTAGGCGTCGGGGCGGATAATCATGCAGCCTTTCACGGGCGCGTAATCTGCAAGTTCAGCTTTCAAAACGACTTGAACATACCATTCTGAGAAGTCTTCGCTTTTCTTTACGGTTACACCAGTATCAGACATGAGCAATCTCTTCTTTTCCTGTTCTATGCTGATAGTAGAATATAAAACCGTAACGGGACTAATCACAAAAAAACAGCGAAATACGATTGTTTTTTCTTGAAATTGCAGATTCTGCCCAACCTATTTGGATCCGAGCTCTGTGCACAATTCGGTTTTGTGTTTTCTTCACTGTTTAACTTTCCTGACGGGCAACTTTAGAGTAACAGAAAAAAAGCAACAAACCACCAAAAAACAGAATACTACACACCCCTCAGATCCAAATAGGATATCTATGTTGAAACCTATAGGGGGTAGGTCAGTATTGGCTCAAAACAAACACATTAGCATGTTGAAAATCAGTACTTTGGAAAAGAAGGGTGCAGGGAAAAGGGCTAAAAAAGCTTAAATTCCATTTTCAACAGGTCAACAAAAAAGAAAAAAATTATTTTTGGAAGAGCCCCTTTTTTTCAGGGTAGTCTTTGCATTCGTAGATTCGGAGTTGGCGTTGGGGTTCGATGCGGCAGCGTTTGCGTGCGTTTTTGCGCCTTAGAAGCGGCGCGAGCTGGAAAAAGGGGCATTTGGAACAGAGTGTGCTCAAGGTTTCTCGTTCCTACCGTATCATCATCCGCTTAAATACTGGCAGTGCAATGGCAATCATGACTACGCCGAACACTATCAGTACGATGAGTTCCGTGGATATCTGCGGTATGCCTGCGCCCAGCACCATGACTTTCCGTAGAGCACTTGAAGCATAGGTTAGCGGCAGGAACTTTGAGATGTCTTGCATATACCATGGCATTTGCTGTATCGGGAAGAACACTCCGCCAAGGAACATCATTGGGAACATCAGTGTCATCATGAGCATCTGTGCGGTTTCCTGGTCTTTGGTGAAGGATGTTACGACTATGCCTAAGCCCACGAAGCTAAACACACCCAGCAGCAGCAGCGCAAACACGAGCAGGATGCTTCCTTGTATGGCGACTCCGAATATGCCGATTGCTAATGCCAAGATTATGACTCCTTGGATTAAGCCTCTGCCCGTCTGCGCAATTGTTTTGCCCAGCAGGATTGAGAGGCGGTTTACTGGCGCAACCATCATGCCGTCCATCGTGCCGACTTCTTTCTCCTGGGAGATAGCGACTGGCAAGCCTGTCATAACGCTCATCATCACGGTCATAGCCATGATGCCTGGCGCGATGAAGTCAAAGTAGCTTGGATTACCGTTAACTACACCTTGAGATTGTATGCTGTAAGGCTGTACGACTGCAAGCGAGTTTGTCGCGTTCAATGGCCGTACGTTGTGAATGGCTAGCTGCTGGCTCATAACGTTGAACACTCCCGTTAAAGCGCCTTTTATTGTGGCAGATATCTGAGGGTTGGATTCGTCACTGACGATGATTATTGTGCCTTGCTGCCCGCTCATTAGGCTCTGGCTGAAGTTGGCGGGTATCATGATACCGCCTTCTATGGCGCCTCTTTGCACCTGATCCTTAAGGTCCGCTAAGCTGGATACGTTGGTCATTACAAGCATGTGTGTTTGATTATTAATCCCTTGTAAACCCATCAGGAAGCTTAAGCTTGCGTTAGTGTTACCGTTATAACCTTGGTCTTCGTTGACTACGCCAACTTGCAAACCCGTGATTGTGCCGTTAGACGGGTAAATGAAGCCAACCATAATCATCATGAACAACGGCATAACGATTAAGAGCACTAATCCGAGCCGGTTTCGGAATAGTTCAGTTAAGTCTTTTTGGGCGATTCTAAAGCTATGTTGAAGAATAGTTTGTACAGTCATGTTCTATCACCTAACTCTGCTTGGCGCCGCACCAAACCGTTTCCCGGGACCATGTTCCTGCTTGATTTTTTGGTCTGCGCTGTCTCTAACTTCGTGACCAGTAATGTGCAGGAATACGTCTTCGAGGGAAGGCTGCAGATTCGCCATTGAAGTTATCTTTCCATTTGTTTTTCTGATTGAATCAATAATTGAGTCGAAAGCTTCTTCGCCGTGGACTATAACGTGCAGGGTTGTGGAGTTTTCCTGGGTTACCGCATCTGCGCAGCTGAGTGCTTTTACGGTGGCTACCATGGTGGGGGTTAGGTTTGCTATTTCAAGTTTTATTATCATGGTGTCTCCGCCTGAAATTATCTTTTTAAGGTTAGTTGAAGTGTCAAGGGCGATGATTTTGCCGTGGTCGATGATAGCTATGCGGTCGCAGAGTAAGTCAGCGTCAAGCATCATGTGTGTGGTTATAATGACGGTGGTTCCTTGTTCCTGGTTGAGTTTTCTCACGAATTCCCTGATTTCCACTGACGACTGAGGGTCTAAACCCAGCGTTGGCTCGTCAAGAAACAGGACTTGGGGCATGTTAAGTAAGGCGCGTACCACGTTCATTCTTTGCCGCATGCCAGTTGAGAAGGTGCCGACTTGAGCGTCCTTGAACTTGGTTAATTGGACAAGCTCAAGTAAGTCGTCGATTCTTTTGTTCAGCGTGTCTTTTGGGATGTTGAAGAGGCTGCCAAAGAACGAGAGGTTCTCTTTAGCGGTTAAGCGGTTGTAAATAATCATTTTTTCAGATACGATACCGATTAGTTTGCGTACTTCTGTGTCGTTCTTTACCGTGTCGAACCCGCCGATGGTGGCGGTTCCCTTTGTAGGTCTAGACAAGGTTGAGAGCATTCGCAGGGTGGTGCTTTTGCCTGCGCCGTTTGGACCCAGCAGTCCGAAGATTTCGCCTTTTTTAACGTCGAACGAGATGTCGTCTACGGCTGCAAATTTTTTGAACATCTTTGTAAGATGGTCAACTTGGATTATAGATTCATTTGACATTTTGGATTTCACATTCTTGCAATAGTATTCAGTGCAATATATTGCGGTAAAATATAAGTATTACCCAACTACAATATAGTTTTGAATCTTAATGACAACAGACTCCGAAGACAAGACAACTGCTAACTGGATGAAAGAAGCCCAAAAAGGCTACATACGAATGGGAGTCCTCATCCTCCTCAACAAAGAACCCTCCCACGGCTACGAAATCATGAAAGAAATCAACAGCCGCACCAAAGGCTTCTGGCAACCCACCGCAGGCGGAGTCTACCCCATCCTTCGCGATCTAGAAAAATCAGGATACATCAAAGGTCACTGGGAAACCCAGAAAAACCGAAGATTAAAAGTATACAAAATCACCCAGTCAGGCGAACTAATCCTCAGGCACGCCATCCTCAAACAAACAGAAATCTTCAACAACATCGGCAGCCTCTTCCGCGAATTCTCCCGCGACGTCCTAAACGTCGAAGCAGCTGACGTTTCTATGCCTCCTTTTCATTCTCCTTTCTCGGCTTTTCTCGAGGACAAAGCTGGCGGCGAAGAAAACCTCAAACAGCTTGAGCACCAGCGAAACCACCTTTTTGAATCAGTTAAAACCATGCGTGACAAGCTAAGGGTTCTCGACAAGAGAATCGCTGAAATTAAGAAAACGGCAAATCCCGATGCCGCCGTTGAAAAACCAGTCAAGTAACATGGCAAACTTTCTTGAGTGAAAAACACCTTTAAAGGGTAAACTGCTCAGCGGTGGGTGTAAACAATTAAATCTGTGACTGTCTAATCCATATGGAGAGTGTGAATCGCTTGTTCCGTGTTAGAGTTAACAAAATTGAATCGACTAAAGATTTAGACGGTAACCTCGGTAAAAGAATCGAGCTTCTTGAAGAACGGGAAGTCAACCCTTACATCGTTAGACCACAATCAGACGAAGCCAAAATGGCGCAGGACATCATGCAAGCGCTTCAGACACAGATGCCGTTTTTGCCTCAGCGCACACAGATGGCGACTCCAAAAATAATTTTGTTCTTAACCGAGCAGGAATATGATAGCCTATGCATAACCTTTGACGTTAACCAGGTTTACGAGGTTGTGCTTGAGAACCAAGCGATCCGTTTTAGGAAAGTTTGAGAATTTCCTGTCTCATTTCCCTTAGCGCAAGATGCTTAGGGTGAAATGACAGGACAAACATCATGTTTCTTATTTTATTGCTGATTTCTTCTAAATTGGTTATTTTGCCTTCGTCGCAGTATAATGGTATGGGTTCTTCACAGTTGTTTTCTTCGTAG
>Ga0209083_1001190_pt1 | contig 31125 bp, 33 predicted proteins | sample AM7aDNAmetaG_FD_184132 | JGI IMG/M metagenome (GOLD analysis project Ga0209083, IMG submission 184132) | Freshwater microbial communities from Finland to study Microbial Dark Matter (Phase II) - AM7a DNA metaG (SPAdes) (version 3) | ecosystem: Environmental > Aquatic > Freshwater > Lake ... | reverse complement strand
GATACTGGTAGTGATGATGATGTACCAGTAAAGAAAATAGATAAGAAAAAGTCTAAGAAAGTTGAAGAAGATACTGGTAGTGATGATGATGATGATGAAGATACTGGTAGTGATGATGATGTACCAGTAAAGAAAATAGATAAGAAAAAGTCTAAGAAAGTTGAAAAAGATACTGGTAGTGATGATGATGATGATGATGAAGATACTGGTAGTGATGATGATGTACCAGTAAAGAAAATAGATAAGAAAAAGTCTAAGAAAGTTGAAAAAGATACTGGTAGTGATGATGACGATGAGGATGAACCAAAAAAATCCAGTAAAAAGTCTAAAAAATAATTGTATTGGAAAGTATAAGGGAATACTTAAATGTATGACTTGTAAGAATTTAAAAGAGTGTATTTCATTAACTTCAAAGAATTTTGAAGGTAACCACAAATAGTTTACAGCAGACTTAGTGTAACTGCTAAGTCTGCTTTTAATATTGGGGTATAGGATGATAGATGACTTATTGGATTTTAAAAAGTTATTTGATGAAAAAGAAAGAGAAAGTAAACTTTCTTCTATAGGTGTTAATTCAATTGTTGATACAAAACAAACAATAAGTACTGGTATTTTAAGTCTAGACTTAATTACTTGTGGGGGTTTACAAAGGGGGAGGGCTTATGAAATTATAGGCCCTGAACACGGTGGAAAAACTACCATACTTTATAGTTGTTTTGGTCAAGCATTAAAGTGTATTCCTAGAAAGTTAAAGGGTGTATTTTTAGATATAGAAGGACTAGTTGACCCAACATGGTTTGGTCATATAACTGGTTCAGAAAATATGGAAAGTGTATTTGGAAAAAAGGATTCTCAAGGTGAATGGGAAATTGAACCTCAAATTAGATATTATAAACCTTCTTTTGGTGAACAAGGTTTGAAGTTCATTAAACGTATGATGAAAGTAATGCCTGATAAGGTACTTGTTGGTGATTACTGGTATTATATGTGGAGTCCTAGAGCACCAAAAGTAGTATCTAAAGTAGGTGGTTGGACTATAGAAGAATTAAAGAAGCAATTGGGTGATAATTATTCAAAGAAGTTACTCGCTAAGTATGGTAATTTCTATGTACCAATTGATGATAACTATGGCGGACCAGAAATGATAATAGGTGTTGATTCATGGGTAGCTATGACGCCTGAAGCTATTGCAGAAGAAGATAGTGATGCAATTGCTTCACAAGCTAGAATGTTTGCTAAACATTTAAACGATGTTAAATCGTTAATTTCTGCTAAGGGTGTAGTACTTGTAGGAATTAATCAGATAAGAATGACACCTTTAAGTTACGGCAATCCCGAATCCACACCCGGCGGGAATACACTTAAACATATGACTGATGTTAGAATCAGAATACAAGCAGTGTCTAACCAGAATGGTAAAGGTATGACTGAAGAAGAGGACACTGATATCTATAGACACTTTAAATTAAAGACAATAAAGAATAAAACATTTATACCTTTTCTTGAGGCAACTGGTAGGTGGTGGGTAGCACATGATGGTGTATCAGGTTATGGGCCTGACCCAGTTATAGATATTTTAAATTACTTAAAAATGACTAACCAGTTAAAACAAGAAAAGTCTGCATTCTATATTAGAATGATTTCAAAAAATGAAAAGTTAATTAGGTTGGGGGAAATTAAATTTACTTATGACAAATTTAAAGACTTTGTACTTTCAAAAAAAGTAAAAGGTTTAGAGATTGATTTAAAGAAAATGTGTCATAAGCAGATATCTCATGGTAATGGTTTAACATTGTATTTAAAAGGAAATCCTGCGGATTTCATAGAAGAAAAGGAAGATGTTATAAATGAAGAAGATGAGAGTTGAAGATATTGACCCAGAACGACCTTTGTTTGTTAAAAATATTACTAATGGTGATTTTCTTATTCCTATTAGAGATATGTCTGGTAGTACAGAATTAGTTTCAATACCAAAAACATTTATACCTATACTGATAACTAACTTTGCGGAGGGATTAGCCTTCAAGAAGTCTTCAGACTTCAGAAAAGCAGTAGCAAAGGGTTATTTAATAATAATTCCAGAGAATGATGCTGAAAATGAATTGATGGAAGAAACGTCTATTCTAGAACTAGAAAGATTAAGAAAGACTGAGTTCAGTAACATAGATTATGAAATACCTAAATCAATGACACCACTTGAAGCAATTAATGATGTAGGTACTGATACTGTAAGTTCAAAAGTTAAAGATATTATAATTAGAGCAGATATGGCAGAGGATGAGAAATTAGCACTTCTTATTTTAGAACACAAAACTGGTAACATGAAAAGTGATGACTATGAATTTGTAGTTATGACCAGTGGTGAGAAAAGTAAATTATCTAAATGGGCATCGAAGTCAATGATTTCTGAAAAAAGTAATTTATTTAACAAACCAGGAGAACAAAATGGCTGATAAAGTATTTATTTCTGGTGATGCAGTACCCACAACAGAAAAGGTAGAAGGTGAAAATCTTGCAAAAGATAATCGTATCCGACAAGGTGAAAGTACCGATAGAAGTGTTCAACAACCTATCGGAAACACTACAGAAAACGATAATAAAAACATTTAGTTTAAAGATATTTGACCCTAATATGTGTGATATTAAAGCCAGAAGTTTACAATGTTCACTGCTATTAGAACATGGTAATAAATACTGTGAACATTGTAAAATGGCTTATCGTATAATTAAGTGTTACAGTAAGACAAGTAAATGGTTTAAATTCGATAAAGGAAATAGGCCAGTTACTAAAGATATTATTAGAAAGATAATGTCTGAGACTGGTTTAAAAGTTAAAAGTAATGCAGTATTTCCTGAATTACCTATTAGTATGCAATTCACAATTGATGATAAAGTAAATAAGGATGAAAGAAGTATTTCTCAATTTAGAATAGCAAATGAATGGATTGAAAAAGGTTATGGTCAGATAGTTTGTCCACCTAGAAGTGGAAAAACATTAATTTGTGCTATTATTTCAAGTAAATTACAAACTAGAACTGCTATAATAATTCATCAAAAGGAATTACTTGAGCAGTTCTATAATACCTTTATTAATTTTACTGATATAAGAGAAAAATCAAAAATAGTAGGACATGAGTTAATTAAAATTAATCCATCACCAGATGAAGTAGAAAAATTATCTGTGGTGCTTTACACATGGCAGCAGTTCATTTCAGACAAAGGAAAAGAAAGACTAGGAGAAGTTAGGAAGTTATTCGGTCTTATAACTGTAGATGAAGCCCATAGAATGAGTAGTGATATTTACAGTGATGTAGTATCACGATTTAAGGCTAGGTACAAATGTGGCTTAACTGCTACACCAGATAGAAAAGATAAGTTAGACTTTAGACAGACTATGATACTTGGCCCACCTATAATTAAAGGTGGTACTGAACAGTTAAGTTGTATCTATTCTATAATAGATACTGGGTGGAATATACCAAGTTACAAAGAATGGAATAATAAAACTTGGAATTACTTTCATACTGCATTAACTAAAGATAAGAAAAGAAATAAATTAATTGTAGAATATGTTAAAGAAGATTTAGAAAGTGGGCATAAAATAATTATACCTGTTAAAAGAATAGCACATGCTGAGATTTTAACAGAACTAATTAGAGAATTAACAGATAATGTAATTACATTTATTTCTTCAGTTAAAGATAGAAAGATAGTATCAGAAGATATAAGGAATGGCAAATATGATGTTGTTGTTGCTACTAAACAGATGATTTCACTAGGATTTGATGCACCTAAAATGTCTTGTCTTTATTGTGTTGTACCTACTTTTGATAAGAATTCATTTTATCAGGAATATAGTCGTATTAGAACACCAAGTAAAGATAAACAGACACCTTTAATACGTCTTTTTAAAGATGAAGGTGGTATATGTGAAGCATTTCTTAAGAAATCTTTAAAAGAATTCAAAGATAAAGGATTTCAGCAACATTGAATATAACTTCCTTTTCAAAAGAATGTCAAAATAAAGAACTTCCTTATTATGCTAAACCTAGGGTTAATTATTTAAAACTAGATAAATATTATAAGTTTCTTACACTTACTGTTAAAAGAAAAGTATCAACAAACGGTGTTAAAAGATATCAAATAGTAAGACTTTCTTCAAAGTTACAGACTAGAATTGTAGAATCATTAACTACAATGGAAAAAATCATACCCTATACCATAGCTATATCATCTGAACCTAATGATTATGTAGCTATGGAGTTCACAACAAGTATAATTCATTGCCTAGTCAACAGATTAAAAGAGGATTGGGCTTGTTTAAGAATAGGTAATTCTAAAATAGAAGGTGAGGGTAAAATACTTCTTATATATAATATAATACCAGAATCAGATAGACTTTACCAGATAAGGGATATTATACTTCAATATCCTAACCATTTAAAACTAGTTGTAATAGGTGGTACAACAGGTTTGGATTATTTTGATAACTATTTGAGATTACCATTATCTGGAGCACTTCATGTAACAGGTAATATATTAATAAAAACTATAGAAAAAGGAATAAAATACGAAACAGAAGATAATTATCCTATTTTTTCAAAAGATTTTACTTCTCTAGCCAAAATAGTTGAGGATAACAATGCCCAGCAAAAATTGGAACCAGCACCTGATTCTTAGGTCATTAACAGTTCAGAAGAAAAAAGATATATCTGAAAAATTGATATCTAATTTGTCGGAGGATCATTTTACCATTGATGTGTATAAGTTAGCATTTAGAAGACTATATGCTGTTTATTTGAAAAAAGGTAGGCTTCTATCTTGGAAGGAATTAATATTTGATCCTACTATAGAAGAAAGGATAAGAGATAAGTTACAAGTAAGAGAACTAAAAAGGGTAAAAATAACTACTAGTGATAAATCTTTACTTCTTCCTAACTCATATGAAGAATTTTCTTCGCTACTAGAAAGTAACTGGTATAATGCAGTTCATAATAAGACAATTCAATTACAGAATAAATTAACAGAAGACTTATCTGGCAGACAGATAACTAATGAAGGTATATCTAGAGTATATGAAGAAATAGAAAAATCACTTGATGAAATTAAAAAGTTATCTAGCCTGAGTGGTACTATCTTTCATATGACCAAACCTAATGTTATTGAGTGTTTGGCTAATTTTAAACATAAGTTAAATAATAATTTCTTTATACCAACAGGGTTTAAAGAATTCGATAATCGAAATTTAGGTATATCAGTAGATAGCTTTTTTCTTATAGCTGGAAAAGCAGGAAGTGGTAAATCAACGATTGCATTATCTCTAGCTATAAATATGAAGAAAAATGGAGCACGAGTTTGTTTCTTACCATTGGAAATGGGTATAGAACAAATGCTTATTAAAATGGCTGCTTCTATGCTTCAAATAAGTGTAACAAATATCGTTAAAGGTTTTGAAGTATATGAAAAAAAAGTGTTAAAAACATTAAGTAGATTCATGAAAAAAGAGGAAAATTCTCCTGAGTGTTTTGACTATTACATACCTGAAAGTGGTGAAACACTAGAGGATGTTCTAATAAAGTTAAAGCCTAACCAGTATGATATAATTATAGTTGACTATATATCATTGCTTGCACCAATGGATAAGGAAGATTGGAAAAGTTTAGATAAAGCAGGTAGGCTTGCAAAGGTATATGCTACAAACAACAAAACTATAATATGTTTACTTGCCCAGTTAGATGAAACAACTGAAAATATAAGATATAGCCGAAGTTTAGGGGAACATTCATCAAATGCATGGGTTTGGTCTGAGGATCATAAAAAAATTAGAGAAACAGGCTTTGTAACAATTAAGCAGAAGAAAGCTAGAAATCAGGATCCTTTTTCTTTCAGATTAAGTGTTGACCTAAGTACTAGTACATTTTCTGATTATATTTCAGACGAAGATAAAATAACTAACAAGGCTGCTGAGGGATTTGATGATATAATTCCAACAGATAATGATGTATAAGAGTATAAAAATTAATTCACATTTGTCATGAAAGGTAATTTTTAAATGCAAGATAATAGTTCAATACCTAAAATGGAATGCACTAATTCTTGGGAAAGAGGAGATATCAGTAGGGAATATATTGGGGAAAGTATGTGCTTTTCTAATTTAGATATAGAATTTCTTAACAATATTAAAGAAGGATAGACAGAAATGAAGGTAACAATAGATAAAGAAGATTTCATAAAAGCACAAAAAGCAGTCAAGAAAATATCACCTGATGCAGCAACTGTTTACTTCAAAACCAATGATGACAATACACTTTCAATAATTTCTAAAAGTATATTTTATGTTAATTATATTATACCTGCAGTAGTAACAGAACATGGTACAATAGCCCTTAATAAATCATTGTTTGAAACATTGTCTAACCTTAGAGGTAAGCAATTAAAAATGGAATCCGAGGGTAGTTCACTTCAGATAATTTCTGGGTCAAAAGTCAAACTTTACTGCAATGAAGTTAACAGTGATGACTTAATCCAACCAGAAGTTAAAAAAGATAGGAAAGTTATACTGTCTTCTACTGGTGTAGCAACATTTAAGAATTTAATTTCTATGTGTAGCTTTGGTAATCTAGACTCATATAAAGAAAAAACACCTATACAGATAGAAAATAACAGTGATGGTTTCCATGTAAGGGTAGCTGATTACGTTCATTGTGCTTTCTATACATATAAAAAAGGTATTTCAGAAAGTGATTTTTCTTTTATAACATACATAGAGAATTTAAAAAATGTAATACCTTTCCTTAATGATAAGTCAAAGTTACTCATAGATGATTCTTTAATGCTATTAAAAAGCAGTAATATAATCACAACATTACCATCAGTTCAAGAATCAGAGGCTAAAGAAATTGAATCTGCATTAGATTTCATTGATGAGTCAAAATATACTAAAGAAAAGGTTATCTTTGATAGGAAAAAAGTGATGGAAACAGTTTCTTCTATTTCAGTTATAACAGAGGGAGTTGATATTCTTAAACTGGATATAGAAAAAGAAAGTATTATATGTTCACTTAGAACTTCTTTTGGCGTAGCAAAAGATAAAATAAAGTTTATTTCTAATACTTTCAACCCAGCAAAGTTAGAACTACCTTTACTTATGTTTACTGGGTCACTTAACTCATGTAATGCAGCAGATGAAATTACTTTTAATATATCACAAAATGGTAATTTTTATAAATTATTCTCTGAGAATGATTCTACAGTTAGTAATTGTGTTGCACCTATTGGTGCAGTAAAGTGAGTTAATTTATGAATGATAACCTTTTATTTGTTAAGAAAAACTGGAAAATATTCCCACTTAATATCATATATGCTACTTCATCAACCAATGATTTATTAATTAAAGAAGAAGATAGGATATACTTATATTCTATACATAGAATAGAAAATGTTAAATTACAAAGTATAGATTTAGGCTTACAATTTTTTAATATATATAAAGTTATCTCTAAGGAATTGGGTGCAATTATAGGATATGTTTTTAATATTATTCCTAATGATGAAATAATAATTAGATATACACCTTTATGTTTAGTAGTTACTACACCTTCTTGTACTATAGAAACAGTTAACTGTGCAGAAAGAAATGTTATATTTAAAGATACTATTTATGTAGTTACACTTTCATGTAATGCTGAAATGATAACCATATTACCAACACTGTTAGGTATATATCCAGTATAGGAAATTATGAAAGACTTTAAATTGTTAGAATTATCCAAGCATATTAAAATAGTATTAGATGAGTTAGGTATATATGAAAATATACCTAGTTATATGCAAGAACATATGAAGGATACACCATATAGAATAGTTAAAGCCTGGAAAGAGTTTACTAATTCGTTAAATGAAAACCTAGTACTTCCTACTATGTTTAGTAATCAGACTAATGAACTAGTATATGTTACAGATATAAATTTTAACTCATTGTGTTGTCATCATTTCTTTCCTTTTAGTGGGCTAGTTCATATTGCATACTTACCTGATGATAATTTACCTGGACTATCTAAGATACCTAGAATAGTAAAACATTTTGCTAAAAGACCACAAATTCAAGAGATAATGGTATGTGAAATATCTGATTACATATTTGAGAATGTTAAACCAGAATTTCTAATGGTAATTTGTAAAGCATATCACACTTGTTGTTCTGGTAGAGGCGTAGAGAGTTCTAGCCCTATGATAGTATCTGCAATAAGGTACAAAGAAAATATGAGTAATGATAATATTAAAGAATTAAAGAAAGAGGTCATGGAGACCATATCAATGAAAAATAATATTTGAGGTGAAACAAATGGAGTTCACTAGAAAAGAATGCGTTTCTTATATTGATAAATTACAGGAAATTAAAGTAATAAGAAAAGAAGTAGAGAATGTTTTTAAGAAAGAAGAAATTAAAAGTTATATAACTATTTCTGATAAGTATAAAAAAGCAACAGAAAAAGATAGTGCATTAAAAGCATTACTTTTAATTTCTTCATACCATGAAAGATTGTTAGCCATAAAAATAGATTTGTGTTTATTGTTAGAACAAACAGAACGATGTACTAATATTGTTAAAAGAGAATTAAAAAGTCTAGATGGTTTTAGTAAACTATCTAAAAAAGATCAAGATTCTATCATAGATATAGAACTTGGAAAGTTTATTGATTTTCAAGAATACATTAGTGCAAGGATAGATGTAATGAATAAGTCTATTGAGTATTTAAATAATGTTCAATTCAATCTTAAAAGTGTTCTATCTACTTTTAAATCATATTAGGAAAATTATATGAATCCAGATTTAGATAAGATAGTGGAAAGATTACCCAATGCCAAGAAATATTCTGATGCCATATATAAAGCATTGATGCACTCACTAGAATATGAACTAGGGTTTGACCATGCTATAGAACGAGTTAAGTCAGGGGGTGAAGCAGTTGAATTTAATGAGAATTTTTCAAAAAGAATAAAAGAGAAATTTTCTGAGTTAATTTTTCTAGAAAGTATTATATGTAGTACTGGGTTTTCTTATTTTCGGGATTCTATTATTGAACGGCATTTAGATAGAAGTTTTTTATCTAGTATTCAAAAGACTAATACTGTATAGGAGATATAATGGGATTTTACTATGATATATTTATCAAGAATATTAAAAATAGTGGAATAGTTAAGAAAGATACTATTCATTCCTGTATGAAGAAATTAGAAGCTAATATACATGACATAAAACAATTATCAAAAGTTAAAAATTTTGTCAGAAAATATTGGAATTTTGAAAGAAGTGTATTAGATACATCATATTTAAATTATATAAATAACAGTAATAAAGATCCTATTCAAGTTAAAGGTGATAAATTTATATTATTTAATGATGCTGTGTTTCAGGTATGTCATATGTGTAAAGGTAGATTATTTTCTGATTTTACATCATGCCCTTTTTGTTCAGCTAATTTAGGTAATATTTGTGAAATTATACCTGCTGATAACAGCTATTATTTACCTAAACTTTTATATAAAAATAATGGTGTTAATGGAAAAAAATTTAATAGTATAATTACATATGATAATATTAGAAATACTTTAGAATGTATTGATAATTATCTTACTTGAGTTAGATGAAAGCTGGTCGGTCTTTGTAGACTGGATCAGCTTTTTTAGTTTAAAAGGGTTACACTATGGCAATATTAGACAGAACTTGTAAAGAGTGTATTTTTTATGTTAAACAGGAATGTATAGGTAAACTTATACCATGTAGTAAATGGATTTATAAAAAGGCAAATTGTAGGGTATGTGTATTTTTAGAAGATTGTTTCAGGTTAGGTAAAGGTGTAAGTGAGTCTAAAGTTTGTCTTAACTTTGAAAAAGAAAAAAATCCACCTAAATCTTTAAAAGGGTTTGAGGTTGAAACAATAGATGAGGAAGCTGAATTTTCACCAGTAGATATGGTTGAAAATATTATTTCAAGTGACTATGATAGCAGGGTATTTCAGTTAATTGATGATAGAGATATACCAAAAGCAGATAATCCTATAAAGTTTATTATTAATAAGAAATTCTTAGGAATTACTTTATTTCCAATGCAGTTTAAGATATTTTTAGAGTTTTTTTCAAGCTATTGCCCTTGGTGTTCAGATTCCAAATTTATTAGTAATATAGTGGTTGATACACCAGTACAGGAAATAATGGATAGAACAGTACCCTTTAGAAATGGTGTATGTAAAAGGTGTAGTAGAACTAGATATGAAGCAGTTCAAACAGGTAAACTACAAAGATATGATACTTTAATTGGTGTAGCAGGTCAGAGGAGTGGGAAGTCTATTTCTGTGGGAATTTTATCTGCTGCTGTACTCCATCAATTTCTTACATTAAAAGGAAATCCTGTTGAGTATTTTGGTTTACTTCATAACTCGACTTTACATGGTACATTTGTTGGATTAAGATATAATGATGCTTATGATAACTTATGGGAACCATTCTATAATATAGTTAAAAGTAGTAAATGGTATCAAGATTACCATTCTTTTCTAGCTAGTGAAGGTCAAAGAATAGGGGTTGAACTTGTAAAGGTTCGTGATACTTTTTTAGCTTACAAATGGAAAAATATTGGTATTTATCCTTCTGGCCCTGATAGAAGAACACTTCGAGGTCGTTGTATTCCAGGATATAGTTTGATAAATACAAATAAAGGTTTTATAAGGGCTGATGATAAAGAAAATTTAATAGGAAGTATAACTATAAAAGGTAAAAGTACAAGAAAAATTATAAATCATATTTATCAAGGAAAAAAAGAAGTTTATAGGGCTACTTTAAGTAATGGTATAGAATTAGATTGTACCTATGACCATAGAGTTTTAATCTTAAAAGAGGATGGAACAACTAAGTGGACTAGACAAGAAAACTTACTAGATAAATATGTATTCTGTCAATTAGGTGGTGATTTTCCAGAAGAACTACTATTTAACTATAATATTCAAATACCGAAGTGTATTAAAAAAGTTACATTACCCAATAAAATGACACCAAAATTGGCTAGACTTATAGGTTATTTAATTGCAGATAAGAATTTATTTTTTTCTGAAAGTATTTCATTTTTTAGCACAAATATAATTGAAGATTTTGAAAATATTTTTTATGAAATTTTTAACTATAGTATTAAAAGAACTAATAATTGTAAATCCTGTTTTAAACATAATGTTGCTTATTATGTTTTAAAAAATTTTTTTATATATTTAGGATTATTAAATACTAAAGTTCTTCCCTGGTGTATATTACAATCACCTAGAGAATGTGTAGTTGAATGTCTTAGTGCTATGATAAGTTATGATGAAAATATTATAAATTCACAAAATTTAGTATCCATTTTTTATACTTCAAAAAGTAAAATTTTATTAAAGCAAATACAATTGATGATTATGAAATTAGGGTATATATGTAACTATAAATCAAAAAGATATATTGTTATACCTAAACTTTCAGCTCTTAAATTCTTAAAAAATGAATACACTGGGTTAAATAAAGCAAGGTGGAAAAAAGATAAAATTATTAATAGAAAATCTTATACTCATTATAAAATTCCGTTTAATGATTATATCTGTTCTAAAATAAATGAATGCTTTAATGAATATCCTTGTAATATATTTAATATAGATAAAAGTATAATATTTTCTAAAGTAATAAAAGTAGAAGCCTTGGGTAAAAAGAAAGTATATGATATTGAAGTTGATAATGATGATTCTATATTTCCTGTAGAAAATGTATTAGTTCATAATACCAGAATAATCAGTAGTTTAGATGAAATGGGATGGTTTATGGGTAGTGAAGGGTCTATGAAGTTAGACCCTGATGAAGTCTATCATGCACTTGACAACTCACTTATGACTGTTCAGACAGCTAGTAGAAAGTTATTTAAAGATAACCCAGGTGTACCAACTGCTGTTGGTTTATACATATCATCACCTTCTAGTAAAACAGATAAGTCAATGAGAATGTATAAACAATCTTTGGGGTCTAATAGAATATATGGATTTCATAAATCAACTTGGGAATTTAATCCTAATATAACCCGTGAAGATTTACAACAGAAATTTAATGAAGATCCAATAACTGCTGAGAGAGATTTTGGTGCTAATCCACCATTTGGTATTAACCCATATATTAAAGGGCCTTCTGCACTAGTTAATATATTTTCAGATAGAAAAAATACCTTTAACAGTATGGGTTACAAAGTAGTTGAAGGTTCATTAAATGAATCATTAATATACCCTAAAATATCCTTTAGAGGAAGGCATACATTTCCAAGCCTCCTTAGTATAGATGCTGGTTATAGCGGAAATAGTTTTGCATGTGTACTAAGTCATTTTGAATTTGATAATGATAATGAAAAAGTATTTACAGTATCAGGTATACTAGAAATAATTCCTAACCCGTACCCTATTAGTTTTGTTTATGTATATGAGAAAGTTATATCAAGAATAATACAAGAATATGATGTTAGACTAGTTACTTGTGATAGATGGCAGTCAATAGATTTATCTCAACGAGTATTTAAAGACTTTGGTATAGATAGTTTATTATATAGTGTAAAGTATGCAGACTTTGAAATGTTTAAACATGAGGTTTATGGTGAAACAATAGTATTTCCTAAATTAGAATCACCATTAGAAGATATGATAGAATTAGATACTGATATAAATTCTTTAATATCTTTTAAACCTTGTAACCATTTATTTCTTCAATTATTAATGTGTAAAGATACTGGTAGAATGGTTACAAAAGGAGATGATATAACAGATGATATACTACGAGCTTTAGTGCTAGGTTATGCAGTTATAAACAATGAAGAATATGAAGACTTGTTTACTGGCACAGGTCAAAGAATTAATACAAATTATATGAGTGTGAGTAATATCGTTAAATTAGGATATAAATCCTCATTACCATGTAGTGGTATGATTGGAATGCCTAGCTTAAATAATATTAAAAGTAATTCATCTGTTACTGGTGTTGGAAACTTTAGGGGGAGACTTTTTTAATGGATAATATTAGAATTAGAGATAGAGTAATAATTAAACTACCAAAAGTAATGGATTATTATCTTGGTACAATAACTAGACATGAAGAAGGAAAATTTTATGTATGGTTAGATAGAGGTGATGGCTTTTACTTTAAAGATTCTGATTTAATTGTAGAACGTGGTATTGATAAAATTTGTCCTGAGTTGATTACATCTCAAAGTATATATAAATATATACTAGGTATTGGAGATAGAGTATATAAACCATCTATTAAGGAACAAATTGCTGAGTTACTTAAATTACAAGAAATTAAAGATGTTTTAGATAAAGAAAAAGGTAGTAACAAACAAATAGTTGATATTAAAAAGAAACCAGAAGAATCAAGAAATGAAAACTCTGGTGAATCAGAAAGTGAGGAGGATGAATCACAGATAGCACCTGATACATTTTTTAATAAAGAAGATAATATTAAAAATGAAGAAAGTGAGGAGGATGAATCACAGATAGCACCTGATACATTTTTTAATAAAGAAGATAATATTAAAAATGAAGAAGATGAATCACAGATAGTCCCTGATACTACTATGACTAATGAAAAATCATCAAGACTTCTTAAAAAAGAAGTACCTAAAGAATCTGAAGAGGATGAATCACAAATAGTATCTCAAGAAGTTAATAATGAAGAAGAAATAGACAACGTAAAAGAAAAAAGTAAAAAAATACATAAAAATGAAGACAATTTAGAAGAAAATCCAGATGAAGTTGTTAACGAAGAAGAAACCAATGAGGAGACTGATAGATTGAAAGAAGCTACTCTTAAATCTAATATTAATACAAATGATGGCGATGTAGATTATGATGATGAGATATTTTCAGATAATGCTAATACTGATTCTGGAGATATAAATGAAACAGATACAGTATCATTATTATCTTCTATTTTATATAAAAGGGGTGATAGGGTAATAGTCAAACGAGGAAGAAATAAATATTTTTTAGGTACTGTTACCATGTATAGGGGGATTTATCTTTATATTAACTTTGATAGTGGTGAAAAATTTAGAATAAAACCAGCTTCAAGTTTAATTATTGGAAAGGGTATAGAAACGAAATACCCTAATGTAATTAATGGAGAGCAACTATCTAAATTTTTAGATATAAACTTTATTAAACCAGTGAAAGAAAATAAAGTAGAATTAACAGTAATACCACCTTATGTAGAAGAAGGTAAAAAGGAACCAAAAAGTACAAAATTATCTGAAAAAGATATAGATGATCTTATAAAAGAAGAAATTGATAAAGGCAATGAATCAGAAGTACCTAATATTAAACTTCCGGATTTTGGTAAAAAAGAATATCGTGGTAAATTAACAGAAAAAGATATTGATGATATTATAAGTTAATAGGAGTAATCTTATGAATATAGAAAGACTAGCTGAAAAAAATTCATGGAATAAAATACAGTTTAATATGGCAAAGTCTATGATGTTAGCAGGTGCTACTGAAAAAAGTGTAGAAAATATGGTTAAAGGGTATGGGTTAAGACAGGAAGGGAATAATTTATCTTTAGGGTGTCCTAAATGTAACAGTACTATGAGGGTAGTTTATTTAGAGGATGGTAGAGCAGCTAAATACTGTACGTCAGATAGAATCTGTCTTCCAATGAGACAGTAGGAGAGAATAATATGCCACCAGCATTAGTAAAAACTGCATCAGTTAAGTTACACATGCCTTACCCTTCTGTTGTTCAAATGTGGAAACAAGCTATTAAAATAACAAAACAAAAAAAGAAAACAGATAAGGGTGATTTAAGTTGGAAATATGTAGTTGGTGTTCTTAAAAGGATACTAGGTAAGCAAGCAGTTAAAAAATTAGGATGGAAGGTTACTGGTTCTATTTTAATTCCGATTTTTAATTGGCCAATAGTAGCAGATTCACAAGTAAAGTATTCTGTAATTAATATTGATATTTTGAGTGAAAAATAATCTTAATTAAGAGAAAGGAGAATTAATATGTCTAAGGAAAAGAATAAAGGTTCTAAAGAAGAGAAAAAGCCTAAACAGGATAAGAAAGCTAAACAGGATAAATCATCTAAAAAAGATAAAGGCGGTAAACAAGATAAAGGGATTGAATAATGTTAATCTATGTAAAGATAGTAGGAAAAGATAGAAGTAATGAGATAAGGAATAGAGTGTTCGCTACAAATTTTTTATCCTATAAGAAAAGATTTGCTAATAATATAGAAGAATTTATTATTGAAAGTAAAGGTAATTGTTTATCTGATTGTTTGTTACCAGAAAATAAGTCTTTTGATTACCTAGAATTAAATTATATTGATTCTGATACTAAAATAGAAAGAACTCTTATTGTTCCAGACTCATCTGTATATTTACTTAATGTTAATGGAAAAACAATTGATTCAATTCATTGTGGAGGTAATTAATGGCATACGAGATAAGAAATGTTTCAAAGGGTGACTTTCATCTTAGTAATGGGGTAATTATTAAAAAAGGTGCTACACTTATGACCGATAATATTACTAATGAAATGCGTTTAGCTGCTAGTTCTGGTAAATTAATAGTCAATAGTAATTCTACACAAGTTAGGCCTACTGCTGCATCAAACATCCGTATTAATCCTTCTGTAACTCATACTAATCCACACCCTTCAGCAAGTAGTGTAAATACTACCCGTGTTACACCAGTGTCTGCACACAATGTTACTCCTAGTGATACTACTATAACAGTAGATACTAGTGAACATATAGTTTCACATGCAGATAATAGTAAACCTATGGAAAATATAGAAACTGTTGTTAGTCCTTCTGTTGAACCTACAACTTCTACTACCGAAGAAGTACAATCTGTTAGTAGTTCGTCAAAAAGTAATTCATCCAAGAATGATTCATCTAAAAAATCTTAAATTAAAAAAGGAAATGTAAAATGTCAATTTTAGTAAAAAATAATGGTACAGTTAGTTATACAACATCTACTGGTGTAATTATTGCTGCTGGTGCAGAAGTTGCCCTTCCTGTTCTTACAGATGATGTTAAATTAGCAGTAAGTAGAGGAACACTTAGTATTATTGAACCCACTCATGTTACTAATACTGCTTCTTCTGCTAAATCTGCTGGTGCAGTAGCAGACGCTAATACTCATTTGGGTCACGGTACTCATACTTCTAAAAATATCTAATCTTTAAATTAAGCCCTTTAAGCTATTTCTAACTTAAAGGGCTTAATTTGTATGGTGAATTATGAGACCTTATCCAGTTAATTGGAATGAAATAATAGCTAGAGTTAAAGAAAGGGATAACTATACTTGTAGAAAATGCAATAAAAGATTTACTTCTTTTGAGTTACGAGTTCATCATATGATACCACTATCTAAAGGTGGTTCTAATAATGATACCAATCTTCAAACGTTATGTGATAATTGTCACAATTCTAAACATTTTCATTTAAAAAATAAATCAAAATTAACCTCTATTAATAAATACAGCAGAAAATTTAGTGATTCTGATTTTAGAATATAACATATAGAGGATGGATAACGGAATCTAAAAATAATTATAGAAATCTAATGCCAGTTTTGTAAGGAAATATTAATATTCTAGGTTTAAAACTTGAAATAATAAAACAATAATCTAGCTTTGTATCATGAATCCTTAGAAAGAAGCCTTCTAGGTATATTGTACCTGGCTTCATAGAAAGTAGTTTAATATTATTAATAATCTCACTAGATTCCTCATTCTTATAGATGAACTTAAAAGAGAGTTAGATTCGAGAAAAGGATAGCTTTTATGATTGATAATATTTTTAAAAAAACTAAAATTGAAGCAGTAATGACATTTCCACCCATACTTGAAAGTATAGCTACAACTTTTTATTGTTTATTACCTTTTTATCTTTCCTTCTATTATGGGTATAAGTTTAAACATGGTATGTCTCTTCATATATATCCTATATTACATGAAGCATTAAATAATATACCTGGAGGAGAATTCCTTGAAAATAAGGAAGAGAAAATAGAAGATAAACTAGGAGAAAAAGAAGAACAGGAAAAGCATAAAATACAAATAAAAAGATATCTATATAATTTAAGATTAAAACCTGAAAATATTGGATACTTACCACCTTTTATTGAAAAGTTTAAAGTACTTCCAGAAGTTAAAAAAGATTTAAAAGGTATATATAAGCCTTTATTTGATGCTTTTTATAATTTATTTAGTAATACTTCTAAAAAACAAACAAAAGAAAATGATTCATTGGATAATGATTTAAAACTAATTTTCTCTAGAGTTAATCGTATTCCTAAAAAGATATTAAGAATATTTGTTAGAAGTATAAATCATAAACTAGCTGATCCTTTAGGTGAATATACTACAAAAAGTATTGAGTTAGAAGAAACAAATAAAACTATTTTTGGTAAAAAAGAACCTACAAATGAACAAAAAGAAAAGTTATTAGAAGAACAGCCAAAGTCTTATAGAAAATGGAAAAAACAGACTAATGATGTTAAATCTAAAGCTAAAGAAGCACTGGATGCTGAATGGATAGATAAATTTGATACAGATAGATTAACCGTTGACCAGGCTAATCCTATCTTTAAACGGTTAAATATGGCTACAGTTGATACTGCATTTAAAGGGTTATTATCATTAGGTGATGGCCCTGGAAATCCTATATTATATATGACTAGCAATGGGGAGGTACTTAATAAATCAGTCCCTTCTCATGGTGTAATAATGAACCCTACTTTTTATAAGGGTGCGTTTGTAAAGGATAAATGGCCTTATTATTGTTATTATTTAAAAGATGGTCATTCTGGAGCTAAACCACGTTCTGATTTTACTTATATTTATTTATTATCTTCTTTAAGAGAAAATAATGGTGTTAAATTTCTTAAATTAGACCAACTAACAAATAATAAAAATGCTTTACTAGATTCAGTAAGAAATAAATTTGATGAAGATTTATCTAATAAAAATAAGATTACTAAAATGTTTGCTTTAATATGTAAGATAGGTGATTTAACTGCAGCAAGAATTGGTAATAAAGAATCAGAACTAGGTAAAGTAAAAGAAGGAAGAAACGGTGAGAAAATAGTTATTCCACCTGTTTTAGGGATAACTACATTGAAGGGTGAAAATCTTACTATAAACCATGATGGAAGTGCTACATTTAAGTATATTGGTAAAGATGCTATAAATCAAGAACATACAATAGTTGCTAATGAAAAAGCTGCTAATTATGATACTGTAATGAAAGTGTTAGGACTTTTAACATCCTTAAAAAATATTACTGATGATGATGAATATTTATTTACAGGTAAAGAAAAGAATTCAATTGACCCAAAAGCTATAAATAAGTATTTAACTAGAGTATGTTGGCCTGGAAAATTCCATTTATTTAGGACTTATCATGCTAATAATATTTTTAGATCCTATTTTAAAAATATAGATTTAAATAAAGACTATACAGATAAAGAAGCATTGGATTTCTTTTATGAAGCTGTAACTGCTGCTTCAAAGAAACTGGGAAATAAGCCAGATACATGCTTAGTTCATTATATTGATATTATCTTAACTCATAAAATGTTTCAAAAACTTGGGGTTAATGTACCTAAAAAAGTAGAAAATTTACTTGCTAAAGCCCAAGAAAACCTTCATAAAATTGATTCAGATGATGAAGATTATAGTAATGATGATTAAGATTATTGATTTGTGCCGTAAAACGCATGTGCTTTAGCTCGGTGTAGTTCATAGTAATGATTAAGGATTTCTATTATGACTATTTCTTATATATTGAGTTTAGAAAATAGTAATACTATTAATATATCACTAAGAAGTGAAAATAAATTATTAATTGATGCTTTAATTTTGATTGAGGGAAGTGGTTCTGGTTATGGAAATTTTCAAAACTTAAATACAAGTATTCTTAGTGGTTCTATATATAATAAAGTTAATACTATAAGTAATACAAATAATAAAGGTATTACTTATGGTACTACTTTTGGTATTAATAATACAGTTAGTGGCTCCAACTATAGTGTACCTAGCCATATTCCTATAAACATACCCATTAGTATTAACTACAATAGTTTTAGTAATCTAGGAATGAACACTAATAATGGTATTAACTACAATAGTTTTAACCAATTAGATATTAATATACCCAGTGGTTCTAATTATAGCAATTTTAATAATTTAGGGATGAACATTAATAATGGTATTAACTACAGTAGTTTTATTAATTTAAGGACGAATATTTCTAGTGGAATTACTTATACTACTTCTAATACTCTAGAAACTTTTATTCCTAAATATTATCCAAAGAAAAGTTTTTCTATTTTTATAAGTTTAGGAGATATAAATCCTAAAGGAAAACAATATAATTTAGATACAATTCCCAAAAAAGATATTTTTCACTATATAAAAAAATATGATATAACTGGTGTTGAAAGGTGCCAAATAGAACCATGTAAGAATAGATCCTTTGAAAATGGTTTATGCAGAAGGCATTACAAGTATTGGAAATCTGATATGTTGAAATTTGAGGGTTTAAGAAGTGGGAGAAAATCTGTATTAAATATTACTGAGTCATTTATTTTTTCTAAGCCAAAAGAACACTATAGAAACACATTAAAGGAAAATAGGTAATGAGTAATATAGAAGATAATCTTACTACTGAAATTAATGAAGTGGTATCAAATGTGCAACCAAGTGGGAAAAAAGATATAGATACTATAGTAGATAATATCATTACTAATGATTCTAACCCTGAGAAAATAGTACAAGAAGTTATAGAAAATATTAAAGAAACTCCTTTAACTACTAGACAAAAATTATTAAAAGGTTTAGCTGAGCAAGATTTTAAATGTACTAACTTCCCTCAAGGCTGGTGGGAAGAATGTTGTGATTGCCACGATCAAGGGTGCGCTAAATCTGATGCTTATAAATCATTATCGATTAGACAGGAAGCTGACATTAAGTTAAGATATTGTGTTCAGCAATCTGGTAAATGGTATCAAAGAATACCTGGTTACTTTATTGGTTGGATTATGTATTGTGGTGTTTCTCTCTATACTATAATTGTTTTAAAATGTATTAAAGGTTACAAATGACTTATACATTAATACTATCTAATTCTAGAAATATAGTAAATACTGATATCATAGATAAATTTCTTTCTGATATGAAAAGGTTAACAAATAATAATGAAGTTAGAAATTGGATTGATAAAAAACTTAAAAAATATATGCTAGATGAATACAAAATAGTAAAACCATTTAAAGGTAAATCAAAAATAGATGATCCAGAATGGTTAAAAAAAGCAATATCAGATAATCAAGCTACAGAAATAAAACTTAGTAAAAGATTTATAAACCATGTAACAGATATAGTTAAATATCTAGAAAAGTTAGACCCTTATAAGTTATCTAAAATCTTTAAACTTTCTTTTGAAATAGTAGAAAAGAAATTTATGATAGAAAATGATGTTTGGGATAACCCTGAAGAATTAAAAGAAATAAAAAGGTATGATAGGGGTATTAGATGGGTAAATGTTTTAGGTAAGAAAGCATTGGAAAGAGAAGGTAAATTACTAGATCACTGTGTTGGTGGTTATTTTTCTAAAGTTAGAGACGGTGAAAGTGCTATCTATTCTTTAAGGAATGGCGAAAATATCCCAGAATGTACTATAGAAATAAATCCTAATGAACATTGTTTGTATCAAATAAAAGGCTATAAAGATGGGCCAATAAAAAAAGAATATAATGAGTATGTAGTTGATTTTCTAAATAGTTATAAAGGTGTATTATGGAGAGAAATAAATACTAGGGATTTAATGAATAATACATCTATAGTAAAGAGTGCAAAGGATGGGAAATTTAGTATTTATGATGATCTAAAATTTAAAAAGGGTAGCAAGTGTGAATATTTCTTAACTATATACAATACACCTATACCATTTACTGATGATTTTACCGTTAAAAATGGATTGAGCATAGAGAATAAGGATAAGGTACTTCCTAAAAATCTTACTGTATATATGGATCTTACCATAAAAATGCCTAATCTTACTATGTTACCCAAAGGTTTAACTGTTTATGGTAATTTAAATATTGAAAATACCCCAATAAGTACTTTTCCTACATATATAAAAATTGGTGGTGAGCTACGTTTTAAGAATACTAACATAAAAATGCTACCAGATAATTATACTTTTAATCATACTGTTACTTTAGAGGATGTGGAAGAATTACCAAATAACCTAACAGTAAGAGGTAGTTTAATTATTAAAAATGATAAAATAACTACTTTACCTTCTTCTTTAGTAGTAACTAAAGATTTAGTCTTAAGTTATTCAAATGTAGAATATATTGAACCTGGAATTAAAGTTGGTGGTAGTATATATTTAGGAGATAAAGTTAAAAATTTTCCATTTAAAATAGTTTATGGTAGTTTATATATTGATTATAATCCAATAATTAAACTTCCTAAAGGTTTGACGATAGGACAAAGTCTTTTCGTAAAATATAATAAAATAATACTTCCTGATAACTTAACTATTGGTAGAATAGATACTAATGATTTAGGAATAACTAAACTACCTAGAAATTTAATAGTTGGGAGTCTGAAAATAAACGAAGGAATTTCTGAATTACCAGATGATATTAGAGTACGTGAATTATCTATTTATCAACGAGATAAGGGTATTACAACTTTACCTAAGAATTTAAAGTGTACCGCTATTACTTTGTATACACCATTAATAACAGAATTACCAGATAATCTTAAAATTACAGATTCTATAAAATGTAATTTTCCCATAAAAAGTATTGGAAATGGAATAAGAGTTAACAATATAAGATTAATGAGCACGAATCAGAAGGCATTTGTACTTCCAAAGGATTTCAAATTTTCTCATTTTTACTTTTATTCTGAAGATATTGTAAGTGAATTTAAGGAGTTAAACCCAGGCATATTTAAACCCAGGTATATTTAAATAATATGAAATATATACTTCTAATAGCTAGAAATATAATTAATTTAGAACAAGTTGATGCGTTTATAGAAAATATAGTTAAAGATATGAATTATGGGGGGTATAATAATATAAATAATATAGAAATTCAACAGTGGGTGAAAAAACAATTAAGAGAATATTTAATAAAAGACTATAATAAAGCAACTGTAGTAGATGAAAAAATATTAAATGATAAAGTCTTATTTAGAAGAGAATTTAAAAAGGAACCAACTGAGTGGGATATTAAAGATATAAAAAAAGGTAATTCATATTATATTAATTTTCATGGTAGTGAAATATCACCACTTTTAAATGAAATTTTCAGTATTATTTTATACTTTGGTTCATTAGATAGTAAAGAATTAAATAAAATATATAAAATACCATTTAATATAGCATTAAATAAAGCAAATCAATGGAATATAGAAAATAAAAAGAAATTTTCATCACTTGCTGATGAAAAAGGTGAACACTTAGAAAGAACTTATTCTAATTTAAAATGGGTAAGACTTATAACACCTGAAGCACTTCATAGGGAAGGTGATATTCAAAAGATATGTTTAGAGGATGGTAGGTATGATAACAAAGTAGCTAAACAAGAAAGTTTTATTTATTCCTTGAGAAATAAAAAAGATAAACCCTATGTAACAATAGAAGTATTAAGAAACGGTACTATAGAACAGATTAAAGGGTTTAAAGATGGTAAAATAGGTATTAAATATAATCCATTTGTTTTAGATTTTATTCAAAATCCAGTTGACGCATTTCCTAATGGTTTTAAACGAATTAACGATTTAAACAATACTACAATAATAGAAATAGGTAAGAATGAATACATAGACGTAACGAGTATTCCAGAGAATTTTACTATTAATAATTCATTAGAACTACGAAGATTAACTTGTAAGTTGCCTAATAATTTAACTATTAATGGGTCATTATTTTTAAAATACTATAAATACAATGAATTACCTAAAGGTTTGATTATTAATGGTGATCTATTCTTAGATGGAAGTTGGATTACTGAATTACCCAATGATTTAAAGGTTAGTGGTCGCCTAAGTTTAAGTCAATCTAAAGTTAAAATACTTCCTAAAGAAATGGTTTTTAAAGATGATTTAGACCTTTCTTTTACTGATATAGATATACTGCCAGAAGGATTAATAGTAGAGGGTTCATTATTTTTAGATAGTACAAAAGTAACAGAAATTCCACCTAATGTTACAGTTGGTGGTAATTTAATCCTGGTAAAGTTTTACCCTTCTAAGATAGTATCAATTGGTAACAATTTAACTGTGGGTAAAGATTTAGATATGACTTCAAGCAAAATCAAAGAACTTCCATCTAATGTTAAAATAGGTGGTAATTTACATGCAAATTTTTCTAAGTTATTAACACTTCCATCCGATATAAAAATAGGTGGTGATATCTTCCTAGAAAAATCATCTATTACATTTTTACCCGATAATTTAACTGTGAATAAAAATTTATATATAACTAGGTCTAAACTTAAAAAATTACCTAAAAATTTAACAGTTAATGGTAATTTGGATATTTCTTTTACTAAAATAACTAAAATACCTAAAGGTTTAAATTTAACAGTGAAAAAAAATTTTAGTGTTTATGGATTGACTGATGGAAAAGATTTAGAAACATCTATTAAAATACCAGATGATATTATATATAGAAGGCTTCTACCTTAGGAATTATTGTAATTTTGATACCATATATTTGAAATACATGATAATGAACTACTTCTTATAAAAACCTAGCTTTGTACTATATTGAATCATTGGAAAATCCATTTTGGCATACATCGTATAAGATTTCAGAATAATTCACTTTAGGAATTTAAACTATGTATATTTTAATATTTGCTAGAAATATCCTTAACATTAAAGATATTGAAAATTATATTGATAAAATTATAAAAGTAAGACATCCTAATGATGCAATAGAAACATGGTTAAAGAAAAGAGTAAAAGAATATCTTCAGAATGACTATGAAGGTGTATTAAGTGTAACACCAGATGATTTAAAACAAACTTCTTGGATAAAAAAATCTATACCAGATATAAGTAAAGGTGTACCTAAATGGGTTACAGAAGGTATAGAGAATAAAACACTTTTAAAAATAGTTTTACCTTCTGGATATGATATATATGAGGATGAATTAACTGATAAAATCTATAATATAATAGACTATTTTGAATCATTATGTGAAAAAGAATTAGATAAAATATATAAAATACCATTTGATATGGCATATAATAAGTATAATATGTGGAAACATGAACAGTTAAAGTCAGTACCTGCAGAATTAAATGAAATAGGTGAATTTGAAGTTAAGAATTATAATGATGGAATGAGGTGGGTTAGGTTACTTTCACCAGAAGCACTTCACAAAGAAGGAAATGTACAAGATATATGTCTTAAGGATGGAAGATATGATAAAGATGTACTTGATGGTGAGTCTTTAATATACTCATTGCGTGATAGTGAAAACAACCCTCATTGTACTATAGAAATTTTAAGGAACAATTCAGTTGAACAAATCAAAGGTTATGGGGATGGAAAAATAGAAAGTAAGTACATACCTTATGTTATTCAATTTTTAGAATTTCCAGTTCTTAAAAGAGAATATAAATACACTGTTAATGGTAATGATGATTTATATAATATTAAATGTCATATTATTGATGGTAAACTAATAAATTTGTATAATTTACCAGAAAATTATACTTTTAAAGATAATTTAGAATATTCTGATGATAATTATATAAGAACTTTACCTAAAAATTTAACTGTTAAAGGTAATTTAGATTTATTTCAATCAAGTATTGTAGAATTATCAGAAGGTTTAACAGTGTACGGTTTCTTAGATTTATCAAATACTCGTATTAAATCATTACCTAGTAAATTAAAAGTAGGAAAAGATTTAATATGTTCTGAGTCTGCATTAGAAGAATTATCTCAAGATATAGTAGTAAAAGGAGAGATAAATCTTTCATATTGTAGAAATTTTAGAGAATTATCACTTATACCTAACCTTACTGATATTGATTTAACTAAAAGTGGTATTCAAACATTGCCAGATAACTTAACTGTAAATGGATTTTTATTATTAAATTCTGCTTTAAATTTAAAGAAATTACCTAAGAATTTAACAGTTGGTGGTACCCTTGATATAAGAAAAAGTAATGTTAGTATTTTATCTAGAAATATATCTGTTGGTGTTGATTTTCTATTGGACTATTCTAGAGTAATAGAATTGCCCAAAAATTTAAAAGTAGGCGGAATATTAAGTTTGTATAATACTAAAGTTACAGAATTACCAATAGATTTAGAAGCAGAAATAGTTCATAGCGATGTAGAATTTTCTGTAATACCAAAAGGTGTAGGAAAGGTAGTCACTAAATGAAAGAGATTGAACTATTAATAGACAGTAAGAAAGTTAAAGGTGAAATAGTTTTAGAAAAGGATGGGTTTCTGTATATTGTGTTAGAAAGTGGCAGAAAAATTAAATTATCAGATAACTCACCTAAGATTATGAATAGGAAGAATTTAATGGATAATCTATCAAATGAGTATATTAATTCATTAACAATTAAGCAGTTAGAAGAAGAAATTAAAGAAGCTAAAGAAAATTACTATAATAAAACACCTCAGATAACAGATGATTCTTTTGATAGGTTAGAGGATAGGCTTAAAAAATTAGATTCTAAAAATAAATTATTAAAACAAGTTGGTGCTAAAGTTGAAAAGAATAAAGTAAAATTACCATTCTACATGCCTTCATTAGATAAATTAAAACCAGATACAGTAGAAAAATGGTTAGCAAGGCATAAGGGACCTTATGTTATTAGTGTTAAATTAGATGGTATAAGTGTATTATTACATTCTGTTAAAAATGAATGGAAACTTTATACTAGAGGTGATGGTAGTATAGGTCAAGATATATCTTATCTTTCAAAATATTTAAGAATCCCTGAACCATCTAGCGAAGTAGCTATACGAGCCGAATTAATTATGCCTATAGCTGAATTTAAAAAGTTAGAAGGTGAAAACGCTAATCCTAGGAATTTAGTAAGTGGTTTAGTTAATAGAAAAGATATAGATATTCATGCAACAAAAAAAATAGATGTTGTATGTTATGAAGTAATTCTTCCAGAATTAAAACCTTCTGAACAATTTAAATTTCTTAAATCTAAAGGGTTTAATGTTTCTCCAAACAAAACATTTGAAAATTTAATACTAAATGACCTTTCAGATTTATTAATGGAATGGAAAAGTAGTAGCAAATATGATATGGATGGATTAGTTATTTCTTTAGATAAAAAATATTCTAGAACTACTGATGGAAATCCAGATTATATGGTAGCCTTTAAACAACTCCTTGATAGTCAGACTGTTACAGTAAGGGTTGTAGAAGTAGAATGGAATTTGTCTAAACATGGTTTTTTAAAACCTACAGTTATTATTGAGTCTGTTTAAAGGAGAAGTTCATGTCTAATACCGTTATAACTCAAGCAGATTTAACAGTATATGAGGGAGGAACATTAGATATACAGTTTCAGTGGAAGATAGATGACATTGTAGTTTCTTTATTGAATAAGACAGCTTTAATGATAGTAAGAAAAAAAATAACTGATAGTGACCCACCATTATTAACTATACCATATAATCCTTATCCTTGGGTTCCTGAAAATCCTACAGGTATTTATTTTATGAATAGTAATACTGGAAATGATACCTACAAAATCTATATAAGTAACAAAGATACTACTGGAATTTGTGGGATACACCACAAAAATATTTTTGGAAGATATAATCTATTCATTTATAACCAGTCAGGAGAAACAAGTTTAAATCAATATGGGGCTATCAATATACTAGCAACGGTGATAAGATGATAGATAGAAAGTTTACTCAATTAAATCCTCCATTTACTTATAAAGAGGTATCAAATAAATATGTAAAAAAGAGGAGGATAATAAATGCCTAACCCTACAGATGATAACTGTTCAGAAGGTTTACAAGGCCCTCAAGGAATACCAGGCCCACCAGGCCCACCAGGCCCTCAAGGTATTCAAGGTTTACAGGGTGAGATAGGCCCACAAGGTATTCAAGGTGAACAAGGTATTCAAGGTGAGATAGGACCACAAGGTATACCAGGCCCACAAGGTAGTGTTGGGCCACCAGGACCTCAAGGTATTCAAGGTTTACAAGGTCAAGCTGGTAAAGATGGTATACAAGGTATTCAAGGCCCACCAGGGCCAAGAGGAAGTAAAGGTTTTCAAGGTGAACAGGGTATTCCTGGAAAAGATAGTAGAGTACCAGGCCCTCCTGGATTAAGTGGACTTCAGGGACCTCAGGGTGTACCAGGTATTCAAGGGCCACAAGGTATTCAAGGGCCTATAGGCCCTCAGGGTGTACCAGGCCCATTAGGGCCACCAGGACCTATTTGTCCTAATTTTAAATCATGTGTTGGGAATAGAAATAATTGTGGTCATAGTGGTCATAGTGAACCTGGTACACCAGGGCCAGAAGGCCCAACAGGGCCAATGGGACCCCCTGGAATACAGGGTGAACCAGGGCCTCAAGGTGTTCAAGGTGAACCTGGGCAACAAGGTATTCAAGGCCCTATGGGCCCAACTGGGCCACAAGGTATTCAAGGCCCAACTGGTCCACAAGGTATTCAAGGCCCACCAGGTTCATCAGGAAGTGGTTCAGGTGTAAGTTTAGTACAAGAAGAATTAACAGGTACGATAGATGGTATAAATTTAATATTTACAACTGTTAATACTTTTGCTGCTAATTCTACACAAATTTTTATTAATGGGTTACTTCAGAGAAAACATATTGATTATATAGAAGCACATAACAATCAAATTATATTTTCTCAAGCTCCTTTGGCAAATGGGTTTACAGATTATTTAACGGCTATATATGCAGTTCAGTAGTTTAAGTTTTTAGATAGGTATATAAGAAAGAAGCTAAAATTTTTTAGGTAGTTATGCGATAGTCTCACAATTCATTTTACTTAAATTTTTATGTCATGAAAAGGAAAAAAACAATGGCTACAACACAGATTAGACTTAGTACCCAAGCGTATTTTGATGCTACCCTTAATGCTAATGGTTTCACTGTTACCAATCTTGCCACTCCCCAGAATCTTACTGATGCAGTAACTAAAGAGTATGCTGATGGCTTGATTGCTGCTAATGATGCTTTGGTGTATAAAGGAGTAATTGACTGTTCTACAAACCCTAATTATCCTGCTGCCGACTGCGGTTGGGTTTACAAAATCTCAGTAGGTGGTAAAATTGGTGGTGCTGATGGTATTGCAGTATCTGCTGGTAATGAACTTCTTTGTACTAAAGATAATACACCTGCTGGAAATCAGGCAACTGTTGGTGAATTTTGGAATAGTATTACTTCTTCTGCTGCAACAGGAAACGTAGTTGGACCCACTTCTTCTACTAATAATGCTATTGCTCGTTATGATGGGGCTTCTGGACTTATTCTTCAGAACTCTATGGTTACTATTGGTGATGGTGGTTCTATTAATATTCCTACTGGTCAAACGTACAATATTAATGGTATTCCAATTACCACTGCTAATATTCCTGATTCAGCTGGTTATCGTTATGTTTCTGATGCACAGCGTAATGTTTTGGCAAATGCTTCTGGAATCAACACTGGTGATGAAACCACGACTTCTATTGGTGCATTGATTAATGAATCTGCTGCTGAAACTACTCCTGGTAGCAATGACCAGGTTGCAATGATGAATGCTGCAACAGGAAATGTTCTTTCTAAAATTTCTTGGGGTACCCTTGAAGCATTGGTCAAAACCTACACCTTGAATGGTAAAGTTACTCGTGAACTTCCTTCAGGATCAATGGACGGTTCTAATACTTCTTTTACTCTTGCAAATACTCCTTTGCTTGGTACTGAAGAAGTATTCTTGAATGGTTCTATGTTGAATGCTGGTGTTGGTAATGACTATACTATTTCTGGTGGTACTATTACCTTTTTGACTGGTATGGTTCCTGTTTCTACTGATACGCTGTTGGTTAATTACTGGAAATAATCTTTAATAAGTCATAGAGTTTGTTGGAATCTATGACTTTTACCATGAAGTGGTTTGAAGCACCTACGTAATCAACAAATTTTGAACTAGAAAGCTACTGTGTTTCAGAACAGTAGTAGTTCACACCATAAATGGACATGGGTAGAACATAAAAGGGGTAGTCTATCTAATAGGCTACCCCTTTTTTAGTATGCACTCTTTAAATAATAAGTTAATGGAATTAAAACTATGTCTCAAACTCATCTTTCAGGAAGGCAAGTACAAGAAAGTACAATTGAAAATGTGGAAATTGACCCTAATGCCGCAATTGATAGAACTAAGTTAAAAACTATTCCTGTACTAACTAGTATATCAACTCCTGGCGATGCAGATATGATAGAAATTTCAGATATAACTAATTCTAATATATCTAAGTCTTTATCATGGTCAAATATTAAATCAACCTTAAAATCTTACTTTGATACGGTATATAATGGTATAATCAGTAAAGCAACTTATTCTGATGTATTTGCTGGTACTGATAATTCTAAATATATAACACCTCTTTCTTTAAAGGAATCAGGTGTTCTAAGTTCATCACCAATTGCTAGTAATGTTGGATTTATACCACCTACAGGTATGTCATCATTGAATGTTCAAGATGCAGTTACAGAAGTTTATAATGATTTACCTACAGGGAATATACCTAATTTAACATTAGGTATTGAAAATATACCAGGAAGTAGTAATAACTTTATTAGAGAAGATGATACAATCTTGGTATTTGATACTACAATACCTAGTACATTTACTTTAGGTAATACTGCAACAACTGGTTCTTCATCAACTGCTGCTAGAAGAGATCATACACATAATGTACCACCACCAGTAAATATTACAGGAAATGCAGGTACAGTTACAAATGCTACATTTACGAAACCTTTAACTGTTGATACTGGCCCAGTAACTTTACATGGTGCTATAACTAGTTCATCAATATCTTTTGGGAATAGTGCTTATTTATCTGGTACTAACACTGGTGACCAGACAGGAGGAACACCTTCTTTAACACTTGGTACTTCTAATATTCCAGGTAGTAGTACTAACTTTTTAAGAAGAGATGATACTATACTTGTATTTGATACAACAATACCTATTACACAAAATTTTGGTGATTCTTCCTCTATTGGTACAGCACCCACTGCTGCTAGAAGGGATCATAGACATGCTATGCCACCTACACCTGTTAATGTAACAGGTAATGCTGGTACAGTTACAAATGCCACTTTTAATACATCATTAACTGTTAGTAATGGAAATATTTCTCTTTATGGGGATACCAGTAATAATAGTGCTTTAATAATAGGTAATGGTACTTATACACTTAACCAGAATGTTTCTAATGGAGGTTCACCTACTTTTGGTGGTTTAAAACTTACTGCAGGTACTATAGCTGCTGGTAATATACCTATTTCTGATGCTTATGGTAATTTAACCCTTCAACAATTAGCCACTGAGGATAGTGGTGTTGCTTTAACTGCATTAGCAACTGGTTTTAGTGCTTCTGGTGGTACTAGCCCAAAAACACTTAATGTATTTGAAGATACTACTTTAAATGGTGTAGCTACTGATGCTGATTTAGTAGCATTAATAGATAATACTAAAATTGTAACGCCTGCTAGTTTAGCATATTTAAATCTTGGAAGTTATACCAATATAACTTTAAATACAAGCCTTATAGTAAATACTGGTTATGTAACTCTTGATGGTAATTCTAATAATACTTCTGTTTTAACTATAGGTAGTGGTAGTAATTTTATTTCTGGTACTAATACTGGTGACCAGACTGGTGGTACACCTAATTTAACATTAGGTACTTCTAACATTCCTGGTAGTAGTTCTAACTTCTTAAGAAGGGATGATACTATACTTGTATTTGATACAACAGCACCTTCTACACAAAATTTTGGTAATTC
>Ga0209083_1001189_pt1 | contig 31153 bp, 27 predicted proteins | sample AM7aDNAmetaG_FD_184132 | JGI IMG/M metagenome (GOLD analysis project Ga0209083, IMG submission 184132) | Freshwater microbial communities from Finland to study Microbial Dark Matter (Phase II) - AM7a DNA metaG (SPAdes) (version 3) | ecosystem: Environmental > Aquatic > Freshwater > Lake ... | reverse complement strand
TATTAGATTTTTCAGTATTATTTTTTTCAAGCCGTATGAAGGCATCCGACTCCTGGGAAGTATTTGACATTCCTATAGTAAGGAGCGCTATCTTTCCGTTCTCCGAAGGATTACCTTCCGCGTCAAGGAGGCGGATATTTCCGGAGGCTTTCTTTGCCAGTTTCTTCTGTGCTTCGGCCGGCTCATACCTTCCCTTGCCGTAGAGCCCGCCGTCTTCACCCTTGTAGCGGCCTTCCATTTCGTTGAGCGGAGAGATTCCCTTTACTTTATCAGGTCCCGCATTAGCGCCGGGGCCCTGCGCCTGCTGGCCCTGCAGGCGCGGGCCTTCGCCTTTCTGCCTGGCTTCGATCGCTCTCTGCAGGTACTGCTGCTCATCCGCGTTCAGGCTTTCGCCGCTCTGCCTTTTTTTGTAAATCTGCTGGGCTTTGTTCCAGTCTATCGGGCCGGATTGATCGTCGCCGAGGACAGGCAGGGCAAAACAGAGGCAAAGAAGAATTACCACAGCCGGACGGTTATTTCTCATTTACCGTTCCTATCGCTTCGCTTATGGCCTTGTTCAATTCTTCCGGCTCGTCTGTCCCTATTCGGTGCACTTTGTTGCTTTTCATGGTTATCTCAACAGCGTCGAGCCCGGAGACATTATAGATCCACCCGTTCCCAAGATAATGGATTCCAAACCCGTAGTACCAGGGATTCCTGACCGGCTTGCAGGATACGATATCCGCGAGGCGGAACTTGGCCCTGATTACCCCGTATGAAAATCTTATCCTAAGATATTCTTCATCAATACTTACAATCATTTTCGAGAAGAGTCCCAGAATGACTATTACAACAACTATGACAGGGGCAAGTTCCAAACAACCGCAATGCGGCGGTCTTTTTCCAAAGAATATGAACACGAGCAGGACTCCAAGCGTTGCAAGGATTGCCCAGCCCGGCTGCTTATGCCTGTATTTTTCCATAACTCCTCCCGTTGTTTAACGCATTAATCTGCGTAATTTACTTTTCTAATATGCGTAATCCAAGCAGAGTATTCAGTTTTGACTAAAGTTGCTATTTCTTCAAAATCTCTTCCGCCAGAGTTGCCGCTTCACGCAGCCCGTCCAGCAGGGCCCTCGAAGTAACGGTCGCCCCGGTTACGGCGTCTATTTCCCCCGCCGGATCATCCTTTTTAAACCGGAGCTGCTCCTTGCCCTTGCCCTTGAACCTCTCTTTGAACTCCGGCTTTATTATCTCGGAAACATAGTGCGGGGTCTCGCGCTGGGACATCAGGTAATTAACTATATGCGCGTCAAGGTCAAGGCCCACGATAAGCTTTATAGGGCCCTCATAACCTTTCTTCTCGGTGTAGATAATAAGCCCGCACTGTTTGCCCGTTTTATCCATAACGGGATAATACCTGCCGTCTTTATAATCTACCCGGCCTACCGAGCCGGCCTCGGGAAATATTTTCAAATATTGTTTTTCGATGTCCGCAAGCTCCAGAGCCGCAAGCGCCGGCGCGACTGAGAGCGTAAAACAAAGAACGCACAAGGCGCTTTTTAGTGTTTCCTTCATTTATTGAACTCCAGCTTTCCTTTGAGGTTATCCGAAACCGCTATCCTCAGGCCCTCAGGCGAATCAGACGCAATGACGCATTCCGCGCCCTTGATTCCATTGATGACCTTTATGGCCGCTTCAGGATGCATAACAAACCCTATCTTTGAAAGCGCGTCAGCCCAGGTGTTTGGCATGTCAAAGGTATTTGTTTTTAAAAGCACCGTGCAGCTGACCGCGTCGCTTGCAGGCTTTGAACTTTGCGGGTCAAAAATATGATGGTAAAGTTTATTCTTTTTTACAAAATAATGTTCGTAATCCCCGGAAGTCGCGATACAACGTTCCGTGTCTTCAACTGCGGTAAGCATACCATCGCCTCTCGGATGGCGTACTCCCACCTTCCAGCTTCCGCCTTTCGGGCTGTGTCCCATTATAAGTATCTGCCCCCCGGCGGAAAACATTACGTTCTTAATGCCGTATTTTTTCAGGATAGACGCGGCGCGGTCAACCGCGTACCCTTTGCCTATACCTCCGAAATCCAGAACCATCCCTTTCTTCGCAAGCGTTACTTCGCTCCTTTTCTCGTCAAAGCTTATCCGCTTGTAGCCGACAAGCTCGTGAGCGGCCTTTATCTCGGCATCCGAGGGAATATGCTCTGCTCCTCCCGCAAAACCCCAGAGTTTTACAACGGGACCGATTGACACGTCAAAGCCTCCCTTTGTAAGTTCGGAGACCTTAACGGCAACCTTCAGGACATTAATGATGTCCGGGGATACTTTCACCGGCCCGCTTCCCGCCTTCGCGTTAAGCGCTGAAAGCTCGCTATCCCTGTTGTGCAGCGACAGCATTTTATCAAGCCGCTTCACCTCGTCAAAAACCTCGTCAGCGGCTTTGTCCGCGAGTTTACGGTCGGCCGACACAATCTCAATATCCCACACAGTCCCCATCGCGGCGTCGGTGCGCCTGTAAACCGCCTCTTTCGCGCACGACGAGAAGATAACTGAGGAAAGAATCAGTATTGGCATGCACTTGCAGGCAGTTTTTAGCACAAACCATCCTTGCTCCGTGTAATTAGTATTATTATAGCAAAATAATTCCAAAGGTTTACATTAATCATTTTGAAGGCAATTCCGGCGTAAATGTTGATATACTTAAGGCAATTCAAAGTAACTGCCCAAAGGAGCCCCGATGAAACACCTTCTTTTGCTTCTGTCTCTTTCTCTCGCTTCAGTCCTTTCCGCTCAATCCTGGGTTGACCAGGACGTCCAGAAAGAAATAGAAGGCCCTCTGAGCAAAAACCAGGTCACAAGCGGAAAACTGATGCTTAAAGTCGGAAAGATGCTGCTGATAAATAATGAAGAGAAGATCGCGGCGCCGGTTCCCTCCGCAGCCGACACAAAAAGCGGGTTTATCCTGTTCAACAGAAGCTTTATGCGTCCCGTTTACTGGAATTCCAACCCGCTTCCGTCGGAATTGAATCCCGCCTCGTTCGATTACTTCTCTGCTCCGGGCCATTCCGGAAATGTTGTAATAGGAGTGTGGCCTCTTGAAACCGGAGACCTGCAAGTGACCATACCGGATTTATCGGACGGGCAGGGCAATGTTTTTAAGAGCGGGAACATTGAAGTCCGTTTCGTCCAGCACCTGCTGAAGCAGGTTCAGCATCAAATAGTCAAAATAAACCCGGAAATGATAGTCAGAGCAAACCCGGTAAAACTTTACAAGGGAGTAACCAGGCAGGTATGGCTGATGATAAATGTTCCGGAGGGAACGGCCGCGGGCAAATACAGCGGGGATATAACCCTTGCCCTCGGGAATAAAGAAAAAAGGAGCGTTAAGCTCAGCATTGAAGTCCTTCCGATAAAACTTTTGACTGACCCGGACAAAAGCTTCGGGTGGTACTGCTCTCCGACCGATGAAATGGCTCTCAATGACTATGTAAAGCACGGTTATAATTCGGTCAGTTCCGGTTTTGAATGCCCGGTAAAAGCGGTTTCGGCGGGTAAAGCGGAACTGGATTTCTCCAAAATGGATAAAACCATTTCCGTGCTAAAAAAAGTCGGCATAGACAAATACAGGCACATCGGAAACGCAATTAATCTTTTTGTTGAACTAAACCAGCTCGGGCTTAAAGACTTTACTCCGGAATACAACACCGCCTATAAGAGCGCCCTTCAGCAGATGCGGGACCACGCGGCTAAACAGGGGGTAAGGCTCTGCTGGTGGCTTGTGGACGAGCCCAGAGAGACAATGCTGAACACCTGGAACAGGAATTTGGCGGACACCCTGAAATTGGCGAAACTCGGAAAAGAAGCCGGAGTAGAGACCTACCAGGATGTAATGACCGACGACCAATTCACTCCGGAGCAGAGGACAGCCATCATTTCGGCCTTTGATATTATGAGCCCGCACTGCGTAAAAAAGTACTGCCCGCTGATAATTGAAGAGACAAAAAAACTCAAAAAAGAGCTCTGGTTTTACAACACCAGCATAGACCGTTTCGGTTTCTCCACCTGGAAGCACAACGCAGTCGGCAGGACAGAATGGGCTTACAATTGCGGCCTTAATGAAAATTCGGCAAAAAACATTGACACCTGGTCGAGCACGCGCATGGGCGACCCTGCCTGTTCCATAATATATCCCGCGAAGAACGAGGTAATTCCTTCGCCCTCCTTCGAAAGATCTTCCCAGGGAATAATTGATTACAGGTATGTCTATACCCTGGAACAGGCGATAAAAACCTTAAGAGACACAGGCGCGGCGGAAGCAAAGAAGGCGGCTGACGGGGCTCAGGCAAAACTTGACGCCATCAGGGAAGCGGCTCCCGCCTACGCCGACACCCCGATACCGGATCCGACGATACAGGATACATGGAGAAGAATGGTGGCGGAGGAAATAGTAAAGTTGCAGGGGATACTACAAAAATAGCTCTTTCATTAAAAGTTTGTAAAGTTTTTAAGGTTCATAAGGTTTATAAGGTAAGAGCAAAACCTCAAATGCTTAGATAAAAACTTGTAAGGTAAATAAGGTTCATAAGGTTTAAAAAGTAAAAGCAAACCTTAAAACTTAGATAAAAGATAAACAAAAAACCCTCCTTGGTTTCGGGAGGGTTTTGTTTTGTTGGTCTGTGTTTTGCCCTTACTTTATAAACTTTACAAACCTTACGAACCTTACAAACTTTTTCCTGCCACATACCCCGATGAGAACGCGAACTGCATATTGTACCCGCCCGAGATTCCGTCGACATCTAGAAGTTCTCCCGCAATATATAGTCCGCGGGTCTTTTTTGACTCCATCGTTAACGGATTAACCTCTGAGACTTCAACTCCGCCCGCGGTAACCATAGCGTCGTCAAAACTCTTCGGGCCGGTTACCTCTATTTTCCAGTTGTAAAGTTTTTTGCAGATACTTTTTATTTCTTCAGCGGAAACATCTTTTGAGGTCCCGTCCGGATTTATCTTGAGTTCAGAGAGCAGCGCCTTAACGCCTTTTTTGTTTATCAATCCGGAAAGCGCCGAAGCAATGCTCATTTTTGGCCTTGTTTTCAGAAGTTTTGCCAGGTCCGCCGCCGTGTCCTTCCTTCCCGGAAGGAAATTGATGAAACATTCTGAACCCGGCAGAGTGCCGAGAGAACTGGCGTCCATAGCGCACGGACCGGATATTCCGTAAGAAGTAAAGAGCAGGTCGCCGGGATAGGTTCTTTCAAAAGCCGGAGTCCTGACGGTAATTGCTGCTTCCTGTTTCACCCCCTGCATCCTGTGAAAGAAAGAGCCGGAGAGTTTAAGAGGAACAAGCGCCGGCCTCTGCGGGACTATTTCATGCCCGAACCCCGCGGCGAGCGCGGCTCCCTTTTGGGAATTTCCCAGCAGTTTATAACCTATCCCTCCGCCTGCGATTACAAGCGAAGAAGAAGAGTAAACAGCCCTGCCGGTCTTAACCGTAAAGGCTTCACCTTCTTTTTTCACCGATACCGCTTCTTCTGAACATTTAATTTCCACGCCAAGAGCGGCGCACTCAAGAAGCAGGGCGTCAAGCACCGTGACCGCCTGTTCAGTTGCCGGGATTATACGGCCCAGGGCTTCTTCCTTGAAATAAACACCCAGCCCCTCAAAGAAAGACAGGAGTTCTTTTGAAGTAAATTCCGATATGACTTTTGCGGCGAATTCCGGATTTGAATTGAAACAGGCAGGCGAAACCGTTGAATTTGAGATATTGCATCTTCCGCCTCCGGAGGCCAGAATCTTGGCGCCGGCAATGCGGTTCTTTTCAAGAACAACGGCTTTTTTACCGCGTCTCGCGGCAATTATTGCCGCCATGAGCCCGGACGGGCCGGCTCCTATTATAACGCAGTCCGTCTTCATTTTTCCGCAGTAATGGACAGTTTAATGAAATTTGTTCCGCTCCAGACCGCTGATTTGAACTCGCAGACCGAGCCTGTATTCGTGCTTTTTGATTTCATGCCGTAATTCGGCGCTTCGCCGCCGACCCACATCTTTACCATCCTTGTGACGTCAAAATCGTACCAGGTGTTCATCTTGGCCCCGGCCGGCGGAACTTCAACCGCGCCTTCAGGCGTCAAGTCAATATCACTCTTGCCGTTTCCGCCCGCTTTATGCCATTTATTCTCGCCGTCGTAGGTCTCCCAGTTTGCTTTCTCGGTCCAGGGAAGCAGGACGCGCTGCATGCTTATCTTTGTATTTCCGACATAATGAACTTGGCAGAGGAGGGATAGGGTAGCGGAAGTCACTTTAGTTTCTTTCGGTATTGAGGAGAGGTCAAACCAAATCAGGCCTTCCGCGGATTCCGTCATAGCGGAACCGTTGCCGGGATGATGAATGAGGATTCTTGTAGTTACCGCATTGGTCGTCTTGACATCGCCTACCGTCACCTGGACCATTTTCACGCCCGTAAGATCCTGCTTGGGGTTAGCCGCGTCAAAATTCTTCGGAAATATGAAGGTTTTCGCGCCTGCAGCGGACTGCGCCGAAACTGCGAGAACTATAACCAACAACAAGGGAAACATTTTCAGCTTCATACATACCCCCTAAATGAGATTGCTCAGATTTAGGAAAAGCGATTACGCAGATTAGGACTCTGTTTAATCTGCGTAATCTGTTTTTCTAATCCGCGTAATCATTTTCTATTATGCTCGTATCATGACCAGCAGCATCTTCCACTTCGTTATCGAATACAGCGCGTGCGGCTTGCCGGCGGGAAGTATAATAAACTCGCCTTTCTTCACAACATGCGGTTTTCCGTCTATCTCCACTCTAACCTTTCCGTCAAGTATCTGAACCAAAGCGTCAAACGGCGCGACATGCTCGCTCAAGCCTTCTCCTTTGTCAAAAGAAAAGACGGTGACCGTTCCTATCTTCTTGTTTATTATTTCCTTGCTGACAACATTGCCTTTCTGGTATTTGACCAGCCCGGCAAGTTCCAGCGCTTTTCCTTTTACGGCTTCCTTATTGTTTTTCATAGGCACCTCTGTATTTATTATACTAAAAACTCCGGAAGCTGTGTATGACAAAGGACCTTTAACCGCCGAAAAGCGGCGCTGTGTCTCCGTATTTCGCCAGCAAGTCCCTGATCTCTTTCTCGGCAAGCGGCTTGGGTTTTTCCGCGGCTTTCAACTGCATTTTGAAGAGTTCTTCGTGGCTTGAACTTAAAGCGGAAGTCACGGGAAGATTTAAGGTGAATCTTACCGCGGCATCCACCTCTTCCTGCTCATCCAGCGGCAGGTACCAGCACTTCTCCCATTTGGCGGCAGCGCCGGGCGTTTTGGCCGATTTGCTAAGCGTTTTTAGGGCGTTTATGCCCATGCCTTTCTTTACCGCCGCCGCAACAATTCTCTTCCCGAAAGAAACCTTGTACCAGCAAAAAATATTCAGCGGAAACATCAGGCTGTCAAAATTGTATTTTTCTATAAGCGCAAGCGCGGTTTCTTCATCGTGGGAGGAAAACCCGATGAATTTTATCAGGCCGCTCTCTCTTGCCGTTATGAGCGTTTCCAGCGGGCCATTCTTAGAAAAGACCCTCTCAATATCTTCCTCCGTGTTGACCGCATGCAGCTGGTAGAGATCAAGCCGGTCTGTCTTAAAACGTTTTAGCGACCTTTCGAGTTCTTTTCTGACTCCCGCTCCGCTTCTTTCAACGGATTTGCAGGCAAGGAAGACTTTTTTTCTGTAGGGCAGGAGAGCCGAGGCAAGCACCTCCTCAGCGTTTCCGTAGGTCGGCGCTACGTCAAAATAATTCACGCCCGAATCTGCCGCAAAAGACACAAGGCGTTCCGCCTCCTTTTTCGGCATGTCCATGACCAGCATGCCGCCGAAACCCGTAACGGAAAGATCAGCGCCGGTCTTTCCGAATTTTCTCTTCTGCATTGCGGTTTTCCTTTACTATGCCGTAACCTGTCGTTTCAGAAAACAAACCCCCGGTCTCCCGGGGGCCGTTTAACTCTTATTTGTTTTGTCAGTTTTTACCTTACAAACCTTAAGAAAATTATGGACTTTCCCCGCTTTACGTTATAAACGTTACAAACATTACAAACCTTATAAACTTTTTCTTACTTTTATAATTTCAACTGCACCGCCATCATCGTAGACCTGTTGAAAGCATCCGCGAGAGGATCATAAGTCTGCCTGATTATGAAAACCATTACAACATTCGGCGCAAAATCAACGCCGACCTTGGCGTAGGCGACGGCGCTCGGATCTTTCAGGCTGACTATACCCGCGTTATTTTGTTCAAAACCAACCGCGGCAAGGGATACTTTGGGAATGAAATTGCCTTTGTAAACAGCTTCCGCCCGGACATAGGGGTTCAAACCGTCAAACTTTTCATATGCCCCGGTCAAAGCCAGCACCGTTCCAAAATTCCAGGTAAGTTCCCCGTAAGCGCCCTTCTTTTTCTGCCCGTTGCCGTAAGTGATCGTATTGGTAAAGCTCACAGGACGGACATCTTCATAGATCTGGTCGAACAGGTTGGGAATAAAATCCGCGTCCATTATCCTGTATTCCGCCCTGTAATCAAACATTGCAAGTTTTCCGGCTACGCCCGGCAGAGCCATGCCTTCGCCGTGGTCTTTATACTTTGCCCAGTCGCCGTAGACCAGAACGCTGAAGAAGTCGGTATTGATAAGCGAGATGCCGGCATCCGCGCCGTACACGGTAAGAGGGGCGGCTAGCGGGTCGCTTGACGCTATGGGGATATTCCCTGCGCCGACTTTATCTTTTGCCGGATTCGCGTCATAGATGCCGGTGACGCCGACCTGCAGGAATCTTGGGATTACATTAAAATATACGCGTCCCGCATACAGCCTTTCAAACGCTATGTCATTGGTCAGCGTTTCAATACCGAGCGGCCCGAGATTCAGGTCAAGCTGGGTGCCGAACTTTCTCGTATATACATCTATTCCGACATTTGAATATCTTCTGATAAGGAAACCATGGCCCAGGGAAGCATCTTTCAGGATACCGAGCTTGATATACACATCCTCGCCCTTCTGCCCATACCTGACATATTTGAACATGTTCTCCAGAGATTTCCCCAGGTTGTTCCAGTCATCCTGTTTGATGCCGTCATCGTTCCAGAGCAGGCGAAGATCAATACCAAGCCCGAACTTGCCAAGCGCCAGGTCTCGGCCAAAGGACATCATATAGTAAGTCTTGCCGTCAACTGTTACCGCGCCGAAGGTCGCGTCAAGCCCGCCTTCTGCCGGAGCCTGCGTTTTCTGTTCTGGAGCCGGAGCCGGGGCTTCCGGAGCTTTCTGCTGCGGCGCCGGAGCTTCTTCTCCGTACGGTTTGTTATCCCAGCCTTCTGAGTCTTTTGTTCTCTGTTCCGACGGGATCGGTGAAGACTGCCCCATAATCGAGGACATATAGGTGGCGTAATCGCCTGCCTTAATGAAAAGCTCCTTCCCGCTGAGCGGGTCGGCCATAGAAACAATTCCTTCGAACACCGTAACTTTTGAATCTATATCATTTGCTTCCGTGATAAAATCGGTTCCTTTCACCGCGGCTACCACATGCTTGGTCTGTATCTGAAGCGTTGACAGGTTTTTTGAGACCGTAAACTTCGTCCTTATCTTCCCAAGCCATAGTTTGACAATAGTGTCGCCCTTAAGCTCGGTATCCTTAAGTTTTGTGAGATCTATGGAAGTATCCTCTTTGAGCGTTATCCTGGATTTATCCTCAAAGGTAAGTTCAGCCTTTCCTTTCTTGGTCCGGATGGAATCCCCCTGGTTCAATTTCTGGAACGCGGCAGCCGGTTCCCATTTTTGTTTTCCGAAAGCCAGCACTTCAACTTCCCCGGTCAGGAAGGTTATCTGGCCGGTTGACGGCGGAAGCACGGGCTTCGGTGTAAGTTTTTCAGGAGCTTTTTCTGTTGCTTTTGCGGCGGAGGTATCGGACGGTTTGTCTGAGGTCACGCTCGCGGCAGGTTCCGCGGGTTTATCTGCGGGTTTATCCGCAATTTTCCCGGCGGGAGCTGCTGCCGGTATATCGGCCGAAGGAACGGCCGGAGCCTTTTCGTCGGCGGCAATCACCGGCAGGGAAAGCGAGGCAAAAGCGGCGAGCAAGAACAGGAATTTTTTCATCAGAAAACCCTCCTTATATTGTTGGCGCCGGAACACAGGCAACTTTGAAGCGCGGATTATACCCATTTATTATATCATAAAAGCAATATAGCCTGCTGTAAACTTTCTTACTCCCTGTCTTCTTTGATGAGTTTGAAAGCCAAAAAAAAAGCCGAGAGTTCAAGCGCGCAGCCAAACGCTCCAAGGACTATCATAACCGCGGAAAACCTGAGGTTGTAGTTCCTCCACAGGGAGCTTCCGATAAAGCAGAGTACCGCGACCGTCAGAGAAATAAGAAACAAAGGCAGGGCCGGCAGAGCCGCCAGAAGCCGGCTTTTGAAGAAAAAACCCGCGGAAACGGCAAGCGCAAGAAGAGCCGTCATCAAATAGGCCATCAACGCCTGCCCGGCTCCGCTATTCATAATTATTACGCTTGCAGAAATGAATAGAAAGACCAGTCCTATAAACGCGTGAATAATACCGTATACAATTCTTAGCATTTTAGCCGCCTTAGTTTAAGTATCAGCTTTTGTACTTGTTTGTTATCGGAACGCGCCTGTCCCTGCCGAAAGCCTTGGGGGTGATCTTTACGCCCGGAGGCGACTGGCGCCGCTTGTACTCGCTTCTGTCCACGAGCCCAAGAACACGATAAACCGTTTTTTCATCAAAGCCCTTAGCTATTATTTCCTTCGCGTCACGGTCTTCTTCCACATACATCTTGAGGATTGGATCCAGCGTCTCGTAAGGCGGAAGGGAGTCGCTGTCTTTCTGGTTGTGCCTCAACTCGGCCGTGGGCGCTTTGGTAAGGATGCGGAGAGGAATCGCGTTTGAAATTGAATTGCGGTATTCTGAGATTGCGTAGACAAGCATCTTCGGGACATCCTTGATGACGGCAAACCCGCCGGCCATGTCTCCGTAGAGCGTGGCGTAGCCCGTGCTCATTTCGGATTTATTGCCGGTTGTGAGCACCAGCCAGCCGAATTTGTTTGAAAGTGCCATCATGTAATTGCCCCGTATCCTGGCCTGGAGATTTTCTTCCGTAATATCCGGCTGTTTTCCATCAAAATAGGGGGCAAGAACCGCAAGATACTGCTTGAATATTTCCTGTATGGAAATTTCCAGGAGCTTTATCCCTAAATTTCCCGCAAGAGCCCTGGCGTCTTCAAGCGAATCGTTCGATGAAAACTCGGAAGGCATAAACACGCAGGTCACATTTACTTTTCCCAGCGCGTCTGCCGCTATGCAGGCCACGATTGCCGAATCTATGCCGCCGCTTAAGCCGATGACGGCCTTTTTGAAACCATTCTTGGCGAAATAATCCTTTACCCCTAGAACTAGCGCGGAGTAAACTTCTCCCGCCGGCTCCGGGCGCTTGGATTTTTTCCCGCCGGAGATCCTTCCGCCGGCGTCCAGCTCGAAAGACAACAGCTCTTCTTTGAAACCGTCAGCTCTGGCCGCTACCGCCCCCTTGCCGTCCACCACCATGCTGTAGCCGTCAAAGACCAGCTCGTCCTGCCCGCCGACCATGTTCGCGTAAATAACCGGCACGCCGTTGCCTTTCGCCTGCTTTTGAATGATTGCTTCTCTTTCTTTTACTTTGCCGGCGTGATACGGCGAGGCGTTAAGGGTGATAATCGCCCTGGCGCCCGCTTTTGACTGCTGTTTTGCCGGGCCTTCTTCAAACCAGATATCTTCGCAAATGTTTAGGCCGAGTTTTATCCCGGAAATCTCGATTACCAGAGGCTTGTCTCCCTGGGTAAAATACCGCTTTTCGTCAAATACCCCGTAATTCGGCAGGATTATCTTTCTGTAGACTTGCGCGACACGGCCTTCCGAAATTACGGCGCAGGCGTTATAAATGGCTTTACCTGCCTGATCCACAAATCCGACGCAGGCGGTAATGCCTTGTATTGAGCTTGCAATGTTTTTCAGGCAGGCGAGATTGTCCTTTATAAATTTAGGTTTAAGCAGCAGGTCTTCAGGCGGATACCCGGTAACCGCAAGTTCCGGAAAAACAACAAGCTCCGCTCCCTCTTTTTTTGCCAATGAGACATATTCAAGAATCTTCGCGGCATTCCCCGCGAAATCACCGACTGTGGCGTTTATTTGGGCAATAGATAGTTTCATAAAATCCTTGGATTGAACTGGTTTCGTTCTTAACGTTACTAACGTTCTTAACGTTTATAAGCCGCACTTCGTGCGTCTTGTTCTGTAAGGAAGAATATTTTTCATGCCAGACTCCGTCTGGCATTGCAGAATAACGTACTTAACAAAAACCTGGAGACCATTGTATTGTTTTTGCCTTACGTTATAAACTTTACAAACGTTACAAACTTTATAAACGTTATAAACTTTTTTATTATTAATTCATCATCACACACGCGCCGTATATTACCCCTATTCCATTTTCTTTGCAATATTTTACCGCCGCATCTGATTCGGCTCCGGGCTGCATCCAAACACGTGTTATGCCGAGTTTTTTGCATTCCTTGACCAGTTCTTCGGTCAGCTTCTGCGGAACGACCACATCCACCACATCAACCTTCTCTGGTATTGCTGATACAGACGGGTAGGCCTTAACCCCGTCCAGCATGTCCAGCCGCGGGTTTACGGGATAGACCTTGTAACCCCTGCTGACCAGATTTTTGAATATTATGTTGCCGTACTTTTTCTCGTTGGACGAGGCTCCTACCACGGCAAAGACCTTTTGCGCGAGAAAATCCTTAATGAGCTTTTCCATAAATCTCCTTGAAACTTTGGCGAGCCAACCCCATCCCGGCCTTCCCCTTATCAAGAAGGGGAAGGGGTTTTAATGTAATCCCTTCACCACTTTATTTACCAGTATCCCGACTTTCTCCACCTCGCAGGTCATTACATCCCCCGGCTTCACCGGAGAGATACCGTCTACCGTGCCCGTCGAGATTACATCGCCCGGAAACAGCGTAAGGTATTTTGTAATATACTCTATGACTTCCGGAATCCTGAAGATAAAATCCTTGGTGGAACCACTCTGCTTTACTTGCCCGTTCACTTTACAGGAGAGCTTTAGGTTGTGGGGATTGCCGACTTCGTCCTTTGTGACTATCCACGGGCCCATAGGACAGAAAGTGTCCAGAGATTTGCTCCGAAACCACGGCTGGTTGAGTTTAAAATCCCTTTCCTGGATGCTGCGGGCCGTAACATCGTTTATGACCGTGTAGCCGAAAACATAGTCCAGGGCAGACTTTGCTTTTACGTTTTTTGCAGTCTTCCCGATCACAACAGCCAGTTCCACTTCGTGGTCAACCCGTGCCGTTTTTCTGCATTCTTTTTTTATAAAACCGGCGTAAACCACTTCGCCGAAATGCCCGATTACCGACGAAGAAGCCTTTTCGAATATTATCGGCTCTTTAGGCGCCGGAGCGTTCTGCTCTTTCGCGTGCGCCTTAAAATTCCTGCCGAGAGCTATAATCTTGCCGGGAATAAGCGGCGCTTCAGGATGCGGTATCTCCTTCTCGGCGAACTTTCTCGCCCTGCCGGCTTCCGCCAGCCATTTTGAAAGGCCCTTTAGGTTTTGCGCGGAAAGCAGGCCTTCACCAATCAAGCCGGCCATATCATCTTTCACCTTCGCGTCAACGCCGCGCGCCGTGAAAAAATATTCCTTCAGAGCCGGAGCCAGTTTGATGCACAGATTGTCGAGAAGCAGCCCCGCCTTTTTTCCGTCTTTTGTGCTGTAAGTTATCAACTTCATACCGACTCCTTCAAAACAGAAGAAATTACAAGTTTGATGACACCGATAAATAATTCCGATTACACCGATAAACCCTTAACTAGTGTATCCCTGTTTCACGGTCTACACGGCAGTTATTCACCGCTCTCGGGATACAAGACACGGAGGGCATCTTCAGCCCGCGATTTCAGGCTTTCCAATCCGCCGCTTTTCTCAAGTATACCACCGGCAGGGCCCTTAGACAAATGTTTTCCTGAAAGAGGCTCAAAAGAGCCTCCTTCAAAGAAGTTAACTGCAGACGCGAGCTTCCTTCCGCGGTGAAACAGCTTGAAAGACAGGAATTTTCCGGAATAACGGGAGACGGCCGCCGCATAACCGTATTCACAGACCAGGCTTATCTGTGGAGCGGTTTTCTCATTCAAGGGAGGACACCAGACCGGCATATTCTTATAAGCCGCTCTGTTTCCTATCTTTCCCGCGGCGGCGCTTCCGGCAAGAGCATAATAGAAGTACCACAACCCTCGAAGATCTCCGATTTCCTTAAGCCATTCGCTGATGTAGGCGCCGGAAGGTTGCGCTTCGCAGGCGCCCCGCCGGACTGCTCCGGAAGCCTTCGCCCGGCCCGCTGTCATAATTGCCCGCGGCTCAATATATGTATACGCGTACTTCCTTACAACCGGAACGGCGTTATACATTCTCGCCGGATACGTTTTCAAATAGCCCCAAAGATAGTGCCAGGCCAGCGCCGGCCCCGGCAGTTCTCGGCTTATCGTGAACTGACAGCCGCTCTTTTTTTTCTTTAAGGGTTTAACCGCTGCCGCGTACCCTGTTTTTCTGTCAGTCGCCGCGAGGAAAACACGCTCGCCGGAAATATCTTTAAGGCTCTCCGGAAGCACGCCTTTTCCGTTCCTGATGCGGATATCCTGCAGGAGCCTCCTGTCATCGCCCGTCTGGGCGTTTATGGCCCTGAAAATATCCCTGAAAAATACCCTGGCCCCGCATGAGAGGACAACCGCGGGCGCCGCGTTGATTAGCGCGCGCGCAATAACCCGGCTTTGGCCCGCCGCTATTTCCTTTTTATTTCCGGTAAGGTCGGAGAAGACAGGGCTTTTGCCTTTTGCCCCAAGCTTGAAAACCGAGAACGCAACCGGCATGCCGGACCGAATTCCCGGGAAATGGTCCTTGCCGTTAACCAGAAACCCGCCGATAAATCCGGCCTTCCCGGAAACATAGCGGAGAAGTCCTTCGTGTTCCTTTCTCCCTCCCGTCAGCCAATTGGTAGGAGTGAAAACCCCCAAATATCCCGCGCCTTTTTGTTCAAGAAGCGAGAGCGCTTTAACGATGAAGAAAGAAGAAAGATCCGTTGACCTTAGCCCCTCTTTTTCCAGAAGGGACCTAAGTTCCTTCCCGGCGGAATACGAAGCGGAAATGCCCTTTTTTATCCCGGCCCGCCCGGTCTTACCGGTGGACTTTCCCCTGTAGGGAGGATTCATCAGGAAAAAAACAGGCGAGGCAGGAAGCAGCCGGGTTATTTCACCGTTGGCAGCCCTTAAGAAATCAAGCGGCCCGGCAGTGCAGCTGATATTTCTCTTCCGCTGGGCCAGGATATTTTCACGGTTTATGTCGGAGCCGAGAATTCTCCCGGGTGCGAGGAGGGCCGAAAGCAGGTTTCCGGAGCCTGCCGCAGGATCAAAGAAAAAGAGTTTTTCGTAGTCTGCCGGGCCCAGCAGGATCTTTAAATAATTCGCCGTGAAAGCCGAAAGCGCGCTGCCGGTAAAATAGAGCCCGAGGGATCTTCTTGCAGGCTCGTCAGCGATGCTTCCGCCGAAGGAATCAAACCCGCTGGCAGAAACGCGTTCATGCGAAGCCAAAAGGCTGCGCAGTTTTTCAATGTCTTTTACCGAGGAGGCTTGCACTTTTTCTTTCCTGCCTGAAGGAAGCCCCTGCCTTCCTTCGTAATAATACCTGGGTTCGAGCATCCGCCCGGCTTCATAGAAACACAAATATTGGCCTTCCAGGCGGCATTCAAGAGCCCCGTCCGAGATAAGGATTTCCGCGTACAGCCTGCGAAGCTGCAGGACTTTGCCCTGCGAACGAGCAGAGAAACAAGAAAGGAATTCTGAAAAACCCTTTTCATCCCGCATACATAATATTAGCACGCGGGATTTGGCTTGTATATATTTATCTTTATATTGGTCTCATCTTGATATATAATAATATGAATGAACAGCATCCCGGCCTTCCCGGAATTCATAAAAGTTGACTTTAATCTGCTTAATGAAGTTGAGACGGCCCTGGAGGCCTTCCCCCCAACGGTTTCCTCTTTAACCTCAGGCAATATTTTCTGCTACAGAAATGAAACAGACCTTAAAGCTTCCCGTGTGTTCGGAAACATCGTTTTCCTCGGCTTTTACAAAGGGATACACTTCTTCACCCAGCCGCTGGGCAATAACAGGATTGAAGAAACTGTCTTCACCTGCCTCAAATACCTGAAAGAAACCACCGGAGGGGGAAGACTGAACAATATCCCCAAGGAGATAGCGGAGCCGCTGCGGAAAGACAGCAGGCTATTTGTTTTTCCGGACAGGAACAGCTTTGATTATGTCTATAATGTCACGGAACTCGCCGACCTTCCGGGAGAAAAGTTTCATGACAAGAAAAACCTGGTAAATCAATTCAAAAAGAAGTACCTCCACGAATACAGGCCGCTCGACAAAATACTTATCGCTCAATGTCTGGATCTGGAGGAAGAATGGTGCAGGCTTAGGAACTGCATGGAAGATGTTTCTACGGCCGCGGAAAATACCTGCATTTACGAACTGCTGACGCATTTTGACGAACTCAAACTGTTCGGGGGAGGCATAATCATAGACAGGAAGATACAGGCCTTCACTATCCTGCAAAAAATGAACTCCGGCACGGCGGTAACCCATATTGAAAAAGCAAACACCGAATTCAAAGGCATCTATCAGGCAATAAACAATTACGCGGCCGTAAATCAGCTTAAAACGTATGCTTTCGTGAACCGCGAAGAAGATTTAGGCCACGCCGGACTCCGCAAGGCAAAGCTCTCCTACAATCCCGTGCGGCTGGAAGAAAAGTATCATATTGAGCTCGCCTGACACCCTCGGACGCCTTTACAAGAGCGTTTTTTCGGGTTATACTAAATATAATAGTATAATAATCTGTTTTGGGCCTGAAGTTCTCCGGAGGTTCAAATGCACGCGGAAAGATGCGGTTTCGGCATTATAAAAGAAGCTGTGTGGGCCAAGCTTGAGGGAGGACTTTCCGCAAAACTCGCCGACAAGAATCTCTTGAAAGAAACCCGTATCGAGGTAAATCTTGACAACTGGACCATTTCCCTCGACGCTTACACCACGAACGGCAAGGAATACACCCGCATAAGAGCTCCCTTCCTTAGAAAAAGCGACATTAAATTCAAGATTTTCCACAAAGGTTTCTTTTCGACCTTTATGAAGCTTTTCGGGATGCAGGACATAATAATCGGCTCGCCCGTTTTTGACGAAACTTTTGTAATCCAGGGGAACAACCCCAAAAAGCTCGCCCTGCTTTTCTCTGACAAAAAACTGCAGGGGCTTATGTTGAAAGAAAAATCCCTGCTTTTCCAGCTGAAAGAAGATGAGGGCTGGTTCAAAGACCATTACAAGGAAGGAGTCGAAGAGCTTTATCTGGAAATAGAGGGGAGTATTACTACCGTGGAACATCTCCATAATTTTTACGAGATATTCGGAGGCATCCTTTCAATCCTCTGCGACCTGGACCCTGCCTGCAAGGAAATGCCCTGAAAAAAAAGGCGGGCCCCGCTTAAAGGGCCCGCCTTAAACATTCACCGCTATTTCTTCTTTAGATATTTCTCCAACCTCTTGAATGATTGCGGGTGTAGCAGGACTATTATAACCCCTCCAACTATATTTCCCAAGGTTACCGGAACAAGGTTATTGATCATTTCAGGCCATCTCGCGGCAAACTCGCCTTTAGCAAGCAGCCCTGCCGGAAGGAAAAACATGTTAGCCACGCAGTGTTCATAGCCGCCGATTATAAAGGCCGTGATAGGGAACATTATAGCCAGAATCTTTCCTTCGGTTGAAACCGAAGAAAGGCTCAAGACCACGGCAAGGCAAACCAATATGTTGCAGAGTATTCCGCGCAAAAAAGCCGGATAAAAATCCAGAGCGAGCTTCTTGTCTGCAGCGCCGGCGAGGAAATTTCCGAGCGCCGACAGCCCCTGGGGCGCATGAGCGTCAAATAAATACCCCGACCCGTAAAACAGATAAACAACAAAAGCCGCTCCCACAAAATTGCCGAGCCAGACTACCGCCCAGTTTTTCATTATGTGGACAAAGAAGTACTTTCTCTCAATATATCCGGCCGTCATGAGCATGTTGCCAGTAAAAAGCTCCCCGCCCGCGACAACCACAAGTATAAGCCCGGTGGAAAACACCACTCCCGCAAAGAACTTTGCCGCGCCCTGATCCGCGCCCGCGGCAAGCACAACCGAAGCGGCAATGGCGCCCAGGGCAATATATAGCCCCGCGAGTATGGCATACATGAAAACCTGGACCAGCTTCATGCCGGCCTTTTTCCGGCCGATATTAACAAGCGAATCATTCATTTCTTTCGGTGTTAGTATCAATGATTCAGGCATTTAAAACCTCCCTATTCAATGCTTACGAGCTTAATTTTAAAAGTAAGGTCTTTGCCGGCAAGGAAATGATTCAGATCCAGCGAGGCCTCATCTTTGGAAACATCCACAACAACGGCCTTATGCGGATAACCGCTCTGATCCTGAAGCGTGAGCTCGTCTCCTTTGACCGGTAGTTTTCCGTTAAAAAAATCCTTCTTAAATTTCATGATCATCTTTTCATCCCTCTTGCCGTAACCTTCCTCGCAGGAGAAAGAGGCTGTTTTTTCCTCGTTTAGCTTCATGCCTTCGACCGCTTTGTCAAAACCCTTTATCATCTGACCTGCGCCCACGGTGAATTCAAGCGGGCTGTCCGGCCTTGATTTGTCGAACACTTTCCCGTCCGCAGTCGTGGATCCTTCGTACTGCACCTTGACTTTATCTCCCTTCTTCGCGATCATCTTCTTCTCTCCCTTTGCCGCCTGCTCCGCGGTTGATTCGTACTTCGGCGCGATAAGCTCTTTTAGCGGCGCTTTCTCGGCGGCCTTATCTTCGGCGCTGCAGCCAGCGGCAAAGACGGCCATAACTGAAAGGCAAAGCAACATTTCTTTTTTCATTTTATCCTCCAAAATACCGCTTTAAGTTTAGCATAACCGCCGAATTGCTTGCAACAAAAGAAAGGGAAGGGCTTTCACCCTTCCCTTCAATGATTTCAACAAGCTCTTTACTTCTTTGCGGGAGCTTCCGCTTTCTTTGCAGGCATCGGCTTTGCCGCAGGTTTCGCGGGAGCCGCTACAGGCGTTTTTTCCGGGGTTACTGCGCAAGCCGCGCCGGCCGCGCAACATGAGCATTTGATCTCTGCGCCGCAATGACATTTGCAGGTGCCTTTCTTCATATCCATTCCTTTGCACTCGCATGCCGCGCCGCATTTCGGGCACTTGCACATGCATTTCATTGCCGCCGGCACTTTGTTCTCCGCCGAAGGGGTTCCTGTACAGCCCGCGAACATAAATACCGCCGCAAGCAGTACTGCCAGTACTACAAGTGTTTTCTTCATAGGTCCTCCGTTGAACCAGTTTTCATGTATACTAAAAAAAAGGAAGGCCCTTGCGGGCCTTCCAGCTTTTCCGCGCAAACTACTTCGTTGTTTTCGCAGGAGCTGCTTTCGCAGGCGCCGCTTTTGCAGGTGCCGCTTTTGCAGGTGCCGCTTTTGCAGGTGCCGCCTTCGCTGCTTCAGGGGTCACAACTGCCGCAGGTGCCGGTGCCGCTTTCTGATCCGCCGCAGGAGCGCCGGATTCACAGCCGGCAAACAGGAACGCCGCTGCCACAAACATCACTACAACCGCAATCATCTTCTTCATTTACTCCTCCTTGGTACTACTTTTTTGGGTTTTAGACCTCGATGATTTTATCAAAATTGAACCGCGCTTTCAATCAAAAGAACGTAAAAAATTTAACAATTTTTATCCTATAAATTCCATCCGGCCGCCTATCATGGCGGGCATATGCCCTTGTTTTTACAGGGTTTTTGCTATCCACACCAAAACAAGACGCGCCATATCCTTCTGCCCGCAATTATCAAGGTGTATTTTATCCGGGGCGAGGCGTAAATCGGGGGTTCCGGAATTCATTACCGCGTAAGTATCTATAAGGTCGAGATTGAAGCGGGAAGCAAGTTTAGTTTGAACGGCAACCACCTCTCGCTCATAAACTTCCTGCTTGAAAGCCCTTATAACCGTTCCGGAGAGCAGTACGGGTTTCACGCCGTTCTTTTTTAGTGTTTTTATCATTTGCTCCATTGTCCGGCGGAATTTCTTCATCCATTTCATCTCTTTTCCGCCCTTGGTCCAGAACAGGTCATTTCCACCGAACAGTATCACGCAGTATTCCGGTTTGTGCGCGAGAACATCCTTCTTTAAGCGGGCGAGACCCTGCCAGCTCGTGTGCCCGCCTATACCTGAATTAATTATTTCCACACGCTTGTTGTATTTCCTGTAAAGTTCTTTGAGTATGTCGGGATAGCCGGCATTAGCCCCCCAGTGAAGCGTTGTCATGAGGGAATCACCCAGGAAAACTATTCTTGTCTTCTTCGTCTTCTTCAGAATTACTTTCAGGTCAGGGTGCTGCGCGATAAACTCTTCGGCTATCTGCTTCGGGCCTCTGATTCCTGCAATTTTCTCTCCCCAGCAATTTATCTTCCTAAACTGCAGGTACATTTCCTGCTCATCGCACTTGAAACCCTTTCTTCTGTAGCCGCGGGCAACCGTCCTCTTCGCGGCATAGCGCAGAGTTTCCTCCGTATTTGAAACGCCAAGCTCAGCGAAGGTAACAGGAAAACCCGCTTCAAAACTAAACTTCATCATAACCTGAAGGTCAGTTCCATCAAGGTTCATTTCCTGTGTAATCTCAATCAACCTCGCAAACGGCAGAAGATTGAACTTTGCAGGGTCTTTCTTTGAAAACTTTCTTACGGTATCACTAACCGCCGCCGCAACAATCTTCATATTCTTATCCATTTTTTCTCCTTCTTTCCGTTTTCAGTTTTTCCCGAACATACCTCACAAATTGCCGCTTTTGACTTTTCCCGCCTTATTTTATAAACGCTATTCTGTTATACCGGACCTAGTCCGGCATGAATTAGATCTTACCTTAAAAACCTTATAAACCTTACGAACCTTATAAACTTTTAAAGATCTTTAGTATCACCGTCTCATGCGCCTTTATCTTCATCTCCGGTTTATCGAAACTTTCCCCGGTGATTAGATTTGTCATGTTTTTGAATGGGAAGGCAGTTTTAAGCTTTATATTGCTGTCCGTCTTTGCGTAATTTGTAACGTAGGCAAGATAGTAGCCGTCCTCTTTGACAATCCTGGCCTCCGCGTCAAATATTTTTGCTCCTTTGTCATCAGTCAGCCTGAGCTCCCTGGGTATCGCCTGCTTTTCGAAGAGGTTATCCATAAACTCCCAGTTGCTCTGCTTTTCAAGAGGCACGGCAAGAGTGTACACCTTTCCCTTCCCCTTTTTAAACAGGACTATTCCCGGGTTCCCGTCTTCCAGCTCCGCGATTACTTCGGCTCCCTTCAAAAGCGAGAGCGTCTGAACCACGCCCTGCCCTTTAAAAACCATTTCTTTGTCAAAGATATCTTTTTTAAGGGACTTTACCTTTACTTTCTTGACCTCTGAGAGCATAGCTTCGTTGTTGGGCCCCCAGATAAACCCGCCTTCATTGTCATGGACCGCCGATACTTTTGAGACGACTTTAATCTTTGGAAGGATCATATTTTTTACTTCAACACCGGCAAGGGTTTTCAGGTAATCCTTCTTCCTGTTGTACTCGTCAAACATAAGTGAGTTAGGGATAATAACTGCCGTCCCGCCGTTTTCCACATACTCGCCAAGCTTTTTAACGACATCTTCCGGCAGATTCAGGACCGAGGGAATGAGCAGGATGTCGCGCCCCGAAAGCAGCCCTTCTTTTACCTGCTTTTCCGTGATAATCCTGGTGAAAGCGTCAAGATTTACGGTCGAATCATACACATTATTGAATTCACGGATATACGGGATATTTCTGCTGTTTCGCTGAAGAGGCGGGACCTGCAGCATTGAAGTATTGGAATAAAGAAGCGCCACTTTCGCGGACAGAGCAGCTTTCGGAAACTCAGCGACCTCATTGCCGACCAGCCTCACATCCATGGGAAGGTTCAAAGCAGTCAGCGCGTCAGAAAGCGGTATTTTGTAGGAATCCGGAATTGAGCTGTCTATGAACTGGGCTCCGCCGCTCGGCCACCACCAGTGATAGGTAAAACCGCAGCCGTGCAGGAGCTGCGCCCAGGCATGGGCGATGTCCCCGTGATATTCGGCGTCATAAACCAGTTTTTTCCCGCCGCTTATTGACCAGAGCAGGTCAACCTGGTTGGTTGATGGTGAACTTTCTTTCATAATTACGTCCGCGACCTCGTTGGACATAAGTTCCGTATCAAGCCCGGCCAGACCGACCGTGCCGGAAAAAGCGTAGAAAGGCGAACCCATCATATATAATTTATCCGGCGCTATTTTTTTCATCTCGGCTTTAGCCCATTTGAAATACTCAGTCAACCGAAAGCAGTTAAAGACCGCAAAGTCATACCACTTGGCATCATTCGTTTCCTGGCTGACCTCGACGGGAGGAAGTTCAATTTCGGAGAAATCCTTAAACCCTGTTTTCCATATTGAGTTGAGAGAGTCTATTTTGGAATATTTCTCTTTTAACCACACCTGAAACATTGTTTTCGTGTAGTCGCAGAAACATACATACTGGTGCTCCATTCCCATCATAATGACTTTTATTTTGGGGTCATTGGCCAGCGGAGTGATTTTTTCCTGAATGTATTTCAGGGCGGCTTCCCTGGTGTGCGGGGATTCAAGACAGATGACGCAGATAGCCGCGCCGTCCGAGCCGCCGTCCTCTATGATATGCCCGGCAAAGAACCCCTTAGGCCATATCCTCTGCACGTCGGGATATTTTTTAAAGGCCTCATAGATGGGAGCCCTGACGACATCGTATCTCGTTGCCCCGACCGCGAAGACCTCACCCATGAATTTTTGGTTGAAATCATAATTTTTAGTCGGCCCCATGGCAAAACCATAATGATACGGAATGACGACCTTGTCCCCGCTGTGAATATAACCGTCCTTTATAATATAATCCGCCGAATCCGGCCAGGGCGGCGTGGGGATCTGCTTGGTTTTGCCGGACATGATTCCTTTCAACTGCTCTATGCCTTCATTGCAGTTTTTCTCGACGAAATCGCAGTATTCCATCCTGAAATCTTCATGAAAGGGTTGGAGCCACCTTTGCTCGAGTCCGACTTTTGAAACTATTGCAATTGCCTCGAACCTGAGGGTTTCGATATTTTTGGCTTTTGCCTGATCTATTAGGGAATTGAGCTCCTTAAGATACTTGCGGACTTCCTCCCTCCTTACTTTCTGCTCGGGAGTTGTAGGCACCCCGCTTGCGGCAAAAACAACCGTGAAAAATACCATTGCAGCTGCAACCGCCATCAGTATCTTTTTCATCCGACCCCCCGGGCCTTCACTAACCTTATGAAACTCTGCGGCCTGAAGGCCGGAGTTTCTCTTTATAGGTGTGTTAATATTATTCATGCCGGATTCATCCTCACCCTAAAGGGTGAGGTTTTCTCCGGCATCTGAAAGATAAACTTTTCCAGCCTTATTTTATAAACGTTATTCTGTTATGCCGGACGTAGTCCGGCATGAAAGATATTCTACCTTACAGAACAAGCCGCACAAAGTGCGGCTTATAAACGTTACAAACGTTACAAACCTTATAAACTTTTCCCGCCTTATTTTATAAACGTTATTCTGTTATGCCGGACGTAGTCCGGCATGATTACGCCTTTACCTTACAAACCTTAAGAACCTTATGAACCTTATAAACTTTTCCAGTCTTACGTTACAAACGTTACAAACGTTATAAACCTTTATAGCCTTACGTTATAAACGTTACGAACGTTACAAACGTTATATTTTATTTATATTTCTCCACAAGCCTGTATACCTGTTCCAGTTCGCCTTCGTCTTTAAGGTCCCTGACCCAGAGATATAAACCCTTAGAGCCTATCGCGTCAAAAAGGGGCTCAACTTCTTTGAATTTCCCGTCTATTATCTGCAGGCCTTTCCCTGCTTTGCGAATTTTTTTATACATGTCGAACCAGACCGGATTTGACCCGTTCGGATTCGTCGCCCCGGGCGTCCATTCAATGGCGTCCAAGGGTTTTATGGAAAGCAGGTTATCAAGGTGCGGGATGCACTGGACTCCGTCAAGATGGTACACCGAGTTATCCAGCCACTCGCACTGGGCCGTCATAGCAGGAAGGACAAACTCGGCGAGCATATCAGGCGAGAACATCGCCGAAGCGTCGCACTGCACTTTCGCGACTTTGCCTTTGCTCCAGAGCTTAAAGTAATTAAAGACCGAACTCCCGTCCGGGAACTTAATGATATCGTATATCCTGTCGTAGGCTTCAAAGAAAGCGTCATTTATTTGAAGCAGCCGCTCCTTTACCCAGTCAGGCCGGTCAAACATATCCATAAGCAGCGTCTGCGCGTCCCGAAGCGACGCCAGCGTGTCGATATTTTCTATTATGTCCGGATATCCTATGTAATAATGACCCTGCGCTTCCTTTACAAGGCGCCTAAACATAGACTCGTGGATCTTCCACCACTTATTTTCAGGATTGAACTTTATTCGGGGGTAATTATCCGGGTCGGTGATGACCGGATGATACCAAACGGTGTTTTTTGACATCCCCGCGCTAGAACCGAGAAAGAGCGCGAGAACTCCGGGCCCGGCGCCCCATTCGGCGAGAGGCACTGTATCGCCCGGAAAAGCCTCGTTGGCCATCTGCCAGCGCACTTTCGCGCAGTTGTAATCTTCATCAGTCCAGAACTTCATTACATCCTCGGGTTCAGCAGGGTTTTCTACCTTTTCCCTGGGAACTTTCAGCATGTCTATCGGGGAGTATGTTGTTATGATAACGGTTCCTTCACGATCCCAAAATTTCTGGTGGTTCTCTTTGGCCTTTTCCCAATCCTTTTTCCAAATCATAAATCTCCTTTAAAAAAAGAAGTTAATAACGCTATTCTGCTATGCCGGACGAAGTCCGACCTTATTAACCTTACAAACCTTATAAACCTTATAAACTTTTCCAGCCTTACGTTATAAACGTTACAAACTTTACTTTCCTTACAGAACAAGACGCGCGAAGCGCGGCTTATAAACTTTTCTTTATGTATTTATCGATAGCTGCCGCCGCCTTCTTCCCCGCTCCCATCGCCGCTATCACCGTCGCGGCGCCTGTGGCGATATCACCGCCGGCAAACACTCCGGGAACGCTGGTCTCGCCGGTGTTCTCGTCGGTAACGATGTTTCCGTGTTTTGCGGTTTTCAGTTCAGGCATGCTCTGGGGAACCAGCGGATTTGGAGACTGTCCGATGGCCGAAACAACTGTATCCACTTCCAGCGTGTATTCGCTTCCGGGGACAGGCTCCGGGCGCTTGCGCCCCGAGGCGTCAGGTTCTCCGAGTTTATTTTTAATGAGTTTGAGCGCTTTTACCTTTCCCGTAGCCGGGTCTCCTATAATTTCGAGCGGCGCCGTCAGCAGGTGGAAAATCACTCCTTCTTCCCCGGCGTTCTCAATCTCTTCCTTTCTGGCCGGCATCTCTTCCTCTCCGCGGCGGTAAACTATATAGACCTTTTCCGCGCCAAGACGCAAAGACACCCTTGCCGCGTCCATAGCCACATTTCCGGCCCCGACCACGGCTACTATTTTCCCGGTGTTTACCGGAGTGTCCATTTCAGGGAATTTATAAGCCTGCATAAGGTTTATTCTGGAAAGGTATTCGTTTGCGGAGTAAACTCCGGTAAGGTTTTCCCCCGGAACTCCGAGAAACGAGGGAAGCCCGGCGCCTGTCCCGATAAAAACGGCCTTAAATCCCAGCCTAAAGAGCCCGGGGATTGTAATAGTTTTGCCTATCAGCACATTTAGTTCAATTTTGACGCCTAGTTTTTTCAGGTAATTCACCTCAATATCAAGGATGTCTTTTGGAAGACGAAACTCCGGAATGCCGTACCTCAGCACTCCGCCCGTTGCGTGAAGAGATTCAAATATAGTGACATCATAACCCAGCAGGGCCAGGTCCCCCGCGCAGGCAAGCCCGGCCGGCCCGGAACCGACCACCGCAACTTTGGCAATTTTTATTTTTGGCAGTTCCTTCGCGTTTTTTTCAATGCTTCCGCTTTCCTTTTCCCTGTCAGCGGCGAACCGTTCAAGGCGCCCGATGCCTACCGGTTCGTTCTTCTTTCCCACGATGCATTTGAGTTCGCACTGCTCTTCCTGCGGGCAGACCCTTCCGCACACAGCAGGCAGGCCGTTGGTTTCTTTTATTTTTTGAACAGCCGCGTCGTATTTTTTCTCAGAGATGAGTTTAATGAAAGCGGGTATGTTAATATTGACCGGGCAGCCTTCCACGCAGAAAGGTTTCTTGCATTGGAGGCATCTTGAAGCTTCTCTTAAGGCCTCTTCTTCCGAATAGCCAAGCGCCACTTCATTGAAGTTCTTCGCCCGGATAAGCGGCTCCTGCTTTTTCATCTCTGTTTTTTTTGGAATCAGCGGCATTTTATTCCCTGCACTTTTCGCATTTAAGCGAATCAATGTATTTTTGTTTTGAAATCCCTTCAAGTTCCTTAAACTGGACGAGGCGCTTCATAAGTTCGTCAAAATCCACCTGATGCCCGTCAAAAGAAGGCCCGTCGACACAGCCGAACTTAACCTTTCCGCCTACCGTCACCCTGCAGGCCCCGCACATGCCGGTCGCGTCAAGCATTATGGGGTTCACGCTGACGAGGGTCTTTACTCCGTAGGGTTTCGTGAGATTTGAGACGACTTTCATCATTATTACAGGGCCGACCGCGAGAACCAGATCAATGGACTTGTCGGAATCCAGGAGTTCTTTTAGTATTTCCGTGACAAATCCTTTCCTGCCGGCGGACCCGTCGTCGGTCGCAATAAACAGCTCGCTTCCGGCCGCTTGTAATTCTTCGGCGAAGAAGAGCAGGTCTTTGTTTCTGGCGCCTATGATGGTCCGGACTCTTGCGCCTTCATGCGCAAGCTCTTTTACTTCAGGATAGATCTCGGCTATTCCAACGCCGCCGCCTACTACCACTGCATTCTTAACGCCGGTAAGGTCCGTGTATTTTCCGAGCGGGCCCAAAACATCAAGGATGACGCCGCCTTCCGGAAGAGTCGACAACTGCAGGGTGGATTTGCCGGCTATCTGAAAGACTATGGTTATAAGGCCTTTTTCTTTATCCGTTGAGGCAATTGTAAGGGGGAATCTCTCGCCGCGCTCGTCTATGCGAAGCACCACAAACTGCCCGCTCTTCGCCGAAGAAGCAATCAGCGGAGCGGATATCTCCATGAGCTGCACCGTTGGGCTTAATATTTTCTTTCTTACTATCTTGAACACTTGTTCTCCGTGACGCTTTTTCTTATGCGATTATTGCAAATAAGCTTTTTCTTGTCAACCCGCGCCGGCTCCGCGTGAGCGTCAATTACTGATTGCTAATTAAAGGCTCATGGCTTCTGGACTTGTCGGTCTTCGGTCTTCTGTCCTCAGCCCTCCGACTTCTGTCCTCTGCTCTACTGCGCATCCGCGCGCCGCTCCGCGGATTTCTAATTACTGATTGCTAATTACTAATTAAAGGCTCCCGGGTTCTGAAGCTTGTCGATCCTCTGTCCTCTCGCCCTTAAGCATCCAAACATCCAACCCTCCAACCTTCTACTTCACTATTGCGCTGACATGCTCCCCTCTCATATTAACCATACCCGGATATCCTCCGGTATGAATGAAAAGGACATTATCTTTTTTAGAGAACTTCTTCTTCTCTATAAGGTCCATAAGCCCGCCAAAGGCCTTGCCCGTATAAACAGGATCAAGCACAATACCTTCTGTGCTTCCTATGAGCTTGATGGCTTCAAGTGTCAGCGGCGTCGGGATTGCGTACCCCTTTCCGATATATTCATCAAAAACATTTATTCCGCCCGGTTTTTTTCCGGAAATGCCCAGGACATCAAGCGCTTCGTAAATGTCTTTGAAAACTATGTTCGATATTTTTGCTTTCTTAAAAAGGACCGATATCCCTATTATTTCCGCCTCCCCGCCGGCAAGAAGTTTACCGGTCTCAAGCCCGGCCTGCGTGCCGCCGGAACCGTTCGCAACCGTAATGGAGGAGAATTGTATTTTTGCGGCTTTCATCTGCTCCTGTATCTCAAGGTAAGCCTCAAGATAGCCGAGCGCTCCGATGCCGTTCGCTCCGCCCAGCGGAATAATATATGGCCTGCGGCCCTGCTTTCTGTAACTCTCAGCGAGCTCTTCCATTATCGCGGGTATGGCGTCAAAATCCCTCGTGCCGGAAAAAACAACTTCCGCACCGAAAATCCGGTCAAGCAAGAGGTTCCCTTCGTATTCGTATTTTCCGGCTCCGCCGATGACTAGAACACACTTCAAACCCAGCTTCGCGCAAATCCCCGCCGTTATCCTGCAATGATTTGACTGCGGCCCTCCGGTGGTCATGATAATATCCGCATTTTTAGCCAGTGCGTCCGCGAGCAGGTACTCAAGTTTTCTGACTTTGTTCCCGCCGAGCGCCTCTCCGATAAGATCATCCCTTTTCATGTAAATCTTTGGCCCGTTAAGATGCGCGGTGACGCTTTTCAGGAATTCAATCCTTGTCGGCTTATCAAATAACCCGAGTTTTTTTATCTTTCTCATTTTTTTCCCCTGCTATTTCGCCTTATATATCCGCAGGGCTTCTTTCGCCCTCTGCGTGCCTATCTTGTCCAGCGCGTCAACCGCCGCGGAGCGCACCATCAGATCGCTTTCTTTCAGCGCTTCTATCAACGAATCCACCGCCGCGTCGCCGATCAGCACCAGCGCGTCGCGCGCCGCAGACCGGAGCTTATTGTCGTCTTCCTTAAGCGTCCCTACAAGGAAAGGCGAGGCCTCCCTGGAATCAGGGCCTATCTTTCCCAGCGCAAGGATGGAATAGTATTTAATGTCCTTGTCCTTGTCGCGCATGTTCTCAATCAGCAGCGCGATTGACTCCTTATTGTTCATTGCAATGTCGCCGAGCGCTATCGTCGAGGCCAGGCGCACGTTCTTCTCGGAATCGCGCAGCAAAACATTTATCTTTTTCACGCCGTCCGCTATTGTAGGAACCGTCCTTCCGATGCGGCCGAGCACCCGCACCAGGCTTTCCCGTACCATCGCGTTTTTATCGTCAAGTTTCGCGACCAGCGCGGAAATGGCGGCAGGACCTATGCGGAAAAGTATCTTTTCAATATTCAACCTAAACTCCGGATCCGGATCGGAAAGCGCGGAAGCTATCAGCAGCACGGCCTCCCTGGACTGATACCCGGATTTTTCCAGGACGGCAGAAGTTTCCTTGCGCACATCATCATCCTTGTCCTTCAAGCAGGGAATCAAACCCGGAACGGCTTCCTTCACCTGCGGGCCGGCATTGCCGATGGCCGAAACCGCGGCTTTTCTGACATCGCTATCCGGGTCATTCAGCATTGAAGCTATATTCTTGACGGTGGCGGCGGAAGGGGAACCGATGCTTCCGAGAGCCAGTACAGCGTTGGCCCTGATATTCTTGTCCGCATTGCTTTCCGCGGCAATAAGAGCGGAAACGGTGAAATCCGGCTCAGAGGGAGCAAGCCGGCTGACCGATGACTGGGCCGCGTTCCTTGCAAATACATATTTATCAGAAAACGCGCCTATTAGGGCAGTTACTGCCTCGCGGCGGGAGGCAACCATGCTTCCCAGCGCCTTCGCGGCGGAAGTCCTTACCTCTCCGTCACTATCGCCGAGCAGAGAGATTAGCGCCGCTGCCGCTGCCGTGGAATCCGGTTCCAGCGCCGGAAGGGCTGCCGCTGCCGCAGACCTTACCGCGGGAGACTTGTCGCCGCAATTTTTTAAAACAGCAGAAATAAGCCGGGCGTATTTGCTGCCCGACCTGCCGAAAGCTTCCGTGAGCAGAACGCGCACCTGGTCATCCTCAAGCCGGTCCATCTTCTCTATAAGTATGTCAGCGGACTTCTCGTCCGAAGAAGCCAGTCTCACCAGCGAATCAACAGCGGAAGCCCTGATAAGCTTGACCTTGTCTGAAAGAAGCCCTACCAGCGCGGTAATGGTCTTCTCGTTGCCATCCCCGATCCGGCCCAGAACAAAAGCAACACGGTACCGGATTCCGGAATTATCGTTCTTTAATGCCAGAAGCAGGGCATCCGGATCAAGCCGGCCAATCTTCACAAGAGAATCCCTTGCGGCGGAACCCACATCACTGTCGTTGTCGCTTAAAGCCTGAATAAGCGGAGCTATTGCTTCCTTGCTTAAAACGGCAGAGCCCAGCGCGTACGCGCAGTGGAGCCGGACATATTTTTGCGGGCTGGCAAGCCCTTCTATCAGGGCGGGAACCGCCGAGACGCCGGATCTTACTACAGCTTCTTCGAGGCAGCCGCGCACCGCAGGGTCATTGTCTTTGAAACAAGAGATTACCAATCCGGAGGCCTCTCCTGAGTTTCTGCAGACAGCCGCAAGCGCTTCAACCGCGGACTCCTTGTCCTGGAAATCAGGGGTCTTGAGCATTGAGATAAGTTCCACGGCAGCGTCAGATTTGCTCATGGCGCTCTCTGCCGCGAGCTGCTTTAGAGCCTCTTCTTTTACCGGAGTTTCTCTTGAAACCGCTCTTTTTCCGAGGGAAGCGCAGCCTGGAAAAACCAGGGCGCACGCGATAAGAACCGGAAGATATTTTTTAAACACCTTGCCTCCTGTAGAAAACGCGGATCAGTCTAAAGCGGTAACCTAACCTCTTTCTTTTCCTTTGCGGACTTGTAGACGGCCAAGATAAGCTCGACAGACTTTCTTGCTTCAGCCGCAGGCACAGGCGGCACTTTGCCCGCCGTAAAAGCGTCAATCCAGGCCGAAAACTGGCGCGAATGCGTGTCCTTGCTCATCGCGAGAGGGTCAGAGGACCCGCCGCGCGCTTCTTCTTTGTTGAATTCCGCGGAACGGTCCGGCTCTCCCGCGAATTCAAATTTTTTCAGGGTATCGTAGCCTTCGAGAATAGCCG
>Ga0209083_1001188_pt1 | contig 31154 bp, 8 predicted proteins | sample AM7aDNAmetaG_FD_184132 | JGI IMG/M metagenome (GOLD analysis project Ga0209083, IMG submission 184132) | Freshwater microbial communities from Finland to study Microbial Dark Matter (Phase II) - AM7a DNA metaG (SPAdes) (version 3) | ecosystem: Environmental > Aquatic > Freshwater > Lake ... | reverse complement strand
ATCTCCGTACATCAATGCATCCCCTACAGGGATGCAAAGGGCTATGAATCCATCTCCGTACATCAATGCATCCCCTACAGGGATGCAAAGGGCTATGAATCCATCTCCGTACATCAATGCATCCCCTACAGGGATGCAAAGGGCTATGAATCCATCTCCGTACATCAATGCATCCCCTGCAGGAATGCAAAATGCTAAAAAACAATCACCTTATTCAAAAATGCATCCCTGTAGGGGATGCATTCCTGTGGATCGGAATCAGGCTTATGCATGTGCATCCCTGTAGGGGATGCAATCTTTTTTGGGAGAATAATGCATCTGTCGGACCAGTTGCAATTATTTCTCCGTCAGCAAATCCTGTTTGATCTTTTTAAGTTGGGTCAGTTTCTCCTTGCTTACCCGGGGATATTCAAGATTCATTGCATCCATGGCATCTATGACCGCCGAGGCGATGACGATTCGCGCATAAGGCTTATTATCGGCTGGAACCACATACCAGGGCGCCGTATCAGTAGAAGTATTGATGATCATCTCTTCATAGGCCGTCATGTAATCTTTCCAGTAAGCACGCTCTTTCACGTCGGCATCGCTGAACTTCCAGTTTTTATCAGGGTTGTCGATGCGGTCAAGAAATCGATTTTTCTGTTCTTCCTTCGACAAATGGAGGAAGAATTTCACGACCATGATCCCGTTACGGCAAAGGTACTGCTCAAAATGACGGATATCCTTATACCGTTCATCCCAGATATTTTTCGTTACCAGCTTCTCCGGAATTTTCTGGGAATGGAGGATCTGCTCATGCACGCGCACCACCAGCACCTCCTCATAATACGACCTGTTGAAGATGCCGATACGCCCCCGCTCGGGCAGGTTTTTCATGCACCGCCATAAAAAATCGTGATCCAGCTCCTCTGCTCCCGGCGCCTTGAAGGAAGTCACGTTGCAACCCTGTGGATTCAGCCCCGACATCACATGCTTGATGGCCCCATCCTTCCCTGCTGCATCCATCGCCTGGAAAATCAGCAGCAATGCCCATTTGTCCTGGGCATACATGATGTCCTGCATGGCCGCCAGTGCCTGCACCCCGAACTGAAGCACCTCTTTTGCAGCCGGCTTGTCATCTTTTTTGAAGAGCGGGTAATCATCTGTTTTATAATCCTTCAAACGAAAATTCTTTCCATCGCCCACACGATACTTCAGGGAGAAACTCCTCGCCTTCTCAATGCGCTCCTTCTTGCTTAAATTGCTTACCTCTTCGAGTGAAATTCTTTGTTTTGGCATGTTTTGTCAAGATTATAGGTTCTTCAGGAATTATTCCTTAACCACTTTCCCATGTTGAATGAGGCCGTGTTCATTTGTGATCTCATAAATATAAACCCCGCGGGTCAGGTGCCCAAGGCTGATGCTCACAGATTTTGTGAATTGCTGTTGCAGAACCCTCACCGACATGATGTCAAAAAGCGTTACCTCCAATGGAACGTCATTCTTAGCCACAAAATTCACCATCCCGTGAGCAGGGTTTGGAAAGACTGAAACCGGGCCAGTTCCTTGCTTTTCATTAATGGCATAGTGGCCCTGGAATTCGACAGCACCGATGTCGATCAGCTGATTGTAAACCCGTGGATTGCCTGCATAATCTGTTGGTGAAATACTGCCGCCTACGCTTTGATCACCCGTATCAATGCAGGGTGAAATGGCCGTTAATGCCCAGTCGCAGTCACCAATATTGCCTGCCGAACCACTGAAACCGGTAGGGTAGGCAAACGACGGGTTGGTGAATACATTATATGATCCTGAACTACTCAGCCTGCGCTGCGAGAAACAGTTATAATCAGGCTGTGCTGCCACCGTTGTGTCCCATCCCACGCTGTTGGCGGTATCTGAGACATTGAAAATTATATTATTGGTGAGCGAGAACAGGTTTGTCGAATAAAAATCAGCTCCCAGGAAGCCGGCGGCTACCTTGTTGTTGCATATGGTATTGTTGCCCACATAGTCAATCCAGGGGTGATAATAAGCATCGTTAAGCAACAGGCCTCCACCGTTTTGATTGAGCGAGGTGTTGTTGTAAATCACGTTTTGCATGATATACGCAAAGTTGTCATGGTACATAATTTCAATACCGGTGGCGTTGTTGTTATACACCGTATTTTTTTCAATAAATATCTCGGACCTGCCGTGAAGGACCCTGATACCGCCTCCCCCGTTGCCGTATATTTTATTGCCCCCGATGTAAACAAGGCTCATGGCATCGATACCCAGAAAACTGTTGTTATGTATACTGTTCCCTGTAATTACCGCCCTGGAAATCAACGTTCCGGGTATAATTGCCTCGCTGATGTCAACCCCGGTACCATTCCCATAGATATTGCAGTTCTTCATAAAGACACTGTCGATATCCTGGCAGGTGATCCCGGCTCCCCCGTTGTCAAAGATGTTGCTGTTTCGTATTTCAAGGTCCGATCCTTTCCCGTATACAAAAACCGCCGCGTAACCCGATTTCCTGTTGCTGAAGTTGCAATTTCCCACCCTGGCTTTGCTATTATCCAGGAACAAAAAGGCATTGTTGCATGCCAGGTTCATATTGCAGTAGTTGAAAATTGAAAAATCGTCAGGATTTGCCTGATGCAGGTAGATTCCCTTCCACGGAAACTGCGAATCGCTTGTGCCAAACTCCACCGGGTGAAGGGAATCGCCAAGGATGTCAATAACTCCGTTGACCGTTATTTTCCTGTAGTCGCCCATCAGGTCGACGAACGTCCCCGCACAGATGGTAAGCCTGACACCCGGGTCGACGGTGATGTCCGACCCGATCCGTAAGGTTGGTGTACAGATTACCGTATCCCTGGTAATGTTGCCCGTCAGAATAAAATAGCCCTGGCCGCTCACAGGAACCTTGATCGTTCCCAATCCGGCAGCCACAAGGAAAACGGTATCCTGGTACAATTTCTCCAGCAACGGATGGAACCGGACATAGATATTCGCGGAGGTATTCGGCCCTACGGGAACCTGAAGGCTCGTGACAAAGGTATTATTGTCCAGGCTGATCCTGAAATCGTTGCTTGCACTGATCGAAAAGTTGACCAACATATTCCCTGTGTTATTGATGGCAAAAGCCCCGTTTTTAGTGTTGCCGACATTGACAGTGCCGAAATCAACAGCACCGGGGGAAGTCTTGGCCCTGTAAACCGTGTCGGGAATGAGGTGCGGAACAGTGTGTTTCTTTACGATGGTGCCATTCCTGCCAACACCAAAAAGATAGCCGGCCCTGTTGTCAAACAACTGGTTCAGCACCTCTGCCGAGGTATAATCATTGCTCCAGGTCAGCCCTTCCGAACTTGTGACAGATATGTTATGATCAACCAAAAAATAACCATCAATTTCATTTAAAAATTTGCATTGCTTCAACACGGAGTTGCTGCCGAAATCAGAATAAAACGATTTCAGCGTAGTTCCGCCGTTGGTCGTTTTATAAATGATATTTTCAACCCCGGGAACACTATACCCTGTATCCTGGTTAATGAACGAATATTGCCCCAGGTGATCGGACAAAAAGACGGCATTCCAGGTTACCCCCCGGTTGGTGGTTCTGACCGAGTGTTCAAACCACCCCATGCCGCAATGCGGAAAGTTAATATACTGACCACCCGGAATATATGCGACATTGTCGTTCACGATCTGCAACCGGCTGGAAGATTCGAGATGTTCAAGGTCTGGTTGCCAGGACTGACCGAAGTCGGTGGTTTTGTATAGTTTGTAGTTATCCAGGGTATAGGTATTTACCTCCGTGCAATATTCAAACCCCGGCACGATTGCAAAGCCATTCCTGGAACCGAAAAACCCCATGCCGGTAATCGCAGGATTGAGGATGGACACCATACTCCAGGTGTTCCCGCGGTCGCCGCTGCGGTACAGGTGATCTCCGCCAGCGTAAAGGGTATCGGACCCGGCGCTGCACAGGGAGGTGAAGTTGCCGGCCAGCGCAGCCTTGATGCTCCAGGTGGTTCCCTTGTCGGTTGTTTTCAGGATCGTCCCGTCGCTGCTCATTATAACCCCCACAGAATCAGTAATGAAACACCCTGCGATCAGATTTTTGGAGGTGCCTGAATTTACGGTCTGCCATTGCGCAGAAGCAGGACCGGCAGAAAGAATAAGCAAAAAGAACAAAGTAAATCCTAATGGTTTCATCTCCTGACCTCCTTTCATAAAAAACTCAACTCACACAAGTTATTCAAAATTACAATATCCTTGCAAGAAAACCAAAATTTCTCCGCCTTTCTGACAGCAACCGGACTCCTCTGCTTTTAACTTTTACCGGAAAACAGTGATTGTTGAAATAAAAATAGTTTTATATTTGTTAAAATTTAACCCGGTCTTTTTATAATATATTGAACCCATGAACCATCCCGTTTCAAAAAGAATCCTTCAGCCACTTGCTGTGCTTATCATCTGCAGTTTCATCATCCACGGCTGTAAAACCAACGAAAAACAGGCACCTCCGCCGCCAGCCCTTAAGGTGATGGAGATAAAAGGGACGCGCGTCCCTGCCTATCTTGAAATGGTAGGCCAGGCGGCAGGAATCCCCACCGTTGAGATCAGGGCCCGCGTTAGCGGTTATCTCCAGGCCTGGTCGTTCACGGAAGGCTCAATCATTCAAAAGGGACAATCTTTGTTCTCCATTGAAACAGATAGTTATACAAACACCCTGAAATTCAACGAAGCAGATGTCGAAAATAAAACTGCATCCTGGGAGAAGGCCAAACTCGATGTCGCCAGGCTGAAACCTTTGCTTGCAACCAACGCCATCAGCCAGAACGATTACGACAAAGCGGTAACCACCGAACTTCAGTGCCGGGCGGCCGTGGCCAGCTCAAAAGCCAACCTCGACCAGGCAAAGCTGAATCTTTCATACTGCTCCATGTCCTCTCCCATTACCGGTTACATCGGGGCCTGCAATGTTCGCCCGGGCAACCTGGTCGGGCAGGGCGAAAGCACACTCCTGGCAACCGTTTCAGCCATCGACCCGATCTATGTAAATTTCCAGATCAACGAAAACGACTATCTGAGGATCATGCAATTTTTCGACCTGCATAAGGCCGAATTCAGGGACCGGAAAGATGCCTTAAAAATCCTGCTGACACTCTCCGACAAATCGCAATATAAATATCCTGGGAAAATCGACTTCATCGACCGCGAAATCAATTCCCAAACCGGAACCCTTGCCATGCGCGCAGAAGTTCCGAATCCTGACGGATTGATCAAACCCGGCACCTTCACCAAGGTCGTGATGGTGTTGAATGAACAGGACAACGGCATCCTGATCCCCCAGGGCGCCACTACCATGGTGCAGGGCAAGAATTTCGCCTTCGTGGTAAATACGGACAACAAGGTTAACCGGGTGCCGGTGATCCTTGGCAGGAATATCGGCCCCAATGTCGTGGTAAACGGCGGACTGAAAATCAGCGACCGCATCCTGCTCGAAGGGTTCCAGAAATTCCAGGAAGGCATGATCGTGAAACCGGTGATCTCCACAGATTCCATTGTTGTTGGGCAAACACCCGGGAGGTAGCGGGGTAGCGAAATTATGAAATGGCAAAATGGCAAAATAGCAAAATGGCAAAATGGCAAAATGGCAAAATGGCAAAATGGTAAAATGGTAAAATGGTGATCCAGCTAGTTTAGTGGTGGGAATTTTTTAATTTTTAATTTTTAATTTTTAATTAAGTAATTATGTTGCAATCCTTTATAACCCGTCCCATACTTTCGGCCGTTATCGCGATCATGATCGCGCTTGTCGGGATCCTGAGCATGATGACGCTGCCCATATCGCAATACCCCGATGTGGTGCCTCCCACGATCCAGGTTACGGCATATTATCCAGGGGCCAATTCAGAGGATGTGCAGAAAACGGTGGCTGTGCCGCTGGAAGAACAGATCAACGGGGTCGACAACATGACCTACATGACCTCCCAGTGCGCAAACGACGGTTCATGCAACATTACCGTCTACTTCAACGTGGGAACCGATCCCGACATGGCCACGGTGAATGTGCAGAACCGCGCGCAACGCGCCATGAATGTTTTGCCATCGGAAGTCATCCAGGGCGGGGTGATCGTGCAGAAAAAATCGCCAAGCATCCTCCTCCTCTACTCGCTGGAGTCAAGCGATACGGCCTACGACACCAAATTCCTGGCCAACTATCTACAGATTAACGTTATCAATGTGCTTAAGCGGATTCCGGGCGTAGGCGATGTTTCCCTGTTTGGCGGCGATGATTATGCCATGCGGATCTGGCTGAATCCCGAACGCATGGCCGGGCTGGGAATCACGGCCCAGGATGTGCAGTCGGCTATCAAGGACCAGAACATCCAGGCAGCTGCAGGACAACTTGGAAAGCCCCCCGCGGCCATGGGACAGGAACTCTCCATCATGCTCCGCGTACAGGGCCGCCTCGTCGACGAGGAACAGTTTTCAAACATCATCGTGAAAGCAAACAGCAATGGCTCGATGGTGAGGATGAAGGACATTGCCCGGATCGAGATGGGAATGAAAACCTACAATGCCAACGGCAGGTTCAACGGCAAACCGGCGCCGGCAATTTCGGTGTACCAGTCGCCCGGATCCAATGCCGTCAATGTGCGCGACAAATGCGACGCCACCATGAAGGAACTGGCAAAGGAATTCCCGCTGGGGATCAGTTACAAGAAGGGTCTGGATACCGTTGAATTCGTTACGACCTCCATCGAGGAGGTGATGATGACGCTGCTCGAAGCCTTCGTCCTCGTATTTATCGTGGTTTTCATTTTCCTCCAGGACTGGCGTGCCACGCTCATTCCGGCTATCACCGTGCCCATCTCCCTGGTGGGGGCGCTCGCCACCTTCGGCATGTTCGGCTTTTCCATCAACCTGCTCACACTTTTCGCGCTGGTGCTGGCCATCGGGATCGTGGTGGACGACGCCATCGTGGTGCTGGAAGCTGTGCAGGAAAAGATCGATCATGAAGGCCTGAGTCCGCTGGAGGCCACAAAACATACCATGAAGGAGATCACCGGCGCCATTATGACCATCACCCTGGTACTTTGCGCCGTTTTCATTCCTGTTTCATTCCTGGGCGGCACCACCGGCGTGATGTACAAGCAATTCGCCTTAACCCTGATATCCTCCATCCTGATATCGGCCGTGCTCGCGCTTACCCTGAGCCCGCCGCTGTGCGTGATGCTGCTGAAACCAAAAAAAGCGAAAAAAGGGCTGATCGGAAAGTTTTTCACCGCATTTGACAAAGGTTTTGATAAAACCACCATCCGCTATGTGAAAATCGTGGAGAATTTCACCCATCATATTTCACGCCCTGTCATGTTCCTTGGGATCATCACCATCCTCATGCTGGCGGTCATGAAGTTCCTTCCGTCGGGTTTTATACCCTCCGAAGACCAGGGTTACTTCTTTATCAACATTGCCACACCCAAAGCCTATTCCCTAGAAAAGACGGACGTTGTGATGAAGCAGGTGGAACGGATCCTCTCTAAAGTCGAAGGCATTGAATCCTATACGACCATCCCCGGGTTCAGCATCCTCGACAATACGGTCAGCACCACCAACGGGATGGCTTTTGTAAAGCTGAAACCATGGAAAGAACGTTCCGCTGATTCAATGCATGTGGAAGCACTCATCATGAAAGTACAGCGGCTCTTCAGCCGGATTCCCGGCGGGATCTGCATGGCCTTCAATGCGCCGGCCATCGCAGGCCTCGGCAAAACCGGGGGACTGGAACTCCAGCTTGAAGACAAATCGGGGGCAGGATTGACGAAAATGGCCGGGGTCAATGCCGCCTTTTATATGGAGACCGCTAAACACAAGGAAATTGCCAGCAGCTATACCCCCTTCAGGAATGACATCCCACAATATATTTTAACGGTGGATAAGGAAAAGGCAAAGAAGATGGGCGTTCCCATCAACAGCATCTACAGTTCGCTCCAGGCCTTATTCGGAAGCGTGTATGTGAATGATTTCAACAGGTTCGGCAAATCGTACCGCGTAATCATCCAGGCCGATGCCGCCTACCGTGCCAACAAGGAAGACATCAACAAGATTTATGTTCGCAGCAGCACCGAGAAGATGGTCCCGCTGGGTACCCTTGTCTCCATTGAAACAGCACAAGGACCTGACGTGGTGAAGCGTTTTAACCTCTACAGTTCGGCCGATTACACCATCAACCCTGCACCCGGCTATTCAACCGGGCAGGCGATTGAAGCGGTCAAAGACATTGCAGCAAAATCGCTGCCCTTTGGCTTTGGCTACGAATACTCGGGAATGACCAGGGAAGAGCTGACCTCCGGCGGACAGGCGCCCTTTATCTTCGCCCTCTGCTTTATCTTTGTTTACTTCCTGCTTGCCGCCAAATACGAGAGCTGGCTCCTTCCGATCCCCATCCTGCTGGCGCTGCCGTTCGGCATTTTCGGGGCTTTCGGGCTGCAATGGGTGCGCGGATTGCAGAACAACATCTACGCCCAGATCGGACTCATCATGCTGATCGGGCTGATCGCGAAAAATGCAATCCTGATCGTGGAATTCGCCAAACAGAAATACGATGGCGGGATGCCGTTATTCGATGCTGCCCGTGAAGGGGCGAAACTCCGCTTCCGGCCAATCCTGATGACCTCTTTTGCCTTCATCCTGGGCGTGGTGCCGCTGGTAACTGCCGCCGGCGCCGGTTCGGCCAGCCGCCATGCCCTGGGCACCTCTGTGTTCGGGGGAATGCTCATGGCCACCATTTGCGGGGTGCTTGTGGTGCCGTCGCTGTATGTGTTGTTTCAGAAATGGGATGATAAGTTGAAGAAGTAGCGAGGTAGCGAAATAGCGAAATGGTGAAATGGTGAAATTGAAAAAATGACATTAAAATCACTTTAAAAAACGAAAACCATTCTCCCCTTCTCCCTGGGGAGAAGGGGTCAGGGGGATGAGGCAGAAAAGGTAGCGAAATAGCGAAATGGTGAAATGGTGAAATTGAAAAAATGACATTAAAATCACTTTAAAAAACGAAAACCATTCTCCCCTTCTCCCTGGGGAGAAGGGGTCAGGGGGATGAGGCAGAAAAGGTAGCGAAATAGCGAAATGGTGAAATGGTGAAATTGAAAAAATGACATTAAAATCACTTTAAAAAACGAAAACCATTCTCCCCTTCTCCCTGGGGAGAAGGGGTCAGGGGGATGAGGCAGAAAAGGTAGCGAGGTAGCGAAATGGTGAAAACGTGACAGGGTGACAGGGTGACAGGGTGACAAGGTGAAATGGTGAAAACGTGAAAAAATTGAAAACGAAATGAAGATGAGTTATAAGTTTACGAAATCTTTCGCAGTGCTGATCATGGCTGGTATCCTTGCAGCCTTTGCCGGTTGTAAAGTCGGGCCGGGGTATAAAAGGCCTGTTATGAAAACCGACAGTCTTTTCAGGTTTGCACAAAGCGCCGACACCAACAGCATCGCAAATATTGAATGGATCAAACTTTTCAGGGATACGACCCTGCATCACCTGGTGGAACGGGGGCTGAAAAACAATTACAATGTCCTCATCGCCTACGCCCGTGTTGAGGAAGCCAGGGCTGCGTTTAAACAGTCAAGGGGACAGCAATGGCCGCAGATCTCTGCCCAGGCAGGAGGCGGCTGGCAACAGCAGGCTTTGCCGGGGGGCCGGACGTCGGAATACAGTTCCCTTGCGGCAACCGGGCAGCTCAGTTGGGAAATCGATCTATGGGGCAAGCTCCGGCGCTCAAAGGAAGCGGCACGTGCCAACCTCCTGGCCCAGGCAGCCTACCAACAGTCGGTCAGGATCAGCCTGATCAGCGAGATCGTGTCAACCTATTTTTCACTGCTTGAACTTGACAATGCACTGCGCATCACCCGTGAAAACGTGGCAATAAGGCAAACCTCCCTCGAACTGGTCCGCAACAAAATGATTGCCGGCACCGCATCAGGGCTGGTGGTTGCCCAGGCCGAGGCCGAACTGGCAACCGCCACCACCATGATCCCCAACCTGGAGATGAAGATCGGCGAAAATGAAAACTACCTGAGCGTACTCCTCGGCGAACCGCCTCACATGATCCGCCGGGGCCGTGCAATGAACGACCAGATCAATGTGCCCGCCATCCAGTCGCCGGGAATCCCGTCGCAACTTATTGTCCGACGCCCCGATATCATCCAGGCAGAACAGGCCCTGGTCGCCGCAAACGCAAACATCGGCATTGCACGGGCCATGATGCTCCCCTCCCTGTCGGTCTCGGGAAGCCTTGGCAGCGCCTTCAACCCGGCCAACCTTGTGTACAGCGCCTTCGGCAACCTCGTTGCACCCGTTTTTGGCGGGGGACAGCTGCGCGCCGGCGTGAACAAAGCGCAGGCGCAAAAACAACAGATGCTTTATTCCTATCAGTATACCATTATCAACGCCCTGCGCGATGTTTCCAACCGGTTGCTCGAATTCAGCAAACTGGCCGAAACAGTTAAGAGCCAGCAAGTCACCGTGAATGCAGCCCAAACGGCGTTCGACCTCTCGAACCAGCTGTATAACGCAGGTTATGCGAGTTACCTGGATGTGATCAATGCCCAGCAAACGCTGTTCTCGGCCGAACTCAACCTTTCGTCGGCACAAAACAGCGCACTCACGGCGGTGGTGAATGTGTATGCGGCGTTGGGAGGGGGTTGGAAGTAGCGAGGTAGTGAAGTAGCGAAATTGCGAAATTGCTACAGACAGAAACGTTTCTCCCCTTCTCCCGGGGGAGAAGGGGTCAGGGGGATGAGGCATCAAATGGGAGAAGGGGTCAGGGGGATGAGGCATCAAATGGGAGAAGGGGTCAGGGGGATGAGGTATCAAAACGTGAAATCGTGAAATGGTAAAATGGTGAAATTGCTTAATTCGAAACATATGAAACGGAAAATAGCGGGATTGCTGGTTTTATCATTTCTTTTTGGGGTTGTTCCGGGGCTGAGGGCCCAGAAAAGTGCCGATTCACTGCTGGATGCTGCCAAAAACCAGATATTCCGGCGGCTGAATAATTTTTCCTTCAGCTTCTATGTGGATGCCTATTACAACATGACGCTGAACGGTGTGCAGGACACCTCGAATGTAGTTCCGTTTTCAAGCAATTGCCCGTTGCAGGACCAGATCAGGATGAATGTCGCCGCGTTCGAGCTGGGCTACAATTCCGACAAGGTCCGCGGGAAATTTGCCATACAATACGGCGACGCCCCCAACCTGCTCGCTTCGCCCAGCTCGCAGTGGATAAAAACCATCAGGCAGGCCAATTTCGGGTTCAGCATCGTGAAGGATTTGTGGGTGGATTTTGGATACATATTTAATCCCGTCGGGTGTGAATCATCGTGGGCGGTGTTGAACCAAATCAGTTTTGTTACCGTTGGCGGATATTTTGAGCCGGGCAGCGTGCTGGGTGTCCGGCTTTCATACAAATTTTCAGACAAGTTCAGGGGCGGCGTTATGATGGGGAACCCATTCTCATTAGCCTATTCCCAGAAGACCCACATGACAGGAATTGTTTTCCTCACCTGGCAGCCAAGGCCCAACCTTTCATTCACGTACAACAATTTCTTTGGCAACAATGCCATCAGGAATGCGGAGATAAACCATAACAGTCTGTATAACAACATCATCGTTACCTATAACCCGGTTAAAAAAGTGGAACTTACCGGGCAGTTCGACTTTGCTTTCGAAGCCAATTCGGGGATGGCTCCCGATACGGGTAAAACAGCCTCCATGTACTCCGGTTTTTTGCAGGCATGCTACCGCTTTAACGAACATTTTGCCGCATCGGCACGATATGAAATCTTTGATGATCCTGACGGATTCCTTTCAGGAGTAAATGCAAAGACAAACCGCGGATTACGCACAAACGGCTGGTCACTCAGCGTTGAATACAAGCCGGTAAAGAGCGGCTACCTGCGTCTGGCTTACCGTTACCTTGGCTCCTATCCCGGGAGTTACGCATTCCACAGCGGCGGCAGCGATCAGATGCAGGCCCTCATCTTTACGACCGGGATGCGGTTTTAAGGATTACCTTTCTTCCCATTTTTGCCCCTTTCAGGGCCCGTTGCCTTATCGCTGATCATCTCTGGCGGTTATACCCATAATGAGCATTAAGCCCCATTCTGACCGTGTTCTGCTAATAATTTCCATCACCGAATATTTATTTGTTTAACATAATAATTACAGAACAGAATCCGGTTTATCGTGATAAATTAATGAATCTTATTTCAGTATATAAATACTTTTTTATCACATTGTAAAAATTGGCTCGCATAGTATTATTTTACTGCTATTAATAATTGTATTTATCTTAATTACAATGAATTACCTATCATGAATTAAATATATCTTCCCCACCTGAAATTCAGCAGTGTAAATAAAATTAAAAAATACATGGAAATATTTTGGACGATAAAAAAACAACGTGTATCTTTACCCTGAATTTCCAAAGACAATTCGGGTTCGATTGATCAAATATCAAAGTCTTTATCAAGATTGATTATAATCAAAACATGACCCTCACAACTGGCAACTCCATTCTTTGTTTTTTCCCGTTCAGCGATGATTATGCGATTGCCGTTTCCGGTTACCATCCCGTAAAAGTATTTCCCTCTTCTGCTGCCCGTCAACATTTCCGGCTGAAACAAAATTTGACGTTGATTCCAAACCCGGTTTACACCACAGTTTGAAAAATTAAACCATATATATTCCGCCATGCCAGTGTGCCGGCGGACCATCCATTATCAACGAATGAATGTCAAAACAAAATAGCTATGAAAAAATCTTTACTAATTTGTATCGCGTTGCTGGTAGTAACGCTCACCTCTTTTGGGACGCCCACTATCTGGTATGTTGATCCCTCAGGAACCAATGACGGATCGCACGGCACAGCAATCGGATCAGGAGCATTCCTGACGATTCAATATGCCATAAACGCTGCATCCTCCGGCGACGAAATTGACGTTGCCGCGGGAACGTATGTGGAGGATATTGTTGTAAACAAGCAATTAACAATTCTCGGGCCAAATGCAAGTATTGACCCTAATACGGGTACCCGGGCAGGAGAAGCCATTTTAATGCCTGCCACAAACAATGTTAGTACTTATGGTGTATTGATGAATATACAACAAAGCAGCGGTATCATAATCAAAGGATTTACATTTGATGGAGACAATCCTTCAATCAATGGTGGTACATTGATAAATGGTGCTGACATTAACACTTCAGTTGGTATATTAAACGGGAATAATGGAAATAACGCCGGCAGCGGTAATTCCTCAAATCAAATTGATCATGTGACAATTCAAAATAATATTTTCAAAAACTTCACCTTACAGGGCGTTTATCTTGATAACAATTATAATAGCCCAACCACGCAAAGCTCTTTTAACTATATAACCCACAATAAATTTGACAACATGAAGGAGGCTATTCAGATCTATGCAACGTATGCTGAAATGTCTTACAATGTTATATCCAATGTAAACCGCGGGTTGAGCATGCATTCAACAAGATTTGCTGCAGCCACAGGTTTTGTGCCGACTGTATCCAATAATAATATTTCAATTTCTGATTACTGGACTGCCACATCAAGATATGTTGGCATCTGGATAAACTTCAGGTCAGGGGGGGCGCCGGTACTTACCCTATCGAACAATACGGTTAATTATAACGGATCATTTAGCTCCGGCACTACCATGGGATTCTATGCATTAAGTGTAAAGGATACACGTACTGTTACTTTTAGTAATAATACTGTAAATGGAGGCAATGTATGTGATATCGGTTTGTATGCTACAGGTTGCGAGAGTCCGAATGTTTCAATTACAAACAGTAATTTATATAATATCCGGGGAGAAGGTATTTACGCTAAAAACTATGATGAGATTTGGGGTGGCCAGATTACAGATGTTGTAAATATTTCAGCTGATAATGTGAATATGACATTAACCAGTAGCGGAATAGGCGCGTTGGTGAATGTTCTTTCAGGTCATAACACTACAGCCTCCATAACACTTACAAATAGTACTATTTCAGGAGGAACTGATGGCGTTAAACTACAGGAAGGCGTCTCTGGAAAAGCATCTGCAACTGTGAACAATAATAGTATTACCGGTCAGAGCGGCTTCGCCATTAACGCCACAACCATTGCCAATACTGTTGCCGCTACCTGTAACTGGTACGGAACGACCAGCGGGGTTGCCGCGAAAATTAACGGCAATGTGACTTTTGTCCCCTACAACGTTTCAAATGGCGGTGCTTGTGTTGGCGGGATGCCTGTGGTTGTTAAACATTCTGGTACGATTACTGGTGGATATTCAACAATACAAGCTGGTATCAATGCAGCTGCTTCAGGTGATGAAGTTGACGTTGCAGCCGGAACCTACCATGAATTTATCAACATCACCAAATCCCTAACCCTGAACGGGGCCAAAGCTGGAATAGATGCACGTACGCGCACCTTTACCGGGGAATCGGTTCTTGACGGAACAGGATTTACAGGTTCTCCATACGATGCCATTAAGATCGCCAACGGCGTATCCAACGTGGTCATTGACGGGTTTGAAATCACAAATTATCCGGGCTCGGGCAGTAACGGCGACGGCAACGCGATCTCCTCCTATTGCATGAATGCCAACACGACCGGCGCTTCGAACGTGACCATTCAGAACAACTATCTTCATGGGCTTGCCTATAACGGGATTCTGGTCGGCAGCGAAAACGACAACGGAACCACCATGGTTACTCAAACAGGCTGGCTGATCCAGAAAAACAAAGTCGCCGGTTTTACATATGGCGGCATCGAACTTACCAACGTGACCAACTCGCAGGTCAAGGACAATGACATTTCAGCTCCGACAAGTTTGTTCGACGATCCCGGCGATGCCGGTGTGGGTATTGAAATTGCCGCCCGTTCGCGCAGCAAGGCGGTAACAGCCGGCACCAGCAACGAAGTCAGCGGGAATACCATTACAGGTACTTTCCCGACTGCTTCAAGAACGGCCATCAACCTGCTCGCCCGCGCCTATACATCAGCAAGCAACGCGACCCTTTCGACGGTAACGGTGAACAACAACACCATCACCGGGGCAACCCACGTCCAGGCTGCCATCCTGGCTGTTGCCGAAAGCAGGAACAATGCTCCGGCAACCATTAGCACACTCGGAATTACCAACAACACGCTCGATGGAAATCTTGACGGCATCGACATCCGCGACTACCTGAATGGCGGGTCGGGAACGCCTTCGCATTCCTCTGTTTCAATTACCGGAAACGATATTAAAAACAGTACCGGTATCGGTTTGCATATTATCACTTCCACTTCGGCCTCTGGGATAACCGTCAGTTCAAACAAATTCGTTTCAAATGCCGTTTATGGCATTAAAAATGAAGGTTCCGGCTCATTATCCGCAACCTGCAACTGGTGGGGTTCGGCGAACAGTGCAACGGTTGCCTCAAAAGTAAACGGCAGCGTTAATTACACTCCCTGGCTGCTCAACGGAACAGATGATGATGGCGGCACGCCCGGTTTCCAGCCGGCCAGCGGAACATGTTCCGGTACGCCAATAACAATCACATCAACCACCCCTGCTCACATCACCTGCGGACTTAGCTCAGGCTCCATCCAGGTAGCCTTCAGCGGCGGTTCATCAGCCTATGCATTCGCATGGACTGGCGGCTCAGCCTCCGGAGTAACCGGCAGCCCTTATTCGATTACAGGACTGGCAGCAGGTGCCTACAACGTCACGATCACGGATGTCAATGGCTCCATGGTCACGACTTCGGCGACAATTCTTACCCTGCCGGTAACCAATACTTCAAACAGCACTTATTACGCCACCATCCAGGAGGCAATCGATGCGGCCAGTTCTGGCAACGTGATTACTGTTTGTGCCGGAACCTACGCTGAATCATTATCCATTGGCAAATCACTGACACTGCTAGGACCAAACGCCACACAAACACCCAATTCAGGTTCACGCGCTTCTGAAGCTATTCTTGCGCCAACTACAGATGCAGATGCTATTTTAGCAAGTGCCGGCGGAATCACAGTAATTATCAAGGGATTTAAAGTTGATATGACGAATGCCCTGGCCAATAGCCAGGTATTTTTCTCCTCGACTTCAAACAGTACCTGGACATTCGAGCATAATATCTACACAGGTTTTCATGGTGCTGATTATGCTGCATGGTGGATAACGGGAGACTTTACAGATTTTTCCTTCAATTTGTGGGATAACAGGTTTACTGCAAATTCTTCAGCCTCCAACGGTGTTATGATGGATTATCCAACAAATACACCCATCATCAGCATTCTCGATAACGTATGGATTGACAATGGAGGTTGGGGATTAAACCTCAACAGCGTTCATGGAACGATCGCCGGAAATATCTTTAAAAATTCAGTTTATCCCGGAGATATTGGTTTGAACGGACAAGGCGGGATCCTTTTTGCTGCCTCCAATAATGATGTTACACTGGAAAACAACACCTTCGAATTGCTTAATCGTTCGATCCTGCTATGGCCTGATGCCGGTGCAGCCAACTTTGGCGGAACATTGAATGTTCATAATAACCTGTTTAAAGATATCCCCAATAATGGTGGAAGGAGCGCGTTTTACGCACCGGCAGGAACATCTGTTTCGGGTGTCACCCTTTCGCACAATTCATTTGTTAACAATTACTTTAATGTAAAAAACCTTACGGCGACCGCGCTTAATGCCACATGCAACTGGTGGGGTTCAACCTCCAATGCTGCTATTGCTGCAAAATTTACCGGAACAGGTGCCATCACTTACAGTTTGTGGCTTGTTGACGGCGCCAATGAAGCGAGCGGCCCCGGATTCTCCCAGTCGACCTATGTGTGTTCAGGAAGTCCTGTGATCATAACTTCAACAACTCCCGGCCATATCACTTGCGGACTTACAACCGGCTCCATCCAGGTCGCCTTCAGCGGAGGAACATCGACCTATTCCTTTGCATGGACAGGCGGCTCAGCCTCCGGTATTTCAGGCAGCCCCTATTCAATTACCGGGCTGGCAGCAGGTGCTTACAATGTCACCATCACTGATGCTAATGGTTCTACTGCTACGACATCAGCAACCATCCTTTCACAGCCGGTGCACAACTATACATCCGGCGCCTACTATACAACCATCCAGGCTGCCATCAATGCGGCATCAGTTGGCGACCAGATCGACATTTGCGCGGGAACGTTTAACGAGAACCTCACCGTCGACAAGCGCATCACGCTGAACGGGGCAGGTATCGCAAGTACAACCATCAATTCGACTGCCTCATCCACACCGGTAATTTCGGTGACGGGAAGCGGCACCGATGCAACCCACCGCATTGTGATCAGCAACCTGAAAGTAACGGGCGCCAGTGGCGCAGATGGTATCCGGGTAGTCAGCTCTTCTTCGCAAGGCTACCTCACCTTTTCCTATGTCAACGCCTCCTCCAACACCAACGGGAACGGGATCCATTTTGGCGGCACCGGAGCTGTTACCGATGCTATTGTGTCACATTGCACTATGAACAGCAACGGCATGGCCGGCATTCGTATTGCAACTGCATGCCCCTCCTTTGACGGACTGCTGGTCGATTACTGCACGGTCAATTCAAACGGTTTAAGCGGATTTTCCTATAACCCGTCGGCCAATCTTTCGAATGTAGGGACCAACTTTACCATCAGCAATTCCAGCTTCGCTAATAACATCACCGCTGCCTCGGCCAATAATCATGATCTTTCATTTTATGGTTTCCATGGCAATGCCACGCTGACCAATGTCAGTATCGAGAGCGGCAACGGAACCTCGGCAAATGGTGCGAATTATGCCCTCCTCTTTACCAATGCAAGTACATTTGCAGCGGCAGGCAACATTACCCTGTATGGAGTCACAATTACCGGGTATGCCGGCAAGGGGGCTTTATCTTTCCAGAAGTACAGCAGTACCAGCAATGTCAGCCTTACCGATGTTGATGTAAGCGGATGTTCTGCCGCATGGGGCCAGGTCATCATTGACCAGTCGGGCACCGGTACCTTAAGCCTGGGAAACACCACCTTTAAAACCCTCGTACTCTGGAACACCGGGAATGTTGATGCAACGATATCCATCATCAAGAACACCACCAGTGGCGGTGCCCTGAGCAGAAGCTCGCTGTCCGATTGTTTCAAGATTGAAGACCAGGTGGTACATAAGGTCGACCTTGCCACTCTTGGACTTGTTACCTGGAAAACCGGTGAGTTGTTTGTTACAACAAACAGTTACGTTACCCCGAACACGAACCCAAGCATTCAACGCGGGATCGATGCTGCGTCAACAGGAAATACCGTGAATGTGGCAGCAGGGACTTACGATGAACAATTAAACGTTAATAAAGCAATCAAGCTTTATGGTGCGCAACATGACGTTACACCGGTTGCTGGTGGACGTTCAGGTGGAGAGACTATAATTCACGGGGGCAATGTTACTGGTGGCCCTGGAGGACTCAACTTTATCTGGAATGAAATCGACATCAACTCTGATAACGTTGAGGTAAATGGTTTTGAATGCTACACAACTCACTATGGCATCACAACAGACAATGGTGCAGTGGGTACTCACTCAGGAGTTAAAATTAAATACAACTATGTACATCCAAACACATATTCTGATGATAATTATGTTGGAATAGTTACAGCTATTAATGTCTCCGGCTATACACCGCCTACTCCTGCGCCTACTTTTAACAACTATGAGATTTCACATAATTTAGTGGTTGCAAGTATAGGGCCGAAAGCTATTGCGCCTTCCGGAGCATCAACTTATAACGATTTAAATATTTCCTATAACGATATAAGCTGTCCTAATGGAAGTGGAATATTTGCCGGAGGTAGTCCAGGTCTTACCAAATTCAACAACACTGTCATTACCTATAACAACATCCATAACATTCATGGAACAGGCATCAATATTGCCAATTTAGTTAGTGCTACAATTGACCATAATACTTTCTCAAATCCGGGAGGAGATGCAGCATTTGTTAATATGAATGGAGGGTCATTTTCAAATAATACGATCAGCAATATTCAAACAACTGAAGGCTGGGGTCTGGAACTTTACGGCAGCGGTGATTATGGCATTACAACAACTACTGAATGCAAAAATGTTACCATTGCAAATAATAGTTTCACTTACAATGATTATAATACAGCAACAGCCACAGTCGCCTTATGGTTAGATGCTCATGCTCTTGCATCTACAATGAGTGTGAATAATAATTCATTTATTGACGGAGCTGCCAATTCTTCAACAGGTTGTTATGCAATATATAATCAGGCATCTACAACACTATCTTCTACGTGTAACTGGTTTGGAACAGCCATTGGAAACAACATTGCCCCAAAGATTTCCGGCAATGTTACCTATGCTTCATGGTTAACAAGTGGTGGAAACAGTGCAACTATTGGATTTACACCCACAGGAACGTGTAATGGAAGTGCCATCGTATTATCAAGCACTCATGTGAATGTTCTTTGCTATGGAAACAACACCGGTTCAATAGATTTAACTGCAAGCGGTGGAGCAGGAACGTTAACCTATGATTGGAGCAACTCACTGCACACGCAGGATTTATCAAACTTAGCTGCCGGAACATACTATGTTACTGTTACAGATGCAAATGGAACATTTGCTACTACATCAGTTGTAATAACACAACCTTCAGCTGCACTTTCTGTAGCCAAAGACAACCAAACCAACATTTCATGCTACGGACAGCTCACAGGTGCCATTAATGTAACGGTTAGTGGCGGAACTACGGCATACACTTACGCATGGACAAAAGACGGTTCCTCCTATGCTACCACAGAAGATTTGGCAACACTGGCGCCGGGAGTTTATAACCTTACTGTAACAGATGCACATTCATGTACTGCCGTATTATCTCCGGCAGTCACCATCACACAGCCAAATATCAGCAATGGTTGGGTGCGGAATATGACAAAATCAGGACAACCTTATTATTGTACTATCCAAAGTGCAATAGATGATGCAACTGCCAATGATGAAATCCGCGTAGGAGCTGGTACATACAACGAAAGTGTTTCTATAACGAAGAGTTTAACACTTCGCGGAGCCCAATTCAGTGTTCATGCCAACACCGGTGCCAGGACCAATCCAGCTCTGGAATCTATCATCAACGGTACAAGTCCTGTTGCCATTATGGCTGATAATGTCGTGGTGGACGGTTTGACAATCCAGGGTTCTGACAATACCGGATTTATTTCAGGGATTTGGTTTAACCCTGGTTATTCTGGTTCCCATGGCGGATTTCAAATCCTGAACAATATAATCCAGAATAACGTAAATGGAATTGATGTTGGTAACGACGGCACGATCCAGGCATTCATTAAGTTCAACCTGATTAAAAACAATAATAATCCAGGGGCTGGAAGTGGTAATGGTTTGGGTACCGACTTTGGTTTGAAAAACACGGTCATTGATCAGAATACGTTCGACAACAATCAAGTCAACCTGAATGGTGCTGGTACTTCAGGAGTGCAGTCAATCACTTTTTCGAATAACGAAATCAAATCAGTTATCTATTCCGGACTCTTTTTGCAGAGCACTTCAGGAATCACTGTCACAGGAAACAATATTCACAATAATGCTGAAGGCATATCGGTTGCTGGTGGAGATGCTGATTTGACGATTTCGAACAACGCACTGATAAACAATACAGGACTGGGAATTAAGGTATCAGACCCCTATACTGTTGGAAGCAATTCAAATGTTGCCGTATATTCAAACAACATCAGTAATAATACACTCGGAGGTGTTACATTGGTATCAGGGACATACACAGGCACGCTTGATGCAACATACAACTACTGGAGCAGTTGCCCTTCAGCTTCAGGAAGTGTAACTTTTTTCCCCTATTATACAACTATTGCAAACTCCCCTGGTACCTATACATTCAGCGGCCTTACCGCGAATATCACGGCCGGCGCCACCCTGCCGACCGTCTGCGCAGGTTCTGCCACCACCATCTATGCATCCGGCGGCTCCGATTATGTATGGAGCAACTCCCTGGGGCTGGGTTCCAGCAAGGTTGTCTCGCCAACCACTTCAACCACCTATACGGTGACCGGGAAAGATTCGCATGGTTGCACCGATGCCTTCGCTTCGGTGGCGGTAACCGTGAATTCGGCGCCAACGGTTATGATTAACGGTTTGGTCGGCGGATCAGGCTCCGTTGCTCTGGGAAGTTCCATAACCCTTACAGCAAGCGGTGGTACAACCTATGTATGGAATACCGGGTCAACTGCCAATCCGATCACCGTATCGCCCACCGCCAACACAACCTATTCAGTTGTCGGGACAACCGCAGGTGGTTGCACAGGGTCGACCACCTTTTCAATCACCGTGGCCAGCGTGAGCGCAGGCGCTAACCGGTTTATCTGCTATGGCAACTCAACCTTAATCACCGCAACGGTTGCAGGGGTCACGGCAAACAGCTGGGCATGGTCGTCAGGCGGAGCAACCCAATCGATCAATGCTTCACCATTACTTACAACGCAATATACCGTTACCGTGAACGGCGACCCGGCACTACATGCCTCCGTCACCATCTACGTGAATCCCAAACCGATTGCCAACCCGGGTCCGAATATCACCATCGCCCCGGCAGGCACCGGCACCCTTTTGGGTTCCGCATCGGCGGGCACAGCGCCCTATGCCTATTCCTGGACGACAACCGGCGGTTCCATCATAGGCAACCCGAACACACCCACGCCTACTGTTGCCGCCGCCGGCAGTTATGCCATTCTTGTAACCGACGCTTACGGATGTTCAAGCAATCCTTCAGCCGCAGTGGTCAATGTAGCTTCGTCTGGTTTTACCGTATCGGGCAACGTCTCGTATTACCTTGGTACCGTGAATCCGCAGATGCACAATGTCACCGTCACCCTGGCCGGCGGAGCAACCTATACTACGACCACCCCGGCAACCGGCAATGGTGATTACCAATTCCTCGGCATTCCCGCTGGCACATACCAGGTTAAACTCTCCAGTTCAAAACCATGGGGAGGTGTTACTTCGGCCGATATCGTGGCCATCCAGAATCACTACAAATCCCCGCCAACACTGCTGAAGGGAATCGAGCACATCGCAGCGGATGTGGTATCCGCGGGTACTGGCGCAGTGGTGACTTCCGCAGACCGTGACCTTGTCAATTCCCGCCGCCTTAACCCCGCCGTTGCTTTTACTGAAACCGGCGACTGGGTGTTTACCCGGAGTGGAGATGCTGCGGGTGATCCGATCAGCGGACCCTTTTTCTACGCAAACTCCGCTGGATTTTCCAATATAATCCTTGAGGTTACCACAGGCCCCGTGAGCCAGAATTTCAAGGCGCTTTGCTACGGCGATGTCGATGCCTCCTATACCGGAGTGAAAGACAATGAAAATTCCATTGTCAACTTCAACACCACCAACGGACTCGACCTCAGCAACTTCCCCAACCCGTTTGCCGGGACTACCTCCATCCGATTCACCGTCCCTGTTGCGGGGAAAGTCACGGTGCAGGTACACACCCTGCTGGGTGAACCTGTCGGAACCCTGAACGATCCAGACGACTATGAAGGCGTTCACACGCTTACATTCAACGGACAAGGACTGGCACCGGGAGTCTATTTGTACACGGTCAGGCTGAAAACCACCGACGACACCTTTGTCCAAACCGGAAAAATGGTGATCGTTAAATAACTGACCGACTATCGAACCGATTGACCGGTTTAGGGGTCGATCGTAATGCATGTGCAGTGCCGGACCACTCAGGTGGTTTCCGGCACTGCATTTTTTATTCGCCTGCACTCATCCCTGGTCCGAGAACCAGCAACATGTAAACGGCACAACTAATTTTACAATATGTGTAAAGCGATAAAGATATTTTTACACATATTTTTACAACTAGAATTTGTCAAATGTCTGAAAGTGTACCATTTAACATTCTGGCATAATTGTTGCATCTTTTAGGCCCTTGTGCAAGATTCATAACACATGGTTCGTTCAACCCGCGTCCTTTATACTGCGACAACAGCCAAATGCATAAAAAACCCAGGGAATCAGCCGATCACCACATTAACGACACACAAGGCAATCTGGTAAAAAATTATACAGAAATTGCTCATATACAACAGGATTTACAGGAATTTAATAAGTAAATGTTATACAGCATGAATGGTTGCAACGTGTACATGATCATCACCAGCAGCACAAGTAGTACCAGGACCTTATTCGCAGGAATTTCAACAAACCTTACTATACGCCATCTCTCGGGATGGGCCGGTTTAACTCATTTTATAAACTAAAACCAAACCAACATGAGAAAATTTCTACTTTTCAGCATTGCGTTGCTATTTGCGACCCTGGTTTCCGGGCAAACACTGTCCCGGCCGCAAATTGCCTATCCGTTTGATGGTAACGTGCTTCAGGGTCCGTTAAAAACAGTCAGGCAAACACCACAGGTAACCAGAACCCCGGATGCGTTCGCCCCATCTACGATTTCTGCCGGTGGCGACAGGCTTGTTGCTACACAAAACTCAGATGGCGGCTGGGGGTGGTATCTTACCGGTATAAGTGCAAACAATACGATCGGGCCTATTGCAAAAGGATTGATCCAGGCATACACCGGCAAATATTCTTCCACTCAACTTGCAGCTTTCACAAAGACTAAAACTTTTCTGCTGAATAAAACGAACACCTTTTCTGCTACCGACGGTTACCTTGCAAAAGCCCTGGATGATATCTTTGGCGGAACCACCTGCAGGGACCACGTAAACACTTACTATTTCGGACCACTGGCGGCCGGCACCTATAACAGGAATGGAGAAGGAACCCTTTACAGCACATCTTCCTACGTATCTTACGTTTTAACCTCCTCCGGCAATCTCCCGGGCTGGTATTTGGGCATAAGCCTTGCAGGAGCTGTTGATTGCGGTGTTACCGGCACTGAACTTGGATATTGGATCAGTGGCGTTAAAACCTCCATTGAAAACATCACCCTCGGGGTTGATTACGATGTTCTGGCCCTCGCCAGCAGCCTGTATGGTCTTGCCAGCGCGAATGAAGAATTCAATCCGGCATCAGGACCTTTTGCCGCTGCTTCAAACCTGCAGGATCTTGCCTCTGACCTTGCTTCCTACCAGATTAACAATGGCGGCTTCGCATGGAGGTCTGATTATGTGAAACCGAACGACGGTGATGAAGAGATCCAGGAGACAGCTTATTCGATCCTTGCATTAAACAAAATTAACAGGAGTAATTACCTGACCAAAATACGCGGCGCTGCCGATTATATCAGCAGTGTTCAGCTTGCCACCGGCGGCTGGGAAAACTGGGTAGGTTCCGGCGAAGGTGAAAACAACGAAGTTACCGGCGAAGCCCTCTGGGCCTATACCACTGCCTACGCATCGGTGCACAATGTCACGAAAGACACCTGGCATGTGAGCATCCAGGCAGCCCTGGATGCAGCCGCAGCAAACGACATGATCAATGTGTACCCCGGCAACTACAGTGAAGCCGCTGTGAACCGCAATACCATCTCCCTCCAGGGCAACAATGGACCCTACCAGTTCGGCTTGTTCTTCGATGTAACCAAACCGGGAATTTCAGTAATCGGCGTTGATGCTTCAGGAAACCCGATAACCAGCTATGCCGACGTGGCAGCCACAGTGACAACAAACGCAACCAACTCATTCGGCTATTCCGGTATTTTTGTAAATGCCGACGATATTACCATCAAAGGTTTGAAGATCATCGACAACATCGTCGACAACAATGTAAACAACAACAAGACCATTGAGATCATCGGAAATAATTTCACGATGCAATATTGCGATGTGGAAGTCACCGAAGGCGGATCCATCTATCTTAACGACTGGAATTTCGCTTCCTCAACCAGTACCCTGACAAAATATGCCATCCTCGAGAACAAGTTCGGCGAAGGATGTTCCATTGATATTGCAAGCGGCGCCGGATATACCGGATCAGTGTCTGACAGAACGATCACCGGCAACTATTTTGACGGCACCGGCTGCATCTATGATGTTACCTGGCCCAGCATTTCATTCAACGGCACCTGTGCCGGTATCGGCTGGTTTGTTGATCCCGTTGGCGGTGCAACGATCAGCGGAAATCATTTTTCCAATAGCCCCAGCTACATCAGGTACCGGGGAACCGTTGCCGAATCGCAATTCAATTGGGCAAATTACTGGAATGACAACACTTTCGACAAGGCCGTTATCACCCTGTCGGATGAAACGAATTTTGTTCCCCGTGCCTACAGCTATTCCGCTAGCGGCAAAAACTACTCGAATGTTCGCAGGATCGGCAGCGTGATCCAGTCGGATATTGATCTGGTTGGCAACTCCGGCGATATTGTCAAGGTTGCTCCCGGAACATATACCGAGGCAAACCAGATCGTTATCAGCAAAAACCTCACAATTACCGGGGCTGATAAGGCGACTACCATCATTAAACCTGCTCAGGGAACTGTTGGAAGTGGTTATATGGAGGATAACACTAGCTGGATTTTAGTTAATCAGGGCGTTACTTTTAATCTGAATAATGTGACATTGGATGGAACTGGGCAAGAAATTGTAAATGCGATTCTTTCTCATGGTCATGGTACAATTGATAATAATATTATCAAAAACATGCAGCGCCTGTCAAGCTATGATGGCGTTGGCGTAGCACTTTTGGGTTCAGATATGACAATAAGCAATAATACATTCTCTGGTATTGGCAGGGAAGGTGTTTGGGCAGTTTTCTTCTCAAATGCAACAATAACAGGAAATACTTATACCGGAAAAGGCATTGGTGACTGGTTAGATTATGCATTTGAAGTAGGAAGAAACAGCTCGGCAACCATCAGCGGAAATACAATTTCTGAAAATAAAGGAGTTGCATCAACTGATCAATCTACTTCAGCCGGCATTCTGGTAACCAGTTTTTATGATGTAGCAGGTACCCATACAAATGCTATAATTACAGGAAATGTATTTTCAGGAACAGGAAATTATCAGGGTATCGCTGTAGGTTACAATGAAAATGATGTAAGCACAGTAATTGCCCATGATAACAATTTTTCAGGAAATACAATTGCTATTACAACAACGGCACCCATTGTAAATGCCACATGTAACTATTATGGCACAACTGCAGCATCTCAAATTGCAGCTGCAATCTATGGCCCTGTGACCTATGTACCTTACCAGCTTTCCAATGGCGGCGCCTGCTCAGCCCCTTGTGCCCTGGCATTGTCACACGCTTCAACAGCCGTAACCTGCCCTTCACAGAACGACGGTACGGTTTCGGTTTCGGTTACCGGTGGCGGCACAGGAACATATTCCTATATATGGTCAACGGGCGCACAAACAACTTCAACGGTTACAGGCCTGGTTGCCGGAAGCTACTCTGTTACAGTCACCGATCTGAACGGCTGTTCAGCTACAACGACAGCCAGTGTACCTGTTTTAACGACAGGACCTGTTCATAATGTCACACAAGGTGTCTATTACTGCACGATACAGGCAGCTATTAATGCTGCCAATGCAAACGATGAGATCGATGTGGCTGCCGGAACATATACCGAGGCAAACCAGATCGTCATCAACAAAAACCTCACCATCGTGGGTGCCGATAAAGCAACCACGATCATTAAACCGGCCGGCAGCACCTCCTATGGTTCAGCCTGGATTTCGGTTGGTGCAGGAAAAAGCCTGGACCTGAGCAAAGTGACGCTCGACGGCACGGGCAAACTGGTTTACACCGCCCTTGAACTCCAGGGAAGCGGCACCATCAACGATTGTAATTTCACGCAAATCAAATACAATGAAAGTACCAATTACAAGGGAACTGCTATTTACATCAACAGTACTTCGACAGTAAACGTAACGAATTGCTCCTTCTCGGAGATCGGCAGGAACGGGATCCTTGCCGACCAGTGCCTTGGCACCTTCAGCGGCAACACCTATACCGGCAAAGGCACAGGCAACTGGCTCGACTACTTTATTCTCTCTGAATATGGTGATAACGTGACCATCAGCAACAATACCATCTCTGACTGCCAGGGCGTCGCTTCATCCGACGGTTCAGGCTCATCAGCCATTGCAGTGTGGGATGATCCCTCAACGCAGGCAACCATTACCGGCAATACGATGACAAACAATTCAATCGGTGTTGCTGTTGTTGCCTATACAGGCGGAACCAACGATCCAAAAGTCGTGATCGGGAATGGAAACCTGTTTGATGGTGGTGACTACGGCGTTTCGTTCGAGACCTGGGGGCCTGCTTATTCCCCGGATGTGACCTTTACGGGTGTTTCCACCTTCAAGGGACAATTGAACAGCGCCATTTATATCAATGACGGGATATCGGCCGGTTCGACGATCGATATCAGCACCGCCGTGTTTAAAACTTCCGGAGGTTCCACGATCACCGATAACTTTGCCAAGGAAGACCTGGTGGTGCATGCCATTGACGGAACCAACAGGGGACTTGTCAGATGGAATTCCACCAACCTCTATGTCACATCCAACAGTTTTGTTGATCCCTTTACCACACCCAGTATTCAGCGTGCAATGAGTGTTGCATCAGACGGCGACCAGGTTAATGTGGCTGCCGGAACCTTTGTTGAAAACGGCCAGGTTGTGATTAACAAAAATCTGTCGATTGTTGGCGCCGACAAAGCGACCACGATTATCAAACCCGCCCAGAACACCGGCACAGACGGCGATGACCGGGGCTGGTTCCTCGTCTCTTCCGACAAAACATTCAACATGAGCGACGTGACCCTTGACGGCAACGGTAAACTGATCAATATTGGTATTCTTTCCCATGGTCACGGCACCATCAACAATTGTATCCTGAAAAACCTGGGATACAACCCAAGTTCCGACTATGCAGGCCGGGGTGTTGCCTTCTACAATTACAACATGACCATCTCCAACAACACGCTCTCCAATATCGGCAGGATCGGGATCTACATGAATGGTACTGGCATAACGAATGCCACGATCACGGGAAACACCTTTACAGGAAAAGGTCCCGGCGACTGGCTTGACTACGGAATTGAAGTGGAAGGCGGCGCCAATGCCACCATCACCCATAACAAGGTGACCGACTGCAAGGGGATTGCTTCTGTTGACAACTCAGGATCTGCCGGTTTCCTTGCAACAACCTACTTTGCACCCGGCACTCAGTCGACCATTGAATACAATGATTTCCAGAACAACTCAGTTGATCTTGCTGTGGGATATGACGAAACAGACGTCACAACGGTTGTCGCGCACAACAACTCTTTTACCGGGAGCGATTTCGGTGTTTCAACAACAGCACCGCCAGTGAATGCAACCTGCAACTGGTGGGGAACTGCCAACGGCAATGCAATTCAAACCAAAACCGAGGGAACCGTCACCTATAACGGATGGCTTTCATCAGGCGGCGACAGCGATTCCGGTCCCGGGTTCACCCCCACCGGATCATGCAATGGCACACCTGTAGCTATCACACTCAGCTCCGCCAGCAACGTATCATGCCCGGGCACCAGCACCGGAGCCATTGATATCTCCGTTTCCGGAGGCTCTGGCTCCTACGCCTATACGTGGAGCCCAACCGGGGCATCTACCCAGGATCTGACCGGCATTGCTGTCGGAAGCTATCAAGTAACCGTTACCGACGTTACCTATGGCTCAACCGCTACCCTGACCCAGGTGATCGGGACAACCAATACCCTGCCCGGCATCACCACCCCCTCGAACCAGACACTTGCAACCGCAGGCGGCGCCTGCACGCGCACTGCCACCTGGACACCGACGGTTACGGGAACACCTCCCCCATCGGTATCCTATGTTTTTTCGGGAGCTACAACCGCCAGCGCATCAGGCGACGGATCGGGTTCAGCCTTTAACAAAGGGGTGACCTATGTCACGCTCACGGCAAGCAATGGTTGCTCACCGGATGCAACGGCATCTTTCACCATCACTGTAAACGATACTGAAAAGCCATCGGTCAGTTTTGCAAACGGCACACAGAACAAAGATGTTGCTTTGGGAACCTGTGCATACCCGGCCAGCTCCACTGAGTTTGACCCGACTTCTGTCAGCGATAATTGCTTCGGAACAACCCTTGGATGGGCTTTAAGCGGGGCAACCACCGCCTCGGGCAGCACCACCCTTGCCGGCACCTCCTTTCATAAAGGTACCACCACAGTATTGTGGACGGTAACCGACGCCTCCTCCAACACCAACACCTGCACTTTCAACGTAGTGGTTACCGACCCGAGCAACATCTATGTAAACGACGCCAGCACAACAGGCGACTCGTTTACCTATGCAGCCGGCAATGACGGTTCGGGCGACGGATCGAAGTGTTCACCCTATGCAACTGTTGCACACGCGGTTTCTGTGGCAACCTCAGGATCCACGATCCATGTGGATGCCGGAACCTACGACGAACAATTGGTTATCGACGGCAAGAACCTTACCATCCAGGGAACCGGAGCAACTACCATCATCCGTCCTTCTGCTCCTTCAAAGTTAACCGCTTTCCACACCTATACCACAGGCGTTTTCCCCGGCTGGGAAGGAATTGTGATGGCCGGTGTTGTCGTGGTGAAAAATACCAGCTCGACCACGCTGAAAGACTTCAAAGTGGACGGCGTGAATGTGACCAGTTTGCCTACCGGATCCAACAGGCTTGCCGGAGTCGTTTTCGGTGAATCATCCGGAACCATCGACAACCTCACCATCAACACCATTAAAACTACCGGTTACAACGACCGCACCTACGGCATCGACCTGAGCGCGGTAAGCGGAACGCACAACATTGAAGTGAAGAACTGCAGCATCTCCGACTGGGCCCGCAACGGAATCCAGGCAATGGGTGCAAGCCTCACGGCCAATATCCACAACAACGTGCTTGTTGGTCCGGGAACGATCGGGCCGGCGAATGTGCCGAACGGGATCGTGTTCATTTACCAGGTTGGCGGAAATGCCACTTCCAACGATATCCGCAACAGCGGGTATATCGGATCGCAATGGAAGAGCGCGGGCATCATGGTATACGGACAGGTGGCAACCGGGATTATCCTGGAGAGCAACAACATCTACAATATCGACAACGCGATCAGCCTTGCAATGAATTCAAATGATGTCATTGTCAGGAAAAACAACCTGCACAACAATGAGATCGGAGTTCATCTCGAAGACGGAACCACGAACAACAGCATCACCCAGAACGCCATCAACGGCAACAGCATTGCCGGCATCAACCTGAACAATGATGGCGTACCGGGCACCGGCAACGTTGCTCATTACAACAATCTTTCGGGCAACCAGACAGGGACAGTCAATCTGGATGTAACCAAAACGTTTGATGCCACAAGCAATTACTGGGGATGCCCCACCACTTCCGGCAAGGTTTCGTATTTCAGCTACTACAGTTCATGCAGCGGCGACCCGGGCAGTTTCTCATTCGGTCCGGTCGTCAGCAACATCACAGCAGGTGCAACCATATCGTCGATCTGTTCCGGTTCATCCACCACCATTTATGCCTCAGGCGGTTCCGATTATGTGTGGAGCAATTCACTCGGGCTGGGTTCCAGCAAGGTTGTTTCACCAACCACCTCCACCACCTACAGCGTGACAGGCAAGGATTCGCACGGATGTGCAGGCGCCTTCGCGTCGGTTTCTGTTACCGTAAGTGCAGCACCGACTGTTACCATTGAAAACCTGGTCGGCGGATCGGGCACAGTCGTCCTTGGAAATTCCAGGACCCTGACGGCCGGTGGTGCATCTTCCTATCTTTGGAACAACGGATCAACCAATAATACCATTACCGTATCGCCCACCGCCAACACAACCTATTCAGTTGTCGGGACAACCACAGGTGGTTGCACCGGGTCGACCACCTATTCAATCACCGTGGCCAGTGTAAGCGCCGGTGCCAACAGGTTTATCTGCAACGGATCCAATACCGTCGTCGCTGCAACAGTTTCCGGTATTACTGCGACCAGTTACGCGTGGTCGGCTCCCGGGATGACATCCCAGTCATTCACGGCTTCTCCACAGGTAACAACCACAT
>Ga0209083_1001187_pt1 | contig 31156 bp, 31 predicted proteins | sample AM7aDNAmetaG_FD_184132 | JGI IMG/M metagenome (GOLD analysis project Ga0209083, IMG submission 184132) | Freshwater microbial communities from Finland to study Microbial Dark Matter (Phase II) - AM7a DNA metaG (SPAdes) (version 3) | ecosystem: Environmental > Aquatic > Freshwater > Lake ... | reverse complement strand
AGAACTTGAAAAGATTAAGATTATGATCTTGCCGGATGGCGAGAAAATTACAACTGAGATCACTAAGAAACAGCGCGAAATCCTGGATGCCCTTCATATGTGTGCCTAAACTCTGGGGAGGTCAGGATGCATAGGACCAGCAATGGTTTGAACTTTCGGTTTCTCATTTTTTGACCTCCTACATCCTTATTTTAGCAATTTAATTGCAGTAATGACATTCTACAATATAAACAAATCTCTGCGAGGGAGCTTGTATCAATTTCGATAAGGTTTGATAATACATTGGAAATAACTTCGTACCACACTAATCCAATGGTGTTTATAAACACAACCCTTTTCATCAGGGACGTCAATGAGTTCTGGTATTAGAGGGATAAATAGATGAAATTAAGCTTCCTTCTCTGGATTGGGCTAATCTTCCTGCTGGAACCTGCACTAACGGCAGATATTCCATTCGTTTTCAACAATAGTTCATATGATGTGGACAGCTACAACTCAGATCAGCTTGTGAACATCAGCGCTTCGTCCCCTGAGCTAGATGGGGTGCCACCGGTATCTGCCCCCAGAGATAGCGAGGTCCTGCTGTTCCCGGAGAGCAAAACCTACAAGACATTAGGTGAGATCAAAGATGAGTTTGATTACAGGGTCTGGCAAAAAAAAGGCATAATTCTCTTTAATCAGGGCAGATACGATGAAGCACTTCAAGCATTCGACCAGTCGATACAGATGAATCCCCAAATTGCAGAAAGCTGGAACTACAAAGGAATCATGCTCTTGGCCACATGTAAATGCAACGAAGCAATCAAGTGTTTTGATGTTGCAATTGCGCTAGAACCTTCATTCGTGGCGGCCTGGAATAACAAAGCTGGGGCTCTTTATGCAATGGGCAGATACGATGAAGCCATCAAAGCTTGTGACGGGGCCATCCAGTTGGACCCAAGGTATGCAAACGCCTGGTATACCAAAGCCTTGATCTTTAAAGCGGAAGCACTTACAGCCTTCGCCAAAGCCAGTATGCTAGGCTAAAAAGCAGAATCCAACCAATGGATGATAAATGCCGAGATTATGGTGTTACAGGATATTATGTTCCCAAGAGTTATCTTGCTATGTATGATCCTCCTGATCGAGCCAGGAGTGGCGGCAGATGTACCTTTCGTCTTTGATGAGAGCATATCTACGATAGCAAGTTATTCTTCTGATCAGATTGAGCAGGCATCTGTAAATTCTCTCGACCTCGTCGGAGTGCCATTAATATCTGCACCGTCCGATAGCGAGGATCTTGAGTTCCCCATTACCGGTGGCAGCGGTACTCCAGACGGAGAAGTAGACAAGAATGTGGGGGAACTAAAGAGCGTTCTTGACTCCAGAATTGAGCCGGATAATCCCACCGTTCGACATGAAGCGCTTTTGCTTGCAGGTAAGCATCCTGGAGATTATACTATAGAACAGATCAGCGCCATTTATAGCTATCTTAAGAGCGGAGATGGCGTGAAGAATGGATGGAGTTATGTAAGGGATCCACGGGGTGTAGATTACTTCAATAATGCCAGCGAATCCTTGGGCGCGGGGAAAGAGATTGGATGTTCGGGCATAGGCGACTGCGATGATTTTGCCATCCTCATGGCGGCGCTGGTTGAGTCCATCGGTGGAACCACAAGAATCATTCTCGCTCGCAATAATACCACAGGCGGGCATGCTTATGCGGAGGTCTATCTTGGAAACCTTAATGCCTCGAACAACCAGGTAGATGATATTATCCACTGGCTGAAACAGAAATTCAATACAAATAAGATCTACACCCACATTGATACTGATACAAAAGACGTGTGGCTGAACCTTGATTGGGGGACAGACGAAGAGGGAAATGTTCATCCAGGAGGGCCTTTTTACCAGGGAGATAAGCACATAGTCCTTTGCATGAGAGATAAGTATGGAAAGACTCCATTAAAAGGCTCCAGTTCCGCCATGGGTTCTGCCAAAGCGACTGAGTTTGCATTTTCTGATTGGGGACGTTATTATATTATCGAGTATTTTGATGGCATCTATTTTGCAGGTTATGCTGATGGTTACCTAAAGGACAGGTCGGATTTTGGAATGCTCAGGAGCAACCAGAGAAGCAAGGTGCTAATTGATAACCGAAATACGGAACCTCTAACCTCGTCCGAGCCGTTGGTTTTAGAACAAGGCTATCAACTCTCCATCCGCTCTATAGATCGAGATGGAAATAAAGTACAACTAGAGCTCTCTAAGAACGGACAGGTCGTGGACTCCAAGGTGATTCAGCCATCCATAGATGGCGCAACCATGTACGATAAGACCTACTACTACAAGAAGAATCTCGGAGATACGAATGATATCGTCACCATAGCGGTTCATTTCAACAATGCGTTTCGAGGCGCTGATGAGATCCTGGCAACCGTTGATGGAGTTTTCCAAATATCTGAACTCATAATAACTGATAGCTCATCCAATAATTATGAATCAATAGATTTGGAAGCAATAAATGCCTCAGCTACTCCCAAAGCAATTTCTGATTCTGACAAAATCCCTCCAAAAGTTCTAGCATTCAAAGCCAGATCGCTCAATTTAACCTCTGGTGAACCTGTTATATTCGACTATGTAGTTTCAGACGATGGCGGCTCTCGCATTAAACAGGTTGAACTATGGCGCAATAACGGATCTGACGATTGGCAAATAATTAAGACGAATATGTTAGATGTCTCCTCCTATAGAGTTTCAGGTTCATTTACAGATGCTCCATCCATCCCTGGCAAATATCGGTATAGTTTGAATGTGGTAGATAATGCCAATAATTGGAATTACGACGATATTTTTTTGGCAAACTACCAGCTTTCAGGACAAGAAGTCAATTTACCGATCACTGATTGGGGGTGGTATCACAGTATCATACGTCCAGATGGAACCTATTTTGCTGGCTATGCTAGTGGCTATCTGAAGGATACGTCTCTCCGGAATAACCAGATACGGAAAGTGCTGCTAAGTAATCAAGAAGAACAAACATTTAACTCATCTCATCCATTGGTTTTAGAACAGGGCTATAATCTCTCCATCCGCTCTATAGATTTAGATGGAAATAAAGTATTCCTAGAGCTCTCTAAGAACGGACAGGTCGTGGACTCCGAGGTCATCTCGCCATCCCGGGATGGCGCAACCATGTACGATAAGACCTATTATTACAAAAGATATCTTGGGAATTCCATTATGGGTCCTGTTATCATAGCTGTCCACTTCAAGAGCGCATTCCGTGGAGCTGATCTGCTTTATGCAATCATCGATGGAGTTTTCCAGGTATCCGATGAATTTACCCAGCTCAGTGATACTGGGTCTATTGAGGTAGAAATAAAGTAACCACTCTATCTTTTTAGTCAGGGCAGATATGATGAAGCTATCATGACTTGTGACATGGCCATAAAGTTGGACCCAAGTTCTGCAAACGCCTGGTATACCAAAGCCCTGATTCTTAAGGTGGAAACACATACAGCATTCACCAGAGCCGGAGAGTTAACATAAAAGTTGCAAGAACTGAAATCATCGCCCCCGGTGGAAAATAGATATAGTAGTCAATAACATGTTGTCTTGATCACCATGTCTACTTGGGCACTCTGGCTATGCATGTTTCTCCTCATCGGTACTGGTATAGCCTTAGACGTGCCTTTCGTCTTTGATGAGGCCTCGTCAGGCGTGGCTAGCTATAATTCGAATCAGATTGTGCAGTCCCATTTCTCGTCTCCCGACCTTATAGGTGTGCCAACTGTAACCCAAGTTGAGGACAACGAGATCCTGGCGTTTCCTGTTACTGGTGGTGGCAGTGCTCCAGAGAGGACAACCGACGAGCAGGTTGGAGAACTCAAGAAGGCATTTGATGCCGCAGTGGAACCAGATAATTCACGTGTCCATGAAGAGGCGGTTGTGCTTGCTCTCAAGTATCCTGGAGACCTTACTATCGATCAGATAGCCTCCATTTACAGTTACTTGAAAAATGGTGACGGCTCAAAGAAAGGTTGGGGCTATGTGCGAGACCCAAGAGGCATTGATTATTTTAATTATGCCAACGCTTCTCTAAAACTGGGTGACAGGGCCAACTACGTGGGTGGCGGCGATTGTGATGATTTCGCCATTCTTATGGCGGCTCTGGTTGAATCTATTGGTGGGACTACCAGAATAATTCTCGCCCGTAACAATAGCACAGGCGGCCATGCTTATACTGAAGTTTACTTGGGCCAACTCTGCACCAAAAACAGCCAAGTCGAAGATATCATCAACTGGCTGAAGCAGAAGTTCAACACGGATAAGATCTATACACATATTGATACTGACACCAAAGATGTCTGGCTGAATCTCGATTGGGGTGCAGACGAAAAAGGAAATGCTCACCCAGGAGGACCCTTTTACCTAGGAGATAAGCACATAGTTCTTTGCATCAGAGATCGTTACGAAAAGACGGCACTGAAGCTATCTGATACATATGTTACCAGTATTACCTGTGTGGTGAATCAAACGGTCTTTGAACCGTCTCAGGATGGCAAAAATACGGGAGATCAAAGAGACCACAGTAATAACTATGCGGTGAATTACTCGGCAGTTCGCGAGGTCAACTACCCCGTGAACGAGGACGGAATAGCAACCAACAGCTCAAGCTATTCCGAGCAGCCTAGCTACGCCAGGAACTACGCCGTGGGTGACTTTATCTCCCAAGTAAACCTCCTCAGATTGGGTAACCCTACCCCCATTTACGGATACCAGGTCAAGTTCACCTGGTCCGTAAGTGACTTGGTAGTGACCCCCACTGAATGGGACATCGAAGGCCAGCCGACCAGCTGGCAAGTAGTAGCCCTACAGGATGGCGAAAAGACGAGAGATCAAGGAAACCAAGAGGCAGATGACTGGGTCAACAAAGGCAATGCTCTCCTTGATCAGAACGGGTACGACGAAGCCATCAAGTGTTACAATGAGGCCATCAAACTCAATCCCAACGATGCCTATGCCTGGTATTGCAAGGGCAATGCTCTCAAAATCCAGGGCAAGTACGATGAGGCCATCAAGGCCTCTGATGAAGCCGTCAGGCTCAATCCCAACGAATCTGCAGCCTGGGAAACAAAAGGTGCCGCTCTCAATGCCCAGGGCAAGCGCAATGAGGCCATCAAGGCCTATGAAGAGGCCATCAAAGCCCATGATGAGGCCATCAGGCTCAATCCCAACGATGACGCAGCCTGGTGGAACAAGGGCGTTGATCTAGAAGCCCTCGGAAGGACCGGCGAAGCGGATGCCGCCTTCGCCAAGGCCAAAGAGCTGGATCCAGCTCAATAAAGTATGTATAAACCGCAATCCATTCCCTCTTTTTTCGATATACTCTAAACCGCAGGCTATTATTATAAGAATACATTCCAACTCAAAAACCATTATGTTACGCTCCACGTTCCACATTTGCGGAATCGATAGCACTAAGATCAATTGATCGACATCAGTAACCACTCAATATTACTTGATCTCCGTTCCTATAGTAGATGAAATAAGGACTTTGCCTAAAGGCGATTTAGGCCAATTTGAGATGATTGTATAAAGCAGTATGAATAACTTGCAAGGTCTGGCATATAAGCAGGGGCATGAGATCAGGAAGCTCCGCCGAAGCCAGGCAGACAACCGGTCGGGCCGCAGCTTGCCGGGCGTTGCATAGGCTTGCAAGGAGAAGCGGACGCGGCCTCGGGCGAAAGACGAGGCTCACTATCTACCTTGTGCAGCAACTCTCCGCCAGGCATGATAATCCCGACCTCCTCCGCGATCTGGGCCTTTGCTACGTGAACCTTGGCCAGCTCAAAGAGTGTATACAACTTCTGCACCACCGCCTCGTGCTCGCGCCCGAGCACTCGCACTCCCACGTAACCCCGAGTATCGGACAGGAGTTGCAGCTTCTATCTCTCGAGAAGAACTATTTTCCCAATGCCCGAAATGAGTCCTGAAATTTTTTGATCTCAGCCTTCACATCTTCTCTGGCAACAACAGAGGATATGGCGCACAGGCCATCGGCCCCCGCTCGGATAACATCCATTGCATTGGAATGATCAATGCCGCCTATTGCTATGAGTGGAATGTCCACAATAGCTCGAATCTCTTCAATCAGGAATATGCCGGCCGGCTTTCCTGCATCAGGTTTCGTCGCAGTCAGGAAGATGGGCGAGACTCCTAGATAATCGGCACCGATGCTCTCTGCCTGCACGGCTTCGGCGAGATTATGGACGGTAATGCCTATGATCTTCTCCTCACCCAGCAGCTTGCGGGCGACTCCGCAAGGCATGTCGGATTGACCCAGGTGAACCCCATCGGCATTTACTGCCAGCGCTATATCGACTCGATCATTGATCAGGAATAACGTATCCCGGCATATCTCCCTGAGGCGGACGGCTTCCTCGTACATCTCCCGGGTTTTTGCATTCTTATTCCTGTATTGAACAACACCAACCCCACACGCTACCGCCATGGTTACATCATTGAAGTTCCCGGCGAGGCTCAGTTTGGAGTCGGTTATGAAATAATATCCCTTCACACTTCAATCCTCTGCAGTAACAATCTTCTGCATTCTTTTTATGGTGCTGGAATCGAGGTTGTACACGGCGTCGATCAGCTTCTCCTTGAAGCTCCCCGGACCGCTTGCATTTTTGGCCGCTATCTCGGCGGCAACCTCGTAGCATACAAGACCTGCGACAGAAGCAGCAACCAGATCCTTTTCCACTGCGGCAAATGTCCCGATCACAGATGTTGCCATGCACCCCGTGCCCACGATATCTGCCATCATGGGGTGGCCGTTCAACACCTGCACCAAACTCTTTCTATCGGCCACAATGTCCTCTCTGCCGGTGATAACGACGGTGCAATCTCTTTTTTGGGCCAGCTCTCGGGCCACATCCTGCAGGTTCTTCTCGACGATCACGGCATCCACGCCCTTGGTCTGAACATTCTCTCCGGCAATGCGGGCAATCTCTGAGGAGTTTCCCTTGATGATGCTCACTCTTACTACATCCAGGATCTCAAAGCATTTGTCGTCACGGAATTTTGTGGCGCCGGCTCCGCAGACATCCAGAACCACAGGAATATGCTTGCCGTTAGCACTTTTTCCTGCGAGCAACATGGCCTCGACAATTTCTGAGGTCAGAGTGCCGATATTCAGAACCAGGGCTGAAGATATGCCTGCCATATCTACGACCTCTTCCCTGGCATGAGCCATGACCGGCGAGGCTCCGAATGCCTTAACAATATTGGCACAGTCGTTTATGGTAACAAAGTTCGTAATGTGATGTATCAGCGGCTTTTCTCGTCTGACTTTTTCCATGGGTTCGGAAGAATCGATTATCACTATGCATCTCCAGCCATATCGTCTGGGTATCGGGCTGGCACCGGATGCAATAAAACTTTCGAATAGGATCGAAGATCTTCCCCTGACGATAGCTATTTAGACATAACTTGCAGGCAGAATAAGTGAGAGGAATAAATGGACCCATCGATCAGAGCTTTGGGCTGGGCTGAGCTTGATGGCAGACGCCTGACGAGTGCGGAGGTTGAGGCCTTATTATTGCAGGATCAGGAAAAGATCACGAGGCTGGGCGGTGAGTTTTTCCTGGAATGGGACGGCTGCAAGGCGCGTGATCATTTCGGGATCATGGCCGGAGACTGCCCGCCGGGAGTCATGGTTTGCGGCGATAAAGTGAAGGGAGAGATAGATCCCAATTATCCCGTCATGAGTTTGGGTGATGCCATTGAGATCGCAGTCCGGCTTCGCAGTGATGCTGGAGTTGTGGCAATGTCTGGTGGAGTCGACTCGGCCCTCGTCGCCCGTCTGGCCGGAAGAGAATGCGTGGTGGTGGGAATAGAGGGCTCCCATGACCTTCTGCACGCAAAAGAAGTAGCAGAGGATCTCGGGCTAGCCCTTAGCAGGGTTTTAATAGATCCGGGCTCGATTGAAGACCGGCTCCGCCAGGTTCTGCTTGTGATCCCAAAGATAGATCCGGTGAATGCGTCCATAGCCACGACCCTGAATTACGTGACGGAGTGGGCCGGGCTGCATGGTTACCAGCGCATACTGGCGGGCCAGGGCGCGGACGAGCTCTTCGGGGGATACTCCCGATATTTGCAGACGGAAACCCTAGCCCAGGATCTGGAGAAGGACTTCCTGGGGCTCTCAATTCAGCTGGCAAGAGATCAAGCCGTGGCTGCGCTACATGGCGCATACTTCTCGCTGCCCTACATGGATGTGAGAGTAGTTGCGGCGGCATTGTCCATTCCCGCCGGGGAAAAGGTATGCCAGGGAGTGCGTAAGAAGCCGCTGCGGGAAGTGGCAGAAAGGTACATGCCATCTGCAATTGCCCAGTACGAGAAGAAGGCCATGCAATACGGCAGCGGTGTGATGAAGGAGATACAAAGGCTGGCGAACCGGAAAGGATTCAAGAAATCGGTGCAGGATTATTTGCTACGCCTATGCAAGGAAGAAGGTCGAGAGATCGGATAGAAGATAGCAAATGGTCGATTAAAGGGCTCCTCGATCGTATCAAGCGGGTAGTAGAACATAGGGTCTACAGTTTAACTGCCGTCGCTCGGCCGGCCGCGGCCTTGAGCGGCGCCTCGGGGCACCTCGCGGGAGGCCAGCAGGGCCGACTCGCGGAACCCCGAAAGAATGTGCGACCGTTGTCCCTGCAAGCATCAGATAGATCACATCTGCATTAAATGATCTCTAATTCGTCGCAAAAAAAAAAGAACCCACCTCTTCTTCCGGAGTTCCGCGCGGTGTTACGCGCAGGGGCAACGGGGGCCACTCCAGGCCGTGGCGGCCCCCCTAACCCCGCGGCCGCGGGGGACAATCCATGAAGCTTTGCCCTTCATTCTTGGACTTATTTGAGAGGGCACCAGACGGAGTGCATATCTGAGCAGCTAGACACGCCATTCTGATGGAAAACTATCGTAATCAGAGGTTAGCCACTGAAAATAGCGAAGAGACACGATTTCCCTCAGATCAACCCTCATTCAGCACTTCTCTTAAGATGGAATAGAATTTGCCCTTTGCCATCTTTTCAATCCAGGGTTTGTGCCCGCAATTCTCCAGCAGAATGAACTGAAAGCTCTTCAGCACTGCCTGTAGCGGCTCTCGAACTCCAACGGAAGGATGCGGATCATAGTCGCCGTGAATGGCGACAACCGGACACCGGACTTTTTTGCAGAGCTCGAGCAGCTTTCCCGTTTGTCTCAAGATGGTGGCCTCCCTCCAGACGGCTCGATAGATATCCGAATTGCATTCCCATTTTGGCTCATATCTCTCGGGCTCGCAGGAGATCGTCTCGTCTGCTATAGGATCGAACTGGGAAAATTCGCATTCCTCGGGATCAAATGCATCCGTTCTTCGGAAAAGTTCACCCATTCGTGCCAGCGCCTCTTTCTTCTCCGGCTCGTTCTTCCGATCGACATCATCATTCCTGTCTTCCAGTGCCGCTAGGATGCCTTTGGCCTCGTCTCCTTCCGCTCTGCTCAGGCGGGAGAGCCTCGTCTCCATGATTTTGTGGACGTACTTTTGCTCGAAGGGCCCGCTTCCAATCAGAACCAGCCTGCTGACAAGATGCGGATATTGCGCCGCCAGGATCAGACTGAGCCAGGCGCCCCAGGAGAAGCCGATCAATGTGACTGGTGGGTCTGAACTCTCCTGCAATTGGCTCTTCAGCTCCTTCACCTGTGCTTGCAGTGACCGCTCCGTCTGCAGAGGCTCCAGAACGCCCCGGTCGGAGGACAGCTCATGCGCTACCGCTGCCACTTCACCAGCTGCTCCCGGGCCACCATGGACGACGGCCACGCGAAAGGGAGCACTTCCATATCTTCTCGGATTGATCATGAGATCTTGTGCTCCCGGGTTACCCTTGGCATCCGCAAATGCTCGAGTTCTCAGGAGTGCGGACGTCACCTGCGTCATTGTAGCTAAACTCTGAAATCTTGTTGCAATACCCGACCCACCAGTCGAAGACCCGAACATTCACCGGCTGACCCATGAAGTTGCCCATAAACCAGAAGTAGTGCGGAACGCCTTCCAGATTGATGCCCTCGCCGTTGCCTGTGGTGTCCACAATGTGGTAGCTATCGTCTCCGGGAAGCATCACCAGGTTGTAGGCATGACCGGGATGGTTTCCCAGAAGAGGCAGATCGTAGCCGGTGCTGGAGGTGCTCAAGGCCGCGGTCCGGTTGTAGCCCGCCTTGCGTAGAATGGTGGTCACGGCAGCAGCATAATCGATGCAGACGCCAGTTCTCAGAATGTTCACCGTGGCGTGTGTGGGAAAGAGGCCCAGCACGGCGCTGTTCCGGCTCATGTTCGTATCCGACCGCCAGGCTAAGACGCCCCACTCCTCCGGTCGGCAGGAAAGATTCTGCACATTCCGGTTGAACCCTTCCCGGAAGGCGCATGTTCCGGCCAGGCTCGGCCAGGAGGTCCGGGTGCACTCAGGATAGCCGGAACAGCAGGCTTTGAAGAGGGCATAGCCCTGCATGTAGCTTGCCTCCGGCCCGAAGGCGCGGATGATGTAGAGGCCGCGGCACTTTTTCCTGTCGCCTCCGGAGTTGGCCAGAGCCCATGCGCAGGCCGAGCCGTAGGGCGCCGTTCCATTGCAGCACTTGACCGCATCTACCACAATATAGTCCAGATCAGGATGGCAGACCTCGATCTCCTGACACTGGTCCGTCCCATTGGGCCAGACGTCCTGGCAGGGGGTGTCAACGGGATAGTATTTCGGCCGGGGGCTGACTTTGCTGCAGACCATCGGAGGGGCTATGCCCACTTCTATGGAATCTGAGGCCGAGGAGCCATCGCGGTCTGTAATGGTGAGGGTAATCGTATGCCATCCCGCAGTGAGGTTATGGCTCTGGAAGGACTCGCGGCTTTCGATTATGCCATCCAGGTTCGACCACCAGAGGTATTGGAAAGGCCCTTTTCCGCAAGCCTGAGCCTGGAAGAGGACAGCCTCCCCCCGCGGAAAGGTCCGCACATCCTCTGGAGAGAGAATCTTTGCCCTCAGAGTGCCGTCCCGGCAGCTCTGATTAAGCGGTGTGGAGATTGAGCCTGCTAGGGACACATTTTCACAACCGCAACTATTCAGACCCGCCGTTTCCTGCAAGCTGTTTGGATTCTCGGAATCGACGAAACCCAACGTCCGCCCTGATCCGGGTGCGTTGGCCATTTCCCTCCATCCCGGACCCGGCGTTGCTGGAACGTGAATGAGCGCGGCCACGGAGAAGATTATCAGGAGCAGACTGAGCATGGAATAAAGAACGCTGCTTCCTCGCCTGAAGTCGCCGCTATTGCCTAATAGACGCGGCAAGCGATTTAATTCTCCTTGAAAGGCAAGGAGGAGGCCACTAAAGACAAAAAGAACACCTGGAATGGCCCATGTCTTCCACCCGTAGGGCAAGGTGATTATGGCCAATTGGCCGATCGGAAATCCGGCAAATCCGGCAAAGAGCATCAGGATCGTGCTTTTTTGTGTAATAGCACCCCAAAAGGTAACGGCCGCGATCATTATCAAGAGGAAACAAGCCACCCATTCCCTGAAGGCGGCAAGAATCACAAAGCCTGGCAGGGCCAGGAGGCCGGCGAAGATCAAGAATCCCAGTGACGTCTTCCGGCTTTCCAGATAGAGACACGCACCCGAGAAACCCGCCAGCCCCAGCAGAATGAAGAGAAAACCACCCGCGGCAGGGGAGAGCAAGTAACCGTACTCTGCCTGGCGGCCCAGAGAAGGAATAGAGGTCAAAAGGGCCAGGCAGCCTATGACTATCGCAAATGCGCTTGCTAAGAACCCCGGCAGCGCCAGAATAGGACTTTCTCTCTTGGCCATCGAATCTCAGGTTGCCGTGGAAGTAGATGGCTCTATCTCAATGCTTCAGGACGCTGCAAGTCCGGTCCATCTACTTTGCTCTTGGCCGTTCCATTGGGCTTGGTGATGAAGTAGGTATAGCCCTTCAGAGTCCTGTTGAGCTCTGCCTCAATCACCTCCTGCTCTTTCTTGTGGATATACTCCTTCTTCGTCACGCAACGGTCCATGATCTCCCAGATGTAATCCTTGGTCTCATAATTGAAGAAGTCCAGGAGCTTCTTACAGGTGTCTCCCTCCACTTTCTGGCAGATGTACCAGTCATCGTTCTCGGCCATGACATGCACCTCGTGAGCGCATCCGAGCAGGTTATGGAAGTCACCCAGGGTATCCTGATATGCCCCCAGAAGAAAGATGCCCAGGTAGTAGTCCTCGTTCTCCATGAGGGAGTGCATCTCCAGGTATTCCAGGCCCTCGCTGTCGCCTGCATACCTCTTGATCTCCCCGTCCGAGTCGCAGGTGATATCCACAATACGGCCGCGCTCGCTGGGCATTTCATTCAGGCGATGCAGAGGGATGGTGGGAAAGATCTGCTCCACGCCCCACATGTCCGGGACAGACTGGAAGAGTGAGAAGTTGCCGATATACTTCTGGCTTACCAGTTTTTTCAGCTCCAGGAACTCATCCGAGTCATCTTCGGCCTGCTTGGCCAGAAAGGCGGCTTTCTTGCAGACCATCCAGAAGAGCGTCTCGCCCTTGGCTCGTTCCTCCAGGCCGATATTGCCCAGGTTGAAGGAATCGTACAGCTCGTCTCTGTACTGAAGAGCATCGTGATAGTGTTCTTTGTAGTTCTCGATGTTTATCTCCTTGAAAGCGCTGCAGAGATCATCGATCTGGATGGGATCCTCCTCTTTCGGAGTTCGAAGCAGTGAGTCCTTGGCATTCTTTTTGCCTATGATCTTGAAGATGAGCATGCTGTGGTAAGCGGCGATGGCCCTTCCGCTCTCCGAGACTATGGTGGGGCAGGGCACATCTTCATCCTCGCAGATCTTCTGGATGGTGTAGACCACGTCATTGGCGTATTCTCGGAGCGAATAGTTGGCGCTGGAGGGCGTGGCCGTGTTGGAGCCGTTATAGTCCACAGAAAGGCCGCCACCTACATTGAGGTACTCGATATTGGCCATCTTGCGCGCCTTGGCATAGATCCGGGCCGCTTCGTTCATGGCATTCTTGATGGTTCTGATATCCGTGATCTGCGAGCCGATGTGGAAGTGGATCATCTTCAGGCTGTCTGTGATACCTCTCTCTTTCAGTATCTTCATCAGCTCCAGAGCCTCGCTGGTGGAGAGGCCGAACTTGGCAGATTCGCCTCCCGATTCCACCCATCTGCCTGAGCCGCGGGCAAAGAGCTTCACCCTCATGCCGATGCGGGGGACGATGCCCATGATATCGGCATACTTCAGGATATCGAAGATCTCCTCAAAGAGGTCTACTACAATAATTATATTATTTATATTATGAATGCTCAGCGCCAGGCGCAGATAATCCTCGTCCTTGTATCCATTGCAAATAAGGGGCGCCTCTTTGGGCAAACCGAGCGATAGGGCCGCCAGAAGCTCTGCTTTCGTTCCTACCTCCAGGCCAAGCTTGTGTTTGGCTCCGTATTTGATGATGTATTCGATGACCTCTTTTCTCTGGTTAACCTTCATGGGAAAGATGGGCTGATAAGTGCCTTTGTAGGAGAATTCTTTTATGGATCCCAAAAAAGACCCCGTGATCTCATTGATCCGGTCTTCCAGCATCTGAGGGAATCGCAGGAGCACGGGAAACTCGAGATCTCTGGATTTCTCGATCTCTTCGATGAGATCCATGATATCCACGGATTGGGTGCGATCCTTATTGGGAAATATGATAATATTGCCTTTATCATTTACTGAAAAATAACCGTTACCCCAATTCTCTATTCCGTAGAGCTCGATGGAATCCTCAGCTTTCCACATGATTCTCCGCCTTCTCCATTTGTTCCTGCCCCAGCCCTGAACATGTCTTCATCGCGTCTTCTCCCAATACCAAATCAAAATCACAAATGACGAACATACGATCCACCACATCCCCATAAGCCGAGGCTAAAATCGTATCGAACTTTGCATTAGAGACCTTTTTGCTATATAAAGCTTCATGCTGAAGTCCTTTTGTCTGAGAGGGGATAATCTTTAAACGTCTCCAGGCGGAACTGTTGAGAACAGCTCCGGAGGGGTACAAAATGGATCAAGATCTCAGTCATGATTATATTTGCAACGGCGAAAAGATAAGGACTACAATACCGATGAAGGACCGGGGTGTAGCCGATCTGGTAAGGGATATGGGCAAGATGGGCTTTCAGGGAGGCCAGCTCGGCGCATCCCTGCGCGTCTGGGAACGAATGATGGATGAGGATGTCACGATCTTCCTCGGTCTGGCAGGAGCGATGGTGCCTGCGGGCCTCGGCGAGTTCATAGCTTACCTCTTGCGGGAGCGAAAGATGGACTGCCTGGTGAGCACGGGCGCCAATCTCTTTCACGACCTGTGCGAGGGCCTTGGCATAGTTCACTACCGCGGCAGCGCATGTGCAGACGATGCCTACCTCAATGAATGCAAGATCGATCGAATCTACGACGTCTTCGTGTCTGAGGTTGAGCTTCACAAAGCCGATAACTACATATCCAATTTTGTGAAAGGCCTCGACCCCAACCACCGCTATTCCTCACGCGAGCTGATGTACATGGTGGGCAAAGGGCTGCCGGATACTACTATCCTTGGCGCTGCGCACAAATCAGGAGTTCCTATCTTCGTGCCAGCTCTTGGAGACAGCTCCTGGGGCATAGGCATGGTCATGGCTTTGCGTGAGGGCAACAGCATCATGGTCGACCAGATCAAGGACGTGGATGAGATAACACGAATGGTGGAGAAGTCTGCCAAGACTGGAGTGATTTACATCGGCGGAGGGGTGCCCAAGAACTTCATCCAGCAGACGGAAGTCATAGCCGAGCTCATCGGCAACTATTCAGGAGGCCACAGCTATGCAATTCAGTACACCACAGACGCTCCGCACTGGGGGGGCCTTTCCGGCTGTACCTTCGAGGAGGCCGTCTCCTGGGGCAAGGTGAAGAAGGAGGCAAGCAAGGTGCAGGTCTTCTCCGATGCCACCATCACCGTGCCGATTGTGGTGCAGGCCTTGCAGGCTTCGGGCCACAAGCGCATGAGCCATCCCGTTTATGACTGGAGCGAGAATGGCCTCGGGCTCCGGTATGAAAAGACCTGAACTACTTCTTTTTTGTATCCTATTCGGAAAGCTAGAGATTTAGCAGAAGCTCGAATAGAGCTTGGAAAGATATGCCTAAAGAAGGAATACATCAAATGACCAGAATATTCGCCGACAGGATGTCGTGCGTCCATAAATCATTTGTGAGAGAGATACTGAAGGTGACTGAGGACCCGGATGTGATTTCTTTTGCCGGTGGGCTCCCTAACCCCAGGTGCTTTCCTGTCCAGGAGATCGCAGCGGCTGCAGAGAAAGTGCTGGTCGAGTGCGGTGAAGCGGCACTTCAGTATGCTACATCGGAAGGCTATCTTCCTTTGCGACAGATGATAGCCCAGAGGTATGCCAGGCAGGGCGTCAAGGTCACCCCATCTGAGATCCTGATCACCAACGGTTCGCAGCAGGGGCTCGATCTCCTGGGCAAGGTTTTCTTAAATAAGGGCGACGGAATCATTGTGGAGAGGCCTACTTACCTCGCCGCCATCCAATCCTTTGGCCTATTCGAGCCCAAGTTTCATTCGGTGCCTCTGCAAGAAGACGGCGTTGATCCTGTGGCTCTTGAAAAGGCGCTCGCTCAAGATGATTGCAAGCTGTTTTACGCCGTGCCCAACTTCCAAAACCCTACCGGCATAACCTATTCCCAAGAAAAACGTCGCGAGGTAGCTGAAAAGCTGCGGGGAAGAAACACAATCTTCATAGAGGACAACCCCTACGGCGAGCTCAGATTCATTGGAGAAGATAAACCCTCTATGAAGACCTTCCTGGGAGATGATTGCGTGCAACTCGGCTCATTCTCTAAGGTCGTCTCTCCCGGAATCCGGTTAGGATGGATCGCCGCCTGCCCTGAGATTATGGAGAAGCTGATCGTGGCCAAGCAGGCATCAGATCTTCATTCCAACTACCTCTGCCAGAGGATCGTCCATCAGTACCTCCTGGACAACGAGATAGAAAGACACATCGCCAGAATTCGTTTGGTATACAGGAAGCAGAGAGACCACATGGTGAAGATGATGGAGGAAAGCTTCCCAGAGAATGTCAGCTTCACCAGGCCTGAGGGGGGCATGTTTCTCTGGGTTACTCTGCCGGAGGAGATGTCATCCCTTGAATTGTTCAACCTGGCCATAAAAGAGAATGTGGCTTTTGTGCCTGGGGAGGCATTCTATGCGAACGGAGGCGGCACGAATACCATGCGGCTTAACTTCTCGAACTCGGACGAGGATAAGATATCTGCTGGAATAATGAGGCTGGCGAGGGTCATCAAATCCCAGGAATCCTGATTAGTCTTCAAAATATGCTTATGGATATTTAATGACACCGAATTTTATTTCCAGGACTACCACGATCAGAGGTATTATAACGATTAATACTATGTGCAAAATTTCATAAAAGCCGAAGGGCCACTTGCACATCTCATCTAATCGACATTGAATATCCAGCATACTTTTTAGAATTGAGGCATTCTCTCTAGTAGGATTCCGGATGGCTTCCTCGGCCTTGTCTTTCAACCTCGATGAGAATATTCCTAATTTCTCTTTTTTCGTCTCTATCATCATCTGGTGAAGGCTGTACTGTGGCAGAATGAAATATGCGCATAATAATACGGCAAAGCTCGAAAACCAGAGTTTGCTCTGCAAAGTAGACAATCCGCTGGGGGTGGACATATGAAAAAATCCCCAAATAAGATAAACAGAGGCCGCACAAAGGGTAAATTTTGAGTAAAGCACGCCCTTGAATTGGATATTCTTGGAGAGCAGAACATTAACGCTCAGGGGAAGTTTGCCCATTTTATAGACCATAAACGCCGTGGCAACCAATATGTACAAACTGGCACCCATTATATAATGTGCAAAAATATAATAAAACTTAATAAAAATAAATTCATAACGCAACTCAGGATGGAACCCGAAATTGTCCAAACCTAGAAGATGGGCGAATACAGTTATTGAGACACCAGTCAATACCATCATTCTGTTGTTGAATATATTTGCTTCCTGGCCCTCATACCACTTCAAGATTTCTTCTCTTGGCAATTCGATCATATCAATAAAAATATCTCCTAAAAATCTTATCTGCTCATGCGCCCAGGCGACAAACACAATCTGCAGGGCGATTAGAGTTGAAAGAATAAAGAAAGAGATTATGTATTCGAATGATTTTTCAAACAATGTCAAAATGATAACTGAAATAAAGAAAAGCACTACTCCTACAGATGCCCCTGCCCAGTAGTAAGGAAGCGGTATTAATGAGATAGTTCTCTCCAGGTGCGTTTCATGGGAGTTCATTTGATTGCATCCGGTAATAATTCTAGGCCCAAAACGATCAATGGAATTATAGTGATCAATGCGATATGCAGGATTTCATAAAGACTGAAAGGCCACTCGCTCATTTCATCTAATCTGTACTGAATGTCCAGCAGATCGGTTAGAGATAACACGTTCACGTCGCTCGGATCTTTGAAAGTATCACTTGCTACGGCTCTCAACTGCGATGAAAATGCGGTTGTCTTTTCTCGCTTCGTTCTTACCATCATCTGGTGAATGCCATGCTGGGGGAGGATGAAGTATGCGCATAATAACGCCGCAAAAATTAGAAACCCAATTATTCTCTCCTGAGATGGCAACTTCAGTGGAGTTAATATTAAAAAAATTACCCACGTTAAATAGACACTTGCAGCGTATATGGTAAATTCGGAATACAATATACCTATGGCTTGAATGTCTTCGGAGAACAGAACATTAGCGGTCAGAGGGAGTCTTCCTATTCTGTGTACCGCCGATGCAGTCATAATCATGCTATACAAGCCGATCCCCATGGTATAGATTGCTAAATAATAAATGATTTTAAAAAAAATATTTAGGAATCCCTGAAAAGGAAACCCGTAGTGATCTGCACCCAGAACATAAGCTATAATGGCGGCGCAGATTCCCGCTATAACCATTTTTTTATCATCGAATATGATAGCCACCTGGCGACCATACAGTTTTTTCATATCTTCTTTTGGCCATTCGACAATATTGATTAATGTATCTTCAAATAACTTCATTTTATTGCGAGCCCAGATAACTCCAACGCTCTGAAGTGATATCAAGGCCGAAAGCATCAGGAAGACCCAGATGAGCTGGTATGATTTCTCGAAAAACAACAAAATTACGAAAGAAATCAGGAATGATGCGCCGCCAAGAATTATCCCCCCACAGTAATAAGGAAAGGAAATAATGCATAAGATCCTCTCCAGGTGCGTTTTGCGATCCTTGCTGGATACTGCCCCCTGGATTTGGTGTAGATAGAGCATGGACGAGACCGCCCTACTATTAGTTTCTTCACTATTTTATCACTATTTTTCATTATGTATGTCGTGTCATATATCCTTACCTATCGGTCCGCCCTCACAGAGCTTATTGGTCTAACTTAATATCATAAAAAACATTATTTAAAATTTGCAGGAGGCAGAGTCAAGTTATCGATATTCTCGAGTGACTTGAGGGCAAGTCTCCATTCGGCAAAATGCGCGAAAATCGGTGCGCTCAAGCAATAGAATAACTATACAAATAAAAAATTGAGATTCAAAGCCCGGTGGAATTGGCCAGTTCCAGGCTCTGGTTCTTATCTCCGTTACCCTCAACGAATGATACGATGTTTCCCGCGTTCCAGATGTATAGGTACTTAAAGCTGTTATCGCCTCTGATATCCCTTACCTCCAACGCTTCGTGGCCGTTGACGGTGGCATTGCCGAAGATCGGCAGGCCTCTTGCCAGTTCATCTCTGTAGGTCTTTTGGGACTTAAAGTTGGAGATAGCAGATCTAGCATGCTCTTCATCCAAAAGCACGATAAAAGTGATCTTGGCATCGTAGGATTCACCTGGTTTTCCCCACTGGTATATGCCCACGGAGACATTCGCAGTACCAATATCCTTCTCACCATAGAATTCCGTGATGTAATCGGTCATATTCACATGAGGGTCCATCTCAGGAAGTGCGGCTAGGAGCTTGAAACCCGCAGGCAGTCCAACTTTCGGAATCGCCGGATTTGCTGCCGCTCCGCTGGCACTATCCGCGGCTAGGCAAACCGTGCTGGATGCCAGCAACAGGGATATGAATAGTATGCAAATTATGTTTTTCGATCTCATGGAGGTCCCATCTTATTTTCAAGTCCATAAGCTTTGTGAGCCGAAGATGATATTCGACATTTGTTTTTCTTCGTTCTCAGGTCCGATTTGGAGATCTGCCTCAAGCGGGCAGACACTTTGTCGTGGGGAATATCCAAAGATCAGTACATTGGAAATTGTCCTTGGATACCTAACGTTTCTGCACAAGATCGTATAAATACAGCTTTCTGTTCTAAAATTCTCACATGCTTGCTTAACATCGCAGCCAGATCATTGATCTTTATGGGCTTTGCCATGAAATCGTTCATTCCGGCTTCGATGCATCGCTCTTTGCTGTTGGGAAGGATGTACGCAGTGAGGGCTATGATCGTGGGCTGGACGGCAGCAGGGCAGAGTTCGCGAATCATTCGGGAGGCTTCGAAACCGTCTAACTCCGGCATCCTTATGTTCATCAAGATAATATCGTAAGGCTGGTTTTTCAGGGCCATCAGAACCTCTCTGCCATTGGTTACTGCGTTCGCACTGTAGCCCAGGCGTTTTAGCATAAGAGATGTTACCTTCCGGTTTGATTCATTATTTTCGGCAAGCAGAATGCGTGCCGAATTAAGATCTCTTCTTGTTGTTGCCATTTTAACCTGAATGATTTCAGAACCCAAATTTTGTTTACTTATCGCGCATCATGCTTTTGGAACCCAATGATCGGAATCGATTGATTATGTACTATCTTTCAATTATATTTATAGGTTTCCAAACAATTTAAATTAAATCTATGAGTTATTAACCGTCCAATTGATATGATTGCATGACACGATGGCAAAAATTTTAATACAATAAATATATATTATTAACTCTAAGGTTCAATTTACAGACCGAGGGGACATTTGCATAGATCGATAGAATTCGACGGTTGAACTCCAAATTCCGATATCTATACGAAGGTTTTCGCATCATTTCAAATAGAACTCAGATCTCTTTTTATATCTATTCGGGCCTGTTAGCATTTAATCGCTCTCAGAATATTTTTGCGCTTTCTCTGGCAACCAGTCATAGAGCCAGAGTACATGTAATCTTTTTTACGCGATTATGATATTTGCTGACTGGGCCATGATATCCACGTCGGCAAGCTTTCCCTCTACTTCCATGGAATCGCCAAAAATGCCTTCCATGAGCACTTTACCATTATGGGCAATAAGCCTGACAACCCCTTCCATCGCCATATCGCGGGCGTTGCCTTTCAAGGTATAGACTGTAAGTTCGCACATAGTTCCTCGAGAATATTAAGGCGGACCCGGCGGGATTCGAACCCGCGACCCCCGGGTTAGAAGCCCCTACTTTGCCGATCATCGCGAAGGAAACTCCATGGCTTCGCTTGTGTCATGCTCTGATCGCTTCAAGATGACAGACGATCTCTTAGTATTTGTATTTTACCTGATCAATTAGTGCAACCCTGTTGATTAACATGCTCTACAATATCGTTATGTAAAGCGTTATTTATTAATATATAATCATATAAATAGACTGAAATATCGCTCCAATCATCTTGTTAGAAACCGATTCGACTTTATGAGCACTTTACATGACAGGGTCCTGAGATCGGGCTTGAATTACTAAGAATGGTGGCGCACATGTTCTATTTTCGGCATACACCAGCATCAATCATGGTTCTGAATGGCTGCGACTTGCTTACTATCAGCAGGTGATGTGGCACAATCACATAACAACCACGATGCGATATCTGCATCTGGCCAACGATATCAAGCGATCCAAATATGATAAGTTCCTGAAGCTATAGGTTACAGCGCTTATACCCATGCATGCCTCTTTTTTCTCATTCATGTCTTTCGGCCAGATGCTGCTTGCAGTTCTTAGTCATATCCTGAAACTTGCTTCTCTTTGCATTTTTCATTCTTCTAAGTAATGCTCATGCCTTTGACTGCATCCCACGCTTTTCCGTTGTCTTTGAAATATCCATATACATATGCGTACGTGCTTTTATCGAGGGCTACAGTCATGCTGAGCAGGCTTGCAGATGATCCGGCGTCATAATCTACTTTGGCCTCCACTAAATATGCCTTCTTTCCATCAAAATCGATGTATTTTTCGCTGGAATCTCCCGATAAGGTCATCATGTCGCCATTCAAGTACTTTAGTATGTTATCAACACTATCTTCACCTGCTTCACTGGGGGGTACATTTACTATAGCCACAGATATCGATGATTTTCCGTCATGTGGTGAGAACACACTACCTACGTATGTTCCTGTATAGTCATATGATCCTACGCCATCCAGATAGTCGTGTACTGACATTTTATCGGTATTGTCCACGGTCCATCCATCAGGCATGTCCAATGAGAATGTGTGTCCTTCGACTGATACATCTGTGGCCGATACCATTCCAATTAGCGTAATGAACACAACCAATATTCCGAAAGCTCTCATATTACATCGTCTCCTTAATTTTATGTGCTAGGGCTTTCCAGGCGAGCTAAAAGTACTATTATCAAATATTTTCTCCAGGCACATAACTGTAAGAAAACAGGGCAATTTATGACTATAAAGGTATTGCATCTCATATTTATCGCCTGTGAGTTATGCCCTCTGCTATTGTGTAGTTAAACCGTGCAAAAACCAAGGCTAAATAATATTCTGGTGTTGCCCTTCTGCCTCAACTCCGGAATACCTATAGATGCCTCCATAGAACGCCTTCCTATCTAAGATCCGTTTAACTTGCATAGGGTAGAATGGCTTGCCTTCTTTTGTCGTGTGGCCTTCAATATTCAAAATACCGGCAATCTTCTGGAGCGATGCTTCCGGCATCATGTCTCGCAGCTCAAAGACCCGTTTAACTGTGCTTGCTTTTTCCTCATCCAAGGTAAGGGCTTTGTCGCCTCGCTCCGCCTTGTAACCGATAGGTGCCTTGCCACCTGCATAACCACCCTGACGGGCCTTAGTCTTGCGCCCGGAAGACAACCTGGACGTAATCAGGGACTTCTCGAACTCGGCAAAAGCTGCTACCATCGTTAAGAGAAGCTTTTGGGTTGGGTCTTCCCAGCGGCCCGGTTCCGCAATACTTACTAGCTCCGCTCCAAGCTTCTTGATTTCCTTCATGAGCCACAAAGATAGCATAGTGTCCCGTGCAAGTCTGTCCATCCTAGTTACAATAACTTCCTTGACGTCTCCAGCCTTCAAAGCTTCAAGCAAAGCATGTAGGCCAGGCCTCTCCAACGGTTGCAGCGATCCAGAGAATGCGGGATCCTCATAGACCCGAATCAGTTCTAGCCCATTTGCAATGCAGTATTTTGTTATCGCGTCTCGCTGGGTTTCAAGCCCAAAACTATCGCATCCATTTTGGTTTTCGGTACTCACCCGGACATAGCCCACTGCTCTCATAACAGTAATCAATTAGTGTTATGAGTTTATATACATAACGGTATTACTAATTAGCGTTATGAAAAGGAAAAACTGCGCGTTTAATTCAACCAATAGAGAAAATGGGTGGGAAGGGGAGTGGGTTACTCGCTCTTGCCTTCAACAATATCGTAATGATCGTAAACCTTTGCCAGGACGTTTCGGTGATTCTCCTTTAGTTCCTCTGGAGTCCATTTTTTATATTCTCTAAAAAACACATGCAAAGCGTGCGGAGAAATGCAAATGCGATCTTTAAAGTATTTTTCCACCTTCTCAGGATAATCGAGCCGCCCTAGACTTGAATCCTTGCTACCCGTTATTAGTACCAGATTTCCGATCTTATGAGTCCATTCTACACGCTCTTCTGGAGAGAAATCCTTCACCCAAGAACTATCCTCAGCGGGATTTTGTGGTAGGATATGTTCAACAGATAGTTTTTCAACATTCATGGGTGCGCTATGATCCGCATAGAAGTAATCTAGTTTCAATAATAGGTAGCGAGCAAAACGATTCCCATACACCGGACCTTCGATTTCACGGATAAAGGAATCTTTATCTATATCGAAGCATTTGGGGTTAATTTTGGGTTTAAATACGTCCTCTACGTTCTCTGCAGCGTCTATTACCTTGATAATATCAATCATTGCTATAATTCGATATGTCGGAGGATATCCACCGATCCAATCTGCTGAATACTTGATATCGAGTTGTTTCAAAAAATCAAAAATTCGTTGATATTGGAATCTATCAAAATAACGTAGCAGAGGTGGCATCCAGTCAGTTCCAAGTAATCCCGCCTGCATTACCATCAATAGATTATTGAATTGATGATTATTGCCGGCCTTCCGATAATTTTGGCCATACAAAAGCTCATTGTAATGTTTTAAATAATTCTCTATTAGTTCAAAGGTCTTTAGCCCCTTATCCAAATGTTTAGGCTTGTAAATTTTTTGTTCGAATTCATCGATCAGTTCAAGTCGCGCCTTGTCTTTGACAAGAATAGTTCGCACGTAGTTAAGGAAGCGTTCAAAACCGTCTCCGTCGTCTCCGAATTCACCTTCAGCGTCCTCCCACATTTCAGCGTATACGATCCGTTCTTCCTCTGTTTCCAACTCTGCCAGATTCGTTGCCTTCAAAATATCACTACTGCGAAGTCGAGCACCACGATCATTTAGGACTCTGAAAAGCCGGAAGGCATCTTCCAGATCCTCGCTAGAAACATAGATAAATAAGACATTATTAAGCAGAAACTTGAGGAGCCTCTTCAGGTCTGTATCAGGATGATCGCGGAAAAATTCGTGCATCTTAAGGACGGCGTTTGCCATGTTCCGAACTGATCGGTCCTTAGAGTTTTTCCATTCTTGAGTTAATTGTTCTTTCTTGTTCGTTCCAGTGTCCGTCTTAATATAGTCTTTAATGAAATTCGTAACTTCTGGATGAGTCACGTAGACAAGTCGTGTCTGCTCAGGGATATTCATGAACTCGTTTTTATCTTGAAAGATGCACTTCTGGCAGGTTTCCTTCGCCATAACATCATCGACACGATCTCGAATCACGGCAAACACCATGAGAAGAGTCGCCATCCTTTGCTGACCATCCAAAAGGTCATTCACTAGATACTTTTGTCCATTTTCCGACCCAGGGGCTTTTGATTGGAAAACGAAAGAACCGAAAAAATATTCAAAGTCTGGATCATCTGGGTTCTCTGTCATCGCAAGTGTCAGGTCGTCAAGGAGTTCACTAACTTGTTCAGATTTCCAAACATAAGGACGTTGGTATACAGGAATATTGAACCACATAGTAGCGAATATTTGCTTGACAAATAACTTTCCGCTCTCAATTTTTCCTTTGGTCGACATTTTCATTCCTTCCGGACCCTTTTAAATCCAATTGTCATTATTCAGGCACGAATCATCCTCCATATCCATAAAGGTTGTGAAAAATTAAAGGGAATTCCCAGGATAAAATATCGTCCTGCGCGACCCACTTGATCTTTTGAGATCGCCAGTTTCCATAAAGCGATGCATATGTTTTTGGATGTCTCGGATCTCATCATCTAGATTCGCGAAGTCACCAATCTTCGCTTGAATGATCGATCTCCAAGCCTCGCTTCCTTCGCTTTGAGACGTTTGCGATCGTTTGACGCACAGGAGGTGCTGTCAGTCTTTGTAATTCCTGGTCCACTTTCTGTATTGCTTCTACTGCCATTTGATAGGATTCATCACCCATCATTTCGCGAACCTGTTCCACAGCAAAGCCAGCCTTGCACAACGAACGGTATTCTTCAATCAAGCCAAATTCGTTATCGTTTAGCTTGTTGATTGCGATCTCGAACGGATCGCTATTGGTTGTTGGTCTTTCAAGCACTGTGATTCTTCGCTCTAAATTACTCAAACTTTTCATTCAATCACCAGGGAAAAATTTCACTTTGCCGGACAAGGACAGCCCTATAATAGTCTGCCATCTTCTTTGATAGCCGCCCAACCTTGCAGGGCAAATCAGAAGTCTCAACATCAATTCGGGTAACAGGCCTAACCGGGCTAAACGCCACATATTCACCTATGATCTTTCCGTGCCGGAATTGATCAGGCTCAACAACATATATGGTTCCAGGTCCTGCCTTCTTAAGAAAATGCTTTGTTGCCCAGATCTTTGAGCCCTGAGAATGCTGATTTTCAACTGCCCATATCTCTTGCTTTGACAATGGCATGAAAGTCCCATTCGGCCTTATAGCGTACATCATGGCCAGGGCTGGGACATTCGTAGCGCAAATTGGTCGTAGGCCCACACGAAGGATATCAATTGAAGAGAAGGGACTCCCATGCAATAGCAGTCCATTTTCAATGCAAAATTGAAGCCGGGCAAGGACAGTTGGCCAGTCACCACATTTTATATTATGCACTATCTCGTCGTTCAATGGTGGTTCTAAGCTACTCGTATTCACGATATACCACCTTTCCGGATTCAAGGACCTCTATGCGCGCTTCTAGATCGTTCGCCTTCTCCAGCTCCCAGGCGTGGAGCCACACGTTTAGCATGTGACTGATCGTTCCAGCCTGCGGTATCGTTTTTTTGTTCTCCAAAATGTCCTCGATGATCTGAATGATCAGCTCGCGGACTTCTCTCGGTTTATCAACGTTTATCATAATTATTCCATAAATTTTATAATTAAAAAGAGTATAGGTCATGATTCTATATCGGCACCGACTTCCCAAAGTCTGCCTCTTCAGCCAGCCCTTCTATATTCTAGATTATATGTTTCTTACAGTGTGGCTCGACACCCTACGGGTGCCCCCTTCACTTGTGAAGGGCACCCTCCGGGATGTCTTCGCTCAACCCCACTTTGTTTTGAAACAAGGAAATAGCGCAAGAATGAAAGCGGCACGTCTACTTGCTGATGCGCCCTGTTAAGGTTCGCACGCCTGCTGTTATCTGATTCTCAATAGCAATAATGGTTATAATGGTTATTTTTCTTATTGGCTAAAAGTTTTAAAAAGAATAAGTAATAAATAAGTAGAGAAGATAGCCATTATAACCATTATTTCGTCTTCAATCGCATTCCTGACCATGCTTCTACCTGTCTATCTCCGACCTTGGGCTGGCTGGTGTCCGTGGGTATTGTCGTCTGATCTTGTATAACGCTGCCAAATGCTTTTTTAGAGGTTGCTGGCGGATATTCGTGTTCAGAAGCCCACGTATTATAGGCCCTAAGCAAATCGGCTTTGACCACGTGATCGCTATCGGAGCATTCACAACAGTCTTCTAAGAATGCAATGACGGGATTACTTTTCCTCCTATAATATGATCCACTGCTAATGCTGTCGCTGAACTGCCAACTATTCTTCTTAAGCCTTATCAACCCCGACAATGCAAAGTTGAGAATCCCGCTTAGTTCTTCTGGTGTTGTAAGTCTTGCTGTTAGGTGAGTGTCTTCGCGACCAAGAAAGGAATTTTCAAACGGAATTATGAGCCACCTATTGTAAAATGCATCATCATCTACTTTTATCATAGGAAGGCGATTTGCAGAAAATATCAATTTAGCTGTATTTCGAAAGCTAAATATTTGTGTACCCTTATATTCTGCGTCTATTTCATCTTCACCGGTTACATTCTTAAAGACACCTGCATCTGATATCGCTGTTGCCGGTAAGTCACCAGATGTGTTTATGCGGTTGCCAAACAGTCTTGCTCTGGGAAACCTTTGACTTACGAGATCCTGCAACGAAACGTGGCTGCAATTATCACGCCCGTTTATTGCCTCCATAACCCTGATCAATGTTCCTTTGCCCGTTCGAGGTGGTCCCAAGAACATAAATGCTTTATGAGCGTTATAATCCGGCCATAACGTGTATCCCAGCATTTCGCCAATAACATCAAAATATTTTTTATCAATTGCTTGCTCCAAGAATTCCATAAATTGCGGGCATCCAGCAAAACAATCGTAATTCACAGGTAATTTTGTCAGCAATTTAAAATCTGGTGAATGCTCGTATTCGTCTAGGCTGTCAAGATCTAAGACGCAATTTGATAAATTAAGTAGCTTTTTATCGCTCTGCAAGCTGCTAATCGTATCCGATGTCATTGAGCAGGTTCTTGCCAGGATTTCATTTGCGGTCCGATCTGTCATGACCGGTTTACCCATGTTGGTTTCAATCCCGTTAAATGCATCATATAACAACTTCTTAAGGTAATCATAAGCGTCACTACAATATACACCATTTTTATAGATGAATGTTTTTTCATTATCCACAAGATGTAAAATGTTATAATCCTGTAAAAGCATATCTGATGCTTTTTCGGTGTTAACGCCTTGGATCTGCTCTCCCCCGCGTTTATCGGTATGCATAATTAGACACTCTCTAGGCGTAAGTTTATCAGGCATTTAGACAGCCTCTGCTGGCTGGTTCTTGACCATGCCAAAACCTAACACGCAATCGATCCTGGCACACAATAGCCGACCATCTCGCATTTCCAGTAGAATGAAGTCCTTTCCGACTTCTTTGACCCTTCCAGTAATCGACCTCTCCATAAACGTCAGGTCGAATACGCAGACTTTGTCTAAAAACTTTTCCAATTGTTCGTTGGAGCAAAAATTATTTGTGCTTACTTTATTATTTTTGTATGTCATAATATACTTCCTATAGGCGTAGATGCGTCACATACACATTTTTATTTTATCTTAATTTTAATTTTAAAAGATCCAGTTCAGTAACATGCTCAAGACTGTCCATTATCAGCATACGGGCTACATCACTGATTGTCAGTCTATTCCTGCGCGTGATTTCCTTAATGGCTTCCTTGTTACTTTTAGGAACCATCACACCCTTATGAAACCCACAGGAGAGACATTTTCAACGGACATAACGCTCTTTGTCAATGCTACTATTATTTCAGGTGATCCAATTCACCCATGGCTTATTTTAAAGGCATGGCCGAATTGTTAGAGGCACAATCAGATGAACCGAAATCAACGAATGGGCTAAATTTTTTGGGAAAAACTATAAGAGAAATTATTGAAAAGGGAACAAGAAACTTTTCAAATCCAAAAAGGAGATGGCAATAACGAGGTTGATATAATTTATCTAAAGGATATCACATTGTGTAATCCTCTGAGGACCACGATGATCGATGAAAGTTTCCTTGCGTTGAATATTGATACCATCGATGGATTTATGTGGGGAAAGAAAAGAGAGAGATCTAACAAAAAGACTTTACTCGATGAATCCCAAGAGGACATAGTCTTTATCTATTTCTTCTGTTAACTCATTTTGTTTCGAGGTTATCTTGAAAAGTGCCACGGAATGTCTATCCAAACTATTTTTCACGCGTTCTCTTAGGCCCTGGTCAAATCCGCCGCTAATTACCTCGCCAGAATCATCAATAAGAAATTGGAAGGTATCTCTAAGAAGGCTCAAGCCTTTTATTACGCCCCTATACTGCTCTTCTCTATCTGGTACGGCTTCTTCATTGGTGATCTTATCCCATATTCTTTTTGCCAATTCGGAAGTAATAACTTTGGTTTCGAATCCTTCGGGTATGATTATGTCATAAAATGTTATGTCACTTTGTGATTTATAAATAACATCCAATAGATCTTTATACCTTTTAATCGTTCTTGGCCCAAGCTCATTTATTTCTTGTTTGATCAAATCATTACGATCTTCACATGCTAGGAGCCTATTAAAACGCTTCAATGCGATTCTTGCTCTTGATTCTGTTATTTCTGGTTTATTACTGGAAAAGACAACTCTAACAGATGCAGCGGGACAAGTTGCAATTACATCTATACGTGAATTTTCGATAGTTAGTTGAGAAATTGGGCCTCGTGCCGACAATGATGGCTCTCCAGACTCGGATTGTACCGCAATTGATGTAACGATTCTTTGGAATTTTACCAGTAAATTTCCTAGAACTTCAGTCGATATGCGATAATTTTCTACATATTTTCCATCAACATCCAAGTCGAATGTGTCAATTTGAAGTCTATTATATGAATTGCTTAATTCCAATAGCAGTTCCTTTTCCCTATTTTGCAAACTAATGAGATGTAATTTTAGTGAGAATCTATCGGGATATTGATTTACGAGATCTGCATTGTCTCTTATTAGCTCCGCTATCTGAGACAATTCCTCTTGAACCAATTTTGGTCGCCTAATCTCATCGGTCATAGATCTCATTTTAGAAATTAAATTCAATTATCCCTTTAGGATCGGGACGGTCACCTCGTGTGAATCCGAATAATCCTAACCAGTAGCTTCTCCATTGCAATGTTTTTTGGTACAGCGGATCTCCTTCTGAATACCGTGGGAATCCATATACATCACATCTATATTTTCCTTTTATATCATTTTGATTAAATAGCGGAATAAGTTTGCTTTGAATTTGTTTATCTCTGTCGACTTTCTCCCCATCCCATTGTGTAACGAGGTCGATATCACTCGGATTTTGCTTTGAAGTTGTAAAACTTCCATCAATCCACTGCTTTATTGTAACATGAAGGGGTTCCAATTCTGAGCGATATTCCAAGTATCCTTTGAAAATGTCCTCTCGAGTGGATGATTCGGGTTCAGTTACGAAACGGGTTTCAAATTCGACCAAAGTTGCCTGATGCAACCCAGCAGGTAGATTTCCTTTTTCATTGAAACCAGGAATCATTTGAACTTCTTGCACGATCATACTTGATATGTTTTTCGATATGCTTATATAATTAATAATACAAATATGCGCTCGACTTAAATAATGAATAAATGGGATCATTTCCTTAGACAGCACAATAGGCTAATAAATTTACTAGGCGGGAGACTAAATTTGCAGAACCGACTTTAAATGCAAAGTCGACTGAAATCTGCTTAATGCATTACGATAATGGTCACATTGGTCATTCTCTCTGTTTATTTATAAATTGTATCTTCTAAACTTATTGCTAATAAGAAAAATAGCCATTATAGCTATTATGCACAATATAGTATAATAAGATAAAAACGAGTACAAGGGCGTTCGCAGACAACCATCTCAGTTCTTTTGCATCATTAAACTAAAGAACAAAATGCTTGTTCCTCTTTGGCGTAATTACCAGTCGTTCGCCATCAAAAATCATTTCTAGTGAATTGTAATTGGCATCGGACCAAGCTTGCGCTATCGTCCTGGGGATCGATAGCAATGCAGCTCTGTTAGCTTCTGACCGGCATAACTTCCGAATGAATTTTAAAAACATTTTTAATCAAATAAATAAAAAATTTTTAATTTTACGAGAATTTGATTGCAAGTTATGCCATAGGGATCCTAAGATTCAGGCTCCAGAGATCTTCGACCTGTGATAGAGATTCTCTATCATTTTCCGATTTATCATAATTCATATGCTTCCTGGCCTGCTTATAAGAGTGGAGCCTACTGGCCAAAGCCTCTAGCCTTAATTATCGATCGGCATCAAGGAGATCACAGATATATAGAATGAAAGGTTAATTCGCATGGATTAGTTAGAAGCCTGACAAGGGACATCTATTAGGAATAATGAGCCACAAGTATCATATGAGATGTGAAATTAAATGAAAGGTTCTTGGGTGTTAAGAAGATCAATAATAAATTCGATATGGCAGAATTTTAATCTCCATATACATGAACCAAGTACGGCCATTTTATTTGCAATTATATTTTCATATCTTATCTATATATTTTTTTTCATTCGCTTCAATTATCAGGATATATTGGGGCATTTAGGCTTGTTATTTGGGCTAATCGGACTTACTTATGCCAAAATATGTGCAGATTCAAGTGGGGAGCAACTTGATAAGGCCCAAGAAGGTCTTAATAAGATTCAGTTAGATTATTGGATTACTAGGGGTAATGATCTATATAAAGAAAAGGTACGTGTTTAGCTGGCTAGCTTCGCCGTTAGCATTTGGAGACAGTTTAGTCCATTCTGCCCCCATGTTGCCAGTGTCGTCATGATGCGCTCATGAATCGAGGTTCCTTTCTCATTGCGTAGCGTGC
>Ga0209083_1001183_pt1 | contig 31223 bp, 26 predicted proteins | sample AM7aDNAmetaG_FD_184132 | JGI IMG/M metagenome (GOLD analysis project Ga0209083, IMG submission 184132) | Freshwater microbial communities from Finland to study Microbial Dark Matter (Phase II) - AM7a DNA metaG (SPAdes) (version 3) | ecosystem: Environmental > Aquatic > Freshwater > Lake ... | reverse complement strand
CGTGGCTGTTTTGCGCATGGGATTTAAGCCAAGCAAAGAGCTTGAGCATGAGATGATCCTGCACATGGTCGAACATCTTGGGCCGATTGCCCGTCCTGAGGAGATCACTTTTACTGAGCAATTGCCTAAAACCAGAAGTGGAAAGATTATGCGCAGGGTATTAAAGGCCAGGGCTTTGGGTTTACCGGAAGGAGACCTAAGCACTTTGGAGGAATAAGGAATACTTCCAATTAGAAGAATTCTGACCACCAATTCACGAATTTTCAAAAATCACCAAAAGTTGATCCTGGGTTATCAACTTTTGGGATTTTCTTGAGAATAAGGGTTTTGGTGGTTTAATATTTTTATTTGGCAAATTGAATTCAGATAGACAAACCACCTTCAGGAGGTAGTGTCCCGGTGACTACACACTGCAACAACAGTCACCCGGACACTAAAGCAGAATTCGAAATTTCTTATCCAAGTGATATTAAGATTAAAAAAACAGAAAATAAAGCTTGTAGCTTGTAATTCTATTCCCCAACCATTTGGTTATATGGACATTGTTTCAACCACCCCGGCTTCGCCACCCCTCAAGAGGGGAATTTTAAAGATGTATTGGTTTTTTTGAATGTTGTTTTATGAATAATCTGGCATTATAACATCCCCGAAGTTGGTTGAACATTGCAAAACCTATATAATTATCTTTTTTGAAAATTTGCTTTCCCAAAAATTTGATCTCATACTCCACTAAAAGTCCTAACTTTGCATATTGAATAAGTAATTATTCAATAATCAAATATTCAATATACTACATACAATATGTCCTCACCATCGTCCCGAACCATCTGGGAAATAGCCTGGCCAATCATGCTAAGCCTTTTGGCTCAAAATATTGTTAATGTGACAGATACAGCATTTCTTGGACGTGTGGGTGAAATCGAACTCGGGGCATCCGCAATCGGGGGGCTTCTTTATACCACGTTGTTTATGGTCGGTTTTGGATTCACTACAGGTGTCCAGATCCTGATCGCACGCCGCAACGGTGAAAAAAACTACCTGGCAATCGGACGCATTTTCGACAACAGCTTTTATTTCCTGTTCCTTTTATCGATTACAATCACAGTACTTATTTACAGTATTGGTCCTACCCTACTTAAACCATTTATAGCTTCAGATGCTGTATTTCAGGCGAGTTCGGTTTTTTTGAAATATCGCATATTAGGCCTTTCGTTTGCTTCTGCAGGACTTCTGTTCCGTTCGTTTTACACTGGAATTGCTTTTACGAAATACCTGAGTATCAGTTCTGCACTAATGGCAGGAGTGAATGTCCTTTTGGACTATATTTTAATTTTTGGCCATTGGGGATTTCCACGATTGGGAATCCAGGGTGCAGGAATTGCATCCTCAATTTCCGAAGGATGTGCGTTGATCTTCTTTATCGTAATCACCAGGAGGAACAAACATTTAACACACTATGTCCTTTTTGAATGGGTCAAACCTGATCTGAAAATCATTAAGAATACATTGTCCATCTCGGTTTTCGTGATGATGCAATTTGTGATCTCGTTGGGAAGCTGGTTTGTTTTCTTTATGCTGATCGAAAAAATGGGAGAACGATCGCTTGCAGTTTCCAATATTATCCGTAGCGTTTACCTGATGCTGATGATCCCCGGCTGGGCGTTGTGTTCTGTTACCAGTACATTGGTCAGCAATGCGTTGGGGGAAGGCAAAACGGAAAAGGTGATCCCCATTATCAGAAAGATCATGAATTTCAGTATCGTTTCAATGACCATTACTGTGGCAATTGCCGCCCTGGTCCCAAGGTTTGCCATCTCCATATTTACAAACGACGTAACTTTGATCGAAGCAACCATCCCATCCTACTATATTATTTTGGTGGCCTTGTTCCTGTTTGCGATGATGAGCATCCTGTTCAATGGCCTCCTCGGCACTGCCAACACGAAAATAGCCCTTGGTATAGAGGCCATTACATTGTTCTTCTACCTTTGGTTTACCTGGCTGATCGCCGTGAAGCTTCAGATGAAAATCGAATATGTCTGGACTGCTGAATTCATTTATAGCTCGCTGATCGGGATCCTTTCATATTGGTACCTGAAAAAGGGGAACTGGCGGAGCAAAGTGGTTTAAATGGGGATTTCAAAAGTGCCCACCACCAGCCTTACTTGTCCCTAAACTTCTCGGCATAATCGATCACGCACATGTAATAATAGGTTTTGTGCGGGCCATAGGCAACACCAACCTGGTGAAATTTGGGTTCAAAAACACTTTTCCGAAAGGCCCGGGTTTTCATACCATCATTGACGATCATCGAGATCACGATCCTTCGTGCATTGTTGTTCCCGTAATCAATATTTTCGATACACAGACCGTCCCAGTCCCCGTGACGGACGAAACGCGCCGTTGGCGAACTTCCATCGGTTCCCACATGACCGATCTTTGCGGTTGCCCCTTGCATCCTAGCCATGTCCTTAGCTGAAAGGCATAATCCTTTGTCAACTGTTAATTTCGGTAATGGCTTCTGATTATTTAGGAATTTGATCGCTTCGTTGACTGCAGCAACTCCTTCGTTGGTCGTCATGATCACCTCACCAGTGAAACGGACATCCTTTCCACTGTAATGTTTGGCGTAATCGGCAAGGAACTTGGCATATGCCTTAGGTTGTGTCCGTGCCAGGTTGAGCTCTGCAACCACCTCCTGTTCCAACTTTGATAAACTCCCTGCTGTGGTTGGTTTGGTTTCGTGTGCAGAAGCGCTGATCCATGAATTACTAGCCGACAACGAAAACACAGAAAATAAGCTGATTACAAAACAAAAAAACTTTACCATACTTTAATTACTAAATTTAATTCCTCAGGTTGCCCCGACTGTTTGAGAAAAATACACCTGCGAGGCAAATGATCCCCGAAATCATGAATAGGATTCTTATACTGCTCATAAACAATACATTGTCAACTTCATTGATGTGCGATCCTGGGAAATAGAGCGAAAACACCAGCGTTGCGATCATCATGCTCACCATCTGCCCCACCACCCGCATTGTTGCGGATGTACCTGAGGCGATCCCCAATTGATGCTTCCCAACCGAACTCATAATCGTATTCATGTTGGGCGATGAGAATATCCCGAATCCTGTCCCCATTAAAACAAGAAATGCAACAATCAACAATACAGGTGTTTGTGCATTGACAAACGACAACATAAACAATCCTGCTGAACTGATCAGCATCCCTGCCGTTGCCAGTTTACGCGGTTCGATCCGATCCGAAAGCCTTCCGGCAAATGGGGAAAGCAATGTCATCATCAAAGGTTGCGCTACAAGAATCGTTCCGGTTTGTTGCGGGGAAAAGCCTTTGATTTTTTGAAGGAACAAGCTCATCAAAAAAACCAACGAGAAGGTAGCACTATAATTGATCAGCGCAGCCACATTTGAAAAGGCAAATAACCGGTTTCGTGTAAAAAGAGGTATTTCAAAAATCGGATTCTGAGATCGTAAACATCGCCTTACAAAAAAGAACATCAGGAAAATGCCAGACAACATCAGTGGCCAACCAAATTGCTTGTTCAGATTTGAAGAGCTGTACACAATTCCGATCAATCCTGTTGCATAATAAAATGCACCAATATGATCGATTTTCCCTTGCTTCTTTACCGTCATAGCAATCTTTAATCTGAAAAACACAAGCAGGATTGCGATGATTCCCAACGGAACACAAATTAGGAAAATACTTCGCCACCCCAAATATTGGGTAAGCAGTCCACCCGCAAAAGGACCTAGCGACAACCCCAAATAGACAGATGAAACATTTAAGCCCAGTACCTTGCCTCGCTCAGAAGGGGGAAAAACAGAAACCAATATCGGATTCCCGGTTGTCATGGTCATGGATGCCCCAATGCCCTGAAAAACCCTAAAAATGATCAGTATTAAACCGTTAGCGGCCATTCCACAGAAAATACTTGCCAAGGTAAACAGGACAATCCCTCCCAGAAAAACAAGTTTTTGTCCATGGATATCTGCCAGTTTCCCGAAAGGGAGAAGAAAAACTGCAGAGGAGAGCAAGTAGGAGGTGATCACCCAACTTAAACCGATGGCATTCAGTTCAAACTCTTTTTCAATTGCAGGCAACGCGATATTCACACCCGAAATTAGAAAAGGAGTCAGGAATGAAGTCAATAATGTAATCGTCAAAGCTGACCGTTGGACACTGTTCATTAATAGGATATTTTCCGATTTGGCGCAAAGTTAGTAAAACATTGATATGGGAATGTATTGTTAATAAATTGTAAAATGGTACATCTTTATCAGCTTATTATGTTTTTAACTTTTAACTTTGCAGCTCGATTTTTCCAAATAGTTATTTTATTATGAATGAGAAAGATATAAACTTATTTTCGGAATTTCCCCCGGTATCGACCGAATCCTGGGAAGCCCTGATCAATAATGACCTAAAGGGAAAAGATTATGACAAGACCCTGATTTGGCGCACGAACGAGGGTATCAATGTTCGTCCTTACTATCGTGAAGAGAACCTTAAAGGGCTTGGATTTTTAGGGAGCTTGCCAGGCCAGTTTCCTTATGTCCGCGGAAACCGAAAGTCTGGAAATGCCTGGTTGATTCGCCAGGACATAGAAGTTGTTGATTTACTGGAAGCTAACAAGAAGGCACAGACCATTCTGTCTAAAGGTGTCACATCCCTTGGTTTTGTTTTTAAAAATTGCTTCGAAATCAGTGTTGATGATTTGAAGCAATTGTTACAAGGTATCTGCCTTGAAAAAACAGAAGTCAATTTCGTAATGGCCTGCAAGAACGCAACCCTTTCAAAAAGCCTGGTTGCATTTCTGAATGATCAAAAAGCTGATCCGAAGGAAGTAAAAGCTTCTGTCAATTTCGATCCGATCGGTGTTTTCACCCTCAAAGGAAAATTTTGTTCCAGTGAAACGGAAGCTTTTGTCAGGGCAAAGGAAGTTTTGGAATCGGCCACCGAATATCCAGGTATCCAGTTGATCGGTATAAACGGCAAAAACTTCAACAATGCAGGTGCATCTGTTGTGCAGGAGTTGGGCTTTTCTTTGGCAATTGGGTCTGAATATCTTACCCGTCTGACAGAGTATGGGTTAAATGCAGGGGCTGTTGCCCCACGCATCCGTTTTAACTTTGGGATAGGTGGAAATTATTTCATGGAGCTTGCAAAACTAAGGGCTGCCAGAATGTTGTGGGCCAATATTGTGAAAGCATACAACCCAAAATGTGAATGTGGCCCCGAATGTGAATGTGATGACAATTGCAGTGATGAGCTTTGTCTGTGTGCTTGTGAAATGAACATCCATTCTGAAACATCTATTTGGAACAAAACGATTTACGATCCATATGTTAATATTCTGCGCACTGAAACGGAGGCAATGTCCGCAATTTTGGGTGGTACCGATTCATTGACCGTCCTTCCCTTCGATGTTGTCTATGGACAACCAACCGAAATATCCGAAAGGATCGCCAGAAATCAGCAGGCAGTCCTCAAAGAAGAAGCCCATTTTGACAAAATTGCAGATCCTGCCGCTGGTTCGTATTATATTGAATCGTTGACTGCTTCGATAGCCGAACAAGCCTGGAAACTGTTCCTCGAAATTGAAGGGAAAGGTGGCTTTATAGCCACATTCCGTGAAGGATTTGTCCAGTCACAGGTGAAGGAGATGGCATCCAAACGAATAAAAGCTGTGGCCACACGTCGTGAAAATATACTTGGAGTCAATCAATTCCCAAATTATACCGAGCAAATTACCGACAACCTTGGGAGCGAAGTATTCCAGGCCATTGATCAAACCGATGCAAATGCTGAGGTAGAAACGATCAAGTTGTACAGGAGTGCGACCCAGATTGAAGCCTTAAGGTATGCAACTGACAGTTTTTCTAAAAAAGTGAAACGTCCGAAAGCGTTTATGCTCACAATTGGAGATTTGGTATTCCGCAAGGCACGTGCACAGTTTGCCTGTAATTTCTTCGCGGTAGCAGGTTACGAGGTTGTTGACAACAATGGATTTGAAACTGTTGAAGAAGGTGTAAAAGCTGCGCTTGAAGCCAACGCTGATCTCGTGGTCATCTGTAGTTCTGACGAAGAGTACGCTGCCATTGCCCCTGCGGCCTTTAGCCTTTTGGCTGGCAAAGCAATATTTGTTGTTGCCGGTGCCCCTGCCTGTACAAATGACCTGAAAGCTGTTGGAATCGAAAATTTCATCAGTGTCAAGTCAAATTTGCTGGACTCACTTACTGAATATAATAATAAACTTGGGATTAAATAGTTTCAATTATGAAGCCTGATTTTAAAGGAATAGATATTAATAACACCCCGAAACCTTGTTGCACAACACAAGATGGGGAAACGAAAAACGAGGCTGGCAACATCTGGATGACCCCTGAGTTGATCCCTGTCAAAGGTGTTTACACTAAAGAAGACCTTGAAGGTTTGGAACACCTGAATTATGCAGCAGGGATTGCACCTTTTCTTCGTGGGCCGTATTCGACCATGTTTGTAACCAAGCCCTGGACAATCCGTCAGTATGCGGGATTTTCTACGGCTGAGGAATCCAATGCTTTTTATCGCCGCAACCTGGCTGCCGGCCAGAAAGGGTTGTCTGTCGCTTTTGACCTCGCAACACACCGCGGATACGATTCCGACCATCCCCGTGTTGTTGGAGATGTTGGTAAGGCGGGTGTCGCCATCGACTCGATCCTCGACATGAAGATCCTTTTCGACAACATTCCATTGAACAAGATGTCGGTTTCGATGACGATGAACGGGGCGGTTTTGCCAGTACTTGCATTTTACATTGTTACGGCACTTGAGCAAGGCGCCAAACTGGAAGAACTTGCAGGAACGATTCAAAATGATATCCTCAAAGAATTCATGGTACGAAATACCTATATCTATCCACCGGAATTCTCGATGAAGATCATTGCGGATATTTTTGAATACACTTCCAAATACATGCCCAAGTTCAATTCGATTTCAATTTCTGGTTACCACATGCAGGAAGCAGGTGCAACCGCCGATATCGAAATGGCTTATACCCTTGCCGATGGCCTCGATTATATCCGCACAGGGATCAAGGCAGGATTAAGCGTCGATGCTTTTGCTCCCAGGTTATCTTTCTTCTGGGCAGTTGGGATGAACCATTTTATGGAAATTGCAAAGATGCGTGCAGCCAGGATGATCTGGGCAAAACTGGTCAAACAGTTCAATCCAAAGAGCGCAAAATCAATGGCACTCAGGACGCACTCACAAACCTCAGGATGGTCGCTTACAGAACAGGACCCTTACAACAATGTTGGCCGTACCTGTATCGAAGCAATGGCAGCAGCTCTGGGACATACCCAGTCTCTTCATACAAATGCGTTGGATGAGGCGATTGCACTACCAACCGAATTCTCAGCACGTATTGCCCGTAATACACAGCTTTACATCCAGCAGGAAACTGATGTATGCCGTTCGCTCGATCCTTGGGCTGGTTCCTATTACGTTGAATCGTTGACCAATGACCTTGTTGAAAAAGCCTGGGCATTGATCGAAGAAGTTGAGAAACTTGGCGGTATGTCGAAAGCGATAGAAACCGGAGTACCTAAAATGCGTATCGAAGAAGCAGCGGCACGTACCCAAGGCCGCATCGACTCCGGAACACAGGCAATTATTGGTGTGAACAAATACCGCCTTGAGAAAGAAGACCCAATTGATATTCTGGATATCGACAACACGGCCGTCCGGCTTTCACAGATCGAACGGTTGAACAAGCTCCGTGCAGAACGTAATGAAAAAGAAGTAGTTGCAGCACTTGAAGCAATTACGGAATGTGCCAGGACAGGCGAAGGCAACCTTCTTGAACTGGCGATCATCGCAGCCCAGAAACGGGCTTCATTGGGCGAAATCTCAACAGCGTGTGAAAAAATTGCAGGACGTTACAAAGCAACCATCAGAACAATTTCAGGCGTGTATTCATCAGAAGCAAACAAGGACAAAGATTTTGAACAGGCCGTAGTGCTTGTGAATCAATTTGCAGAAAAGGAAGGTCGTCAACCAAGGATCATGATCGCGAAGATGGGTCAGGATGGTCACGACCGCGGAGCTAAGGTTGTGGCAACAGGTTATGCCGATCTCGGTTTTGATGTGGATATGGGGCCGTTGTTCCAGACCCCTGCTGAAGCTGCCAAACAAGCCGTAGAAAACGACGTTCACGTACTGGGTGTTTCATCTCTGGCAGCAGGTCATAAGACCCTTATTCCTGCCGTTATGGAGGAATTAAAAAATCTTGGACGTGAGGATATCATGGTAATTGCCGGAGGTGTTATCCCTGCCCAGGATTATCAGTTTCTTTACGATGCCGGTGTTGTGGCCATATTCGGCCCCGGAACCTCAGTAGCTGCTGCAGGAAGGAAGATCATGGAAATTCTGGTTGCTGCGCAGGAAGAATAATTGACTGGCGACTGGCTTCTGGCGGCTGGCAACTGGCAGCAAGGAACCTTCAAATATATTTAGTTTTGATTATAAAAATGGCTGTTCCGGTAAATGGGGCAGCCATTTTTGTGACCAGCTGAATACTCTAAATATATGTATCTGATTCATAAATATATAGAAGTAAATCAACTCAAGTAACTATTGTTTTCTTACAGCTACGAAGTCGATGAAACTGAATAACCGTGGGTAAAACCCACGGAAAAGGCGACGAGATGGGAGGGCAGCCACGAAGTGTTTGAATTTTAATCGCATAGTATTATGGTTCAATCACTTTATAGTTAGTCGCCATTTCCAGTGTAAAATATTAACAAATGGACCTTAAAAGAAATAACTGCATGAATAGTTGCCAATGAGAAACAAATGCGTTACTTTTGGATAATTTAAATCCGAGAAGGTATGAAATTCTCTGAGTTTTATAGGTTGCTGGAAAATGATGGATGGTATATCAAATCCACCAATAAACATATCAAGTATGTTCATCCTTGGAAACCGGGAATTATCCCAGTAGGTAAACATGGTAGCAAAGAAGTACCGACTGGAACATTAAAAAAAATGTTGAAGGATGCTGGGCTCAAATAAATGAATAAATGATGAAAAAAATTAAAGCAATTATTGAAAAGGGAACTGACGGATTATACTCGATTTATTTACCCGATGTCAAAGGAATGTATGGAACAGGGGAAACAGAGTCAGAAGCCAAAGAGGCATTATTTGAAGCAGTTGAGTGTGCCAAAGACTTTGTGGAAGAGAAAGGGGAGTGGGGTGAATATATTGTGTTCAAATCTGATTTTGAATTTGATTATCGGTATGATTTATCGGGATTTTTTAAAACCTATAGTTTTTTCGATGTAAGCGCATTAGCTGGCAAAATTGGTCTAAATGCTTCTTTATTAAGACGTTACAAAAGTGGTATTTCAAAAGCTGAAATAAGGCAAAAAGAAAAGATCGAGCAAGGAATACACCGCCTGGCCCAGGAGCTAAGTACTGTAAGGTTTTAAATCGGAAACTCCTATTCCGGCTTAATCTTTTTCTCAAGTTCCGAAATGGCTTTTTCTGCCGCTACCTTAACTTTCAAGGCTTTCGATAATTCCCATGCCGACTTTATTGCTTTTTTGTCTGTCTCTTCCACCCAAACTGCAAAGGAACTTTTCCCTTTAAAGAATGCTTTCACTTTTTTGTCAGGGCAGGTGGCAATAGCTTCGATCACTTTTTCAGCTTGTGGGCTCCTGTAAGTCACTTTTTCCCAATTTGCGCCATTGAATTCATTGTGGTGGTTGTTGATGTTGTCGAGCGAAACCGAATCCGTATTTGTCGTAATTCCATCAACCTGGATCCACATGGAGGTGTGATTGATCCATGAACTTCCGTAATAATTGCTCAGAAGTGACAAGTCGCCCATTTGGTTGACGACAACCTGAACATAGGAACGTGTCCAGTTCTTGTCACCATTCTGACTATTGTGGATATAATTGGTGTATTTTTCAAATTCCCCCTTATCGGGAGAAAATTCTTTGATCAATGAATCAATGATCCTTACTACATCATCATGGTTTTTCCGCTGAATGGAAATTTTTGAGGCATAGATATCATTTGACAGTTTACGGGCGCTCTTGACTTCCAAAATAGCCTCTGGATAAAGCCTTTGGATGGAATCAAGGTGCAACAAGGCAATCGCAGTATCCCCTTTGGTCAGACAGGCTCCTGCAATTGATATTTTAATAGCTGCAAGCTGCTGTTGCGAGGAGATGCATCCAAACATCATCAGTAAAAGGAAACCTGACACAAATAACCCTGACTTCATCATTCGAGTGTTTAATAGTGATCATCCATGAACCGAAATAACGGTGCAAATATATAAAAAAAAGGTTTTTTTTATCAACGTTCATGAATGATAAACAAATCCCATTGTTAATCAGTATATTACCACCAAAAAGAAAACCATATTTTTTTCAACCTGATATTGTGATTTAAAAAAATAGTTCCTTTCTTTGCATCGCTAAAATTGGAAGGGCAACAAGCAACATTTCAATTTTTTGCAAGTCAATTTTTTTTCAAAAATCTGGTCTTTTAAGATTTATTTTTGAAATAATTGAACAAAAGATGGTCTGTTCATCTAAGGGTTAGGATTCAAGATTTTCATTCTTGCCATAGGGGTTCGAATCCCCTACAGACTACAAAAGTGTCCTTTTTCAGATAATTGACTTGAAAGAGTCGTTGGAAGGAAAAAATGATTACTTTTACGCTCCCAAACAATGGGAAACATAAACAAGATGGTCTGTTCATCTAAGGGTTAGGATTCAAGATTTTCATTCTTGCCATAGGGGTTCGAATCCCCTACAGACTACGAATTTTTAAAACAAGAAATTTTTAAAAAATGGCAAACCATAAATCAGCTATTAAAAGGGCTAAGCAGAGTGAAGTTCATCGTCTGCACAACAAGTATTATTCAAAAACTACCCGTAATGCAGTTCGTTCGCTGCGCGAAACCACAGAGAAAGCTGCTGCAATTGAGCTTTTGCCGAAAGTGGCTTCCATGCTCGATAAACTTGCAAAGCAGAACGTAATTCACAAAAACAAGGCATCCAACTTGAAATCAAGCCTTACTTTACACGTTAACAGCTTGTAATTTAGGGACTTAAACAATATTTGAAGCTCACCTTTAAAGGGTGGGCTTTTTTTGTTATTCTCCGTTTTTTTCGTTAAATTTGGGTATTGCCCAAAATTTAACAAATCACACTAAAATGGAAGAATACCGCAAACTGAACATCAAAGAATGGGCCGTTGAAGACAGGCCACGTGAGAAAATGGTTTACAGGGGGCTCTCCTCCCTTTCTGATGCCGAGTTGATCGCCATCCTCATTGGTAGTGGAAACCAGGATGAAACTGCAGTTGAACTTTCCCGCCGCATCATGGAAAGGGTAAAGAACAACCTGAATGAATTGGGAAGGCTCAACATTGAAGACCTGAAAAAATTCAAAGGGATCGGCGAAGCAAAGGCCATCACAATTATTGCAGCGATGGAGCTTGGGAGAAGAAGGAACCACTCCGATGTCCTTGAGATGGACAAAATTACCGGGAGCAAAGATGTTGCGCGTTTCTTTCGTCCGATCATCGGAGATCTTCCACATGAAGAGTTCTGGGCACTTTTCTTAAACCGGCAAAACAGGATCATCGACAAACAACGATTAAGTCAAGGTGGCCTGACAGGAACAGTAATTGACGTTAGGCTTGTTTTAAAATTGGCCTTGGAGAAACATGCGACTTCACTGATCTTTGCCCACAATCACCCTTCCGGTAACCTGGATCCCAGTGATGCCGACAAGAAAATCACTAGGCAGTTAAAGGAATCCGCCAAAATCATGGATATCCCATTGATCGATCACCTCATTATTACGCAGGGTGGTTTTTACAGTTTTGCAGACGAAGGGATATTATAGAAAACTATATTTTTTGGAGAATTAACAAACATTTTCGTGAATTATCCGTTTTTTAAGATTCCTTTGCACCGAAATGAATAAAAACATGGATAATTCTATATCTCAGGATACTAAGGTAAAAGTGCCACAACCCAATGTGTTCAACTTGTTGAAACCTTATTTTAAATTGGTTTTTTTTCTGATTTTAATGGCTTTGCTGGGCAATGGGGTCAACCTGTTCCTCCCTAAGATTATTGCCTCAAATATTGATGCTTTTTCATCCGGCCATTTTGAAATCAGGACACTGATAATTGAATTTTTAGGAGCAGCTTTGGCAATTTTCCTTTTTAATAATATTCAGGGCATTATACAGGTTTTTGCTTCAGAACGGGTAGCAAAAGATTTAAGATCAGAACTTTCAAATAAAATTTCAAGGCAAAGCTATTCTTTTATCCTGAAATCAAACCCTTCAAAACTTCTGACAAACCTGACTTCCGATATCGACTCGATTAAAATGTTTGTTTCACAGGCAGTTGTGACGATCATTTCCTCTTTTTTTGTGATTATTGGTGCATGTGTTTTACTTCTGCAGATCAATTGGAAACTCGCTTTGACTGTTATCGCAATTGTTCCGGTAATCGGAGGTGCTTTCTTCTTAATCCTTACCAAGGCCAGGCCATTGTTCAAAAGGTCACGCGAAATTATTGATATGCTCAACAAAGTCATCAATGAAAGCATTATGGGTGCATCACTGATCCGGGTCATCAATTCACAGCAACCAGAAAGTGTGAAATTTCTATCAATCAACACTGAAGCACGAAATTTGGGCATGTCGATCCTCTATCTTTTTGCCACACTCATTCCCGTTATCATGTTTGTTTCCAATTTGGCGATGGTAACTATTCTCGCTTTGGGTGGGCACTTTGTTGTACTTGGCACAATGTCGTTGGGCAGTTTTGCAGCTTTCAACAGCTACCTGGCCCTTTTGATTTTCCCGATCATGATGATAGGGTTCATGAGTAACTTAATTGCCCAGGCTTCTGCGTCATACCGCAGGATTTATGAGGTATTGAAAGCCCCGGAAACCCGTGAAACAGGTTCGATTACCGGTAATATTATGGGCAATATCCAGGTCAAAGATGTATCCCTTTTTTATGATGGTAAACCAATATTGAAAAATATTTCTTTCGACATCAAAGCTGGGAGCAAGACCGCCATTATTGGACCAACAGCGGCGGGCAAGAGTCAGTTGTTGTATTTGTTGACAAATCTTATTTTACCCGATTCCGGGACAATTGAATTGGATGGGACCATCCTGGATCAATACAGAAAAGAGGTATTTCATAGCCAGATCGGATTTGTATTTCAAGATAGTGTCGTTTTTAATCTGAGTCTTCGGGAGAATATTGCTTTCAGTGATCAGGTAACAGATGCATCAATTCAAAAAGCCATTGACACGGCTGAACTTTCGGATTTTATTGCATCACTTCCAAATCAATTAAATACTGTGGTTTCAGAGCGCGGTACCAGCCTTTCAGGTGGAGAAAAACAACGCATTATGCTTGCGCGGGCATTGGCAGTAAACCCAAAAATTCTTCTCCTCGACGACTTTACCTCGCGTGTGGACAGGAGTACAGAGAATAAAATCCTTTGTAATCTGGAAAAAAACTATCCCGGCTTAACATTGATCACAGTCACTCAAAAAATTGCCCCTATCCGCAATTTTGAACAAATCATTCTTCTGATGGAAGGTGAGGTTATCGCCATTGGGACCCATAAGGAACTCAAAGAGAGTTCATCGGAGTATGTTCAGATATATGAATCACAAAGAAGCACACAACATTATGAAGTATAATCTGAACATGGAAATTGGCGGATCAGGGCAAGGAAAATCGAGTTTGGCGGCTTTCCGAAAACTATTTTCCTTGATCGGTGGCGAGCGACATAACCTGATTGTCGCGTCAATCGCCATTTTTATCAATTCGGCCTTAAGTTTACTGGGTCCATTTCTAATCGGCCATACGATCGATACTTATATTCAAACAAAACAATATCACGGGGTATTGGTCTTTTCAGGTATTTTATTGGTGTTGTATTCAGCTTCGTTTGCGGTCAACTATTACCAAATGAGGTTAATGGGAGGGATAGGACTAAGGATGTTGTACAATCTGCGAAATGCGATATTTGACAAACTTCAGGAACTTCCAGTCGATTTTTTTAACCAGAACAAGGCAGGTGACCTTATTTCGCGCGTAAATAACGACACTGATAAAGTAAACCAGTTTTTTTCACAATCGCTGATGCAGTTTATCGGGAGTATTTTTACGATGATCGGGTCAAGTATTTTCCTGATCAGTTTGAACCCTGTCCTTGGCTTAGCTGTTCTGTTGCCTGCATTCATCGTTTGGATTTTTACGAGGATCGTTTCACCATGGGTCAAACGAAAAAATGCAGAAAGCATGAAAAGTGTTGGCGGATTGAGTGCCGAAATACAGGAAAGCCTTGCCAACTTCAAGGTAATCATTGCCTTCAACAGAAGGGATTATTTCAGGCGACGTTTTGAAGAAGCCAATCAACAGAACTACGACAAATCAATCCTTGCAGGAATTGCAAACAATACCCTGGGTCCTGTTTATAACCTGGCTTCAAATGTTGGTCAACTTATCGTGTTGGGACTAGGCATCTATTTGATCCTCCAAGGCCGATTTTCACTTGGTTTGCTGATCAGTTTCATCGCCTATGTTAACAATTTTTATCACCCATTGCGGCAAATTGCTGCCTTGTGGGCCAATTTTCAGGTAGCCATGGCAGGTTGGGACAGGATTTCCCGGATTTTATCCCTTAAATCAAACTTGCCCGTAATTGAAAATGCAAATACTGAAGACTCCTGTTGCTATCTTTCATTCAGTGATGTTTCCTTTAATTATCCAAGTGGCAAAGAGGTTTTGCACCATGTCAGTTTTAATCTGAAAAGGGGAAAAACATACGCCTTTGTCGGCCCCACTGGCGGTGGAAAAACAACCACTGCCTCATTGATCGCCCGGCTATATGATCCCTCAAAAGGCACTATATTATTGGAAAACAAAGATATCCGTTCTTATAGTCGGGAAGAACGGACACGTAAAATCGGTTTTATTTTACAGGAACCTTTTTTGTTCACTGGTACAGTTAGGGAAAATATTGTGTATGGAAATGATGATTACCTGAACATTACAAATCAACAATTGACCGAGGAAATCGTAAGTGCCGGATTGGAAAGTCTTTTGATCAGGTTTGAAAATGGCCTTGACACAAAAGTGCATACCACCGGAGATGGTATCAGTCTTGGACAGAAACAGTTGATAGCTTTTATGCGTGCGGTATTGCGTAAGCCGGAATTGCTTATCCTAGATGAAGCCACCTCTAACATTGATACGGTCACTGAGCAGTTGCTTGAAGTCATCCTGGAGAAACTTCCCCCATCAACAACAAGGGTGATCATAGCGCACCGCCTGAATACGATCGAAAATGCAGACGAGATTTTCTTTGTCAACTCGGGGAACGTGATCCCGGCAGGCTCGCTCGATGATGCAGTAAACCTTCTGTTACATGGAAAGGAAGAAAATTGAAAGGGACGCTTGAATAAACGTCCCTGTTCAACTAAACATCAGGTAAGGCATAGGAGGACCGGAATGTTCGGTAAATCAAAAACCGGCACCTATATTTTTAATATTTTTATCTCCCCATTTAAAAATGGCTTACTTCCATCCTTATGCTTTTACATTTTTCGTGTTGTCACCTTTATAAAAATCATCGTTTGTGTCCCTTTTGTGCCTGATATTTTCACTGTAAGCATGTCGCGATGACTGCTCCTTTACGAACATTGCCTTCATATCCGCTTCATTTTTATGGAAAACGAGGGTATTCGTTATTGATATTGATGCGGCAAATTTTTCGACATCGTGGTCCGTCCCAATATAAGTGAATGTCCATCTGTTCAGTTTCAACTCTTCGATCATCTTTTTAATATCCCGTCCCGAATATTCTTTTGATGCGTTCTCCTCCCCATCGGTAAGGATTGTAACCAAGACATTGTGATCTGGTTTAAATTCAAGCACTTTTCGCAACATGGTAAAGCTAAAACCCATCGCATCAAACAAAGGCGTTGAGGCAGCTGGCTGATACTTTTCTTGATCGATCTGTTCCAACTTTTTTACAGGGTCGGTAAAATGCAACACTTTTTGCCCGAGACCATTAAACGTAACCAGCGAAATGAGATGTTCCTGTTCCGGAAAGTTGAGTTCAATACCCTTGACAGTTTGGACAATTTCATTGAACCCCTGGATAATGGTTTTCTTGATCGAATCCATAGAACCACTCTCGTCGAGAATAATTAAGTTGTGTACCTGATGTTTCGTTTCCATTTTTGATTAGTATTTAAACATTTAATTTGATGCAAAGGAAATCGGCAGGTATGCCAAAACATGTCATCCTAAACTATTTTTAAAGGGATTTATTTTTTATTTTTGCCCAAAAATATTTCATGATACACCAGTTAGGCGAAAGCAATTCATTACTCAACCAATTTATTGCCGAAATCAGGGACGAGGTCATACAGAAAGACCCTTTAAGGTTCAGGAGGAACCTTGAACGTGTAGGCGAAATCTTTGCTTATGAGATCAGTAAGAAACTAACCTATAAGACCAGGGAGGTGACAACCCCGCTTGGAGTAGCTAAAATACCGGTGCTTGAGCAACAACCTGTCCTGGCCACAATCCTTCGCGCCGGGCTTCCACTTCACCAGGGGTTATTGAACTTTTTCGATAAGGCAGAGAACTGCTTTATATCTGCCTATCGAAGTTATGATCCCAATGGCGAGTTCCATATCGAATTCGAGTACATCGCGTCACCCCTCCTTGACAATAAAGTAGTGATCATGGTTGACCCAATGCTGGCGACCGGTTCATCGATGGAAATAGCTTATCATGCCCTTCTTGAAAAAGGGTCGCCACGCCATGTCCATTTGGTGTCCGTAATTGCTAGCAGGCAAGGGATCGACTATGTGATGTCAAAATTGCCCATGGAGAAAATCACACTTTGGGTAGGGGCAATTGACCCGGTAATGACCCCAAAATCATACATTGTTCCCGGTCTTGGTGATGCCGGGGACCTGGCTTTTGGTGCAAAGATCGACTCTAAGGAAAGCGTGTCGCACCCTCATTTTTGATCATTTTTTTCTACCCTAAGGTGATCATTACACATCCGTAACATTTCGCTGATTGTATAGCCTGTTACAGAATGGTGTTTTAAAGGAGCGATTTCGTTTAAAGGCTCCAACACAAATCTGCGTTCAGCGATTTTAGGATGGGGCAAAGTCAAACGAGGAGTATTCAAAATCAGGTCGTCGTAAAAAAGCAGGTCAATGTCCATTGGTCTTGATTCGTAATACCCGGATGATCTGACACGGCCCATTTTAGTTTCGATGGCCTGCGTCAGATTCAGGATTTCGAAAGGTAAAAGCATTGTCTCAATGACCAGTACCTGGTTCCAGAAAGGTTCCGATTCAAATCCCCAGGGTTCTGTATCATAAATTGAGGATAATTTTGTCGATTTTCCAATGCAATCACCGATCATTTTTCTTGTTTCAGTGAATATTTCATGCTTATCACCCACATTACCACCTAAAAGGATAAATACTTCGGCCATTATTCTTAGATTTGTCAAAAATATTGCGACAATATAACATATTTTTAAAAAGGAATTTTATTAAATCAAAATATCAAACAGGAATCATCTATGAAAATTTTCTGGAAGGCTTTTTTGGCATCACTTCTTGCCATTTTCGTTGCGACAATACTTATGTTCATTGTCCTTGCCGGGATGATTTCGGCAATTACCTCTTTCAACGATCAGACGGTGACAATCAAAAATCAATCGCTGCTGTTGTTAAAGCTTGACAGTAAAATTGTTGAGCGCAAATCCAATAATCCATTCGAAGATATTGAATTGCCTGGTTTTAAGGCTCCTGCAACTGTTGGACTAAACCAGATTTTTTCATGCCTTGAAAAAGCAAAGACCGATGATCGGATCAAGGGCATCTTTTTGGAGCTATCGGACATTAGTTCAGGATATGCAACCGTTGAAGAGATCCGAAATGCATTGATCGACTTTAAAAGTTCAGGAAAATTTATCTATAGCTACTCCGATATGATCTCCCAAAAGGCCTATTATCTTGCCACAGTTTCAGATAGTTTGATCCTGAACCCAATGGGGATGTTCGATTTCAAAGGAATAAATGCAGAGGCAACATTTTTCAAGAAAGCTTTGGATAAATTCGGGATCGAAATGCAGGTCGTACGCGGAAAAAACAACAAGTTCAAATCAGCAGTTGAGCCCTTTTTGCTCGATAAAATGTCGGATGCAAGCCGTCAGCAAACAAGTGTTTACATCAACAGTATTTGGAAACATATCCTTAATGGTATATCTGAAAAAAGGAAAATACCGGTTGATAGCCTTCAAAGTTATGCGGATGGCGTAATGACTTTCCAAAAGGCTGAGGTCGCAATGAAGGACAAGTTCTTCGATAACCTGAAATACAAAGATCAGGTCTTAGCCGATTTTAGAAAGCTGACCGGACTTGGTGAAAATGATGAAATCCCGGTTGTTACGGTTGCAGAATATGAAAAGGTCCAAAAACCATTTGATTCCAATGGACTAGCCAAAAATCGGATCGCGATCGTTTATGCCGAAGGGGAAATCGATAGTGGTACCGATGGTGCATATTCCATCGATTCTAAAGAAGTTTCAAAAGGGATCCGCGAAGCCCGTACCGATACTACAATAAAGGCAATTGTTTTGAGGATCAATTCACCTGGGGGTTCAGCCTTTGGTTCGGAGGTGATCTGGCGCGAAGTTATCCTGGCACAAAAAATCAAACCTGTTGTTGTTTCAATGGGCGACTATGCAGCCTCTGGCGGTTATTATATCGCCTGTGGTGCAGATGCCATTTTGGCCAACCCAACAACAATTACTGGTTCAATTGGGGTATTTGGGACAATTCCAAACCTAAGTGGTTTGCTTTCGGATAAAATCGGTATTACTTTCGATAATGTATCGACCAATTCCCATGCCGATATGCCATCTATGACCCGAAAAATGACACCTTTCGAGACAAATCTCATGCAAAGCTATGTTGAATTCACATACGATACTTTTCTTTCACATGTTGCCATCGGGCGCAAAAAGACCACAACTTCGGTTGATTCCATTGGTCAAGGCCGGGTATGGACAGGCGAGAGTGGAATCACCAATGGTTTGGTTGATCAATTGGGCGGTTTAAAAGATGCAATAAAACTGGCTGCCTCAAAAGCCAAAATAGAACATTATAGGATCAAGGAATTGCCAAAACAAAAAGATACCTTTGAAGAACTGATGAAAAGTTTCTCCACCAGGATGCAGGCCAGTATTTTGAAAACGAAAATTGGCGATTCCTATTATTTATGGGAAAACCTGGAACGTGAATCCCGTAAAAACGGAATTTATGCCAGAATGCCTTACAATCTGATAATTAATTAGATACGGAAATAAATATCATATCTTGAAATTCCTTTTTCTCAAAATATTGTCTTTTTTCTATGGGGCTATTGTCAGCTTCAGGAACGAATTATTTAATCTGAAGATTCTGCCTTCGCACGAATTTGATATTCCTGTGATATCCATAGGGAATATTACTGTAGGTGGCACAGGTAAAACACCGCATACCGAATACATTGCGAATTTGCTAAAGAAAAGTTTTAAAGTGGCCACATTGAGCCGTGGTTATAAACGCAAAACCAGGGGGTTCAATCTCGTCGAACCAACATCAAAGGTGAGCCAGGTTGGCGATGAGCCTTTACAGATCAAAAATAAATTCAACGAACTGACTGTAGCGGTGGATGCCAACAGGGTCAGGGGGATCAAGCAACTGCTCGAATTGCCCAACAAACCAGATGTGATTTTGCTTGACGATGCTTTTCAACACCGTTATGTTACTGCTGGGATCAATATTCTTTTGACTGATTATAACCGTTTGATTACAACAGACTCGCTCCTTCCATATGGGAGATTGCGCGAATCGGCTTCGAACAAAAGCAGGGCAACAATTATTATCGTCACGAAATGCCCTGCCGAACTGAAGCCAATTGATGAAAGGATTATTACCAAGGAACTTGAAATCAGGCCTTATCAGGATCTTTTCTTCTCCAAGATTGAATATGGACCACTTTTGCCTGTTTTCGATAAAGATGTCAAATCTGCCACGATCGAGTTGATCGAAGGTTTGGCGGTATTGTTGGTAACAGGGATCGCCAATTCTGCACCTTTAAAATCTTATCTGACACATGACACACACGATATCCAGGAGATCAACTTTCCCGACCATCATCAATATACCGCCAAAGACATCGAAAAAGTCAAAACCAGATTTGAGTCGATTACAACATCTAACAAGATCATCATAACCACTGAAAAAGACATGATAAGGCTTAGGGACATGGATGCCCTTCCGGATGCTATCCGTAAGAATTTGTATTATATCCCTTTAACAATCAGCTTTTTAAATAATGCCGGAAAGGATTTTGACCGAAAAATTTTAAATTATGTTAGAAAAAATAAAAGCAACTTCGATTTTTATACAAAAAGCAACAGGTTTTAAATCCGGTGCCGGCATCATCCTGGGCACAGGCCTCGGAGGGCTGGTAAACGAAATTGAAATTGAACACATCCTTCACTACAGCGATATCCCCAATTTCCCCGTTTCTACGGTCGATGGCCATAAAGGACAATTGATCCATGGCAGGCTTGCTGGCAAAGAAATCATAGCTATGCAGGGCAGGTTTCATTTTTACGAAGGTTACTCGATGAAGGAAGTTACCTTCCCGATAAGGGTTCTAAGAGATCTGGGTATAACAACTTTATTCGTGTCCAATGCAAGTGGAGGTCTCAACCCTGCCTTTAAAATTGGCGATTTGATGATGATCACCGACCACATCAATATGTTTGGCACTAATCCGTTGCTGGGACCAAATCTGAAAGAATTGGGAACCAGGTTTCCCGATATGAGCCAGGCTTACGACCACAATCTTTCGGAACGGGCAAGGAAAATTGCTTCTGAAAATAACATCGATTTAAGGGAAGGTGTTTATGTAGGTGTTTCAGGCCCTACTTTTGAAACACCCGCTGAATATAAAATGTACCGTATTCTGGGTGGCGACGCCATTGGGATGTCAACGGTGCCAGAAGTGATTGTTGCCCGTCATATGGGGATCAAAGTTTTTGGAATGTCGATCATTACCGATAGTGGTGTTCCTGGTGAAATCAAGGAAATTTCGCATGAAGAGGTCCAGGCTGTTGCCATGAAAGCCGAACCCAAGATGAGCCTGATTTTCAAACAATTGATAGCATCACTTTAAAAGTGGACAGTTAAAAGCATAGCAGGATGATTTCAATGAAAACTGCAATAATTGGTTTAATTTCTATTTTTAGCATCTGTTTATTATATAGTTGTAAAACTGCTAAACCTCCGATGCCAACAGAAAGCTACCTTTCTGTCCCACGGAAACCCATCACTTCGATCATCAACCTACATGCCGACCTTGAAACTTCAAAATTGGAACAATTGATCAATACACAATTGGATAGTGTATTGTATGACGACAATAGTTTTGAGGACAACAATGGCGACAACCTAAAATTCAAGGCCAAAAAAGATGGAAATGTAAAAATAAACATTGAACAAAACGAATTAAGCTGGGAGTTGCCTGTTGCTGTAACCATTCAAAAAGGGTTAAAATTGTTTGGTTACAATGTTCCGCTGGTTGACAGGTGGGAGTATTCCGGGCAACTGAGGCTCCGGTTCAAGACCAAACTTGCCATCAACCGCGACTGGACAATCAAAACCAATACGACCTCAGATGGATACGTCTGGACAAAAAAACCCGCCGTGAAAATCGGGGGAATCGACATTCCTGTTACGATCATCGCAAATCTGCTGTTGCCAGCCAACCTCCAATCGTTATCTATGAAAATTGACGAAATTATCACAAATAGTTTCGATTTCAGGGGTTTCGCGGAAAACGGGTGGAAGATGTTGTTCAACCCTTTCAAGCTTCCCGGCAGTTATGATGCCTGGCTGTCAATCACCCCCTATTCGATATCGCTTGTTCCGATACAGGGTACTGCCGGGCATATCCGTTTGGGTGCTGCGATCACTTCAGATGTGGAGTGTCTGCTGGAAAATGTGCCATCTTCGGGTAAATTTGCGGCACTGCCAAATATTCAACCACTCAAATCTCCCAGCGACACTTTTAAAGTTAATTTACTTACGGATATCCCTTATTCAACGATTAACCGCATTATCAAAGAGGATCTCGGCGATTCGACATTTGTATTTGGAAGCCGCAGGATCAGGTTCGAGACCTTCCGTGTTTATGGTACAAACGGTAAAATGGCGGTTGAAACCACTGTTACAGGAAGTCTGAAGGGAACATTATACCTCACCGGAACCCCCTATTTCAACGCTTCCGACACGACATTAAGGATTAAAGAGCTCAAATTTGATTTTAAGACACGCAATCTTTTAATTGGTTCTGCTAGTTGGCTGTTCGGGGGAAAAATTGAGCGGATGATCGAAAAATCAATTGCCATACCATTTGGTCCGAATATCACCGAGATCGAATCCCAAATTTCACAGTTTTTCAAGCACTACCCAATAGGATATGGTTTTGAATTGAATGGACGACTTGCAAGGTTGTATGTTTCCGATTTGTTCCTGAGCCATGAATCGGTGAAAGCAAATATCGTATTCTCAGGTAACCTGTCTCTTGCAATCCGTGAATAGGGATTAAACTTTTACAGGGATTTTCAGTTTTTGCCCCACAGTAAGTTCTTTTGAATCAGAAATGTTATTCAATGTCTTGATTTCAGCGTCCGATACCCCGGAAAATTGTTTGGCAATTGTATATAAACTATCTCCCTGTCTGACAGTATAATACGTGAAATTTGATTTCATTGCTGTTTCTGAAGCTGAATTTGTCAATTGCTGTGAGAAACCGACACCAGATGTTTTACCGATCACTGATTTTACAGTTTTCCCTGAAACGGATTTGGATGAGGCCTTTGCTAAAGAAGATTTGTCGTTTACATAGATGGCCAGTTTCTGACCGATATGGATCATGTTGTGGATACCATTCCATTCCCTCAGATTATTGACATTGACCTTGAACCGTGCAGCAATAGATCCAGGGTTATCACCAGCAACTACACTGTATGTAATCTTCTTCTTGCCATCAATATCAAAAGAAGATGTATAGGTACCACCCTTTCCGTTAACCACCTCTTTCTTCAGAACGATTTGATTGTTTGGGAAATACTTATCTCGGTCATAGGCGAAAATCTTGGTTTCCCCATCAATGAATGAGGTTATTTTATCGACCGGAAGTTTTAAAGCATAAGGTTTATCGGCTTTTGCCGGAATGATGTCCCGTTTAAACTGGGGATTCAATTGCCTGATTTCTTCAATCGGAATGTCCATATTGGCGGCAATTTGAGCAAAATTGAGATAAGAGTGGATGACAATTGTATCGGTATTGATCCTGAAGGAAGGTTGGATAGGGTAAATATTGTGCTCTTTGGCATGGTTCATGATGTAATTTGCGGCAATAAAAATTGGGATGTAACCCCTTGTTTCCCTAGGCAATCGTGAATAGATTTCCCAATAGTTGTTTTTTCCTCCAGACCGGCGGACAGCTTTGTTTATATTGCCCGGTCCACAATTATAGGCTGCGATCACAATGTGCCAGTCACCATATATTGCATACAAGTCGCGTAAATACCGGGCTGCAGCATCTGTCGATTTGATCGGGTCGTTGCGTTCATCAATGTAGGAGTTAATTTCCAGTCCGTACATTTTCCCTGTTCCGTGCATAAACTGCCAAAGTCCTGAGGCCCCTGCCCTTGAAACAATTTTTGGATTTAATGCTGATTCAATAATCGGGAGATACTTTAACTCAGCCGGAAGATCATATTTTGCCAATGCCTCTTCAAATAGCGGGAAATAGTAATTTGTAAGGCCCATCATAATAGCAACCTGTCCACCCCGTTTTTTGAGGTAAAAATTGATGAATTTTTTTACCGCATCATTGTAAGGGAGTGGGATATAAGAATCTAAACTTTGAAGTCGGCTAATGTAAACCGAGTCGGCCAACTCCTGTGTATCCACATTTGCAGAAATAACTTTTGCAAGGCTGTCAACATCAAAAGCTTTGCGGACATACCAGGTATTTACCAGGGAATCCAATTGGCTTGAAATGACAACATCAAGATTATCGTCGAAGATACCGGGAAGAGTGGATTTTATGGAATCGGATATAATGGCGTCATTTTTAGTGATTGTTGTATCGACCTTATTGGCAATAACTTGCGCATTCAAGCCATGAATATTCATCAACAGCATCAAAACCAGGATTCCATAAAGACTTTTCTTCATAACCGATTGTTTAAAAATTAATTGCTACATTAAAACCCATTACGTAATTCTGGCTTCCCAGATTGATCGGCATTGGTTCAATCCTCATGCTCAAATCGTCGCTGATATCAAAATCAAAGAGGTTTGCATCAACACTGGCATCAATGATGCTCAAAACATGGAGGGCAGCGATGCCAATAATCGTCAAATCCCTATTCCTCCGGTAATAATCCTTTCCACTTTTTAATTGAGTCGCAATATACTTAAATGTTGCATCATTATCGAGGCTCACGGATGGATTTTTTATCAGATTATCCAAAAATTTCCTCTCCTCAGTTTTTAGGCTTGCGGCACTGCTGTATTGGGCAATGATCCGGTAGCCTTGAAAGTAGTCCTTGTAATTGTTGTTGTTCCATCCCAAAACATAAATCAAACCGGCATAACCCCCATAAACAATAGGAAGTTTCCAATATTTATGGTTGTAAACCTGACCCAAGCCAGGAAAAAGCGCAGCATAGATCGAAGCTTTTTTGGGAGAGCGGGTCACGACCTTAACCGAGGGTGACAACCGCAAACTATCGTTCGAAATTTTGATCTGCTGGGCATTTACTGCCAGATTTCCGGTAAGAATAATAAAAAAAATCGTAAATCCTGCAATAAAGGTTTTCAAAATGCCAAATTTAACTGGATTTAGGAATTTAATTTGTCAAATATCCCAATTATCCGCTCCAAATCCTTCTGATCGGCAAAAGGAATCTCGATTTTCCCCTTTCCTACTTCGTTTATTTTAAAAACGACACCGGTATTGAAATATTTGCTCAGATGGTTTTTCAGCTCGTGATATTCCTCTGGAAAAGGGGTCGATTTCTTGACTGGATTACCCTCTCCATCATCCGAACTGATCTTCCGTACGATCTCCTCGGTCTTCCTGACCGAAAAATCGTATTTGACAACCTGCCGGTAAATCATGATCTGCGTTTCCGCATCCTGAATATTGATCAATGCCCTTGCATGGCCCATCGAAATTGCCTGTTCACGGATCGCTTTCTGAATAACCGCCGGAAGCCGGAGCAAACGGAGGTAATTTGAAATCGTCGAACGCTTTTTCCCAACTTTATCACTGAGGGTCTCCTGCGTGAGTTTACATTCATCGATTAGACGCTGGTAACTCAATGCAATCTCGATCGCATCAAGATCTTCGCGCTGGATGTTCTCGACCAATGCCATTTCAAGCATCGATTCATCCCCCGCTTCACGGACAAATGAAGGGATGGTCGTCAGTCCGGCAATTTTCGCTGCCCTGAACCTACGTTCACCTGCAATGATCTGATACCTGCCTTCATGAAGTTTTCTAAGCGTAATAGGCTGTATGATACCCAGTTCCTTAATAGATGTGGCCAGATCCTGAAGGGATTCCTCATCGAAATGAATACGTGGCTGAAAGGGGTTTGCCTCTATTTCGTGAATGGAGACTTCATTGGAGGCCGGTGTTCCCGGAGTAATGTCACTGCCTTCTATCAATGCTCCCAGGCCTCTGCCAAGTGCGTTTCGTTTAATCATGATTCGGAAATATTTATTTCAAATTACTGTTTTACAATCTCTTTGCGGTCCATTTTGGTCATGCTGTTGTTTTGCAACAACTCACGGGCAAGGGTGAGATACAATTGGGCCCCTTTTGAACTAACATCATATTCGAGTGCCGGCACACCATAGCTTGGTGCCTCCGAAAGACGAATATTTCGTGTGATCACCGTTTCAAAGACCATCTCCTGAAAATGGCGCTTGACCTCTTCATATACCTGGTTCGACAAATTAAGCCGTGCGTCGTACATGGTGAGCAAAAAACCTTCGATCTGCAGATTCGGGTTCAACCTGCTTTGGATGATCTTGATCGTATTGAGCAGTTTTCCCAATCCTTCCAAAGCGAAATATTCGCACTGGACAGGAATGATCACGGAATTTGCTGCCGTCAAAGCATTGACAGTGATCAAACCCAATGATGGTGAACAGTCGATCAGAATAAAATCATACGAATCCACCACCTTATCAATCACCTGTTTAAGGACCCTTTCGCGGTTTGGAAGGTTCAACATCTCAATTTCTGCCCCAACAAGGTCAATATGTGATGGCAATAAATCGAAATTGGGGGTATTTGTGTTCAGGATGATGCTCTTAGGATCGACATCGTCAACAACACACTCGTATATACTTGTTTTTACATTTCTGACATCAAACCCTACTCCGGATGTGGCATTGGCCTGTGGATCAGCATCTATCAGTAAGACCCGATGTTCCAGGACCGCAAGGCTTGCCGCAAGGTTAATTGCGGTGGTCGTTTTGCCAACCCCACCCTTCTGGTTTGCTATCGCTATAATTTTTCCCATTACTTTCTATTTAAAATGCAAAATTATCAACTTTATTTGATTTTCGGGTTTCGTAAAGTTAAGAAATCATACCGGATCGACATCAACAACAATTTGAACCGATTTATTTCCCTCATGCAACTTCACATGATCAATGATCTCCTGCATCTGCCGCTTCGCGTGGACTACCGACACCTCCCGTTCTATCTTCATCCATATCTGCTTAATATACAATGTCTTAATTCTGCTTATGACAGGATATTCAGGGCCCAATATCCTTTTCCCGAACCTTTCCCTCAAACCGGTCGACAACTCCAGCGCAATCCTGTCCAACTCATTCTTATCACGATGTTTCAGTGTAATACCGATCATCCTGAAAAAAGGTGGGTATTTGAAGGCTTTCCGTTCCTGTATCTGACTATTGTACATCGTCTCATAATCGTTGTTGATTACATTCCGAATAATGGGATGTGCCGGTTGTGAGGTCTGGATAATCACTTTCCCACGCTTCTTTTTCCTTCCGGCCCTACCGCTGACCTGTACCATCATTTGAAAGCCACGCTCAAATGACCTGAAATCGGGCTGGTTCAACAAGTTGTCCGCATTCAGGATACCAACAATGCTAACATTTTCAAAATCAAGACCCTTTGTCACCATCTGGGTCCCAATCAGAATGTCGATATCTCCCCTTTCAAAACTGCTGATGATTTTTTCAAATCCCTTTTTCGACCGGGTGGTATCCAGGTCCATACGGTCTATTTTTGCCTCAGGGAAGATCACCTGAAGATCCTCCTCGACCTTTTCGGTACCAAATCCCTTGTTTGTCAATTCCTTGCAACCACAAGATTTGCAGGTTCCTGGATGGTTGACCGAATATCCGCAATAGTGGCAAACCAGCGAGTTGTTGTGCTTGTGATAAGTTAGGCTAACGTCGCAGGAATTGCATTTGGGGACCCAGCCGCATAGTTTACATTCGATAAACGGCGAGAATCCGCGGCGGTTTTGAAAAAGGATGACCTGCTCCTTCCTTTCCAATGCACCTGTGATTTCGGCAAACAAAAGTGGCGTGAGGTGCGAATTCATCTGCTTCCGCTTGTAGGCATCCTTAAAGTCGGCTGTTAGGATTTCGGGCATTTCGATGTTTTGATGCCTTTCGATCAGGGTCGCCAGTCCATATTTCCCTGAAAGGGCATTGTAATAGGTTTCAACAGATGGGGTTGCAGTACCCAGTAATACAGGGATTTGCAAAAGATGGCCCAAAATAACGGCGGAGTCCCTTGCATGGTAGCGTGGGGCTGGATTCACCTGTTTGTAACTGTTCTCATGTTCCTCGTCAACCACAATTAGGCCAAGGTTTTGAAATGGGAGGAAAATAGCAGACCGTGTCCCCACAATCAATTGGTAATCATAAGTTTGATCATTAGTTTCATGGGGTTTCCCAAAATTCAACACCTTGTTCCATATCTCGACCCGTTCGGCATCATTGAATTTGGAATGATAAATCCCAGCCTTGCCCCCAAAAACACGGGTCAGGCGAGTAATAATCTGGGTGCTCAGTGCAATCTCGGGCAAAAGGTACAACACCTGTTTCCCCTGACTGAGATATTCCCTGATCAGTTGGATATAGATTTCGGTCTTACCGCTAGACGTTACTCCATGCAGCAATGTAACATTTTGTTTTTCAAATGATTGCTTAATCTTGTCAAAAGTTTCGTTTTGGGCTGGGCTCAGATCGGAAACGGCAGATATTTCACCTTTGAATGAAGCTAAACGGTCAACTCTCTGATCTGCAATTTTTAGGATGTTCTTTTCAACAAGGTTTGAAAGTGTGCCACTTCCTATTCCTGTTGAATGGAGTAGCTCCTTTTTTGTAACAGTGCGACCCACTCCGTCAGTATGAATCCCCGAAAGGTCAAGAAAGCCCAACAGCAACTTTTGTTGCAAAGGGGTTTTCCTCAACAAGTCGATCGCAATCTGGATGAACTTTTCGGTTGACAAGCGATCACCAGCTAACACTACTGGTTCTGTCTTAAGCCGATAGCTTTCCTTGATCTCTTCATCGACAAAAACCGCCCCTTTTTCCAGGAGATCCCTCACAACGACAAGCGAATTTTTCTTTTGCAACGATTGGTGCAATTCCGCAATGGAGAGGCTCTTTTTTTCACGGATCACATCAAAAACCAACAATTCTCCAGGCGACATCCTGTTGCTGACTTGTTCGGTATAGTCGTTGTTGTAATTGATCCTGGTTTCGCTCTCAAGCTTCAATCCCGACGGTAAAGCAGCTTTAAGGACTTCCCCAATCGGGCAATGGTAATATCCAGCAATCCATTCCCAAAAAGGGAAACACGAAACCGGCACAACAGGTATCCTGTCGATCAAATATTCGATGGGTTTTGTTGCATAACCTTCGGGCTTCTTGTCGTGGATGCTGTGGACCAAAGCCGAATAAAACTTCCTGACACCAAACTGTACGATGACCCTAATTCCTGGCAGAACCTGATCTTTAAGGTCTTCAGGGATAAGGTACGTAAAATAACCCGGAACCGGCAATGGAAGGATTACATCGGCATATTGGACTGTGGCTGTACTCATTTACGGAAATATACATTCCCACAAATCTAATGACTTTGAGAGGAAGTTCAGTGTTGTTTGTTCAGGAAATCTAATAATACATCAGCAATAAAACGATTGGGACGATAATACCAGCGATTGTCAACCATGCGCCTCGGCCTTTGATCCCATTTTTCCCTTTCACCATAAACAATCCCCCAATGGCAAAAAGGATCAGCACCAAACAATAAAAGTCAGAAAACCAAACCCATAGATTGCCTGGATTGTAATGGAGGAAGTTGATCTCAAAAAACAGGGGGCGTTTTTTCAGGTTGTCGAAAAACAATTTTCCGGTAACCAAATCGACGAAAACTGTGCCGCCGCCATTCATAAATATTTTGAGCTCTGTGGCAGAAGGGAAATAATACTGCCGGAATCCCCTTTCCTGGTTGATCTGCTTTAGGATATCCACCACCGTAGCAGTTTCATTTTTCCGGAAATCGTCGGGTACCTTGATGAGATGTTCCGACCGTTCGATCGAATAGTTGGGGTTCCAGTCTTTGCGGTGGTTAAGGGCGATCCCCGACAAGGCGTAGATCAAGGTCATTGCAGCGAAGAAATATCCAAAATCGCGGTGCAGTATCCTGTTAAGTTTGTATATGTTCATAAATAAAAAATTTGCTAAATAAAATGGTAAAATATGATGTCAAGTTAAACATTGGCGTTCTTCAAAAAAAGTCACCTTCTGAAAGTGTTTAATTATTTATCCTTTACTGTTTAACTTCTACGAGGTAAACTGTTTCTATGGTTAACTTTTTCTACAATAGTTAATCTCCTACGGAGAATTTTCCGCGTAGCGGATAAAGTATTGTAGAACAATCGAATAAATTCAGTCCATTTTCCGCGTAGCGGATAAACATCATTCTTACCGGACAAAAATGTTTTTTAAATTAAAAACCATGTCTGCTTTATTATAGAATAACAAAGCAGACATGGTTTAATGAATTGATCGAAAACCCTATTTTTTTGCCTGGACCTCAAATGTGGTACAAGCCAATACGTATTGTTTTGCCTTACCTTCGGTAACACAGGTCACTTTTCCGGTCGAATCTTTAGCAACGGTTTCATCGACAACCGGTGTCAGGATACCCATCGCAATCACGATTTCACCCTCCAGGCTGTCGTCGAAATGGCTGATGTTCCCACCTGCATTCACCCTGATCAGTTGATTTTCATCCGATCCGGTCACGAACATTTTCTTGCCACCTTCCTTGCAGGTATGCACAACACGGCCTTTCAAAGCAATGCTTTTATCAAAGTATTTTTCAGGGTTCTTCTGTACAGAGTCAACGCTTACAACCAAAGTCTTTCCACCTTTGGCTTCAGGGCAACCGGCACATGCAGTAGTTGGTATTCCGGTGCAATCGGCAGCAACTGTTGTTGTTTCTAATTTTACAGTTTGAATCTTTGCCTGTTCGGTTTTTGGTTGTGTATTGCAGGCTGCGAATAGGATAAGGGCTCCAAGTGACAATAATCGGTTCATTTTAAATTTCTTTTAGTTGTTTTTAATACGCTTCAATCAATCGGGCATTTCTTATTTAAGTTGCGCAAATTTAGCAATAAAGTTTGTGAAAATCCTAACTTTTGTCATGGTTTGCATTCGCAACCAAATCAGTGTTTTACAAGAATGTGGCTGGCGGCTGGTTGCTGGCGGCTGGCAAACCCCGAAAGTTGATCGTGCTCCGTGAATTGTTTGGTGAAAAGGAACTAAAAAGATCCCAAATTAGTTAGAAAATCCCGTATCTAATAAATAGGACTTCATGTGGTCTGCAAGACCCAACTTGAAGTCCCGGTTGAACGACATCCCGGCATGTATCGCACTATGCACTTATCGAAGGTTTTTGCTTT
>Ga0209083_1001182_pt1 | contig 31239 bp, 30 predicted proteins | sample AM7aDNAmetaG_FD_184132 | JGI IMG/M metagenome (GOLD analysis project Ga0209083, IMG submission 184132) | Freshwater microbial communities from Finland to study Microbial Dark Matter (Phase II) - AM7a DNA metaG (SPAdes) (version 3) | ecosystem: Environmental > Aquatic > Freshwater > Lake ... | reverse complement strand
CTTGCCCGTATGCACGAACTGACGGAGCACCCTGATCGTGCCCTCTTGTCCGAGCACGTCATCGTAGATTCTAGGACGGTAGGTTGTGTCTAGGGACATGAGGTACTTACCCCATGCTACCGTTCATTGGAACCTCAATAAACTGGGGTAACCAACTTTAGGGCTGTGCGAGTGCTAGGAATCCTAGTCCCCTCACAGTAAGCTCTGGGCCTGACGGTACAGGCTCCTACGGACGGAGATCCCAAGGAACTGTTCCGTCTGAAACGGTATCGTTCTCTCAGCATCGCTTTCACCGACTTCACGGGAGTTTTCGGTTTAATCTGTTTGTCCTCGGAACGTCCGAGCAGATTGAAACCCCTCAACGGGGTAAACGCCGACGGATGACTTCTTCTAGTTCAGTGGCAGGCCCAGGCATGGATGGAGAAAGCAACTCAAACCTGGGGACTTCAGTGCCATCAGGAAGAGACACTCTCTCAATGAATATCCTGAGAGGCCGAACCACAATCCTGGGGTGATCTACCGACTTGTAGATCACCACCCATTCATCACCTTCAGAGTACCGAGCTACCCCAAACACTTCATAGAACCCACCCTTGAAGTGCTTGTATCGGCCCGGTGTCAGAGGGGGCTCTGGATCAGTGTAGAAGCCCATGACTACGGGACAGTCTCAGGAGTAGGGGTGCTACCCAACATCTCCTCTACAGACATGGAGACTTGACCCTGTTCCTGGGGACGAGGTCTCCAGTCACCATGACGCTCAAGTTCCTGGTAGTAGAACTGAACATCAGGAGACACCAGGGAACACTTGATTGTCCCATCTTCTTCATTCTCCTCGACTTTGCAGCCGCAGAGAAGATGATCCATGAAAGCAATCCTCTGTGTATCAGAGAGAGACTGCCATTCATCTGCTGCAATCTCCAAGATGAACTTGTACTCACCCTTGCCGAGAACCTTCAGGATGGCTCCTGCCTTCTTGGGGCTACCCAGAACCACCTGACCCTTGCTCTTGGATGCCTTCGCCTTGAAGATGATAGCAATTTCGCTATCCACCAGAGCCAGATGGGGATGGTACTGAGAAATCAGCTTGAGCATGATTTCCCGAACGTCCTGTCCCGCTTCCCACAGATCACTTGATGATGCAGCCATTTTCACTCCAGTCCAAATGCACGTCTCAGAGCGGTGTCTCCACCCCTAGACCAAATCTCTCCAGGATCTTTACCCCCAACGTAAGAAAAGTGTGAAGCCCTCACCCCGGCTTCCTTGAATTTCTGTAGAGCACCCTTCCGATAGATACCCTTGGCTGGGTCAAAGCAACCAAAGGTCATCTTCCTTCCTGTCTCATCATTATCATACGCTACCCAAACAGTCCCTTTACTGAAACGAGACAAGAAGGAGATATGGTGCTTAGACAAACCAGCCTTCATGGAAGATAATACCACTTGACCAGAAGGAAGAACTCTCCTGAGAGCTACCAAGTCAAATAAGCCCTCTACAATCCAGATGTCTGCCCCTTCCCATATAGCAGTCATCCCCGTGTTGATCCCCAGCCAAGCTGGGTTCCAGTTACTCAAGAGAAGCCGAAAGCTAGTCACCTTCTTCTCAGTGATAGATCGGGCTTCAACCCCAAGAAGCTTCCCATGGGGAGACCAGAAGGGATAGATCAGCCTCCCGTTGAGCTTTTCTCCACAAGAGCCATAGCGTTCCCGAAACTCGGCATCAGGGGCAGCTACCGAAGGGGCTGTCCATTCCACCAGCCCCAACTCCCCCATCTGTTTCTCAGAGGTACCCCTGGAGAGAACATAAGCCTCAACATTCTCACCCAGGCCACACGTCCTGAGAGCAGCCAGAAGCCACGCTTCCATGACTAGATCCCCAGAATTGCCATACCCCGGCTGGGGTTGTGAACCAGGGCTAGGAGCCTATTAGCTGGGGTACGAGACTGGAAACCTAGATAGGCACGGTCCAGAGGGACAACCACACCAAGCCCCGCAGGGAGCCACGGGATCAACGTCCTGACTGGACCTTGCTGTGCCTCCCACAAGTCATTCTCGGCGTTCAAGAGAACTTCTACTTCAGGTATACCGAAGTAACTCAGGTAGTCCTTGGCCTGGGTGAAACCCTCCATAGTAAGGGGAAAACTGTTGCCCCAAGCCTCTTCGGCTCCACGCTTCTGTACAGCCCGAACAATTTCCAACATGAGGGAATTCCCCTCAACTTTACGGGCTGCAACCCTGACTCGACCATCATGTGCCCTTTCAATCCAGAGGACACTACGGGTGGAACTTATCAGGAAAGGGGCTGACTCAGGATTGACAGGGAACTCCATGAAAAGAGGTTCCCTCTTGATAGGCATTTGGATGGTGGGTAAGAAATCAGCCACGGCTTACTCATTCTCATACGGGGAAGGGATTACCTTGACATCCACTACTACCCCTTTGGGGAGTTCTTCTTGAATATCCAAGTCTTCGGCTCCCGTAGAGTCTACTTCCTCATCCAGTACCCACAAGATTGCAGCTATGTCTGGGTACTGTTCCGCAATCACAGCCCTAGAGCTATGCTTCAAGAAGTTATCAAACTCCTGACGGATACCTTCGGGAGTACGCAATGGACAGAATTCAGCACATCCCTCGGCAACCCGAAGGCCCCCTCTGGATTCATCACATAGAATCCCTTGCCAATCCCCAGGTTGTACCGCCCCAAGGAGACATACCCCTATAGTGGACCCATTCTCCATGTTCACAAGACCATTGTTCATGCAGTTACAAGGCTTGCGGGATACCCCGGTACGGATCTCCCTCTTCAGGTGACGGTACTTCACCTGTTGGAGTTTATGCCGTATCTGGGATTCGGTCTTCATGTGATCTTCTCAGGGGACGGAGAAGGGTCTCGGAAAAGAAGGTTCATTACCTTGAGTCTGCTATCAGGAGTACTCATCACTTTAGACCAGGATGAATTCTTGATAGCTACAAAAGTGGCCCACCACTCAAGACCGGACTTCTTGCACTTGAACCCGAGATATCGTCTCTTCACATCTTCCACGGGTATCAAAGGGTTCTCATCATTCTCAGGGTCGAAACCATCAAGGTAAGTTCTCAAATCACTGATGAGAGACTCAAAATTGTCATATAGATCCCTACCACAAGATATGGTCTTGATTGGGCCTACCCAACATCCTAGGTCCGTTGCCCCAAGATCAAACTTCTTCTGTGTGCTACCCCTGATGACAGTGAAGGAGCACACAGTCTCACTACCTTCACCCTTCTCTACCTTCACGACCCTCCACCCAACCATCAAATCATTGAGTTTGGCAAGGAACATTGCCCACTCTCTCTCGGTCATCATCGGGTAACCTCTTTGAATGTAGCTGCACTCCCTAGCTTACTGATCTTGTATGCCTTATCCGCAGCCTCCACCAGGGCAGGATTGTGCGTCACAAGAAGAAGGTCTACTCCTAGTTTATGACAAAGAGACTGTAAGAACCTAGACATGTCCGTGACATACCTATCATCGAAAGCAGGGAGAGTCTCATCCAGGAAGAGCACTGGACGCAACCCCCGTTGACGGATCACAATGAGCCGAAGAAGGATTGATTGGACAGTGGAAACTGCCCCACCAAAACCATCTATACTGGCACCCTCGATGATCTGTCCATCCTTGACCTGATGGGTAACAAGGTTGACCGATATCTTCCCCCTAAGTTCTTCCACTTCGGCCCGAACTGAGATGTCCTGATCATGGAAGACAGTACGCAGTCCCTCGGTCTGGAGGGTCTCTACCACTTTCACAGCATCCAGGACTTCGGCATCCAAGAGGGCCCGAAGTGCCACGGCTACTAAGTCTAGCTCCTCTATGTCCCATTCCAACTGTCGGATGGTGCTTCGGGTCACCACAACGGACTGCCGGATAAGGTCTCGCCTTCCCTGAATACGGGAAGCCAGAGAAGTTAGATGTACCGTGGCATCGCCCACGAGCTATGCCTTGGCAACCAGCCATGCAAGGATGATCAGGTAGTCATTCCCATCCCTAGTATCCTTGAGACGGACCCAACCACCCTTGTTCTTTGCCGTGATGCCCACTCTCACCTTGTCATCCTTGTAATAGGACAGGACGTTGATGAGGTAGGTATGAGCCAGAGGGAAGCCACCTTCAGGAAGGGTATTGGTGATCCCCGTCTTGTCACCCCTGCCAGTGAGCTTGGCAGACACATAGATATCCTTGCCAGCTACAGACTTCATCCTGAGCTTGACCTCAGTATCAGAGATAGCCTCCAGGACAAGACGGTTATCGTCCTGTTTGGCTCCTGCTACCAAGAAGTCAACGCCTTCCTTCACGTCAGACTTGGAAACATCCCACCAATGATCATCCTCGATGTTCCAGTCCACCGCCAAATCCGGGAACTTTGACTGGAATAGCATGGACCCAGTGAGTGCCTGATCCTCCCTGCGGAAAACTACGGCACGTTCACACTCAATGACCTCTACTTCTTCCTTATCCTTGAAGGTAGCCAAGAAGGAGATGATAGGGGAGATGTCCTTGTTGTGGAGACGGAGCTTGGAGTTCTCCATCCCAGGAACTCTCACCACAGACACCGCAGCTTGATCCGTCGAGTACAGGCATCCATTCCTGAACTCTGCTACGCACAGGTGGGGTGCCCTGGCTTCCTGGTCTGAGACGAACTGCTTGGCTACCGTAAGAGCATCATGGAGCCTCCTAGCAGGAACCTTGGCAGTCACAGTGCCCTGAGAAGCTAGTTCTTCCCATCGGAAGTTATTGGGGTCCAGGCTAGAGAAGAGGTTGGAACCTCTGGCAACCGTGACCTTCACTTCCCCTTCGGCATTCACGTCAAATTCGAGAGTGTCGGACTTGACTGCCGAAAGAAGCTGGCCGAGCCTCTTGGCTTCGATGGTGAAGACAGAACGCTCTTCACCATCAAACTTCACCTTCACGGGGCTCACAGAGAACACTCTGGCATTCTGCGAGAGGATCTCAATATAGTCCGGGAACTTGGCATCAGGCCGGAAGAGATAATGGGTAGTGATATCACTCCCACTAGAACACACCGTTGCAGATGCGACTTTGAGACCAGATTCCAGATCAGTCTTGAGGATCGAAAACTTCATGGTTCCACCTTACAGGTTGTACTTGACCAGTGCGAGTTCAGCCGCCTTGATTGTACTTTCCATCTCAACCAAGGCTTGCTCTAGGTTACTCTCTAGTGCAGCCAGGATCGTATCCAACTTCTCAGGATCAAGACCCTTGGCTCGACACTCGGCCTCAATCGTAGAGAGATTCTTTTCTGCCTCTTCCAAACGTCCACGAAGACGTTGGATCTTGGCAGCGGCTTCATCCCTTCGTTTCAGAAGGGCTTCCAATCGCTCTCTGTAGTCCATTGAATTCTACCCTACTTACCCTTTGGACGTTCAAAACCAAAGGTCAAAATTCCCTGAGTCTCATCCAGAAGGCTACTCAATGTACCCTCTTGTGCAGGTTCAGAACCACGGGGTTTTCGTGCCCTGGCTGCTTTCTGTTCAACCCTGGCATCACACACCGTCTGGTAGTCACAGAAGTGACAGGCATCGGAAGTAGGAGTGGGCTCAAACTGATGGTTGGAAATTGCTTCGAACGTAGCCAACCCACGCTTCTGCAAAAGAACCAGGGATTCCATGTCAAAGGATACTTCTACAAGACCCGTCCACGTTGCCGGGTCCTGCCCCTCTGGGGGCTTCCCGTAGGGGAACCTGAAGTAGACAAAGGCAACTCTGTTAGGTACTTCCCCAGTCACCAGCTTGTGACAGAGAGCATACCATCTCAACTGGTCAGGGTTGGTGTACTTACCTGGATTCTGTGAGTTCTTACCATCCAGGATCATAAGCCCTGTGTCCTCCCTACGGATCACAATGTCTGGGCGTCCTGCTAGATAATAGTCCCCCACCTTCCCTGTGAAATCTACCTCCGACCGAGCATAGGTACCCAGAAGCTTGTTGTGCTTCATGGTAGAGAGGTAACCAAGGGCACCCTTCAAACAAATGTCCAGAAGTTCACTTCTAGGGGGAGTGTGTTGCCAGTCGATATACCTACCGTTCTGACAGAAGATGAACTCCTTGTGTGTAACCTCTCGGATCTTCTCTGCTAGATTCTTGGGGTCTCTCCAGAGCTCATCATTGTACAGGTGTTCGATCACCTTTGAAAGCACAGTGCCCATGAAGGCATGGTGCTCCGACGACTTCACTGGAGAAGGCTTCGGCTTTCCAGGACCACCCCCGACATCAATGTTGTCAACACCCCAGGACCACAGAAGCTTGCGGGGACAAGCCTCATAGGTCTCAAGGGTAGACCAGTACAATCTTCTCACGGTTGCCTCATCACGGATTCGGCCGTGCCTTCTCCAAGTATACCAAGAGTCTCTCACGGACATTTTCAGGAAGAATCATATCCCTGATGATATCCTGGAGGGGTCTCTGATTGTCTCTGGTAAGAGACGTGTTCAACTTGTCCATGAACTCATCGGTTGCGACCTTCTTGAGTTCATCGTAATTCTTGCCAGCAAGATCAAAGACCTTCTCGGCAGGAGATACTACCAGTCTCCTCTCCTCTACCACTACCCCTTCAGGGTAGAAGCGTAGGATGGCTACACTCGGAATACGGGTTGTGTCATCCTCAGAGATAGACCCCCGAGACAGGGAACCTATGTTGATAATCTTCCTGCCCAAACCAAAGGTATCAATGTTGTCACTATTGGGAATTTCATAGATACCCTGGTTCTTATGCCAGTGACCGAAACTGAACACGTCTGCCGGTACTGCCTCCAGGTCTGCATACTTGAGGACATCCTCACTCTCAAAGAGTGAACCCCCTACTCTGGAAGCTAGTAGGTGAGCAGCTACCATCAAGTAATCCTCACCATCCCGTTTGAGGTCAGTGAACCTGGACATGTCATATTTGGCTCCATGGTAAGGGATGCCAACTACCCTGACAGTTGTCCCATCCGACCCCAGGAACCTAGCCTCATGCTGGTCATACAACCTCTTGAACACTCCCGAGGCAAAAAGCACCCCCAGAGGTTGCTGGTCAAGGTAACTATAATTCCCGTAGATGCAGTCATGGTTCCCAACGGTGGCATACACAGGACATGGGTAACCCCTGTGAGCTTCGATGGCTTGACGGACCAATGAGTGAGAGTTCTTGGTTGGAGACTTGATTGAGAAGAAATCTCCACCATCAATCACGGCATCAGCCTGTACCTCACAGGCAATCTGCCCTACTTGACGGATCTTCTCCAGAATTGTATCCGTCCAGTTATCCAACCTAGACTGGGGAGCATAGTCAGATAGATGGATGTCAGTTCTCCATACCAGGGTAACAGGTCTCGGTCTTGACTTCTCCAATATCTGTGCGTGATCTACACTGAGTCCAGCTAGAAGCTCATCGAAGTCCATGCCTCTGTTACTCTTTCACAGCAAGTCGAGCACGGACATATCCTCTGGCTCACCGGCTGGCTTCTCTTTCCAGGGCTTCAGACCTCTGATGCGTACCATAGCTTCATCAAGGTACTCTTGATTCAAGTCGATACCAATGTAGTCCCTACCATAATAATTTGCCACCAGACCCGTAGTACCACTACCGCTAAAGCAATCCAATACAGTATCCCCAACGGCAGAGCCAGCAAGAACCCCTCTTTCTGCCAATTCAGGAGGGAAAGGAGCAGGATGTGAACCCTTATATTTTGACGTAGGAAAGTCCCACACAGAAAGACAATTCTTCTTCCTTTTACCGCCCCGATAGATAGCCCCAGGTGCCCTATGCTGCTTAGGTGTCTTGACACCACAGAACTTATCATTCCGCAGCTTGTCCGAAATGGTGTCTTCAGATATAGCATCCTTGTAATAAGCATAATCTTCTGTGTTCTTCACGAACATATAGACATGCTCATGTGCTGATGTTGTGCGATCTTTGATGTTCCCAGCACCCATGGGGTCAAGTTTTCTCCAAATATTGTCCATTCGAAGAAACCACCCATCCTTTGACAAGGCATCAGCCACCTTAGAGGGAATAAGCTGAAGTTCCTTCTTCACATAGGTATCCCCGAGATTCACCCAAAGAGTACCCCTGTCTTTGAGTACACGCCGAACCTCCCTGAAAACCAGAACTAGGTTCTCGACATATTCTTCAGGTGTTGACTCCAACCCTAGTTCCCCACTCTTCAAAGGATTCTGTGAATTCAAGTAGGAGCGTAGTCTCCAGTAAGGAGGGCCCGTCATCACACACTGAACAGACTTGTCCTCCAACACCCTCAGACTCTCCAGGACATCCCACCCGTAATACAAGTCTGACCTGACATCGGGAAGACCAATTCGAAGTCTTGCCTTCACTGTGACAGGAGTAGGGGTGTTGAATTCGGAAGCCAGAGCGAGGTTGCTAGTCATGCCTCTGTTACTCCCCCAAGAGAGAAAGTACAGACATGAACGGATACTCTTCCTTGTCAGATGGGGGCACCATCCCAAGGATGCGTGACTGTGCTAGACCTAGGTAGTTAGGATTGAGGTCAATCCCAATGTAGTTACTACCCCACTGGTTTGCCACAAATCCAGTTGTGGCAGACCCAGAGAAGATATCCAGGACCGTACAAGGTACTGGTTCTTGTGATGGGCACCTACAACCCTGCTTCCATGAGTCCAAAGAAATCCTGCGGGTCGCAAGCTGGGTCCCACCCCCAGGATATCTCTCCCGTGTACCCCCATCATATCTCTCCGGGTAACCCCCTATGGCAACATCTAGTTCCTCAACATCATCCCTACGGCCAATATCTCGTTCCCAAGGCTTGCCACACTTGGGGCAACATCCCTTCAGGGATGCCCCTGCCTTGATACAATCTTCAATTAGGGCCGTAGGGAATACTGCAAAATGGGCTCCCTTGTAGGGTTTAGTACTTACATGCCAAACCGATCTCTTGTTCCGGCCTAGACCGTCATTCTCCCAAGGGATGCTGGACCCCAAATGAGTATTCAACCTATCACGTTCTTCACCATCAGCAATGAACCTACGGGAATTCCCGGAAGCTTCATACTTAGCAGGTTCCAGGGTAGCTATGTCATCGTAGAAGTACTTGTTGGGCCTCTTAGTGAGCAAGAAAACTTGCTCATGGGATCGAGTAGGTCTGGAATGCACTGATTCAGGCATCGAATTAATTTTATCCCAGATGTTCTCAGCCCTAAGATACCAACCGTCATCCCGTAATGCGAAAGCTACCATCCAAGGGATACCCACAAGGTCACCCCCCTTCAGGTTACCCCCCATCTTGTGAGTGATTCCTAGTTGCTTTGCCCCTCGATTTCTCTTGCTGGGGCTATTAGCATTACTGGGGCAATCATCCCCAAGGTACCCACTTTGGTTACCTGCATAGCTATCCCCAAGATTCAGCCATACAGTCCCATCATCCCGAAGTACCCTCCACACTTCCCTGAAGATTTCCACCAGACGTGCGGTGTATTCCTGGGGGGTCTGTTCCAGCCCAAACTGCTCATCTATCCTCTTGGCACCACACTTGGCACAACAAGAGGCATCCACACCGGGCCGTACTCCAGTAGAGAATGCTACTTCGGCTCCCTGATACTTGGTAGGTGTAACCTGATTTCCTATGGAGTGCTCGCACTCAAGGTCCCCACCCTCCCACCTTCCAGTTTGATAGTCCCTGAGGGCCCAGTAGGGAGGGGAAGTCACTACAGTATGGACTGACTTGCTATCCAAAAGAAGTAAACCAGCCAAAACGTCACACCCGTAGTACAGAGTAGATTGTACAGGTCTGCCCCCACGGGGATGGTGTGAAAGGACTAGGGGCTCCATCTATTCCTCATGCTTCGTGACGGTCCCGCAGACCGGACACTCTTGTGCTTCACCGAGAATGCTTCTGATTTCCACCAAAAGACCATCGTACTCCGAATGGACTTGTTCAATCTCAGAGAGGGCAGTCTTGATGGTGCTTCTTACCTGAGCCAAACGTGTCTTGAGTGCCCTGGTGTCTACCAACAGGGTGTTCTTGCCTCTCAGGTCATCGAACTCCTGCTTAGAGGGGAGTGCTGGGTCAGGGACACTCTGAAGGGTTTCCAGGTCATCCTTGGCTCGATCCCACCTTGCACTGAGAGATGTCACGAACTCTACAGCAGTAGCCAACTTCTTGGTACGATCCTCTGTCTTCACGTCCAAAGACAATTCCCGCACTCCACCCAAAGAAGTCAGTATTACCCGAATGTCTTTCAATCTCCTACGAAGGAGTTTGACACTGGTAACATCTTCTGAGAGCCCATCAAACTTGGAACATAGGACTTCTTGAGAGGGGATAGACAGGAGCCGAACACCATCCAGGGAATGAAGAACATCAAGAGCCATCTCCCTACGATCCTTGACTCCCCGTACAGTCTCAAACTCCTGTGCTAAAGAATCATGTATCTTCTCTAGCCCCTCGGCATCATGGACTGTTGCCAAAACTGTATCCAGACCCTCATAGGAAGTTAGATTAGACTCTAGCTTGAGTAGGTCAGTCTCCCGTACCTTGAGTTCTCCAGACTGTGTACGCCGGTCAGACTGACTGAGCCGAAGTGCCTCATTCAGCATCCCAACCCGGTTCATATCTGCCAAGGCTTCGGCAAGGACCGTCCCAGGTTGGTTCACCAGGAACAGTTGCCCATCGAACTGAGGGGCTACCTGGGGCCATAGCTCCCGACCCCCAGCCTCCATTGGGGCAATGCCCAATTCCAGTACCTCATCAGGTACCGTCTGGCCCACCTTGTCAATGAGCCTGTCCCCTATGTAGTACCGATTGACCTTGGGCCCCTTCTCCCATGTCACTGACTTCCCATCAGGGAACTCGATCTTCACAGAACAGAAATCTGCCCCGTTCCGAACAAATCGAGCCCCACGGGTATTGGAGAAGATTCCGAAGATGGCTCTGAACAGAGCAGACTTACCTGAGTTGTTGGGGCCTGTTACAGCAGTAAAAGCCTCAACATCCAGGGTAGCATCCTCGATGCTTTGAAAGTTCTTGACGGTTACACGGAAAGGCACAGGGACACCTTACCCAGCCAAAGGTAGGGTTAGGACATTTCCTGTGCAGCTTCGTCCTGGGGAGTTTCTACTACAATCTCTCCCATCACATCAGCGATGATGGTTTCCAGAGGGGGGTTCTCATCAAGCTCAGTGCCCGTGAGGTCAGTGTCAGTCTTCGGGATTGTGAGCTTGGGAATAGTGACAGAGAAGAGAGTATCCACTGAGCCAGGGATGTTTGCCATACCCTGACGGAACTTGTCCAACCCCTGACCCCGAATCTCAGTACCATTCGGCATGGTCCAGGAGTACCAAGCCCCACCTTTAACCACTACATTGAGAGCAATAGCAATTTCCAGGACCGTCCGTGCATTGTCAATGCCTCTCCCGGAACGGAGATAGAAATCGAGCTCACTGTGTACGGAGTCACTGACCTTGCACTTATCCAGACGGGCCCTGACCTTGGTCCCAATAACCTTGTCAATGATTTCCTGTGTGAGAGGATTACGGGCCTTGATGGACTCCTTCTGGAGTACCCGAAGACCCATACGGATGCTGGAATAGAACTTCCACGCCTCTCCACCCTGGGCATCAGTATCAGGACCATGCCCCGTCTTGTTGATGGCTTTCCGAAGCTGTGAGATTGCAATGACACTTGTCCCAGATTTGGAGATGATCCCCTTGAACTTGGGGACGAACCGGGACCAAATACGGGCAACGTGACCTACCCGCTGTTCTTTCTCTTCATCAGCCAAGTCCTGAGTGAAGTATGAATTGGGAACTGCGGCACCTACAGAATCCAGAACTACCAAGTCAACCCCTTCGGCAGCAAGGGTGACCATGATCTTCTGTCCCTCTTCCAAGGTATCCGGCTGGTACAGCACGAACTTGGAAGCATCCCCAATAGGCACCCCCAGAGTTGCTGCATATCTGGGTTCTACTTCATGTTCCCAATCAATATAACCTGCCGTACCCCCCTTAGCACAGACTCCTGCACAGGAGGTCAGTGCCAGGGTCGTCTTCCCGGCTCCGGGAGTTCCATAGAGGTTCTCTATACGTCCACGGGGCCAACCGGGACAAGGAGCGATCCCATGTGCATTGAGCTCCCCACCAATCAGGAAGTCAATCACAAAAGAGCCAGTCGTGATATGAGGGATGGATTCCTTCAGGAGACTTGTATCCAACTGCACAGTCGGATCTTCACCTTTGAGAACCTTGGTCATTGCCGTTCGTGCCCTGGTTAGGGCCGAAGAATTCTGCGGATTCGGTGTAGGCTGAGACTTCTTGGGAGCCATTAGTATCCTCCAACTCGGACCATCTGAAGAACCGATCTTCTTCTCTGTAGAGCAAACCACGATTCTCGACTCTGCCTGCCTTCTTACCCCTCACATACTTGTGAATCTCAGCGAACTGATGAGCCTCCACAGGAGTCAGGGTGCTTCGGTCTATTACCCCCTCCAGGAGCAACCAGAACCGTCCTGCAAGCCTTCCGATCAAGTACGCATCAGCTTCATTGTGGTTCCAGCGTTTGATGCCCGTATCCCTCTTGGCTTCCTCTACCATATCGGGCTTGTCCATCTTCCAGCCCTTCGGCCGTTTGAGGGATTCCCGTGCATGAGCCTTAGCCTGCCCAGGGGATAGATAAAGAACATCCACCTTCTCCATCCTGAGAGCTTCATTGCAGTACAGGAAAAGTCCGTACATCCCCTCTGAATAGTCTGACTTGAAGACAGAGGATTCTATCCCAACCTTGTCCGGTCGGTGAGTTTTGAGAAGAGTACGGAGGAATTCCCGTTGGTGTATGTAACGATCTACAAACACCGCATCATTGGTGGTGCCGGATAGCCCTTTGGCTAGGCACCGTCCAGGACCGGAAGGGATGGATGTATCGTGAAGGGCCCAGCCGAACGCAGTAAGCGAAGGGTCGAGTCCTAAAACAATCACATGACTCTAGGAAATGACATCCAAGAGGTCATTGATAGCCTGGGCATCGGGCATGTTGGGCTTGGCACCCGTACCACCACCCTTGCCACCACCACCACCACCACCACCACCACCAGCCAGCTTCGCACGAATCTGGTCAACGCTCAGATCCCGTGCAAGCTCAGTTGCGATAGTAGCAGCAACTTCCTTGACCTCAGTCAGAATCTTCTGAATCTTGGTGGAGTTCTTGTCCATCATCATCTTGAAGAGAGACTCTCTGCAAGGAGCAAAGGTCATCTTCTGATACTGAGTGTCAGTACATGACATGGTGATGTCATGGTCGTTCAGGGGGAACTGGGTGTGGTTCTGCCCAATGGCATTGTATTTGTCATTGCTGAACATCCAGGGCTGTACTGCATACTCCCCAGCTTCAAGCTTGGAAGTGATGATATTGCCCTTCTTGTCGATAGGCCACACACAGATGATGGTGGCTACCGTGATCTTCGGCTCGGTGCCTGCCAGCTTCCGATACTCTGGACCCTTGTCCAGGAAGTAGCCTACTCCCGGAAGATAGAGCCTCTTGCACCCAATGAACTTCGGGGTAGCAGCGGCGAGATTGGGCTTCAGGTCTTCCGACCCGGGCCACCAGACGAAGCTCGCCCGGTACATCTCACCTTCCTTGGCCTTGAACCTCTTGGAGCCCGATACGATATCGTCATCGTTCTCACCGAAACCAAACTCTTTATACTCCGACATGACTCCTGCTTTCTGGATTGGGACTAGTTATTGACGCAACGGTCTGAACAGTCCCTATCACACTCTGTTACGCCTTTGAAGGACTACCGAGAGACAAAATCGTCTAGCCGAAAAGATCATTTATGCTGACAGCCGAAGCTAGCTGTTGAGATGTTTCCCCAGTGTCCTCAACGATACCCTCCAGCAAACTATCAATATCCGGTACCTTGGGCTCATGTACCGTTTCTACAGTGACTTCCCCTACAGTCTCCATCGGCTGTTCAACTGGCTGCACTTTGGTAGGGAACTGATGGGATGAAAGCTCTTCTATGAGATGAGAGGGCTTGATCCCAACATTGTCAAAAGCACCCCCAGGCTTCCCAATGAGTCCTAGTGCATCCTCAACAAGAGAATCCATCGAGGCATCTTCAGGGGCCTGTGCCGAAGCCTGTACAGGAGCATTCCCTGTAGGAGGGAGGGAAGTCCGTGTGCTCCACCTTCCCCCTAACCCGATTTCTTCCTGACAAATCTTGAACTGATCCTTGATCCGATTCTGAATGTCCTTCAGATCAACTCTCTTGGCTTTCACGATTGTAATGACTGTCTCCAGGTCTTGGATCGTAAGTGCCAGAGCGTTGATCTTCTCCTTCAGTGCCCGAAGTTTGTAGGAAGCCGTAGCATCCCTATCTGCTACGTTCCGTCCTCCACGAGTCTCAGGGTCATTTGCAAGAAGGTCCTTGAACTGTAGATCGTAGTCTTCCGTTGTCCGTAGGTGTTCTCTACGGAGCTTGTGAAGGTGTTGTGCCAAGTCCAGGAAGATTCTTTCACATCGGGAAAGATGACCTCGGCATTCAGCAACCTTCCCGTTCAGTCTCTTCGGCCCATACTGAAGAGGGTCGGCATCCAGGACACAGGTCATCCTTGCCAACTCCTCATAGATGGAATCGAACCGACCTGGAGACAGGTCAGGATCAGCCGTTGGTGCCTGCGGGGGGTGTTGATCCATTATCATTCCTATTCATGCTTTGCAGGACTGCCACAATCAGGGAAGAATAGCTTGCCTTGGCAGACCTGATGGCATCCGTGGCAAACTCCTGAGTGATTGTACCCCCAGCCAAAGCATGTTGGTAGGCTGCGATGTCAGCTTCACGGGCCATGATATGAGAAGCCACGATAGCCTCCGACAACGTCATGTTACCCATTGCCTGAGCCTGATCCTGGGGATCTCCAGCTTCCACTAGGTCTTGGCCCCCATCCTCTTGAGTAGAGTTCCAGGTAGCCGAAAACCCTGCGAATGAGTCCCCGTTCCGACCCTTGACTGACCTAGTACATACTACCTTTGTTACCGTGATCTTAGACCGAATCTTCTTGACGTACTCTTTGATCTCAGTATCCGACATGGGCATTGGTTGTCCCTCGCTCTCCAAGGTACTTACCCCATCGGAAGCGAGTTCTGCCCTTGTAATAGACGGTCTAGGAAGAACGTGTTTCGGAGACCTTCCTTGTCATTCATCACAGCACGGGAAAGTGCCGAAGGAGTTCCTAGAAGGATAACCTTCTGACGTGCTCGGGTCACACCTGTATAGAGAAGATTCCGTTGTAACTGATGAGCAAAACTGTCAACAATGGGCATGATGATAACATCCCACTCATTTCCCTGACTATTCCATCCAGCAAAACCATTCTGTCTGAACTGGTGACCTTCCGGGACTTCCACACACATAGATTCACATTCTTCTGGTGTGACGGAAGATACAACCGTGTGATGGAAAGCTACTGCCCGGTCTCGGAGGGACAGCAACAAGTCAGAGGACTGACCCTCAAGCTGAGAAAGCAACCATGCACTCATTCTTCTCCTAGTGAGAAGATTGCCACAAGAGGATTCCCCAAGGAGAGGCCGATAGGTTTTCCGCAAGGCACGAGCTTCAGTCTCGGAAACAGGAATGAACTCACGGTCATTACGGGGAATTTTGTAGTCCTGCAATCTCTTCTGTTTGAAAGAAGAGATAAACCCTACCCTTTCACCAAACAAAGCGGCTCTGTAGCCGTAAATATAGAGGTAGTTCAACCCCTTACGGGAACACATGGAAACAGAGATGCCTGCCCTGAGTAACATCACGGATAGGTACTCTGCTATGCCTGCGAAACCCGTAGACCATTCAATATGGTCGAGAGACCCATTCTTCACATTTACTGTTCCGTCTTCAATGACTCCCCGAATAAACTTACGCTGAATGACCTCTGGGGACCTGAGTACACATTTCGGGATCATCTTTGCATTGGGGTCAAGGCCCCCTATGGAACGTAGCCACCGAGCGAGGTAGGTTGAATTTACCTCAACATGGTGTGCCCCCAGCGTGAAGAACCGTTTTGGCTCTACCCCAAACAATTGTTGGGATAGCTCTGAGAAACGATTAGCTACGTCCTCATGACGTTTAGACAACCTGAACCCACGATCAAAGAGAGTTCCGTCTGCGACAAACAAACCCAGGAACTCTGCTACATCACTTGTCACTTCAGGTGGGACACAAAAAACTTGTTCTCTAACATCACCGGATGTGGGGTCTGGAAGCCGAGCTAGGGTATCCACGTCACAACCCACACCATAAGGCATCCTGAGTATATCACCCGGAAGGATAGCCCCAGATTCTTTACGAGAGTACCCCACACCGTCCCATACATCCAAACCATGTTCTGGGGTGACAACCAGAGAATAACCATCCTCCGTAGTAACCCTTACAGCCTCACACACAGGATTTATGGTCTTCCCCCTATAGTATGCTTTCCCCCTAGGTGTGGCAATCACACCGTTTGGACAGATATCTCTAATCGGTAGAATTCCTTCTTGTGTCTCAACAATGGTGTCAGGGTGTACACACTTGTGGACAGTGACAGCATAAGCAAGCCGAAGTACGGTTGGGACTTTCTTGAATGGTACTTTGACGTGCAAGACTGGGGGACCGTAGACCTTTATCTCCACTTCCCCATTCTTCTTGTCCAGACGGTTCACCTTCCCCATGTCCCCATTATAGATACCTAGATCGTAGTCGTTCTTCACAACCATGATCCGGTCCCCTTCACGAAGTACCTCAACCCCTATCTTCATCTCATGCAAACCCCTTGCTCTAGGGTTGATCTCTTCCCGGAGGTTTGCATTGAGATTTGTAACCCCAACATCTCCAGCGTGCCGAGGAGACAAGACCTGAAAATTGACCTTCTTCTCAAACAACGCACGCACTAGCCGAACGATAGCTTTGAGAGTTGCCTCTTCTATAGAAGATGACCCAGACATATCCACCAGAGAGAAGTCAGAGCGTACATCTGTCTTAGGGATTCTTCCGTTGAAGATGTCATGGGACGCATGGATGATATCCGAGGTATCTTCCTGTCGGAAAATCTCTGTGAGGGCCACTGTAGGGAAAAGGTTACTAGCAATCAGGTCCCTCAGAACATTTCCAGGACCCACTGAAGGTAGCTGTGCGGCATCCCCAATGAAAACCAACCTTGCATCTTTTCTAGTACAAGAAAGAATCCTGTACATCAGATGTTGGTCCACCATTGAAGACTCATCTACAAGGATAACTTCGGCCGAATGAGGATTTGCTTCATCATACCCCCAGCGTTCACCAGACCCATCTGTGACAATCCGTTCTCCTGGCTTCCTCTTGACCCCTACATACCCAGATTCTTCTTCCTCTTTGACACCTTCGGCCTGGAAAGCTCGATGGATAGTGTAGGCAGGGGACCCTGTAATAGATGAAATCTTCTTTGCTGCAATCCCGGTAGGTGCCAGTAGCAGGAACTTAACTCCAGCTTCCTGAAGCACCCGAACCATCAGAACCATCGAGGTAGTTTTCCCTGTACCTGGGAGACCTGTCAAAACCGAGACTGGCTCTATCAGTGCGTTCACAACCCCCGTAATCTGTGTAGCCGAAAGTTGTGTTTTCCCAACCAACTCTGGAGATGCAAGGATATTCTCAAGGTTGCCCCTAAGATTCAACTCTGTGGTTGGAAGAACATCCTGACAGAACCTCAACATAGCCTGGACAGACCTAGACCCCTTGGCCGAAACTTTACGCTCCAAGACAAACTCTGCGGATTTGCTCTCCATCGAGTAGAACCAGGGCTCATACAGAGCGACAACCCCCGGTCGGGTAGTCTTGTCCAGGATTACCAGGGAGTCTTCCTTGGCACTCAGGATCGCCTTGGCAATCACACGGTCTTCCACACCCTCAATCATGGCCCGGACCTGGGACAGGATCTCAGAAGTAGTCACAAACAGATGCCCATGACCCTTGGCAGACCGGACAGCATAGAGCACCGCTCCCCGGACCCTCAAGGGGTTCTCTGCCGTGAGAGGAAGCTTGAGCCTCTCTGCGATAGCATCCCCCTCCTGGAAGGTGAAGCCATCTAACCGAACCAACTCCCATGGATTGTTTGCTAGAACTTCATGTGCTGTATCCCCGAAGACAGACCATATCTGCCGGATACGGTGTTGGGGTACACCCAGGTCATTCAGGAAGTCTAGGGTGAGGAACTGTGCCCTAGTGGTCTGCCATCTCTGGACTACATACGCAGCCGTAAAAGGAGACATACCAGGAACAGCTTGAATCTTCTCCCGATCATTGAGTGCCTCCAGGAAGTCATCACCATAGTAATTCAGGATGTCTTCTATGATTCTCGGCCCCACACCGGCTGACATCAAAACTTTGGAAGCTGTGTCTATATCCCAACCCTGGGGAAGGACGGGTGCCTTGGTGACCCCCAACTGCTTCCCGTACTGAGGGTGTTCCCCCCATTCGGCTTCAAAGCCAAACCAAGTACCCACCTTCACAGGCATCCCATGGACATACCCCCGGACGATATTTGTAGGTTGTTTGACCCCCTCCAAATTGAGACCTTCCGGTTGAGATCGGTCGAGAATCATGCGTAGGATGTAGAAATCCTGAGCTATGTTCTCAAAGATTACACTGTGGACTTTGCCTGAGAAGTACATCTTCAACCTACTGATGACCGAAAGTACTAAGCATCTGCATGAGGTCTTCCACGAGTCCTTCACCCCCCTCTACAGGCATCGTGGAACTCCACTTGGACGGACATAGCATTACTCTACAGACATGACCTGACATTGCCTGAAGATCAAAAACAGGCTTAGAGTCCAACAACCACACACCATCTGTGAGTGAGAGTTTACCTTTGGATTCTCTGAAGTAGAGGTTACAGGGGTTCAAGTGATGCCCATACGGGCAGTTACCAGTAGGTTGCCACTTACAACAACCAAAACCCCACAGTATAGGGAATTGCCCAGAGATAGAAGAAGGTACGTGTGAAGTCAGTACAAAGACTTCCTCATACTTCTCCAGGACATCCAGAATAGGATTGAGTGTCTGGGTTTCACCATTGTTCTCAATGGTGAAAATCCCAGCATTGTGAAGAAAGACACCTTCAGCTTGGAGGATAGGTAGGGGCACTCACTAAGTTACCCCATCATGGACAGAATCGGGGTCTAAAGCTCACATGCCCCTGAAACACAAGCGTAACTTTGGGCACCCTCAGTATTGTCCTCTGCTTCATACTGAGAGAGAAGAGAGAAGTCAATCTTGGGCATCTCAAACAACGCCTGTTCATACTCCTCTGCCGTAATCTCCACATAAGGAGCTAGACGGTATGCAGACGGATCGTGAGGCATGAAGGTAAGGCCCGTAATCTCATCGAAGTGTTCCCATACCCACTTCCCAACAATACCCCATTCATCATCATTGACGTAGATCGTGGCAGACTGGTTGTGTCCAAGCTCCCCACACCACGTCCTCATAACATGAAGATACCTCTCACACTCCTGGATAGCAGTCTCATCGTTCCTAGTCATTCCACCTTCGGGTGCCTTGACAGGGAACCGAGCTACCCACACATCCACCTGATCATCCGGTAGGTGCTCCTGATTGTTCTCTTTGTAGAGAGGTACTCCCTGAGCCTTGATGAGATGATAGAGGGGGTCCTTGGAGGAAATCCGAACGTGACGGAAGTAGTACTTGGAATACCGAGGATGGAACCCAGAGGCACAGTCAAGGAACTGGGAGGAGTTATGGCTTTTCACTGATCCAGCGTAGTACCAATGGTCTGCATCCACTTCAATATCAAATGTAGGAACCGGAAGGGTTTCCTCAACAGACACCACCCGACCAACGTGGTATTCCCGCTTGGCCTGACGCCATTCCCAGTCCTTGAACCGTCCACCCTCTGCTACCCGTTGAACTTTGTTACTGTTCCGCAGCAACACATCAAACGCTCCGGGATCAACCTGGGAACTGCAACCCAATAGATACATTTCCCGTCTTGTCTGAAAACTAGACCCGAGACTGTTCAGGGACCGGCCAACCCCCAACCCTACGGCCCAAGCCACATCCTGAAGATGCCGTGCCAACAGAGAGCTTGCAGTAGTGAACGTGAAAGACCCAAGCCCTTGACGCTTGTATCCAGCCCATCCATCGGAGTCCAACATACCCGCCATAAACGCAATGATGTCATCTCTGGAGGAAGACCGCACCACCCGAGGAATGATATCCACACCACCCTCTGCATTATACTTGAACACCCCATTCTCCAGCAACCAGTGCCACAAATGCACGGATGCAAAGTCCAACGTATAGTCCTTGCGTCCCTTGGGGTTTGCTAGGGTGGACTCCAGCCCAAACTGATCCATGAGCACACGTTGGACCTTGGTAAGATTCCAAACATGCTCGTCAGTGAACCGGAAACGGAAACCCCCAGGGGACATTGCCCCATCTCCCCACAAGTACCCAAGGAACCAACACATGTCCTCGTTCAGTTCCCCTGGGGTACGGATAGGCTTGGCACTGGTTGCCATGTGCCACGCACGAGAATTGAAAGTAGACAGCTTGGCATGGTCCTCCCGTGTGTAAGTACCCAGTTTGACTTCCAGCACGTCTCCCGGACGGATGTCCTTAGCAGGCACCCAGTCATGAACGTCAGTGGTCTTCCTGCCTGGACCGACCCTGTATTTAACAAACCACTTGTGGTTGGGTGTGGCTTCCACTGACAGCCCATAAAGGAGATTCAACCTAACCAGAGGGCTTTCCCCATTATCATAGGTGCGAAGGATCTTCTGTGCATCCTCACCAGGACGAATTGCATGAATGTCCTGCTGCAAAGGTGCCCAATCCTGGCCGTTAGGGTGGTGCTCAAAAAGATCCTGAAGTGTAAGCAATCCTACATTTGTTGTGGTCAGGGCATACCAGGGTCGGCAGTTGCCAGAAGGCTTCCCACAGGTGATTGCTGCCGGGTAGTTGATTCCAAGGGTATCTGAAGCGATCTTGGCAGTCTCTCTAGCAACCTGATTGAAATAGAGCATCGCAGTAGGGTTGTTGGACAGCTTTGGGTTGTCACACTGACCCGTGATGTCTACTCCGATCAACTGATCCTCATTACAGAGTTCAGTCCAACCTGAACGTAGGTACGGGAAATGAGTATAGGTTGACTGGACACAACCCAACCATGTAGCCAACCGAATCTTCCGAGCCATTGTCTGAATCGTATCGTTGGCTCGCATCACGGCTGCGGTAAGATTGCAGAACTGCCCGGCCCCACCGGCACCAGTCCAGGGGTCCAAGGCCCTGCGGAAACGAAGCTTGATCTCCCCGCACGGATTGCACCGGAACTTGTGTCCCCCACGCTTCTTGATGGAAGAGTCAGAAGCAATGTAGAAACCCCGTTCCCCAGAACCAGACTTGGCTAAGGAATCCCACTCTGTCCAGAACTGTTCCTCTGTCGGCCTACCTTCGTAGTACACAGAATTGTTTGCCATGTACCGAATCTTGGGCACATCTCCCTTGGTGAAGTCCTTGGCCTGACGCATCTCCAGATCATCCAGGTCGGAGAAAGAGATGAGGGAGGCCCTGCGGAAACCACCCACCATGACAATCTCTGCTTCCATGCAGACAATGTCATGACATTCAATGGGCCTCAAACACCTACCTGCTGCCTTACCTACGGTATCACGAATGAAGTTAAAGACCTTCCTGAGAGGCATGGGGCCTGATGCCCTTCCTCCTTTGGTCTTCAGCCTTGCACCTTTCTCACGAATCTGGGAATAGTCGAAATGAACCCTGTTCCCCCTGTGAGCTTCCGTCATTGCTACATACAAAGCATCAGCCCAACCCTCAGTAGAGTCTTCGATGATATGCGTGATCGGGATGTTTTCAGTAGGGAAGGCAACAACAGGAAGATTGTTCACGAATGTTCTCTCAACAGAAAACCCAACCCCTGTCCCACAATTGTGTACAATTACCCCATTGGAGAGGATGTAATTGTGTGTACCAGGAATAGAAAGGTCCCAGTAACGGAGCCCATCCTGTTCGATCTTTTCCTTCTTGACAAGTCTCATTGATTCTTCTCCACGATGGAAACCCCGGAATTGTTATCAGACAACAAACGATAGAGGGCACCGTAACCTTTAAGGTTAAGACCCGTCATTGCATCCTTCATAGTTGAATAGGTCACACCATGAGCAACCACGGTGCGTGCAGAAGGGTTGTGAGACCCTGAAAAATCACGGGCTTGTAACGACTGACGAATCTGAATTTTGGATTCTTCAGAATGATGACATCCATGAAATGGGTTTCCTGCCCCAGAGTTCTTCTCCCGTAGGACAGCCTTCCACTCTTCCGTGTTGTGCTTCCCATAACGGTGATTCTTGGAGTCCCGTTGGGATTCCGAAGATGCCAACTTAGCTGCTTCTGAAAATGGACGACCCTTACGGGTCTGGCTCATCTTGGCCCGAGTCTCAGGAGATGCTTTCATGCCCTTGTGGAGGGCAGACAAACGTGCCTTACCTTCAGCCGACATCTTGTGACCAGAAGTGCCCTCTCCCCCTCTTGTGAGGTTGTATCCTCTAGGTACTAGGGTATTACACTGAGAGATGTATGCCACTTCAGCAGCAAACATCTCTTCATGTGTTCCGGTACCCGTATGAAGTACCTCTTGATAGAATGAATCAAAACCGTGTTTACGAATCGCCCGATGAAGAATGGTTGATGCCCCACGAGCGGCAGCATAGAGATGTTCCTGCCATCGCTTTTCAGGATGCTTTCGAGTCACCCCTACATAAGCTTTGCCTGTCTCCTGACAGGTAAGCCTATAGACAGAGTAATTCCAAACCCTGCTGTTCACAGTTCATCATCCTCAGTGAGATCAACAGCCTTCACCCACCCCCTGTTATGTGTGTAAAATAGATGGTCCTCCGTACACGTCACATCATGCCCATCATCAAAGGTGAGACGGAGCTTAGGGGATGTAATGGTGGGGTTACACATGATATGTTCTGGTTTGATGTAGGTAGTCTTGCCTGTCTCCAAGATGTAGGTGGCAACCTCATCCTCGGGAGTGATCTCAGAGATCCTCTTGTCCCCAACCTTGGTCTTGACCATTGTGTCCGGGTGGAAACACATGAGAATGTAAAGGACTTCTGCAAATGCCTTCAGGTTGTCTATGGGTAAGAAACTACAGTTCCCGGTCACAATACCATTGGGAAGGACGAAGGAATGGTCGTCTTCCACTTCCAGGCACCACACCGTCTCGACCGAGGACTTCTGGATATCTTTCACAGTGAAAGCATCCCAGTCCCAACACCCCTCAACCATTTTAGGGGTGCGTAGGATCTGATCCTTCACCTTGAGATTATTTGTCCTACCCCCATCTTCCAGAATCCACTGGTGATCCTGTGTAGCACGAACAGTGTAGGTTGAACGTCCACGAACAAATGTGATATTGAACAACTGCTGTTGCCCATAACTGTGAACAATTGCAGGCTTCCAAGACCCTGTATGTGTTAAAACAGTGACACTATCCCCGTCCCTAAAGTCAGAGAACTTACGGACACCTTGTTGTGTGATGAACTCTGTCTCTGACCCGAGACAGTTGTAGCCAGTCGTGTTATCCCTCTCCATCGCTGTGCCCGCTGCCCAGAGAGCTCGCATGGATGGCATCACATCCATATCCAGGATAGCTTGCTCACATTCCTGTGTGATACTGGGGGGAACTGGCTTTCCCTTGAAGATGTTACTGGTATACCTTCGAACTGACTCTGGGTAGAACTCCCGTCGAGCCTTTTCTTCCATCCACCTACTGTAGGTTCTGACGTAGACGAACTCACTAAGCACATTAGGGAACTCATACGTATTCAAGTAGCTTGAGGAATGTCTTTCAGACATGGTTTCAGATGATAGAGGGGCGACTTCGCCAGTTCTCAACATGAGACTACCTGCGATTTGAAAGTGGTGATTGGTGGAAGTGGGGGTGCATCCCCCATAAACCCACACCACGGAAGACCACTATGCTTCCGAGGATTACCCCTTCGGAGTCAATAAGGGAAGCAACGAGAGGGGTCTAACCTCTATGCTTTGGCCCGAAAAGCCCTTATCAGCCCAGTTTCTAGGAGGTTCCACGGTGACAACGCCCCCCGGAACACAGACGACTGCGCTTCAGCTACGGACTCCACTAGCATTCTACACCCCTTGTACCCCCAACGGAGGGCAGGAGGGAGCACTTTGTTCTCCCAGTACCACGGGTTAGCCGAAGCTCTTTCGGCGGCACTCTTGGAAGACACACCGGACTGATGGAGATGTACCGCAGCTAACCATCTCAAGAATGCTGGTGCTAGGTATGCCCCACAGATACGAATGGTTGGGTCCGACCCACCATAGAGTTGAACACGTCTCAACTCTGCCAGAGTCACCTTGAGGTTCCCACTGGAGATAGCATCCATGAGAGGTTGCCCACCCAGATCCAAGAGGGGTGCCATGGTAGCTTTGAAGGTATTTATTGTCAGAAACTCACCGGGCTTGGTGAGTAAAGATGCCTTCAGGATTTCGAACGAGAGAATCCCAAGGTCAGAGCCCATCCTCAGTACCAGCATCAGAGCAATATCTTCTCCAATCTGGTAGCCAAGAGACTTGACCTCTTCTTGTACGAATTGGTAGGCACTCTCGGTTGCCTTGTATGAAGGTACTTCAGTGAAATTCTGGGTAACCCCAGACGGAAGCTTGGATACGAAGTTCTTGTGGAACAGAGAAGATGATTTGATTTCACCCTCATGGTTCAACACCAAGAGAACATCCCGGTTAGGGTTGTCCAACTGATCCCGGAGAATGGGTAGGGACGCCTTCTCAGGATGCTGAACAACGATCACTCGCTTCTCAGCGAAGAGAACACCAATTGTTGCCAGTGCTGTTTCCAATCCAGGGTCATCCCCCTGGATGGTTTCAGAATTCCAACCTGTAGAGACCCGTCGCTTGAGTACCTGACGTACTAGACGCTCTCTCCGAAAGTCATCTGACCCGGAAACCAGAAGAAGAGGAGCCTCGCTCATAGACCATCACCCAGGAAACAGGACACCACCTGTGAAGCCGTGAGCTTGGCTTCGGACCTCAAAAGTTTCCGGGCCCTTGCCCAGAATGAAAAGACCTTGAGATTTGCAAAATCCTTCTCTGATACCAACCGAACACACTCCCGGAGTAGGTCTTCTTCTCTTCCCTTGGCATCCAGGACCATGAACACAATGGATGCAATCTCTTCCCGTAGGAGAGAACTTATCATCTCAGTTGCTACATCAGTGAGGTCCGAGACTGCATCTACTCCAGGACACCATTGATGCAGGCACCGGGAGCGAATAGTGAAAGACACTGAGCCCAAGTCCCGTGTCCATAGGAAAAGCCGAGGGGCCGAAGGATAGGGTTCCTCCAGAATCTTCAGGAGCACGTCGGTACTCCCCAGTGTGGAGTCCTCCAAGGGGCCTACAACAAGTGAAGCCTTGCCCCCTACAGAGGGAGACATGAGAAGCTTCACAGCGTCCCTTGCCTCCTGCCGTGTAAGCCCTTCGGCTCCTAATGGAGGACAGACCTGTGGACCGTACTTTTCAGCACTACTCACACAGATGTTGTTGGAATTGGGACCGTGAAACAGAATAACAGAGGTTTCCATCAAGGTATCTCGATGAATCTTACCCCCATCGAGCCATTGTAGAACTGAATACCCATCTCTTCCACACTCTCTTGTCCCGCCTCATGTATGTGACCGAATAGATGAACCTTGACGTTATGGTGAGTATAAGCCAAAGCACCAGTCAGGGCTGCAATCCCTCCGGTATGGCCCTCTGGACCACCCATATCCAAGATTCCATCCGGGGGTGCATGAGTGACAAGAATGTCTGGTTTACTTGCCATGGTCATCTTCACCAACGCAGCGAGGTACACCGAGGGTGCTTCATAGTTCCACTCACCAGCGATGATTGGGATATTGGGGAACCCAGCGAACTTGTGACCCATGAGATAAATTCCCTTGGGAGTCACTGAGTACGCTGGATGACCATGCCGAGAGAGCAGCTTGGCAAAGTCTACCCAGTCATGGTTCCCTGGGACGGACAAGAGGGGGACACCATCCAACCTGAGAAGTAGATCCCGTGCATGGAGGGAAAACCACTTGGTTTGGTATCCAACTTCAACCTGGGCATGACCCCGTGTGAAATTTGGGAAGATGTCTCCCGTTGCGACCCACAGGTCAGGATTTCCCTTGCTCTCCAGCAAGGGATCAAGATGCCCGTGTAGGTCTGAGAAATGCCCGATGATCATGGTAACCTGTTTACCACGGGAGAGTCATTTCTTAACCTGAAATCGACTGGTTGAAGTAGAGAACCTGGGCATAGACCTGATCGAAGGTCGGGGGTTGGATAGGAGTCGGGATTGGGGATGTCCAAGGAGCCTGGAAGGAATCCAGGGTAGGGACTGCCAACCGTTCCCATACATCCCCAGACCAACTCCGGGAGAAATTCCTAGGACCCTGGAAAATTGCCCTGGGGGCTGGGGCTGCATGATCCGAAGCCGGAAAAATGACATAACCCTGCCCTAAGAGGATCGCCCAGCAATCCTCCGCAAGGCCCTTCAAGTTGGGCGTACCCCTAGCTGGTATCTCCATGTGCCTCTTACCCCTGTAGGATAAAGAACACCTATCGGAGACCTAGCCTCCAGAGGTACATCATCCATCCAAAAACTCGATTGGAGCCTAGTTGGTCTTAGCCTTCAACTAGGTGATCTCTGGGGTCAAAACCCCTAGGGAAGCTCCCGAGCCTCACTCCCCAGACCTTCCCGTATCATCCGTTGGTTCAGGACGGATGACCTCCAATCACCGGGGTTACTGACAGTCCTACAGTGTAGGCCAACGTCAGTGTTGATACTACTAGTACTAGTAGCTGCTGAAACTCTAGTAGAAGTTGAAGTAGATGTAGAAGCTTAAGCGTTGGTTGATGGTGTACTGGTAGTGATAGCAGTTGAATTTGAGGGCACCGGCAAGAGGTTAGTTCTGGCACCCGACCCCTGAACCAGATAGCGGAAGTCCTACACCCGGAGGCCCTGGGGCTCCGGTCCTTGGATATGCCGCTCTGGAGACTTCGCAGCCCTCGATAGGGCATCTCGGTTGAGATTCTGTGGTCGAAGCGGGAGGTTACCTGCCGGGGGGACCCAATCGTTACTGACCCGTCCCCTAGCCCCTTCCGACGACCAGACAAGGCATCTTTGCGTGCGGGTCTGGTCGATGGGCGGGTGAAGCTTGGTATTTGACCCATCCCTCCTTCTCGGTTCATAACTCCGAGAATTTGGGCATTTTTTTGAACACACGGAAACAAGTCAGAAGAATCCAAGTAGGCTTTGGTTGTTCCCCAATGACAATCAACAAACTTCATTACCGTGCCTTCCCAGCGGGTTTTCGGCCCTTGAAGGTCAAGATCAATGAAGTTCTGCACTGTCATGGTTTCAACCAGAGACAACCCAGATCCAACTTTCGTATCCCCTGTGTTCAAGAGCCCCAGGTAGTCCCCTACTGGGGGACTACAACATCTCAGCTAGACCACCCTCGATGAAGAACTTCCCACAGATTGAAGTTCTTCATCTTGGACCTTCAACATTCACCTTTTCAGGTTTCCGTTACGTCGGTCTTCCTTGCTAATGGGCGTCGGTCTCACTCCTCGTCTCAGGACAGGGGAGAGGGGCTCTCAACCTCTGTTACGCTAACAGCCAACCTACCGAGTCTGTCGATTTTTGATTTTGTAGACACACCTACCTACATAGAAACCTGATAGGACACATAGACTGACACCTATGGTTTTGTCAGTATCCCGGATAGGTGTCTCAGCCCTACTACTAGTTCTAGTAGTTGCTGACACTCTAGTAGATGTTGATGTAGATGTAGATGCTTAAGTGTTCGTTGATGGTGATACCTAAAGGTATCCCCAATCAACATTAACTACTACTATTAACAAGGATCGGGAGACATTGACAGACGGATATCAGAAACCAGATTCAGAACTCACAATCCCATGATAGGTGTAAGGTGTAGGTATGGACGAAGTAGATAGACTGTTGAATTCTGGAATGAACATTACTGGGAATCCTCCTGTAGTAGAGGTAGAAGGAATTGAAGGAGATACTTTCAATTGCTCCTTCAAAGGTGTCTCGGAGGTTCCTCCTGAAGAACCTACCAAAGTAGAAATCCCAGAGGTTCCAACAGGAACCTCAACGGAGATCATACTCCCTGTTTGTGTAAACATCAGTGTGGGTACCTCCAATCCAGAAGAAGTAAGTAGAACCATCCTATCTGAAATTGAGAGACTAAAACCCACACTCAACACCAAGGTAGAAACACTTGGACTCCCTGTTAGCCTTGATACAGGTAAGGTGATCCCAGAACAAGTGAATCAATCAGTCCTATTTGGGATGGAAGAACCGAAGCTCAAGAAACCTACCAAGATTGCCTACTCCTGGAAAAGAACCATCAGGGAGTGTGGATACAAGCCAATGCCTATCAGGAGAGACTTCCCGAAGGATTTGACTTATCCATACAGATTCTTCACCATCTACCTGAACGTCAATGTAGCTTCCCTGGGGAAGATGAAGCTAGCTCAGGCTACAGAGGTAATCTCTGGAACCTATTTGAATAGGACTTGGGAAGAAAATCCTATCATTCCTCATGGTACTAGTTGGTTTCTCCCTGTCAGGGATCTTACGGTTGACCTTCGGTACCCCTTCTCAAAGACAGCTAGGGTCACGGTCTCTCCCTATTTGAGTCACAAGCTAGCACCCCCTCATCCCAAGATGACCCTAGGATACTTTCTTTGGACACTGGCAAAGGTGTACCGGAAGGTCTACCGGGAGAAGGATCGTTGGGGAGTCTGGGATGACAACCCTCTGGAGAGTCTCTACTTCACGAAGCTGGTCATCGAAGATAACGTAGCTACAATTACCGTCATTTCCAACCAATAGAGTAAACCCCCGTATGTCTCCCCTGGATGACCCTGCTATCAGGAAGGCTCTCCTGGCCTGCCTGTCTGAAGTGCAGGGTCTCTGGATTAGGGAAGAGATGCCTATTTGGAGGTCGATTGTAGATGTCCTCACCATCTCTGACACTGAGATTCATGCCTACGAAATTAAGTCTGATGTGGACTCCCTGACGAGACTCCAGAAACAGATGGAGTCCTACCGGCAAACTTGCGACCGTGTAACCCTCGTTGTAGGGGGTAGGCACTTGGACAAGGCTGTGGCTCTCCTAGAGCCCTGGGTGGCCGTCTGGGTGGCTCAAACGGTCGATACAGAGGTCTCCATCACCGAGGTCCGTCCTGGAGGGGTCAACCCCAGGGTGAACTGGGTACCTCTCTTCAATCTCCTGTGGAGAAGGGAAGCCCAGGCTATCTGTGAGAAGCATGGTCTAGCCCGTGGGGTGAGAGGAAAATCCAAGCCTGCTATCAAGAAGCATCTGAGATTGGTCCACAAGTTCCCGCTGGAGACTCTCCAGAAGGATGTCAGGGATATTCTCCGTAACCGGGTGTGGGATGGCAAGCGGTACACCTAACCAGGAGACTTGGATTCTCGCTCGGAAACCCTTGTCCGAAGGAACCGTGGCTGAGAACGTAGTCAAGTGGGGAGTTGGTGGGATCAACATAGATGCTACCAGGGTGGCAACCTCTGAGAATCTCATTGGCGGGGCTTATGCCAAAGAAGGAGAAGATCGGAGTGATGGTTACGAAGGTTGGAGATACAAGAGACTAGGGGGTGCTGGGGAGTTCCAGCAACCTTCGGGTAGATGGCCCAGCAACCTAGTGCTGACACATTCTGCTGAATGCCAGTACCACGGGCAGAAGAGGGTCAAGAGTGGGCCTTCCACTTACTTGGCAGGTACCCGGACTGGTGGTTATGCCGGTGTTGCCCTTGGTTCTATTGGCAACCCTCTTGGAACGCCTTCCATCCACCATGCGGATAGAGATGGCATGGAGACGGTCGAGTCCCGGGAGTGTGCCGAAGGATGCCCCGTAGCTGAGATAGATGCCCAGAGTGGGGAGCGGAAGACTACCTATGTAGCTCCACACCATGCGAATAACCGTAGCGGAGAGTTCATGCCCTCCATGGGGCACCCAGGGAGTCAGGGGTACGATGACAATGGTGGTGCTAGTAGGTTCTTTCCTACGTTCTCTTGGAGTGACTTGGACAGGGACATGAAGCCCAACCAAGAGATATGGATTCTAGGCAGAAAACCCCTCTCGGAATCTACTGTAGTAGAGAACATCCTCAAATGGGGTGTGGGTGCTCTACACGTTGATGCCTGTCGAATCGGGGATGCCAAAGTCACTACCTATCGGTTTACGGATGGTGCCAAGTACTTTGGGAATGCAGTAGAACACCCCCATGAAGCTGTGGTTCAGACAGGTAGATGGCCCAGCAACCTGATGCTCACCCATTCTCCGGGTTGTAGACTCTTGGGTCACAAACAAGTCCAAGGGACCGGGCCAGAGACTCTTGTAGGGAAGGAGACTGTCGAGGACTGGGCTTGTACAGAGGGTTGCCCTGTAGCAACCATGAATGCCCAAAGTGGGGATTGTCCCACAGGTAAGATAGAACCCCACCATAAGAACCCTCATCCTGGGAACATGGGCACGTTCATCATGCGGGATAGAGCCGGGGAGCCCAGGGCCTCCTATGGAGACACAGGTGGGGCTAGTAGGTTCTTCCCGGTGTTCGCTTATGACCCCACCCTTCTAGGGTCTGCCTTCTATCCTGTACCTGAATCAACACCCCCAAAGAATTCCTTCAGTGATGTCCTGGAGGGGAATGGACGGTGGGCAATCATCCAGGCTGATGCCCTGGAGGCTATCCAATCCATCCCCCCTAACTCCCTGGATGGGGCTGTGGTCTATGCCCCGGCAGATAGACCCAGGTCGGAATGGATGCCCTGGCTGGAAGCTCGGCTCAGTGCCTTATTCCAGGTATTGAAACCAGGAGCACACCTTGTCCTAGGAAGTTGCTCCAAAACTTTCCACTGGTCTAGTCTAGCCGTTGAAGATGCAGGGTACGAAGTCAGGGATGTAATCTCACATCTGTATGGGACAGGGGGTATTCATCCCCCTGTAGCACTTCTACGATGGTTCATCAAACTCATCATTCCCCCAGGGGGTGTGTTCATGGACATCCTGTGTGGGAATGGCTCTAC
>Ga0209083_1001180_pt1 | contig 31281 bp, 27 predicted proteins | sample AM7aDNAmetaG_FD_184132 | JGI IMG/M metagenome (GOLD analysis project Ga0209083, IMG submission 184132) | Freshwater microbial communities from Finland to study Microbial Dark Matter (Phase II) - AM7a DNA metaG (SPAdes) (version 3) | ecosystem: Environmental > Aquatic > Freshwater > Lake ... | reverse complement strand
AGAAATCGTACACATCAATCTTCCAGGGCCGGCGGAGCCAACCCCCGGAATGAGCGGCGGTGAACTTCTGCACGGATTCCTGGCTGACCTTTACCGGACCGACAGCCAGGAAGTGAAGAATTATGTGAATTCTCTGTGCCTCAAATGGAACGTCCACTACCGCCAAACCAGGTGATGACGCACAGAAACCTACCATTATATAAGCATAAGCGTTTGAAACAAGGTAAATAAAAACAGGAGAGAGCAGGGAAAAGGATGAAAAATAACTTCGGGGTTACGGGAGTTATATCATGAAAAGAAGAAAGATCGCATCCATCGATGTCGGCACTTCCAAGATCTGCACAGTGATGGCGGATACCGACGGCGAAGATATGCGCATTCTCGGGGTTGGTGTAGCCCCTTCTAACGGGTTGCAAAAAGGGCTGGTCGTTAACCTCAATGACGCCAGGGAGTCGATTCGTCAGTCGGTGAAAACGGCAGAACAGGCCGTCGGCTACAAACTGGAATCCGCCATGATCAGCATCACTGGCCGCCACATCAGTTCGGTCAACAACCGCGGTGTGATCGCCATCACTTCCAATAAACAGATGGTACGCCAGGAAGATGTAGATCGCGTTCTAAAAGTCGCTCAGAACGTCGCCCTTACCAGCGCTTCCGGATCGATGATTCTCCACCTAATTCCGCAGACATACGCGGTTGACGGTCAGGAAGGCATTAAAAATCCGGTCGGCATGCATGGCTTCCGGCTAGACGTCGATACTCATATAGTCACCGCAGCTACTGCCTCCGTTGAAAACCTGACCAAATGCGTACGCGGAGCAGGGATTGAAATTGAACAATTGATATTCGCCCCCCTCGCCAGCGCCGAGGCCGTTTTGACCGCAGACGAAAGGCAAAACGGGGTCATAATGGCTGACATCGGCGGAGGCACAACAGGCGTGGCGGTATATAAAGACGATAATATCTTCCATACCTCGGTCCTGCCCGTCGCCGGGAATTCGATAACTCACGACATCTCGGTCGGGCTTGGAGTCTCTATTGAACTTGCCGAAGAAATGAAGCAAAAATACGGCAGCGTTATTCCGGGTGAAGAACGGATCTCAGACAGAACACTCACCGAAGACGGGCAAACAGTGCCCTACGCAGAGCTTTACGAAATAATCCGCACACGCGTTGAAGAACTTGTGCGGTTGATACTTCTTGAGCTCCCCAATGATTACAGCAAATATATCCGCTCTGGTATGGTGCTTACCGGAGGTACAACCAACCTTCCCGGCATGGCCGAACTCGGTCTGGATGTGACGCATATGCCGGTTCGCATCGGGACACCCCCTCAACTCTACGGTGTCTCTGACAGCCTCATCGATCCGGCGTTCTCTACCGCTGTAGGCCTGCTCTTGTGGAAACAATCTCACCCTGACACAACCAAGTCAGGAAACACCGGAGCCAGCCGGGGCTTCATGTCCGACCTGGGCGGTTTGTTCGGCCGAAATCAAACGTCATAACAAAATTTACTAGATTAAAATACGAAAGGAGCAATAAGTGGCAAAAACGCTTTATATCCAGAGTGCAGCTAAAATAAAGGTCATAGGTTGCGGCGGCGCCGGGTGCAACGCTATCACCCGCATGGTTCGGGAGCAGATCCGGGGAGTGGAGTTTGTCGCCATGAACACCGATGCCCAGGCGCTCGCTATCACCGAAGCCCCCATCCGCATCCAGCTGGGTGAAAAGAATACCCGCGGCCTTGGTGCCGGCGGCGATAACCGGATGGGCCATGCCGCTGCGGAAGAAAGCCGGGATGAGATACGCCAGGTCGTCGCTGGTGCCGATATGGTATTTATCACCGCTGGTATGGGCGGGGGAACAGGAACAGGTTCTGCGCCCGTTGTCGCCGCGATGGCTAAGGAAACCGGCGCCCTCACAATCGCGATCGTTACAAAACCGTTCGGTTTTGAAGGTACCCATCGCATGAAAGTTGCAGAAGAGGGCATTGCCGAATTGACTCCCAACGTGGATACTTTGGTGCTTATCCCGAATGATCGCCTTTTCGACATCTGCGACCAGAAAACCGGCGTCGACGGTGCCTTCAAGCTTGCGGACGAAGTTCTTTGCAACGGCGTACAGGCAATCGCTGAAGTAATCACCGTGCCAGGCCTTATCAATCTCGACTTCGCCGATGTTCGTTCCGTCATGAAAGATGCCGGACCGGCCTGGATGTCGATCGGTCATGGAAAGGGTTCGAACCGCGCCGTTGATGCTGCCAAGCAGGCTCTTCAGAGCCCTCTTCTTGATGTCTCCATCGATGGCTCAAAAGGTGTCATCTTCAACGTCGCCGGCGACAGCTCACTGACCCTTTACGAAGTCAACGCGGCCGCCGACATCATCCGCAAAGCAGTTGACCCGGATGCCAACGTTATCTTTGGCGTATTGGTTGATCCCAACATGAACAGTGAAGTACGCCTGACCCTTATCGCCACCGGATTCGCCACCAAAGAGGGAATGGCAGGGGCCGCACGTGAGAGAGAAATCTTCCGCGCACTTAGGAATCTTAAGTCGGAAGACGAACTGGAAGTGCCTTCTTTCATGCGCCAGCGCGGCATGCTCGCCAGCCGCCGCCCGGCTCCTTTAACCAATGCAACTTCTCCTAACAATGGAAAAAGCATTGGTATGGGGATGGGACGCCGCCCGACTCGCTAACTTGCCCTGCTCTTGTGGTAGGGAGGGTCAAACCTCCCTACCACTACTCCTGTCTCAATTTTCACGGAGGTGGCACATGCCGGAAATCGAATTCAAAAAAAATGCTCAGATGATCGAGGAATTATGCAGGGACCAATACGCCAGCGAAATCCTGCATTTTTTTTCTCGCCATCCGTATGCCCGCTTCGATAAACAGGTACTCATGGGTGGCTTGGGTTTGAGCGACAGCAGGCGCATTGAAACAGCTCTCGAGAACCTGGCTAAACATAAACTATTGGAAATAAAACCCGGCCACGGTGCTCCGTTTTATTGGTTGACTAAAAGTGAACCGATGCACTCTGCCGTGAAATTATCGCTTTCGCCTGCACCTCGTAAAATGGGAGAGACATTCGATCGCCTGGCGATGATGCAGCTCATTATGCCTTTGAGCCCTTTACCGGTAACCTCAGGTTCTTCGAGGTAGTATCAAAACTAACTGGCAGACCTTTTACTTATTAAAATTAAAAGCCCTTTCTTTCGAAAGGGCTTTTCTTCATTGTGAAGCAGTTCTGGAGAGATATTATTTTAAAGCCTCGTATGGAAGTTTGTACTTTCTTCCGAGGTTCTGCTGGGCTCTGTCGCGAAGTTTACCCAGCAGGGTTTTGAGTTGCTGCCGTTCTTCTTTGCTCAGTATTGAAATTATTTCATGCATCGGCTTCATCCCGATTGCCTGGTGATAAATCTCTTCGCCTTTTTCCGTCAGGCTGATACGTATAAGATTTTTTTTGTCAAGGCTCTTTTCCTTGATGACCAATCCCTGCACCACCATGCGGCTCAACAGGCTGGAAACCGTATGAGGTTCCCTTCCTAACCAACGGGCTATTTCAGCGGGCGTTGCTCTTTCGCCGATGGCTTTAATGGTAAATATGGTCCACCCTTGCATCAATGATATGCCCCACTTGGAAAGCTCTACTTCACCGGCACTAAATAACAACGCGCGTGTTTGAGCCAGCAGGATCCAAAGATTAAAATCCTGGTCGAGAAACTCAGTCCTGTTCATAGGTTCTCCCGATGCTCGTATTTGATAATCGTATGAATACAGGATTATAACACAATTCTATGTTTGTCTATGGGTAATTTGGAACTTCGGTTGCAAATTTGTAATAATCTATCAGAAGTATGTGGGTTTAAACCGTCGATGCTATATCGAGGCTAATATTATTTAGGAGGTCTTGCCATCTCTGGGAATTGTCCGGGTCAAGATAGTAGAAATATTCGCTCCGCGATGTATAAATGCGAGAGTTGCGGAAATTTAGTCGAAATCTTTTCGGATGAGTCGCGTTTTCGCTGTAAACAATGTGGCCATTATGTAAACAGAGAAAAGACCGCGTCGTGCATCGAGTGGTGCCCATCAGCCAGGCAATGCCTTGGTGAAGATAAATGGCGAAAGATGACCGGCCAGGAAGAAAGTAAGGAAATAAAATGATAACCGAAAAAGTTGCTTTAGGCCCCCAAACCCTGGTATATCCTATGCCGGCTTTTTTAGTCGGGGCGCTTGTAAATGGCAAACCCAACTTTATGACGGCTGCCTGGGGCGGAATCGCGTGCAGCAATCCTCCGATGCTCACTGTCGCTTTGCAACATCACCGTTATACATACAAAGGAATCAAGGAGCATGGAACATTTTCCGTGAATATCCCTTCGATAGAGATGGTCACCGAAACCGATTACTGCGGGGTGGTGTCAGGTTCCAAGATCGATAAAAATCCGGTTTGCGGATTCAGGATTTTCTTTGGGAAACGGGAAACTGCCCCCATGATCGAACAGTGCCCCGTAAATCTGGAGTGTAACGTTTTTCAGATCATCGACCTTGGAAGCCACGCTTTAATAATCGGCCAAATTATGGAAACGCACGTGACCCGGGAATGCCTGACAGACGGACAGCCCGATGTCTGTAAAATCAAACCCTTCGCTTTCACACACGGCAATCCCTCGGCTTACCAGGCATTAGGCGAAGTGCTGGCTCCTGCTTTTAAGGTTGGTAAAAAACTGAAAGGCTTATAGTAACGAACCGGCCCGGGAACATACGCCCTGCGCCGGCATTCAAATTTTATTGCCTATTGGTTTGTTATGCCCGATTTTATTGAGTGGTGTCAACAGACGGATTAGTGACAGCCGCAATCATCCCCGTGGCCGTCGATTTCGAGTCCGGATTCAGCAGACATCTCCGCCAGGATAGAAAGAAGGTCCTTCCTGCCTCTCTGGAAAGCCTTCAGATTGATCTCGATAATCTTGGGCGGTAGACGTTTTGAGATAGCTTCGATCCAAAGTTCCGGGTTGAACGGCGTCAGCATGGACAGCGCCCCGAGCATCAATATGTTTAGAATCTTCGGATTCCCCATTTCTGCCGCATGGAGAGAACCATGGATTGTAATCAAGTCCGCCCCGCGGTGTTTTAATAGGTGACTGATTTCACTGTCCCCGGGGTAAGCCTCTGCCCCCTGGCTAACTGACAGCGGAGGAACCGAATAATCGTTCAAAACGACTGTAGCTCCTTTTTTAAGACGATCGGCCCACCTGCCAGACTCTAATTTTTCGAATGCCAGCAACAGATCAACATCATTGTCCCCGATCAGGGGTGAAGCGACTTGTTCTCCGATTCTGACCTGCGTAACGACACTGCCGCCCCTTTGAGCCATCCCGAGGGTATCTGTTTTCTTAACATCCAAACCAGCTTCAAGCGCCACGTCCGCCAGGATATCGCTGGCCAAAACAACACCTTGGCCCCCGACCCCGGCAATCAAAACATTCATTTTGACCATCTAAACAACCTTTTTTATGATTTGCTCAATCGCTTGGTGTGAACAGAGTTGCTGGCAGAGCCGGCAGGCGCCGCCACGGCAAAGCTGATTGTCGATAGTCAATTCACCTTCGGAACCTTTTCGGATAGCAGTACACCCCAGGCTTAAACACGTCCCGCATTGGGTACATCTCTCGGTGTCGATAGTGAGCGCCTCGCCGCCTCCCGGGGTTATCGCGACACAGGAACCGCGGACCACGATAACGTTCAGGGACCGGCTATCGAGCGCACTCTTTAAAACGCTCCGCAATGCTTTAATATCGAATGCATCGACTTCCTGAACATCAGATGCACCGCAGCTTTTCGCGAGATTTGCAAAGTTTACTGAGGGCGCGGGAGCGCCCTGGGCTGTGAATCCTGTACCGGGATTTTGCTGGTGTCCGGTCATAGCGGTCGTCCGATTATCCAGAATCAGGAGTGTCATAGCAGAACCGTTATACACGGCATTTATCAGCCCCGTGATTCCGGAATGTAGGAATGTTGAATCACCGATTATGGCAACAACCCTGTCATTTATACCTGCTTTTTCCATGCCCAGAGCCTGCCCTATCCCCGCTCCCATGCAGGCGCAGGTATCCATCGCTTCCAGGGGAGGATAAGCTGCCAGAGTGTAACAACCGATATCCCCCGTTATCACCAGCCCCGCTTCAGCGCCGATCGTTGTTTTCCGCCGCAAACCCAGGCTGTGTAACACAGAGAAAATGCCGGTGTGGGGACACCCGGGACAAAGAAGAGGAGGGCGCTTTGGAAGGGTTTTTACTTCATCGATGAGGCCGTCTTGAACAGGTTTTTCGATAGTCTCTATCCAGCCGGCGCTTTCAAATGCATCTCGCACGATATCCTGGTTTAATTCACCTACCCGCGGAATCAAACCTTTCCCTTTAACGTTGATACCCATCGCCAGGATCTGTTCCTCCAGAAATGGTTCAAGCTCTTCAACCACCACCAGTTTTTCTACGCCGGCGGCGAACTCGCGAACCATTTTTTCAGGCAGCGGATATGTCAATCCCAGTTTCAGGATCGAAGCCCCCGGTGCCGTCTCCATAGCGTACTGGAAAGAAACCCCGCTCGTAATAATTCCGAGTTGCTTTGTCCCCTCTGCTATTCTATTGATTGATAATGATTCGGCAAACACGGCCAGTTTGGCCAACCTTGTCTCAACAAGGGGATGTCTTTGCCTGGCGTTGACCGGCAACATAATAAATTTGCCGGGGTTCCTGTTAAATCCGCCGGGGCCGGTAATTTGCCGGTCTTCGCGGTGTATTTGAACTACCGTCTTGCTGTGGGACAATCTTGTTGTCATTCGCAACAGGACCGGGGTATCGAAATGCTCGCTCATTTCGAAAGCCAGGGCCATAAAGTCATATGCTTCCTGGCTGTCTGAAGGTTCAAGGAGGGGTACCTTGGCAAATTTAGCAAAATAGCGGTTATCTTGTTCGTTCTGTGAACTGTGCATCCCGGGGTCATCGGCACTCACAACCACCAACCCGCCCACCACCCCCGTCATCGATGCCGCCATAAAAGCGTCCGCAGCGACGTTCAGGCCCACATGCTTCATCGAAACCAGAGCCCGTACACCCGCATAAGAAGCGCCCATCCCGACTTCCATAGCCACCTTTTCGTTAGTGGACCATTCGGCATGGAGGTCTTTATAGGCAGCAAGGTTCTCCAGTATTTCGGTACTTGGAGTCCCTGGGTAAGCTGCGGCAACTTTTAATCCCGCCTGATAAGCCCCAAGGGCTATGGCCTCATTTCCTGAGAGCAGTTTCTTCATCAAAAAATTATAACACAACGTTGCATTGATGTTACTGGCTTTTTACTTTATTCATCCCATAATTTAGGCTTGCCATTGCCCGGCAGGATTTTATGTTAGCTGATATGGAGAATACTCCTGGAGGCAACGATGTTGTTTAGTTTCCAAGAAAATCATTGGCGGATGCTCTTAGCGTATCCACTGCCAGTTTCGCACAGTGGTGGTCTTCATCCGGCAAGCCCTGGAGATTTTCAATGACGTCTTCGGGTGTAATAGTCAGCACTTCCGCGGGAGTTTTGCCTCTGGCCATCTCGGTTATTGCGCTGGCGCATGCGGTACACGTTATGCAGTCATCGCAAACAAAAGAGGCGCCGGTAACTCTGGCGTTTTCTACCTTGAGCCATATTGCCATCGTCTGACTGTAGTCGTCAAAAACAATACCGAAACTCGAATGGTCGGCAAGCTCACCTGAGTTTCGCGGAAAAACCATGTGGTCCGCAGCCACCTCGGAATACTTTTGCCGGTACGTTTCTTTTAAAAATGCCCAGTACTTGTCCAGGGCACCGTCTCCCGTGTGTTCTTCCACCATTTGAGCACCGCCTTATCGTTCTATCCAGGTCTGATTTTTACCCAACAAGTCTATCGAATCGGGCTGCGCTTCGCAAATTCCTGGCAGCGCCTCAATTGCGGGTCAGAGACTAAATGATTTTCCGGAAACCGGATTACTGGTCGCTCCCTTTAAATTTATTAGTAATTGGCAATCTCCGGTCCCGTCCAAAAGCCCTTGTGGTTATTTTGATACCCGGCGGGGATTGCCGGCGCTTGTACTCGCTGCCGTCGACCAGTTTGACAGCTTTACGCACAGCTGACTCGTCAAGCCCCATTTTCAGCATCTGGTCGACGCTTTTATCTTCTTCCACGTAAGCTTTCAACACCTGGTCCAGCAGATCATAAGGGGGAAGGCTGTCGCTGTCACGCTGGTCCGGACGAAGCTCGGCAGAAGGAGCTTTATCGATTACAGTTTTGGGCACAATATCAAAACCCGCTTTGCAATTTCGATAGACAACCAATTGATAAACAATGGTTTTGGGAACATCCTTAAGAATTGCAAACCCTCCCGCCATGTCCCCGTACAGCGTCGCGTAACCTGTGGCCATTTCGCTTTTATTACCGGTGGTCAACACCAGCCAACCAAATTTATTCGAGAGAGCCATCAGGTAATTGCCCCTGATCCTCGCCTGAAGATTTTCTTCGGTGGTATCGGGATTCGTTCCCGCGAAAACAGCCTGAAGACCGTCAAGGTAAACCTGGAATATTTTGTCGATCGGAAGAGACAATAGTCTGATTCCAAGGTTGCTGGAGAGTGAAACGGCATCTGTAATACTTCCGGGCGAAGAGAACCTGGATGGCATCGAAACACCGATTACATTCTCTTTCCCCAAAGCATCCGTGGCAATAAGCGCCACCAGGCTCGAATCAACACCTCCTGAAAGTCCTATCACCACTTTTTTGAATCCATTCTTAGCCATGTAATCTCTAGTGCCCAAAACAAGAGCTTTGTAGATTTCTTCTGTAACTCCGATCCCAGCCACATCTCTTTTTTCAAGTGCCGGTTTGGATACTCCGGAGGTGGGGCCTGAGACCGTTATCCTGGGGGCAAGCCAATCCGGCAGGTCGTCATAAACAGCACTCTTGCGCCAACGCGGATTGTGAAGCCTCGCACGAAATACCGATTCAATATCCAAATCGGTTACTATAAAATCCTCTTCGAATGCCTTGCCCATGGCTAGAAGTTTTCCGTTTTCATCCATAACTACGCTGTTCCCGTCAAAAATCAGTTCGTCCTGCCCCCCGACCAGGTTGGTATAAGCTACGATGGATACGTTATCCATGGCGCGCGCTGTCAATATCTTGGCCCGTTCTCCGACTTTGCCGTAATGATAAGGGGAAGCGCTGATGTTTATGATAACCTCGGCGCCGGCATAGGCCTGGGCTGTTGCAGGGCCGGCTTCGTACCAGATATCCTCGCAGATATTTATCCCGATGACCGAACCTCCGATTTCGTAAACAGGGCATTCATCGCCGGCGCGGAAATACCGGTTTTCATCGAAGACCCCGTAATTCGGAAGGTATACCTTACGATAAGTACCGATTAATTTCCCGTCATGTATGACGGCAGCAGCATTATAAAGGTCATCCTGAGACTCGACGAAACCGGCTACCACTGTGACCCCGGTTGATGCCCGTACCAGTTTGTTGAGATATTCGATATTCTTGTCGATGAAATGCGGTTTAAGTAAAAGGTCCTCAGGGGGATATCCGCAGATCGCCAGCTCCGGGAAAGTCACGAGGTCGACCTTCATGCGCCTTGCTTGTTCGATTATATTCAGCATTTTTTTTAGATTTCCGTCAAAATCACCGACGGTCGTGTTTATCTGTGCCATTCCGAGCCGCAATGAACGCATAATTGCTCTCCGCTTGTATCATCTACTCTTTTGGAAGAGTTAACCTCTTTCAAAAGCTTGAAAGTATTTTAACAGCCTTGGTTGCTTAACGCTATTAATGCATGAGTTCTTGCGAGTCATCCATATCGCTTATGCGGAAAATTTACCTTCACTCTGTTCCCTCAGTGTCTTTTAATGGTGTAAGAGGGCAAAATTTAATAACTTTTTTATATAATTGCGTGATTTCAATCATTTTTGACTGCTATAATAAAAATGAGCAGTATGGGGAATTTACACATCCTCTCAAGAAGTGGAGAACCGTTCCGCGATCGGGTGGAGGCCGGCAGGCTTCTTGGTTACAGCCTGAAGAGTTTGCGCCTGCAACAGCCAGTTGTGCTAGGCATTCCACGCGGAGGTCTCGTGATTGCCCGGGAGGTTTCCCGCATGCTGGGGGGAGACCTCGACATAGTGTTGGCACGAAAACTCCGCGCCCCTGATAACCCGGAACTCGCCATCGGTTCCGTCAGTGAAACAGGAAAATTATTCCTCGACCGCTCGCTCGTTGAATTATTGAACGTTCCGGAACAGTATATAGCCCAAGAAAAAGACTTCCAGATGGCTGAAATAGGCCGCAGGATGGCGATGGTACGCTCCGTTCTGCCGAAAACGCCCCTTTCAGGCCGCGATACCATTGTCATGGACGACGGGGTAGCTACCGGATCGACTCTTCAAGCTGCATTGTGGGCGGTCCGCAATGAATCCCCGTCGAGTTTGGTGGCCGCGGTACCTGTTGGACCGGAAGAAACGGTAAGACACCTTTCAGCAGATTGCGACGACATGTATGTATCCCGTGTCCCTAACTATTTTTCGGCCGTGGGCCAGTTTTATATTCATTTCGCGCAGGTCGAGGATGATGAAGTAGTTTCCATGCTCGGGGATGAAGCGAGACGCAAACGGCTGAATGAGTCGTCGCATGGAATCTGAGCGCGCGATAAGGGTTGTGGTTGGTGGTGTGCCTTTAGAAGGCAGCCTCGTCATCCCTAAAAAAGCTTCGGGCATCGTTATCTTTGCGCACGGGTCGGGGAGCAGCCGGAAGAGTCCTCGCAATCGTTTTGTCGCTGATGTCTTGCAGCATACCGGTTCGGCAACTCTGCTTTTCGACCTGCTCACGCCAAGGGAAGAGTCCATCGATGCAGTGACTGCCGAACTTCGTTTCGATATCGAGTTTTTGGCAAGGCGCCTGGTCGGAGTGATTGACTGGGCAAAGTCCAACAAAGACACGCGGAATATGGGTATCGGTTGCTTCGGTGCGAGTACCGGGGCCGCAGCTGCTTTGGTCGCAGCCGCTGAACGATCTGGAATTGTTAAAGCAGTTGTCTCTCGCGGAGGAAGGCCCGATCTGGCAACTTCCCATCTCGCTCAAGTGGAAGCCCCGGTCCTTCTAATTGTAGGCAGCCTGGATACACAGGTGATTGAACTCAACCGGCAAGCCATGGAATCGATTCATTCCGTCAGGGAACTGGTACTGGTTCCCGGTGCCACACATCTTTTCGAAGAACAGGGTATGCTGCCTCGGGTAGCTAACCTGGCGGCCGAGTGGTTCTCGCGTTACCTGGCCCCTCGCAAGACATAGGAGCATATCGTTCAGGCGTGCTGAAACAACAGAATATCTCATGGCGCGCCCCAACCTAAACAGTTAGGCAAGATTAGTGTTGTCTTTGGGATAATGCCCGTTCACGTCCCGGTGTGGAGGATCGTGAGGAGATTCAAACCGCGGATTATCAAATCGACTGCGATCGCAGCCAACAGCAGGCTGAATACTTTAGAAACTGCCTTGATACCCCCCTGCCCCATCAAGCGGATGATTTTGTCGCCCGCTATAAACACCGCCCACGCTATCAGGATATTCAGTGCGAACGACAGCAGGACAATATATGTAGGGAATTGTGTATTGAGGAAGATGAGTGTCGTGATTGTCGCCGGGCCGGTTAGCAGCGGTGTGCCGATCGGCACAACAGCAACCATATCTTCGCGCGATGCATCGACCATGTGCCCGGTTGTCATATACTTGATGGATAACACCATGAGGATGATTCCACCGGCCACTGCGAAGGCTCCTACCGAGATACCCATGACATGAAGGAGAAATTGGCCGAAAAACAGGAATCCCAGGCCAACCAAACCGGCCGTAACGGTCGCTACGTTGATAACCCGCACTTTTTCTTTGCTGGTCATCCCATCGCTTAAGGACACAACCATGGGCAAGTTGCCCGGGGCGTCCAGTACGACAAATAACGGGACAAAAGTGAGGACCAGGGCATTCCAGAAAGTATGAGTCATCGGAATATTATAACATGCAGGGAGTTATTCATTTAAATTTTTTCAGGCCGTCTATAAGAAACGGGAGACAAGCGGTTATTTTCTATTCTTCTTCCGAAGTAGCTCCGGGAAGATTGGACTGAGTGACAGCCGTAACCGCAGCTATGGCGGCGATGCGCTTGGCGTCATCGAAAATACCGGATAATTTTTCTTCAAGCGGCTTTTCTTCTTCCATGATACGCTTCATATCTTCCAATAAAGTAGTTTCACGATCGATAAAGTGAGTGCCGAAATCACCCGATACAAAACGGGGATTAGCCATCACCGCTTTGTGGAAGGGGATGTTGGTTTTTACACCGACGATGATATATTCGTAAAGGGCACGTTTCATTCGTGCGATCGCTTCAGCACGGTCTCTTCCCCATACGATGAGTTTCGAAATCATCGGATCGTACATGTAAGGGATGGTATATCGCGTGTGGACACCGGAATCGACCCGGACTCCGGTCCCTCCCGGGGAACGATATCCTCTTAGCTTGCCCGTAGACGGCGCAAAATCAGCCAGGGGATCCTCCGCATTGATACGGCACTCGATCGCCCACCCGTTAAGTCGAATGTCTTCCTGTTTGAAAGACAGCGGGTGGCCCTGGGCAATCAGTATCTGTTCTTTAACGATGTCTATGCCGGTCACCATTTCTGTGACGGGATGCTCTACCTGAACACGGGTATTGGCTTCCATAAAATAGAACTCGCCGTTAGAGAAAATGAATTCTACTGTCCCGGCGCTTTCATAGCCGACCCATTTACCGGCTCTAACGGCTATCTCTCCCATCCGTTTTCGCATCTCGGGATTGAGCGCCGGAGACGGGCTTTCTTCGATAAGCTTTTGATAGCGCCTCTGGATGGAACATTCCCTTTCACCGAGGTAGACCACGTTTCCGAAACTGTCACCCATGATCTGGAATTCGATGTGACGAGGTTGGCTGATAAATTTTTCGATATAAACATCTGGGACGCCGAACGCTTTCCCTGCCATTTTTTGTGAACCCGCGACCGCCTCCTCAAGTTCTGCTTCACAGGTGGCTACTTTCATGCCGATACCGCCGCCGCCCCCGCAAGGCTTTACTATTACCGGATATCCTACGTCTCCCGCGATCGATCTTGCCTGGGGCAGGCTTGTGACCAGTTCCTCGCTGCCGGGCACAACGGGCACCCCGGCCTTTTTCATTTCCAGTCTTGCCGCTATCTTGTTGCCCATGAGCGCCAGAACTTTGCTCGACGGGCCGATAAATTTTATCCCTGCTTCTTCACAAGCGATACCAAAATTCGCATTTTCCGAGAGAAAGCCATACCCCGGGTGGATCGCCTGGGCCCCGGCAATCTTGGCGGTTTCAATTATTTTTTTTATGTTGAGGTAGCTTTCAGACGCCTGGGCAGGTCCGATGTGGTAGGCTTCATCGGCATATTTTGCAAAAAGTGCATTCTTGTCCGCGTCTGAATATACCGCGACTGATTTGATATTCAGTTCGCGGCAGGCTCGCATGATGCGAATCGCTATCTCGCCCCGGTTGGCAACAAGGATCTTATTTATCACTTGCTTCCACAACCATTATGACGTCCTTGGCGTTGACCAGTTCGCCTTCGTAGGCATACACTTCAGCCACGGTTCCGGCCACAGGCGAGCATATCTCACTGGCCATTTTCATCGCTTCTATGGTCGCCACTATTTCACCTTGCGCTACTTTTACCCCTGTTCTTGCGCGGATGGAGAGGATCATCCCGTTCATAGGGGCCACGACGGCGCCTTTTTGATCGGCTTTGGCCTTTTTAGGCTTTGATGCCTCGGTTACTTTCCCGGTGACTGCCGATACTTTTACGGCGAAAACTTCTCCGTCGACATCAACGCTGAATTCGGTCGGGAAAGAAGATGACTGGGCCCCGGATTGAACGGCAGGCATTGCAGCTTCAGGTTGGGTCAGTTTTTCCTCTTTTAGTTCCCCGCGGAGGAACTTCAAAGCCACTTCAGGATAAAGAGCGTAGGTCATCACATCTTCTTCTTTGCGGACGATCCCCAGTTTTTGGGCTTCCGAAGTTGCCTTGCCCATTTCGGGTGGAAGAAGATCAGCAGGACGTACGAGGATGGGTTTTTCGTCGCCTATTACAGAGTGTCTTACTTCCTCGTTTACTTCACCGGCAGGAGCCCCGTAAAGTCCAAGGAGATAATTTTTTGTTTCGCGGGTTACCTGCTTGTAACGTTGTCCGCTGAGTACATTAAGGACCGCTTGTGTACCCACCACCTGGCTGGTCGGGGTTACGAGCGGAGGATATCCTAAATCTGCGCGGACCCTGGGTATTTCGGAGTAAACCTCTTGCAGCCTGTCGAGTGCTTTTTGTTCCTTGAGCTGGCTTACCAGGTTCGAGATCATCCCGCCGGGTATCTGATGCAGCAGCACGGCCGCATTCGGGCGAGTGGCCTCGGCGGTGAATAACATCCTGTATTTATTTGTCAGATTCAGAAAGTATTCATTGATCTCGTTAAGTTTAGCGAGATTCAGGCCGGTATCATAAGGGGTGCCTTGAAGTGCCGCCACCATGCTTTCGGTAGGCGGTTGGGAGGTCCCCCAGCCAAATGCTGAAAAAGCGGTGTCGAGGATGTTTGCGCCGGCAGATACCGCGGCGAAATAACTTATCGGGGCCATCCCGCTGGAACAATGTGAATGTAAGTCAACAGGGATGCTGACCCTGCGTTTTATGGTGGAGATGAGGTCAACGGCTGCATGCGGAGAAATAAGTCCTGCCATATCTTTGATGCACAGACCATCGCATCCGTGGTTTTGGAGTTCAACCGCCATCTCGGCGAAACGTTCGATAGTATGCACAGGGCTGGTGGTGTAACAGATCACGCCCTGTACGACGCCGCCGAATTCTTTGATCGCCTTGATGGACGACTCCATGTTTCGGATGTCGTTCAAAGCGTCGAATACACGAAATATGTCTACCCCGTTTTTAACCGAAAGGCGAACAAACTCGCGGACAACGTCGTCAGCATAATGCCTGTACCCGACCAGGTTCTGGCCGCGCAACAGCATTTGGAGGGGGGTGTTTTTGACCCGTTTTTTGATTTCCCTGAGCCGCTCCCAGGGATCTTCGTTCAGAAAACGGATGCAGCTGTCAAAGGTAGCGCCGCCCCACACTTCGAGAGAGTAAAACCCGACTTTGTCGAGTTCGCCGAGGATATCCAGCATGTCCCTGGTCCTCATGCGGGTAGCGATTAAAGACTGATGAGCGTCCCTGAGAGTTGTGTCCGTGATGAGTGTTGCCATTCGAACGTCTCCCGCGTCTATGGACTCTGCCAGAGACAATAATGGATATTTTAGCTTAAAAAGCAGGTAACGGCAAATGCTTGCCGTCAGATAGAGGATGCTCTCGCGACAAAGGGCATAGAGAGGCTGTTTTTAGATAAATGTCATACCGTATATACATTATATATATATATATGTCACTTATCCTTGACGGAAATGGGTTCGTTCACGTTTTTCAAATTGTGCCGATATATCCCTTGACGCATTGGCCAGGGCTGATATTTATACGTGTTTACACTCCAGATTGGTAAATTTTTACCATTAGCGTGCCCGATTCCTATTGACATTGACCACGACCAGTATCATAATCTCCTTTCAAAAGGGAGGGGTGAATTAACCGCTCCTCATTGGTTATTGCCCCCCAATAAATTAAGAAGGAGGAGTAAAGCCAAGAACCTGCGCGTTGGATCCTATCTGCAAAACTATTCGATGGCTAATAAGAAGGAGAGAAGAATGGTAAAACACAATGATGGTTTAAAAGTTTCCAGGAGAGATTTCCTTAAGACCGCCGGCGCTCTCGGTCTTCTGGCCGCCGCGGGCAGCTCGATACCCCTCAGCATTTTCTCTACCAGTTGTACCAGTACTAAAAGCAGCACACCCACCACAGCTCAGGAGTTAAACTTAAACCTTGCCGGCGAACCTGCACAGATCGACCCCAACCGGGCCTCATGGGCTGCCGAGCGTTCAGTCATCAGCCAGGTTTTCGAAGGACTTCTGGGTTTTGATAAAACCCTCACCGTCATCCCCGTTGTTGCCAAAGAACTGCCGACCGTAGCCAACAAGGGCATTTCATCCGATGGCAAAACCTATACCTTTAACTTGAAAAATAACGTCACCTGGAGCGACGGCACGAAGGTAATGGCCAAGGATTTTGCTTACAGTATCGTGCGCATGCTTGATCCCGACCTCGCGACCGAATACGCTTCGTTCTACTATCCCATTGCAGGCGCTGAAGACTATAACAGCGCCGGGACGAAGACCGCCACAGAGAAAGCCGCACTCAAGGCTGCCGTCGGCGTAAAGGCCACAGGGGACTACACCCTCCAGGTCACGCTTGGTGATGCTTACCCGGTATTCCTCCAGCTCATGGCTTTGTGGCCGGTTTACCCCGTGCGCGAAGATGTCATCACCGCCAAAGGCGATACCTGGACCGAGGCCGGCAATTATATCGGCAACGGCCCCTTCATCCTGACCGAGTGGGTACATCAGGACCACATGACCTTCGCGCAGAACCCCAAATATTGGGGGACTAAACCCAAACTCACCAAGATCACCTATAAGATGATCACGGACGCCAATGCCGCTTTAGCCGCTTACAAGAACGGCGAACTTGACATGAGCGGCGTTCCCGTAGGCACCGAGAAAGCCACGATGGGGGATGCCACTCTCAGCCCTGAAATCGTACGCAACGCTGACCTCACTACCTTTGCCTTCCAGTTCAACGTGCATGTTGCCCCGTACGACAACCTGACCCTACGCAAGGCCCTCTCGACTGCCGTTGACCGTGCTTCCTTTGTAGACAAGGTTCGTGGCGGCGTCGGGAAAGTAGCCCTTTCATGGATCCCGCCGGGCATGCCTGGCTACGATGCTACCCTTGGAACCGAGTATTCCTTCGATGCCACCAAGGCCAAGGCTCTGCTGGCGACCGCTCTCACGGAACTTAAACTTGCAGATGCCAGCAAACTGGATCTAAGGTTCCAGTACTCTGATACGGCCAGCAATAAAACCATCGCTCAATTCCTGCAGGGCCAGATGAAAGACAATCTTAACATCGACCTGACCATCGAGCCGATGGAATCCAAGGCCTTTACTCAAACTGTAAACTCTGCCAAATACACCTGGGCATGGTATGGTTGGGGTGCGGACTATCCCGATCCCGACGACTGGCTGCCCCAGCTCTTTGGAACGGGCGCCGGCAACAACCACACCACTTATTCCAACCCCGCTTTCGATGCGATATGCAAGACTGCCGGAAAAGAACTCGATAACGCCAAGCGGCTTCAGGAGTGGGCTGACGCGCAGAAGATGGTCATGGCTGACGCTCCTATCGTCACCATGTTCTACCGTGAGCGCTTCAACCTGGTGAAGCCCTACTTCAAAGGCCTGACCCCCACCGGTATGGACGGCCAGATCATGGGCGACCAGTTCTGGACCAACGTAACCATCGAAAAATAGTAGAACTCTTTCACTCGTTGTGCTAAAATCTGCTGCAAGGGATTGGGAAGCCAATCCCTTGCAGCTTGATAGGCAGGTTCATGGGCAAATATATAATCCGCCGGCTCCTTTGGATGATTCTTGTTCTTTTTGTGGTGGCTTTTGTCACCTTTTGCCTCATGCACCTTGTCCCCGGGGGGCCATGGGACCGCGATAAGCAACTTCCGCAAACTGTGATTGACAACCTGAACAGGAAATATGGGCTGAATCAACCATTTTTCGTCCAGTTCAAGAATTATATATTCAACGCAGTAAGAGGAGACCTGGGAGTTTCCTATATATATCAGGACCGCTCGGTTACATCCATAATAATGGGCGGTTTCCCTGTGTCCGCGACTCTCGGCCTGGTAGCGTTTTTAATAGCCATATTGGTCGGCGTACCCCTGGGGATTGCCGCGGCGATCAAACAGAATTCTTTTGTCGACTATTTCGCTGTAATTTTCGCCACCATTTTCGCCAGCATGCCGAATTTCGTACTTGGCATTCTTTTAATGATAATTTTTTCGGTCACCCTGCACTGGTTCCCCACCAGCGGATGGGGTTCTATCCGTCAAATTATCATGCCGGCATTCGCTCTGGCTGCCTTACCGGCAGCCTATATGGCACGCATCAGCCGCGCCAGTATGTTGGATGTTACGCGTCAGGATTATATCCGCACCGCCCGTGCCAAAGGTCTGACTGAACGTGTAGTGCTTGTCAGGCATATTTTACGTAATGCCATGATACCTGTCATCACGATTGCCGGTCCTGAACTGGCGGGGTTGGTCACCGGTTCGTTTATTGTGGAAAGCCTGTTTTCAGTGCCGGGTATAGGCCGTCTGTTCGTACAGTCTGTTTCTCAGCGCGACTACGGCTTGATTATGGGAACTGTACTTTTCTATGCCTTTGCCATAGCCATTATCAATCTCGTGGTAGACATTCTTTACGGGATGATAGATCCGAGGATCAGGTATGACTGATACACAGCAACCCAATCCATCGGAAATGGCCGAAGTAACTCAGGCCCGTCCGCATCGCACTTTGTTGAACGATGCATGGATACGCTTGAGGCGCAATCGCCTGGCAGTGGCCGGGGCCATTATTATTTTGATTTTCGCTCTAGGAGCTATTTTTGCTCCCTTAATCACCAAATACAATTTCGCCAAACAGGATCTTGATTCTATTTTCCTTCAGCCAAGCGGCGTACACTGGCTTGGTACTGACGAGCTCGGGCGTGATGTGTTCGCCCGCATGTTGTACGGCGCTCGAACCTCGCTGGCCGTCGGCATCTTCACTCAGTTGATCGTTCTGTTAATCGGACTGCCGATCGGTGCTTTCGCCGGTTCCAAAGGCGGGAGAGTAGATAATCTCCTGATGCGCTTCGTAGACATCATGTATGGGTTCCCCGACATCCTGCTGATCATCCTGCTCAGTGCTGTATTGCGGGGAACTGTTTTTGGCAACATGGGCGGCGGTATCTTCGTGATATTCCTGGCCATAGGCTTGGTAGCCTGGGTAAATGTGTCCCGGTTGGTGAGGGGACAAATATTGTCCCTGAAACAAAGGGATTTTGTCACCGCAGCCCGGGCGATGGGCGGCAAGGGTACCTATATTACTATGCGTCATCTTTTGCCTAATTCGCTCGGCCCCATTATCGTGTCTATCACATTCGGTGTCCCCCGTGCGATATTTACGGAAGCCGCGCTTTCTTATATCGGCATAGGGGTCAAACCGCCTACCCCCAGTTGGGGTGCTATGATACACGACGGATATAATGTGATGTTCACCGCCCCGCATCTGGTGATAGTACCGGCCGTGGCCATCGCTCTTATCATGTTAGCTTTTACTTTCCTTGGTGATGGCCTGCGTGATGCCCTTGACCCGAGGTCTAGAAGGTAATTATGTCAACCTTGTTAGATGTACGCAATCTGGTCACTCGTTTTCATACCCAGGATGGTGTGGTAAAAGCCGTCAACGGGGCTTCGTTTACCGTTGCTAAAGGTGAAACTATCGCCATCGTAGGAGAAAGCGGCTGCGGCAAGTCTGTCACCTCGCTCTCGATCCTTCGCCTCATCGCCCAACCCCAGGGTAAAATTGTTTCAGGCGAAGCCCTATTAGACGGAACGGACCTTCTTAAACTTTCAGCAGAAGAGATGCGTAAAATCCGGGGCGCACGCATATCCATGATATTCCAGGAGCCGATGAGTTCCCTAAATCCCGTCCTCACCATCGGACGTCAGATGACCGAGCAACTCGAACTCCATAGGCACATGGGCCAGCAAGAAGCTCTGGCTGAAGCCATCAACCTTTTAAAACTTGTCGGCATCCCGCAGGCTGAGCGCAGGGTCAAGGATTATCCGCATCATTTCAGCGGCGGAATGCGGCAGCGTGTAATGATTGCCATGGCCATTTCATGCAAACCACAACTGGTTATCGCGGATGAACCTACAACGGCAGTAGATGTCACGATCCAGTCACAGCTGCTTGAACTCATCAGGGGAATCACGGACGAAATGGGCATGTCCTTGATACTCATCACCCACAACCTGGGTGTCGTTGCCCGTTACGCCCGGAGAGTCTATGTGATGTACGCCGGCACGGTTGTCGAACACGGACCGGCCCTCTCAGTTTATCATCACCCCCTCCATCCATATACGTCCGGGCTCCTGGCATCGGTTCCGAGGCTCGATGAACCTCGCAAGGGCCGTCTGGCACCAATCGAAGGCCAACCGCCGGATATGATGTGCCCTCCTGTCGGTTGCCCTTTCCAGCCTCGTTGCGCGTATGCGCTCCCAAAATGCCTTACAGATAGACCTGAATTGCAGGAGATGGCCCCGGGCCATTTTACGGCCTGCTGGGTCGCGTTTAGCGGGGAGACATTGTGGCAGAAAACGTAGTAATAGAAATAAATAACCTGGCAAAGTATTTTCCTATTACTTCAGGACTTTTCTTCAAGAAGAAAGTGGCCGAGGTAAAAGCTGTAGATGGAGTCAGTTTCGCCATCCATCGCGGCGAAACGTTGGGGCTAGTGGGTGAAAGCGGTTGCGGCAAGACCACGGTCGGTAAATGCGTTCTTCAACTCTACCGTGCCACCTCCGGAGAGGTCATCTTCGAAGGTAAAAACTTGTGCGACCTCAACGAAAACCAGTTGCGTCCGCTGCGCCGCAAACTCCAGGTGGTTTTTCAGGATCCCTATGATTCGCTCAATCCGCGCTTCACCGCTGCCGATATCATCGGGGAACCCCTTCAAATAAACAGCGACATACGCGGCAGTGATTTTGACAGGCGCATCGCCGAACTATTAAACATCGTGGGTCTCGCACCATATATGGCAGACAGGTATCCGCACGAATTCAGCGGAGGCCAGAGACAACGTCTCGGAGTAGCCAGGGCCCTGGCCCTTCAGCCCGAATTCATCGTCTGCGATGAACCCCTTTCAGCCCTGGACGTTTCGATCCAGGCCCAGATCATCAATCTTCTCGACGATCTGCAGGACAAATTCGGTATAGCGTACCTTTTCATCTCCCATGATCTTTCGGTTGTACGGCACATGAGCGACCGGGTGGGCGTGATGTACCTCGGTAAAATGATGGAACTATCCGAAAGGGACGAGATATACAAGTCGCCCCTTCATCCGTACACCCAGGCTCTTCTTTCGGCTGTGCCCATCCCCGATCCGGCCGTTGAAGAAAAACGTAAAGTCATAGTTCTCAAGGGTGAAGTGCCCAGCCCAATCAATCCCCCCTCGGGCTGTGTATTCCATCCAAGATGCCCCAAGGCTTTTGACGATTGTTCTAAACTGATCCCTCAGCTTAAAGACGCGGGTTCCGGGCACGAAGTGGCCTGCCTGCTCTACAAAACTAGCTGGCCTTAAACAATAATACCCTCATGGGCACGGGTATTTCAGAATTCATCGCATCCCTGGCAAAAAACGGGTGTCAGGCTAAGGTTGTATCTATTTCCCGCCTCGTTGAAATGGAACAGGCATTTTCAGATCTCAATACATCCGGCGAAATTGCGCCCGAATTCTACCCCGAAATCATCAAATACTTTAAATTCGATTGGTCGGCGATAGTCGCGGATGCTCGTTCGATTGTCGTCGTTGCATCTCCGCAACTGCCGACCCGCGTGGCCTTCGGTTCGACCAGCGTGATCATTCCACCGACCTACATCTACAAAGCCATCTGGAAGGATCAACTGGATATGGTAAAGGGCTTTCTGGAACCGAGGGGGTTAAAGGTGGCGAGGGCACGCCTTCCTTTTAAAACCCTGGCGGTGAGAAGCGGGCTCGCCAGGTATGGCCGCAACAATATAGCTTATATCCCGGGGATGGGCAGTTTCTTCAGGTTGGCTGCATTTTATTCTGATTTGCCCTGCGATACAGATGATTGGGCAGAACCCCAGATGTTGAGCGGTTGTGTAGAGTGTACCGCGTGCGCGGTCGCCTGCCCCGCAGGATGTATCTCGCAAACACGGTTCTTAATCCAGGCCGAAAGGTGCCTGACCCGTTTCAATGAACAGCAAGGCCCGATCCCGGCATGGATTGAGCCTGCCTGGCACAACTCATTGCTGGGATGTATGGCTTGCCAGCAGGTTTGTCCGCAGAATAAAAAGCTAATGGAGAAAATTGAAGATTCTCAAGTCGGATTTAGTGACTCGGAAACCCTGGAAATACTTGCAGATGCTCCTGAAGAAAGTCTAAGAGAAGAAACCCGTTCCAGGCTCGAAGCGCTGTGCCTTGCAGATGATGACATTTACCCTTTGCTAAAACGGAATCTTTCTCTTTTACTCGGTCAAACGCCCGGTCTGACCACCTGAAACATCGCCAAGCCCTGTAACTTTAAACCCGATCGATTACCACGGCTTCCGATCTCATTATTGAAATCAGGGGACATTATTCCGACCTGTCGGGCTTGCCGCTACGAGTCAATTATTACCTTGACCTTATATTCCCTTGATGTTAAATTATGTGTACTGGACTGGTCCCTGTAGCTCAGTTGGATAGAGCAGCTGCCTTCTAAGCAGCTTGTCGCGCGTTCGAATCGCGCCAGGGACACTTTTAGCCTCAAATCGAACCCTTCTGCTACCCCCGAAACGCCTCAACCACAAACTGCCTATCCATTTTTTCATTCGACTGCACGCAAAGTAACACAAAATCATATCGCGCCCGATGGTTCTCTGATAACCTCAAATCATGAGGACGGGGATATGATCACGATAGCAGAGGGGCTAAAGGCTTACCACATCTATGCTCAGGCCTCGGGGCATAGTAAAAGCACCATCCGCTGGATTACCAGTGCGGTTACGTATTTCTCGGAGTTCCTCGGTGACAAGCAGGACATCAGCCAGATCACGGCAAATGACCTGAGGCGCTTCATCATCGCTTTCGGTGAACGCCGTGGATATGTTAAGCACCCCTTTAAACCGGAACGCAAGGAACCGCTGTCTCCTATAACGGTTCAGACGTACGCCAGGGCGATCAGAGCTTTCTTCGGGCACATGGCGGCAGAAGACCTGATACCCGCTAACCCGATGCAACGCGTAAAAATCCCGAAAGTGCAAATCCGCGCCGTCCCGACATTTTCGGCATCTGAGGTCGAACGTCTACTCAGGGCGCCAGACAGAACGACTTCGGCCGGATTCCGAGACTTCGCACTCATGTTTACTTTTATTGACACCGCAGCCAGGCTTTCCGAGATCTGTAATCTTCATGAAAAAGATGTAGACATTGAACACGGGTCGCTGAAAGTGATGGGTAAAGGCGGAATAGAAAGAACCGTTCCGATCGGATCCAGGGTTTGCAGGGCATTGTTAAAATATAAATTAAAATATCGTCCTCATCCGATCGGCACCAGTGCTTTTTGGCTCTCGGAGGACGGGGGACAAATCACGCTTAATCGAGTAGAATCCCAAATAAGACGCTATGGGAAAAAGGTCGGGTTACAGCGTTGTTATGCTCACAAACTGCGCCACACGGGCAGCGTGCTATTTCTCCGTAACGGTGGAGACCCCTTCTCACTCCAAAAAATGTTGGGGCACACCACCTTGCAGATGACCCGCCACTACTGCAACCTCGCGGATACTGATGTCAAGCAAGCGCACATCAAATTCGGAGTCGCCGACCGCTTAAAAATATAAGTATCGATAAAACATTGGTAATCGGGTTGGCATGTATTTAAAGCACGAGATAGTTCAGCCTAGACCATCGGCCGAACTATCTCGTGCCCACAAAAATAGCATTTATACTTGGTCGAAATCTTGACAAGGTTGTCTTTCAACTCGGATGAGGTTTGCGAAGTGCTGGCATGTCCCAGAAAACTCTCGTCAATCAGCCAGCGATGGTCACTGTTCTGACATAGCTGGTAAGCCTCTTCCTGAAGTGGCCCAACCGGCCTTGGGTGGCTACGATGATAAATATGGTCTGAGTTAACCCAATTGTCTACTTCTGGTTTCAAGTAATGGTGTTGTTTTCCAGGTATTTTACCCGGTATTTTCCCTTCTCGGCCCAATTTTCTAATTTGGTCTGGACCAACTCCGAGAATTGCCGTAAGGTCATTGGTATCGTAATACGATTTCTCTCCAATACTCTTTGTTATGTTATCTTGACAGACAACGCAAATGGAGCCGGGATTTTGCTGGCTCAAATCTCTTTGGCAAATTTTGCAATACCGTTTATTTTCCACTTGTTGCCTGAATGCCCCCAACGTCCCAATGTTACATCCATGCGCGAGGCTAATCAAGCTATCGTTAGCGGGGTGACCTGCCCCCAATAGTTGTACCACTTACAATGTTAGTCCCACAGGTATCCTAACCTCTGGAGCGGGTGGCCGGTAACCCTTGGCGCTATGCGGGCGTTTCTGATTATAATACCGCCTCCATTCCTCAATCAATACTTGGGCCTCCATCAGAGTCGTAAATAATTCCATATTCAAGAGCTCATCCCTCATTTTACCGTTGAAAGATTCGATATAGCCGTTCTCCCAGGGACTCCCTGGTTCGATAAACAATGTCTTTACCTTAAGCTCGGTTAGCCAATTCCTGACAGCATTGGCGGTAAATTCGGAGCCGTTGTCCGAGCGGATATGTTCCGGAATGCCCCGCAGTATGAACAGGTTGAACAGGACATCGATTACATCATGGGAGTTCAGCCTGCGTTCTACCCTAACGGCCAAGCTCTCCCGGCTGAATTCATCAATGATATTCAGGATACGAAACTTCTTCCCATCGGCCGTCTTCTCATCGACAAAGTCGTAACTCCACACATGGTCCTTATGCTCTGGTCTTAGCCGAATGCAAGATCCGTCATTGAGCCAGAGCCTCCCTCGCTTCGGTTGCTTCTTAGGTACCTTCAGTCCTTCCATGCGCCAGATCCGTTCCACTCTCTTGTGATTTACCTTCCAAAGCTTATCGTTATTCAACATCGCTGTGATCCGCCGGTAGCCATACCTTCCGTACTGTGATGCCAGCTTGACGATATCTTCTCGAAGCCGCTCCTCTTCAGATGTAACAATTAGATCGTGCCTCTGACTGGCCCTGGGCTGCCCCTGGGCTGCCCCAGTACCTTGCAAGCCCGCCTCTCGGAAACAGCCAGCTTCTCTTGTATCCTCTTGACCACCTGGCGCCTCCGCGACGGGCTTAGGAGTTTCCCCGGGCTGCTTCTTTGAGGATAGCTTTATCCAACGAGAGATCAGCGACCAATTTCTTGAGCCGGATGTTCTCCAGTTCAAGTTCTTTAAGGCGTTTTGCCTGGTCCACCCTCATCCCGCCGTATTCTTTGCGCCAGCGGTAGAAAGTCTGGTCCGTTACCTCGATCTTGCGGCAGACCGCGGCAAGGGTTTCGCCCTGGTTCAAGAGAACCTCGGCTTGGCGGAGCTTGTTGATAATCTGCTCCGGGGTATTGAATTTCTTAGGCATGTAACCCCCCTTTCTCTCGGTCTCAGTCTAACATTAAGACTGGACTCATTTAAGGGGGTCAGGTCATTATTCAGAGATATCTTACTACCCGGCCTAAGACCGAGGCCGGGCAGGAGTTCAGGACTGTCGCCAGTTTGTTAACCAAGACTACTGAGAGCTCATTCTCCGCTTCGCTCAGAGCCTGGAATGAAAGGTGGGAAGGGTTTCTGAAAGAGAGAACCTATGCGCCGGACGGGAAACACTGGTGGTATACCCATAGGAGGCTGCGATCTGCTTACCGAAGCCTAAAGACCAATTTGCCCTATCTCTTTAACTATCAGAGATATCCCGATCTCCATATTCCGAACACCAACAACTCATTGGAGGGTTATTTCAGCAGAATCAAGCAATTATTAAACAACCATCACGGGCTCAAGCAATGGCGCCGATACAAGATGATTGAGGCAATCATAAACGATTAAATCCATCCACATAAAATTACAATTAGACCTAGTATTATTATTTTTCTCAGCGATAATAGGAATTGTGTGCATATTCGTTTTACTATCCATTTGGTTTGATTTAAGTTTCGTTAATAAACTGACCAACGGAGAAGACGATTGTGAACAAACCCAACAGTTAGGCAAACGAGTCTAGAGACACATTGACGAAATCTAGGCAGAGAAATCCGGCAATACTAAGTACTATTAATAAATAGGCTAGAACATCAGCGTGCCAAAATTATTATGTATTTGTCGGTAAGTTCTGAGCCAATGTAGTAATGAGATTATTGTAATTGATTCTTAGCCTTTGCCACCCACTCAAGGATATCAGGGTCTTCTGAATCCTCGAATCTGGCTATCAGTCGGTTGTATGTGGCAATCTGCTCGGCTTCGGGCAGACTGGCTCCCATGTTGTACATAGAACTTGCCACAGGCACAAGAATTGCAGTCTCTTCTGAATCCTCAAACTTGTCTATCAACCGGCCGTATACGGCGATCGCCTTGGCGCCGGGAAGGCTACATCCCTTATTGAACATGGCCTTTGCCACATACTCAAGGGTGCCAAGATCTTCTGAATCATTGAACCTGTCTATCAGGCGGTCGTAGGCGGCGATCTGCTTGGGGCCGGACAGGGCATTTCCTTTATCGAGCATGGCCATTGCCACTAGTCTAAGAATTTTTGGCTTTTTGGAATCATTGAACCGCTCTATCAGGCGGTCGTAGGCGGCGATCTTTTTGGGGCCGGACAGGGCATTTCCTTTATCAAGCATGGCAATTGCCACTAGCTCAAGGACAGTAGTCTCTTTGGAATCATTGAACCTGTCTATCAATCGGTCGTATGCGGTAATTTGCTTAACGCCGGACAGGGCCATCCCCTTGCTGAACATGGCCTTTGCCACACTAACAAGGATTTTAGGCTCTTCGGAATTATTAAACCTGTCTATCAATCGGTTGTATACGGCAATTTGCTTGACGCCGGACAAGCTGGCTACTTTGTGGTACATTGCGCTTGCCACCAACACAAGGATCTCAATCTCCTCGGAATCATCGAATCTGTCTATCAGTCGGTTGTATGCAGCGATCTGCTTGGCGACTGAAAGGCTAGCCCCCTTGCTAAACATGGCCTTTGCCACATACTCGATGATTTTAGGCTCTTCTGAATCATTGAACCTGTCTATCAGTCGGTCGTAGGCGGCGATCTGCTTGGCGCCGGACAGGGCATTTCCCTTGTTGTACATGGCAATCGCCACTATCTTAAGAATTTCAGCCTCTTCCGAATCAATAAACCTGTCTATCAGGCAGTCGTATGCGGTGATCTTACCTATGCCGGATCGGACACCACCCTTGTTGAACATGGCCAGTGCCACTTGCTCAAGTATTTCTGGCTTTTTGGAATCATTGAACCGTTCTATCAGGCGGTCGTAGGCGGCGATCTGCTTGGGGCCTGACATAGCATTTCCTTTGCTGAACATGGCCATCGCCACTATCTTAAGGATTTCAACCTCTTCAGAATTATTGAACCTGTCTATCAGGCGGTCGTATGCGGCAATCTGATCGGCGCCGGATAGGGCACCGCCCGTGTTGAACATGGCGGCTGCCACATACTCAAGGTTTTTAGAATCTTCAGAATTCGTGAATCTGTCTATCAGACGGTCATATGCAGCAATCTGTTTGGCGCCCGATAGGGCTTTGCCCATGCTAAACATGGCCATTGCCACCATCTTAAGGATTTCAGGCTCTTCGGAATCATTGTTACTGTCTATAACGCGGTTGCATGCCGCAATCTGGTCGGCACCATCCAAGGATAACACTCCCTGGATGAACATGGGCTTTGTCACATGCTCATCGTTTTGAGAATCTTCAACTTGCTTTGGACCGCACTTAGTGCAATCGCCATTGGTTTTCTCTAAAGGTTTTCCGCAAATAGAACATTTCATACTTGTTAGCCTCCATATATTCATCCGCATATTCGGATGAATATATGATCACATTTATTGTACCCCACATGTCAATCAAATTATGTTCTTAAGGCTTTACCACATTACCCTTCATCATTAAATAATTACAAATGATTGCAGAGACAAAGCAATATTGTGATTTCAAACAGTTCATTTACATACGATTATTGTCCATTTGACGCCCCCTTTTGACATTTCGTCTTGTGTTTGGTATATTAGTTCTTAGTTACTTGTTATCAATTCTCAGTAATTTTTTTCGATAAGGAGGTGCCAAATAAATACTTTTGATTGATTGATCATCGACCAACCCGCGTCATAACATTTTTGAGGAGGGAAAATGGAATTCGAGGAAAAGGTCGCAACTAAATCTGGTGATGAATTTAAAAAAATTTTTAATATTGACGGACTTGAGTTACTCGTATTTGCTGGTGATGGCAGCTTAACCATGGCAACCACCAACACTCTTGACGGAAAATCGAAGGCCAGCCACATGGTTAAGCTGGATACAGAAGTTCTGAACTCACTTTATTTTAAACGCGAACTTCTTGAGAAAACCCGCCACTGGATGGTGTCACTCCTTTACTTCGGGGATATAATAAAAACTCACAATTTTCATAATTCACTTCCCTACAACTTTGTTGAAGAGGCATCAAAAGTGATAAGAAATCCTCTGGAGGTACTCGCGGGCAATGGTGAGGGGACATTGCTGGCTGATGCGCTTTTCGCGTCGGGCGAATTAGTTAAAAATTTCCTTGTTGAAAAAGCCATCCATAGTGATACCAAAAAGCGCAAGGGAACCATATTCGCATGGACGGACGGAAGGGAAAACAGTACCAAATATGGCCAGACACTTCCTGTTGAAAGTATTAATGAGTATCTGAATAGCCCCGAATTAAAGGGCAAGGTGCAGGTCGCCACTATTTTTTTTGGTGAAGATGCGGATATAAGTCCGCTATACCAGGTCTCATCAAAATTGTCAGAACGGCAACTCAAAAGGCTCTCTAATCTCAAGATTACGCATCACCTGCAACCCCCAGGGGATCGCGCGTGCCTAAATGGGGTCTGTCACGGAACTTTGACCTCAGAGAAAAGTGAAGTAATTAGAAGGTTTATTTTTGAGCTTTCAAATACACCCCCTACCAAAGAATAAACTAATTTTGGAGGTACTATGAACCTGTTAGCAGATTTTTTGAAATTTACCACCATAATCCTAATTTTGGCAATTATTGCCGTCTGCTTAAGAAATTTCGTTATTCGCTTGAGGGGAAACTCCTCGACCCCGAAGAACACACCACCCGTTTACACAATGCCTCATCCTTCTATCCCGCGTGACACCCAAACCAAGCAGCCTGTAACGATTGATCAGCGTCCAAAGGTTGAGAGTCCCGGTCTGGCAACCAAGCCAAAATCGAGTCATTTGACATGGACTGAAGACTTGCCTTTTGAACTCAACGACGCCGAAATTTTCGATGCCGGCCAACAAGCCAGAATATATAAGACTACTTTCGCTGGCGAACTCTGCGCGATAAAGGTGTTTAATAATGATGAAAATTTGTCTCCCACCCTTCACGCTCGTTGTGCTGAAATAACCGAGCGGCTAAATTCACCAGATGCCCCTCCGCCTCTTCGAACGGCGAGCATTGCTTTGGGCTCCTATCATATCAGTGCATCCGCACTGCATCTCCCCACCCCGAGCCATGGATTCTATGACGCACTTGTGTATAGGTGGATTAGCGGCAGCAAACCACTTTATGAGTGGCTGTCAACAAATCCGGATAAAGGAGCAAGGAAAAGGGTCTTTTTTGATATTTTGCACACGTTGGATTTCCTCGACAAGAGGGGAATCATTTCCCTTGATGTATACCCAGAGAACTGGTTAGTAACTGATGCAGGCGAAGTACATCTTATTGATCTGGAGTCTTCCGGGCTCCTTGATAAGGGAGGAACCTGGTTATTTCCTCCAGCCGTAGTCTTGAGAGATAATTCATGGATTCCATTACCCCCGGATTATGCTAGTTTTGATCTCGGCGGGCGGCCAGCTTTTAGATGGCTGGGTATTGCACTATTGACATATGTAGATTTAGACCAGCACGGCCCGCTCTTTTTTCTCAATACCTCTGATGAATCTTTCAATGCATTCTCGACCCTCTCAAACCAGAATGCAATAACCGAAGTGTGGCCGCCCTTTTACATTGATAATCTTCATAAAAGATTCTTAACTACAAGCCTTGATGCAAGCACGCTCCAAAAAATGTGCAGGGAATCATCAGCTATTGGTCTTGGAGATCGTAATTGGGGGAGGATTTTATACTCAACTTTCACTGGGCTGATGAGGCACACAACCAGGCCAAGTTTTTCCGAGATAATCGCGTTCTTGGAGTAGGAGGAGTAGGAGATTGAGATGAAAAATGTTTCCAATGTTTCCGTGAACGCATTCATGGACAATAGATCACACGGGGATGATCAGATATTCGTTTTTGCAGATGATGGACGTATTTATTGCGGGGTAGCTGATGGGGTAGGCGGCAACCCCGCGGGCAGAATAGCCGCATCGTTTGCGTGCCATTTGGCCGAAGAATGTGTTAAATCAAATGCAGCCAGATTCAAAACGCTTGACGGAAATCAAACCCTGAAAGAAATTCTTGATTACGTGGCCCAAAAAATGAAGGTTGTTTTGGCAGCTGACAGCTTACGGGAAAAACACAATTGGGAACCCATTGTACAGAAGTATTTAAACCAGAGCTTAACCAATGGTTGGTCCGAAAAAGAAAATCGCATCCCGGAGATCGAGAACGAAATAAAGGAAAATCCTCAAGAGTCTCCAGCCACAACACTTGGATTAATCCTTCTTGATGCCGGCCAAAATGCCCTATACACGATGATCGTGGGAGATGCGGCAGTATATTTGTTGAACAAAGAAGAGATGTTCCTGCATTCACCACCCAAACAGAATAGCGAGGTCTCCTCATACCTATCCAGAACAGGACTGCAAGGCCTCCCGGATGTGTCAATGCGCAGTTTAACCAGGTATGACGGTATCGTGTTATGCACTGACGGCGTGAATTTGGCAGATTTAACATGGGGGTACAACATATTTAACGAGGCCATGCATTGTGGAACCGTTCTGCAACCAGCAAAAAATTGGCATGATAATCTTTCGGTACCTCCGGAAGATGATTTTTCCCTGATCACGATCCGGTTACCGGTTGATCAAAAAGGGGGAAAACCGTTACCTCCAACTCAAGCTCTTCTGCAACCAGACCCCTACGAAGCTGAGTACCCACCACGAGATGGCAGAAATCACAAACGTGGGGATTTCA
>Ga0209083_1001179_pt1 | contig 31299 bp, 41 predicted proteins | sample AM7aDNAmetaG_FD_184132 | JGI IMG/M metagenome (GOLD analysis project Ga0209083, IMG submission 184132) | Freshwater microbial communities from Finland to study Microbial Dark Matter (Phase II) - AM7a DNA metaG (SPAdes) (version 3) | ecosystem: Environmental > Aquatic > Freshwater > Lake ... | reverse complement strand
CCGTCCTCGACCCGGGGCTGCCGGTCGGCGCTCTCACCTACACACTCGTGACTGCGCCCGCCAACGCCCTGATCAGCGCCACGGGCGTAATCACCTGGACGCCGACCGAAGCCCAAGGGCCGTGTACCAGTCCGTTCGTCACGGTCGTGACGCAGAACGGGGGGGCACACCTGAGCGCCACGAACCATTTCACCGTCACGGTCACCGAAGTCAACGTGGCACCCATGCTGCCTGTTCAAGCGGATCGCGAGGTCGCTGTCCTGACTGTAAACGGGAATAAAGCTTGAAATGGACGTATAGGGGTGAAGAGGGGTGGAGAGGGATGAAAGCTTGGTGGATACGTCAGGGAAAAACGAGGGGCGGGCCGGAGAAACGGACGCTCCTTTTACGTGTCGCGGTGAGGCGTTATGAAACGTAGAAGAAGGTGTCGCAAGCCGTGCATGTGGCCGAGGTGAGGGTGGCAAGATGATCGCGAATCAGGGGAACCTGGCAGCCGGGGCATACCGGGTTAGACGCCTTGCGCTTGACGGTCGGGTGGGTGCTGACGGCAGGCTTGTGAACCGTGCGCTTGCGAGGGGGAGACTTCAGCTTCTGATGGAAGGCGACGTGCGCCTGGTCTTCAAGCTTGCGAATCCGATCCTCCAGGACCCGCAACGCAGCACACCCCCCGCCCTCCTTCTGATGATGGCATGCCGCATCGTCAGTCTTATTGGTCCCGCTCATTCAGTTCCTTCCATGCTCGCCAACCATGCGGCGGTATCTGTCTTTAAAAATGAGAGACCCTCGAATAGGTGTTTCGGTTTGCGTTTGTAATCAACGTCACGACGTCGCTGTCGATTGTGAGTGCGGCCGGTTCTGTCAGCGACGGCGGAGGGGATACTTTTCCGCTCAGTCTGAGCGAGCGAGCCTCGTCCAATTCTAAAGGGGACAGGGCTATATCGAGGTATTGGTCAAAGGGTGGATAAGGCAGGCCAAACAAGCTGAACTTTGACCAGGCCGGAGAGTCCCTTTTTGCCATCATACGACGATCTTCGCCGACAAAAAGCCCGCCAGCCAGTTGCCACCGCATAGCAATCTCGTCCATTCGAGACGGGGAAGAATCAACTCTTAACCAGCCGTAGGGCCAGTCGTCAACAATCTCTCGGTCTGACTCGTATGTTCTCCAGTTTCGTAGAAATGAACAACTGGCTGTCAGAGCGCACCTGAAGCGGAACGGTTCTATTACATCCCTGATGGGCGCGCAGTCTGAAGAAAAGTAATGCGCACGCATCCGTTGCTCAAAATTGATGACATCGTTACGAACGCTATCCCCCGAGATCGCCTTATCCCTTAACTCAACTATTCGCCCGTTAATGGTTGCCAAAACCTCAGCGCAAGAACTGCCTAGTCTCATGAATTAAGCTCCTTTCAGGTGTCTATGCTGTGCGCCGCTTGCCACCATTTTTTGTCGCGGGTTGGGCGGGGGCACCAGCGTTCGATAGACCCAACAAGTAGTCGGTGGACACACCGAGTATCCTCGCTATTCGACATAGAGTGTTTAGATCTGGTTCGCGTCGATTCGTCTCATAGTGGCTATATACCGCTTGCTTCAAGCCAAGCGTCTCGGCAAAAGATGTCTGGTTGGCGTCTCCCCTAAGCTCCTTGAGGCGTTGTGAAAAAAGGCTCATAAATAATACAAATCGTGTTGACGACTGATAATGCACAATGTATTATCCGCCTCGTTGACACGAAACAGAGTCAAGAAACAGTAACACAACGGGCGATAGGAGGCAAACCATGCAAGTTGTAGAGAAGAAAGTGAAGGTGGCTGTCGGGCTGAACGAGATGGCCCGGCGGCTGGGGTGCTCGCGAGGGCACCTCTCGCTCGTGATCCACGGGCACCGCAAGAGCGGACGCCTGGAGAAGCGGCTGAGAAACATGGGCTTCGCGATGAAGGAGGCGGTATGAAGCAGCAGCGGTTCGGACTGAGGGTCTGCCAGTGCGGCGGGCGGGCGGCGTGGCAGGCTGTCAAGGAACGCACGCGCGGGCGGCCCACGGCGCAGGCGGAGCGGCTGGCGTGCCCGCTGTGCGGGAACGCGACGGCGCCGGCGTCCTCCAGGGAGCGGCTGGCCGGGGAGTGGAACTCGGCGGGCTGGTGCGGGCAGGGTCCGTCCGCCAGGGTATACGAGCCGTTCGGGCCGGAGTGGCGGGCGATGACGATGCGGATGAAGAAGCCCGACCTCGTGACGCTCCTGGCGGACCAGTGCAGGGGCGGCCTCGCGATGGAGAAGACGGTGCGGGAGCAGCGGGCGGTGATCGACAAGCTGCAGGTGTGGCGAACCCGGCGGGAGCTGGCGGCGGTGATCGACCGGCTGGTGCAGCGCGGGGTCGTGGCGAAGGCGGACGCGGCCGGGGCTAAGAGAAAGTTAATGGCTAATGGTTAAGAGTTAATAGTGAGGAGGTGCGGGATGAAGCGAGCGGGCGGGAAAGTGACGTGGATGCTGGAGTTCGACGGGCGGTTCGAGACGGCGGTCCGGGACGGGCTGAAGAGGCAGACGGTGCGGCGCTGCCACATCGTGGAGCCGGGAGACACGCTGCGCCTGGCGGGCGCGGACACGGGCCGCGTGTTCGGCGAGGTGACGGTGGCGCGGGTGCGGCGGATCGTGATACTCGCCGTCAAACTGGCCTTGCGGCCTGACAGGCTGACCGCGTTCCAGGCGCGCATAGACGGCAAGGAGCTCAGCGAACAGGAGTTCGACGCCTTTGCCGGAAACGACGGGTTCGCCAGTGCGGACGAGATGGTCAAATGGCTTGAAGATCACGGCAAGTTCAAGCGGGGAATCTTCGACGGGCAGGTCATCGAGTGGTGAAAGGGGGCGGCATGCATCTGCAACAGACGACATTGTTCGGGGTGCGGGGCGAGAGGTTCCTGATCAAGAAGAGCGCGCCGATCGCGCGGGCGGGGAAAACGCCCGACGCCGAACGCCCAACGCACAACGCCCAAGTGGAGAGGGCCGAGACCATGTGGTGGAAGTGCCTGGACTGCGGTCACAAGTGGCGGGACCTGCGCGAGTGCAAGGGCGTGTGCCGGAGCGGCTGCCCGGCGTGCAGGTCGCGAAACATCATGGATTGCAACATCGGGTCGGCTGGGGAAGCGCCTCACGGCGCCACTACGAACGTAGAACCCAACGCGCAAATGGTGACGGCGGAGGACGCGTGCGCCGGGTGCCTGAAGGTCGGGGTGGAGAACTGCCTCGTGTGCATCGAGAGGGACGGGGGAACGCCGAACGCCGAACGCCCAACGCCGAACGCCGAACGGGGTGAGGCCACGTGGTGCGGGACGCTGATGCTGCTGGCACTGGCCGCGGCACTGATCGCGGCGGCGGGGCTGATCGGACGGCACGGCGGTGGAATCGAGGTGCGTTGGATCGCGGAATATCCGGATCCGGTGTGCGAGCGGTGCGGGAAGGTTCTTGACGGGGCACATAACGAATGCGTTGAGGAGGGGAACTGATGATCTACGTATTGAAGATCGGGTATCTGAGCTTCGCGTTTCCGACGAGCCGCGGGCTGCAGACGGTGATGGACACGCTCGGCAAGGCCCGCGAGCTGAAGAGAGGTTACATGCCCGGGCTGGACAAGCCCGAGGAGATGGAGCTGGAGGACGAGCCCGTGGCCGTGAGCATGCACTGCGTGAACGGGGTGTCGTTCGTGAGTGGCGCGAAGAAGAGCCGGCGCGAGGTGATTGAGCCGGAGGTGATGCCGAGGGAGCGGTGCAAGTGGCAGGATGAGTTCGCCGAGTTCGCCGAGTCCGGCGCCGTGCTGGCGACGCGTCCCCAGGCCAAACGGCCGGGCGTGTTTTCGGGTGACGGCAGCGGCCGGCTGCTGCCGCAGTTTGAACGGATGCTTTTGGAGGGAGGAAAATGAAGAGGACACATGTCACAAGGAAGAACGCTTGCGCCCACGCGGACGCCAGCGGTCGGTGCGCGAACCCGGAAAGCAACGGGCAGGGCTCGGCGTGCCGCGGGTGCGAGGATTTCAGGGAGAAAGTAATGGGTAAGAGGGAAGAGGTAACAGGCGCTTCGCGGGCCTGCGGGCACGCCGGACGCGACGGAAAGTGCCTGCGGCCGGAGGCGTTCTACATCATGTGCGTGGGCCTCAAGTGCAAGGACCATCCGGAGAACGCTCAACGTTCAACGCCCAACGCTCAACTCTCAACGAAGGGAGAAGGACATGAACGCGATAACGGAGTACAGGAGGCCGGGGGCGAGGTACAGGGCGGAGGCGTCGGCGGGGCCGTGGCGGATGCTCGGCGGGTGGCACCGGAACGCGGACGGGAGCTGGAGCGCGGTGTACGCGATGCGGGCCCGGAGGCCGAAGCGGGCGAGAAGGGCGACGGTGTTCCGGTCGGAGGGGGCGTGGGTGTGGGAGGTCGCGGAGTTCGACCTGGCCAGCCGGAGGGTGAAGCGGATTGTGAACCGGTCGGCGCGGGGGCTGTGGTACGTGGCGGCCGCGGCGGCGTTCCCATGGGCGGACGCGGCGGCGAGGACGTCCGACTGAAGTCGGAAGTAATAGGTAAGAGGGAAGAGGTAATAGGTTCTTCGCAGGCCTGCGCGTACGCACGGGAAGGTGATGAACTGCCGGACGTGACGGTGGAGGAAATCGTAAGCGGTTATCTGAACGCGGTTAGCGGGGTGCTGGCGGTGGTCCGGTTCGGCGCGATGATGCTGGTTAAGGAGAGCTGTCTGGACCTTAAGACAGGTCAAACGCATCCGAACCAGCACAGCGAAGAAACCCTGAAAGGGTGGCTTGCCGGCAACGTTCCGGACGTGAACTACAAGACGGCGATGGGGTTCAAGGGCACGGCGGGCAAGGTGTGCGAGGTGCTGGGCGTCTCGCCCGGCGTGCTGCTGCGCTCGCTGAACCCGGACCCGAAGGCGCTGCCGGACGAGCCGGACTGCGACGCGCTGATCGCGTGCCGGGACCGCCTGCTCGACATCGTCGCGGGGAAGAACAGCGTGAACGCGCTGGTGCTGTGGCTGAAGGGGCGCACGCCGGACATGCTCGAGGACGGGAAGGCTGCGGAGGAGACGGGCAAGGCGGACGAGCTTGCCCTGGACGCGGCCAGGAAGTTCGGCCGGGTCGCCTCGAACGCGCTCAAGTGCCTGGACGGGCGGCAGCGCAACGCGATGACGAAGGCGCTGGCCGGGGCGCTGAGGGAGGCGCTGGGGCTGAAGGGGCTGGCGTGGCTGGCGAAGGTGCTGGAAGAGGCGGAAGGGTAGGGAGAATTTAGGAGTTAGGATTTAGGATTTAGGAACGAGAGGAGGCGGGCATGGCGGTGTGGACGGACTACAGGGCGGCGGCGAACATGGCCGAAAAATTGGCGGTCGGGCTCGACCGGAAGGGCATGGACTACGATGCCGAGCTGATGCGCCTGCTGGACAAGGGGGGCCTGACGGCGACCTGCTTCAATCCGGACTGCATCCGCTGCAGGCGGCCGGTCGCCGTGTCGATGTTTGCTAAGGAGGATTTAACATGATGCGCAAAGTGGACGCGGAGGGGGCGCTGGCGGTGGCGCACAGCTATCTGGCGGACGGCATGAGCGAGGGGTTCGCGGCCAAGGCGGCGGGCATCTCGCTGGCGACGTTCAGGCGGTGGCAGGCGCGGGCGGCGGCGGGCAAGGCGCTGAAGGACTACTCGGGCAGCGGCCGGCCGGCGAGCTGCGAGGTCGGCGAGGCGGACGCGGCGGTGCTGCGCTCGTACGTGCTGCGGGCGAACGCGGGGCGGCGGCGCGTGAGCGCGTCGGGCGGGTGCAGGATCGCGGCGATGGATCCGGAGAGCGGGCTCAGCGAGGCGCTGCGGGCGGCGATCCTGAAGCCGAGGGCCGACCCGTCGGCGCTGCCCAGGCCGGTGCTGCAGGCGGTGCGCGGGGTAAGCGCGCCCGCGGTGGTCGGGCGCTACCGCGACAGCCGGGACGGCACCAGCAACGGGCTGTACCTGCCGGGCTACCTGCGCTGCCCCGAGGACGCGATCCACCGCAAGTACCGCCCGATGGAACGGGTGAGCTGGGACGACGGCAGCACGAACTTCCAGTTCTGGGTGCCGTGGGAAAGGGGCGGGGACAAGTGCAGCGACCGGTTCAAGGTCCGGCTCGTGCGCGGCCAGATGCTGGCGTGCATCGACTCGGCGAGCTGGCTCTGCACGCACTACCGGTTCGTGATCCGCGAGCGGGACAGCTACACGGGGGGCGACGTGTGCGCGGCGCTGCTCGGGGCTTGGCAGGCGCACGGCGTGCCGGACGCGACGGTGATGGAGGCGCACTGCTGGCAGTCGGAGCGGGTGCTGGACTTCATGCGGCGGGCGGGCACGGAGCTGGTTGACGCCTCGGGGCGGCCGCACCAGAAGCTGGTGGAGCGGTGGTTCGGCCGGCTGTGGACGGCGCACGCGGCGCTGTGTCCGGACGGGCACATCGGGCGGTTCCGGGGGGAGACCTGGAAAGAGAGCAAGGAGGCGCAGGCCTGCCGAGAGGGGCGGCTGGATCCGCGCAGGGCGTTCCCGGCGATGACTGAGTTTCTGTCCGGCCTGGACCGCGCGGTGGACATCTGCAACCGGACGCCGGTCGTCAGCCGGACGTACGGGAACTGGACGCCGTCCGAGCGGTTCGCGGCGGAGGAGCCGGCGGGGCACCGGCTGCCGTCCGGCCTGGAGCGGATGGCGCTGCCGGTGATCGCCGAGCGGACGGTGAAGCGCGGCGGCATGGTGATGGTTCCGGCGGCCAACGCGGCGGGCGTGGACTGGGAGTTCGCCTTCGCCGTGGCGGACGGGCACAAGTGGGACGGGGCGCGGGTGAGCGTGGCGTTCGACCCGAGCTTCCCGGAGCGCGGCGCGGACGTGCGGCTGCTCGGAAAGCAGGCGCACGGGCCGGACTTCCTGCCGGTGGACCCGGCGGCGGTGAGCATGGGTCCCGCGCCGGTGATCGACACGGCGGGGCCGGCGTGGTCGCTGCGGTGGTTCGACAGCCGGGAGCAGGGCCGCGAGGCCAAGGCGGCGAGCAGGGCCGCGGTGCTGAGCGTCGGCCGGAGCGCGGACGCGAGAGGGAAGATGCGGGAAACGCTGAACGCCGAACGCCCGACGCCGAACGCCGAAGTGAAGAAGGCGGCGTCGAAGGCGTGGCCGGAGAAGCCGGCGGACGCCGGGGAGCTGACGGATTTGTTCGCGTGAGGCGCGGAAGAAGGCTGTTAGGCTGAAGGCTGTTAGGCTGTGAGGCCGAAGAGAGAAACACAACGGAAAGAGGGTGACACGATGAACGGTGACGGAGTGAAGAGATACTGGGACGAGGCGGCGCGGCGCGGGCTGTCGCTGCGGGCGGCGGCGCGGGCTGCGGGCATGGAAGCGTCGACGCTATGCCGGGCGCTGAAGGGCGCGTACGCTGGGGACGTGGCGGAGGTGGAGGCGAAGTGCGCGCGGGCGCTGGACGCGATGGCGGGGCCTGCGGTAATCCAGACGAGCGTGGTGGCCGGGTGCCGGGCGGTGTGCGCGGCGGCGTTCGCGGCGCGGGAGGTCGGCATGGTGTGGGGGCCCACGCAGTGCGGCAAGACCACGGCGCTCATGCAGGTCTGCCGCGAGAACGGCGAGTACCGCATGTTCCGCTTCCCCGCCACGGCGGGGATACCGCTCCTGGCATCCGAGATCGCACGGGCGTACGGAGTATGGGAAGACGGGCTTTCTTTCGGAAAGTGCAGGCAGCGGATATTGGAGACTGCCAGGGACACGCTGCTCATCGCGGACGAGGTGCATGAGGCGTTCGTCGCCTATGGCCAGCAGGCCACGACATTGGCGCTTGAGTTTGTCCGCGAGATCTACGACCGCACGGGCTGCGGACTGATGCTGTGCGGCACGGACGCGATGCCGCGCAATATGCAGAGCGGCCGATATGCGCCCGTGCTGGCGCAGACTGCGCAGCGCGGTATCTTCCGCAAGGCGTTCGGAGCGCGCCCGCCGTGGCGCGACGTTACGGCGGCGGCGCGGCACCACGGCATCGGCAAGGAGCTCGACGAGACCGCCGCCAAGCAGTGGCAGGCGCGGCTCAAGGGCATGAGCTTCGGGGCCGTGTGCCGGCTGCTGCGGTCGGCGGAGCACATGGCGGGCAAGCGGAACCGGCCGATGGGCTGGGAGCGCGTCGGCGAGGCGCTGGCCACGCTGGACCAGTTCGCCGCCGCCGAATAGAGGGGAGTTAAGAGCTAAGAGTTAAGAGCTAATAGTTGGAACTGAAAGGAGACGCGATGAAGATCACGATCAAGAGGAAGGGCGGCCGGGTCTGCACGAAGATCACGGCGGAGACGAAGCGGGATCAGAAGATCCTGGCAAAGGGCATCAGGAAGGGGCTGGGCATCGTTGCGAAGGATCAGAAAGGAGGCGATGGCAAATGAGCGAGGCGAAGAAGATCCCCGAGGGGTACATGGAGAACGGGCTGGGGCACCTGGTGCCCGTGGCGAACGTGACGGCGCTGGACGTGCTGCGCGACGAGACGGTGCGGCGGCTGGTCGAGAAAGCGGAACTGGTCGGCCGGGCCGTGGCGGAGTTCCGGGAGCGGGCAGCGGCGGACGTGACGACGTTCTGCGATGTGAGCGCGGGGTCGTACGGCGCGGAGATCGGCGGCGAGAAGGGCAACGTGACGCTGACCTCGTACGACGGAAGCATGAAGGTGGTGCGGTCGCGGGCCGACGAGATCACGTTCAGCGAGGAGGTGCGCGTCACGCGCGAGCTGTGCTTCCGCTGCATCGAGAAATGGAGCCAGGGCGCAAACGCCAACCTCGCCACGCTGGTGCGCAAGAGCTTCGAGACGGACAGGGACGGGCACCTCTCCGCGTCGAAGATCCTGAGCCTGCGCTCCTACGAGATCACCGGGGACGCGGACTGGGACGCGGCGATGGCGGCGCTCGACGGCGCGATCCAGGTGATCGGCTCGCGGCAGTACGTGCGGTTCTACCGCCGCGGCGCGGACGGCAAATACGCGCAGGTCGGCGTGGACTGCGGGAAGGGGGGCGCATGAGAACGAGCTGGGGCGACCTCGTGAGGGCGAAGCTCGGCATGACCGCGAAGGACATGTTCACTCCGCGCGAGGCCGCTCAACTGTTGGGCATCAGCGCGACAAAAGCGTGGAAGGACATCTGCGCCGGCATGCTCCCGGCAACCGACCTGAACGGCGGGAACAGCAAGATCAAATGCTGGCGCGTCACGAAGGCCGACATCGGCGAATATGTGGCAAGGGTCGAAGATCGGGCGTGATTGAGTTTCAACAGGACGGAAGTCCGGAAAGGATGAGAGCGATGAGCTACGAGACCATGAAGAGAGTGATGGCGGCACTGGCCGGAGTGGCCGAGGCCGTGGGCAACCTGCGGGCTTTGTTCCCGGCGGGGTGCGACATCGTGGACGAGGTGGCGGAGAAAGTCACCGAGGTGTCCGACCATGTGCTGGAGTCGGCGATGCTGGGCGATGTCGGGAGTCCGGAGCGGACGGGGAAGGAGGACAAAACGCTCAACGTTCAACGTTCAACGCCCAACGCTCAAGTGAAGAAGGAGACGGCTACCGCTCCGAAGGCGAAGAAGGGGCGCGGCGGCAGACCGAAGAAGGCGGCGCAGTTGGCGGTCGTCGCGGCAAAGGCAGGAACGCCGAAGGAAGGCCCTTACGGGTCCACTGCGATCATGGACGATCCGGTCACAGCGGAGAAACCGGCGCAGGTGATGCGGATTTGCCCGGACTGCGGCGGGAGCTACCTGCGCACGGGCAACAGCCAGAAGCGATGCAAGGCTTGCGGCGACGCCAAGACTCGCGAGGCGCAGGCGGCGTGGAAGCGGGACAAGGCAACTGCCGGCGAGGATAAGGACGGGCGCCTGGCGCGGATCAAGGCGGCGAACGAGCGGCTCGACAGGATACCGGAGCCGGAAGAGGGAGACGGGCGGAAGGACTGAGCGGACGACATTTGTCTGAGGCGCACACGCGGACCGGGGAAACCCGGCCCGCGTTTTTTTTGTGTTTATTGTTCGTTTTGTTCGCGCGTGCGCACGCGCCTGCGAAGGCCAATATATATTTCGCGGCGTCATCGGCACTCCACTCGCCGGGCTCCGCGCTTACCCGGCAACCGAAAGACCGTACGGTCGAAGCGCACCTTACGAAAGGACGCGCGCATGGAAATGTCGGAAACGGGACTGGCGGTCAGCGGCGGTGCCGTCGGCGTGATCGGGGCGGTCGCCACGGCTTTCATCCGGGCGCGGCTGCAGGGCCGGGGCAAGGGAATGCCCGAGCGGGTGCGGGTGGAGCCGGACCCTTTGCGCGTGGAGTTGCAGGAGACCTACGCGACCAAGGACGAGTTGCGCGGCCTGGAGGAGCGCTTCGAGCGCAAGTTCGACAAGACGCTGGAGGCGATACGCCTGGACTTCACGGAGCTGCGCAAGGACATCAAGGAAAACGACGAGAAGGCCGAGGCGCGCTCGGTGGCCACGCACCGGCGCATCGACTCCGTGAAAGACCTCTGCGCCCAGCGGGGAAGGAGCTGCAAGTGAACAACTACTCTGAGATCAACCGGCGGCACTGCCTGGAGGTGCTCGATTTGCACGAGGGCGTGGACACGGAGGAGCGCGACGCGGCGGCGCAGGTGCAGGCGCTGCGGCCCAGCGCGACAAGGGAAGAGGTGGCGGACGCGCTGGCCTGGCTGCGGACGATGGGCTTCGCCGAGCGGCGCGAGAAGCCGCTGGCCGGCACGGTGTGGCGGATCACGAAAGAGGGCACGGCGGCGCTGCGGTCGCTCTGAACCGGGTAATAGGTTTTAGGTAATAGGTGATAGGTTTCGGATTATGGCGAACGGGCGCAAAGTAAGGTGCGATCGGTGGGACGCGAAGGCGAGACTGACGGAAGATCAGGTCTGGCGCGCGTACGACGTGTTCGGCCGAAGCCACTGGGTCGAGTTCCTCGCCTGGGCCGGTAACGAGCTGCCCGGCGTCAAGATACCCTCGCGCAACTCGATGTACGAGTGGTACGACGACCTGAGCGCGAAAGAGGCCGCGCACCGCGTAAAGCAGGCTGGCGACGCCCGCAAGGAGATCGGCGAGCTGGCCGAGACGGCCGCGCTGGACGCGGAACTCGTGGCCGCCTACAAGAGCATGGGGGCCAAGGCCGCGCTGCTGGGGAACAAGGCCGAGGCCGTGGCGCTGACGAAGATGGCGCTGGGGCTGGCCGACCGGCAGGTGGACGCCGCGAAGCTGGCCCGCGAGCTGGCGGCCGAGCGCCGGGCGCGCGCCGCCGGCGAGGAGGCCGAGGCGCTGCGCAAAGAGGTCTCCGAACTCAAGGCCGCGCTGTCCGACGCCGGCAAGGTGAACAGGGCCGACCCCGCCGCCGTCGCGGCCGAGGTCGACAAGCTGCTCGGGAGGAAGCCGCAATGAACGTCGCAACGTCAGCCAGCCCCGACCGCAGCTATTTCCTGCCCTACCAGGAGCGCTGGATCAACGACGACGCGCAGCTCAAGTTCGCGGAGAAGTCGCGCCGCGTGGGCTTCACCTACGCCTCGTCGTACCGGATGTTCCAGAAGTGCATGCGCCGCGGGCGGGGCTTCACGCAGTGGGTCTCCAGCCGCGACCAGTTCACAGCCCAGGAGCTGATCCGCGACTACGTGGCCAAGTGGTGCGCCCTGGCGAACGTCGCGGCCAAGGGCGTCTACGGCGACAACGTGCAGGTGTTCGACACCGACAAGGACATCAAGGCCTTCGTGTGCGAGTTCCCCAACGGCTCGCGCATCGTCTCGCTCGCATCCACGCCGGAGGTATTCGCGGGCAAGGGCGGCGACGTGTTCCTGGACGAAGTCGATTTGCACAAGGACCCGGGCAAGCTCATCGACATGGCGATGCCCTGCATCATGTGGGGCAACCAGCTCGAGGCCGTCAGCGCCTACGCCGTCAACGGCACCAAGGACACGCCCTGGGCCAAGATGATTACCCTGGCCAGGGGCGAGAACCCGCAGGGCGCGAGCCTCCACCGCGTGACCATCGACGACGCGATCGCGCAGGGCATCGTCGAAAAGATCAGCGAGGCCTCCGGAAAGAGCATGACTCGCGACGGGTTCCGAGCCAAGATGCGCGCCCTGTGCCGCACGACAGCCGCGTGGGAGAGCCAGTTCCTCTGCGTCGTGCAGGACGCGGGCGGCAGGCTTATCCCCGTCTCCAAGATCGTGCCCTGCGAGATGCCCCCCGCCGAGCTGTCGCTGCTGGTGGCGCGCTACCCGTCGGCCCCGCGCTTCGGCGGCTACGACGTGGCCCGCCGGCTGCACGCCAGCGCCTGGCACGAGTACGCCCTGATCGGCACCGGCCTCTATATGGCCGGCCGCCAGACCTGGCACGGCGCGGACTTCGACAGCCAGGAGGCCTGGATCGGCGCACGCATGACGGACGCGGGCCGGCCGCGCGTCGCCCGCATGGGCATGGACGCCACGGGCATGGGCATGCAGATGGCCGAGCGCATGGCCAGGAAGTTCCCGGGCCGCGTCGACGAGGTGAACCTGGAGAGCCACCGCCGCACCGAGCTGTGCGTGATGCTGGCCGACCGCTTCGAGCGGCAGCGCATTTTCGTGCCGCAGGACGACCAGCTCCGCGCCGACCTCTCCGGCCCCGTGCGCGGCGCGGCGGCGAACGGCGCGCTGCGCATCGTCGTGCCGGCCTTCGACTACAAGGACGAGGACGGCGAGACGCAGACCTCGCACTGCGACGAGTTCATGGCGGCCGTGCTGGCCAACGGCGCGGCGGACGCCGGGGCGTCGCTGGGCAACGGATCGTCCGCGCGTCCGCCGGCGTCGGGCCGCGCCGAGCGCGGAAGGAGGGTCGCGTAATGAGGATCCCGTTTTTCAACTGGGACGTCACGTTCAAGCGGTCCCCCGCTTTCGGAGCGTCCCGCGCGACGTCGGCCATCGCGTCGCGCTCGGACCCGCTGCGCTTCCTGGAGCCGGACCGGCTCGCCCGCGCCATCCAGTCTTTCCGCAACGGCTACCTGCGCGAGATGGCGGACATCATCGACGCGCTGGAGGAGCGCGACGACACCACGCGCAGCGCCTCGCGCAAGGCGTTCGCGGCGGCCTCGCGCTGCCCGCACCGCGTCCTGGTCAGGGAGGGCGAGGAGCGCAACCCGCGCGCCAAGCTGCACAAGGACATCCTCACGCGCTTCTGGGGCAAGGTCGAGGTGCGCGACGAGTTCGCCCGCAACGCCTCGGGCGGGATGCGGGCGCTCAAGAAGGGCATGGCCATGGCGCTGTCGCGCTACTGGTCCGTCCACGAGATCACCTGGACGCCGTGCGCCTCGGGCGAGCTGCGGGCCACGTTCTGGAAGACGCCGCTCTCGCGCTTCGAGAACCGCACGGGCACCCTGCGCTTCCTGGAGAGCGAGGGCAGCGTGGAGGGCCGCGCCCTGGAGCCCGGCGGATGGCTCATCGCCCAGGGCGACGGCGTGGGCGTGGCGGCGGCGGTGGCCGCGGTGAGCAAGCGCCTCTCGCTGCAGGACTGGCTGCTCTACTCCGAGCGCTGCGGCCAGCCCGGCGTCCACGCCAAGACCGACGCCACCCCCGGCTCGCCGCAATGGGACGCGCTGCTCCAGGACCTCAACGGCCTGGTGCGCGACTGGAAGCTCCTGACCGACAAGGGCGTGGATATCACCCCCGTGCCGCTCTCGACGCCCGGCACCCTGCCCTACCCCGAACTCATCGCCCGCATGGACCGCGCGATCGCCAGCCTCTACCGCGGCGCGGATTTGAGCACCGTGTCCGGAGGCGACGGCGGCGACGTGGGCGCCAGCCTGCAGGGCGACGAGACCGACATCCTGGACTCCGACACCTGCGAGATGATCTCCGAGGCCCTGCAGCGGCAGGTCGACCCCTACGTGATCCGCTGGACCTGCGGAGACGGCGAGCCGCTGGCGGGCGTCAGCGTGTCGCTGCCCGAGCGTCCCTTCACGGCGCTCGACCTGCAGGCCGACGAGACGCTGCTCAAGCTCGGGGCGCGGCTCAGCAGGCGGCAGGCGCTCCAGCGCTACGGCCGCACCGAGGCGGCGGACGACGAGCCCGGCGACGCCCTGCACGCCCCCGAGGCGCAGGCCGCGGCCGGCTCGGTGCTGCCTCCTTTAGGCGCACCGCTGCCCCACGAGAAAAGCACGGCCGCGCTGGAGCAGACGGACGACGCGTCCTACGAGACGGCCGCGCTGGAGGCGCTCACAGCGGCCCGCGCGGGCGGGCTGGAGAAGCTCGCCGACATGCTGCTGGAGGCGCTGGACGCCGGCGACGAGGCGGCCATGAAAGCGAAGCTGCAGGCCGCGTACGACGCGCTGCCCGCGATGGCCGAAGATCCGGAGGCGGACAAGGCGGCCGCCGGCCTGGCAGGGAGAATCCTGCTCGGCGCGGTCAAACAAGGACGGGAGCAGGCGGGTAAGAAGTAAAAGGTAAGAGGGGATAAGTTGAAGATGAAAATCGCGAACATCATTTCAGTGGCGCACGAGATGCCGGAAGGGGCGCAGCAGCCGGATGAGATCCCGGTGCCCTACGGCCTCCGGAAGACGTCGGCCATGGGGCCGCAGGTCGGCGAGATCGACGAGGAGTTCACCCGCCACGGGGCCGACGCGATCGCGGCGGACCTGGCCGCGCGCAAAGGCCAGAAGGGCTTCAAGGGTTACCCGGTCTACCAGGGCCACCCGGACGCTCCGGCCCCGATCGGGAGCAAGTACCCGAACAAGGCGGCGGTCGGCTGGATCACGGCCGCCGTGCCCGGCGAGACGGCGGCGGTGTTCCACGTGCGCTGGCTGGCCAACCCCGGCGAGGGCTTCAGCCACTTCTCGCCCTACTGGGGAGGTACCTTCGATAATTCCAAGAAGCTGCTCATTGTGACGAAGTTCAAGTCGCTGGGCCTGACGAACGACCCCGACTACGACGATATGAGCCTGCCCCACGAAGGGGGCGGCGACGATCAACCCGCCGGCACGCCGGCACAACCCAACAAGGAGAAACGCATGGACCTCAAAGCCATCGCGAAACTTCTCGGCCTGCCCGAGACGGCGACCGAGGAGGATATCAACGCGGCGATCGGAGCGGCCCTGAAGGCCAAGACGGACGCCGAGGCGCAGGCCAAGACGGCCGGCGACGCGCAGAAGAGCGCGGAAACCCAGTGCGAGCACGAACGCCAGGCGCACCGCAAGACCATCCTGGACCGCGCGGTCGAGGACGGCCGCATCACCGGCGCCGAGCGCGGCACGTGGGAGGCCCGCCTCTCGCACGAGAAAAGCTTCGCCGGCGAGACCGCCGCGCTGGCAGCCCTCCCCAAGAAGCTCAAGACCGACCCGGCCGCCCTTGGCGGACGGGCCGCGAACGAGAACCGCGACAACGTCATGGCCCTCGCGCACGAAAAGATGAGCGGCGACAAGTCGCTCGATTTCAACGCCGCCTACCTGGCGGTCAAGGCCGAGCGCCCCGACCTGTGGGTTGCCGGCGGAAAGGAAGGGTGAGCCCATGGGCCTGACATATGGAACGCACAAGGGGCCGCTCACCCGCACCGCGGGCGCCGCCATCGAATTCGGGCAGGCGCTCAAAAAGGGCGACGCCGACAACAAGGTCGTGCCGTGCGTCCTGGCGACCGACGTCGCGATCTACGTGGCGGGCGACTCCGCCGCCCTCGGGGATCCTGTCCCCGTGCTGACCCTCGGCTCGGCCGAGACGACGGTGCTTGTGCTCGCCACCGGCGTGATCGGCGTCGGGGACGCCGTGGGCGTGCTCGGCGCGGCCGTGGCGAGCGGCCTGCACATCGGCCGGGCGCTAGAGCCCGCCGTCGCGGGCGAGCTGTTCGAGATCGACCCCACCACCTGCGCCACGCTCTGAGCGCGGAGCCAAGGAAAGAGAGAGAAACGTGAAAGAATCCATGATGGACATCATCCTGCCGCCCGGGGCCGCGCTGGCCCACGGGCAGGTCGCCCTCGCGCACGAGGCCGCGTTCAACGCCGCCTTCCTGTCCGTGGGGCTCACCGGCTACGCCGTGGGCTTCCCCGGCACCGCCGACCTGGTCGCCGAGCTGGCCATGCTGGCTCCGGACGTGACCGTGGCCGACCTGTTCGAGTACCGCGTCGACAACAACGTTGAGGCGTTCCTCACCGAGACGGACGACTCGGACGTGCGCGCCGTCGGCGCTGAGTTCAAGACCGTGAAGACGACCGGCACCAAGGTGACGGCCGCGCTCAAGCACAAGGGCCTGACCAAGCGCCTGGACGTGCGGCAGATCGCAGCCGACCCCCTGGCCAAGGAGAAGGCCGTGGCCTCGCTCAAGGCCCGCCTGCTGCGCGCCGAGATCTTCCGCGCCGCGCAGATGCTGTACGGCGCCGTGACGCCGATCCCGCTGACGTGGGCGACCGGCGACGGCGACACCGACCCGGACACGGACGTGCTGGAGTCCATCGCGGACCAGCTCACGACGGCGGGCTCGCTGTCGAACCGCGTGACGTACACCACCGGCGCCTGGATCAAGCGCGTCAAGGGGCTGCGCATGGTGAACAACGCCGGCGGCTTCGCCAACGCGGGGTTCAGCGAGCAGCAGCTCGCCGACTTCCTGGGCGTGGACAAGGTGATGCGCAGCCGCAGCGCGCGCGCCGTCTCGGCGGCCGGGGCCAAGGCCTCGGTCATCGGCGGCAACCGCGTCTACGTCTACAACGCCCAGGACGCGATCGGCCCCGAGGACCCGAGCAACATCAAGCGCTTCTGCAAGGGGGCGTTCGAGGTCTTCGAGCAGCAGGTGTCCGCCGCGACGGTGGACATCACGGTGGCGCACCTGTCGCTGATCTCGGTGACGAGCACGCTCGGCATCGCGGTGCTCGACGTGGCCTAAGCCATGTGGCGCGAACTCACAGAGCGGGACATCCGCGACGCGCTCTCCGACCGCGAGGTCGAGAGCTACGCGCGCGCCGCCGCCGGCCCCGAGTGGGACCCGGAGGCGGCCGCGCGCATCTGCGGCAAGACGGCCGACACGGTGCGCGGCTACATCGCCACGTCGCCCAGGCGCGTCGCGATGGGGCCGGACCGCACGCTGCCGCCATCCCTGATCGGCCCGGCGGCCGACCACGCCGCCGTCACGCTGCTCAGGCGGATACCGAAAGAGATCCGCAAGGAGCGGCTGGACGCGCGGGCCGAGGCGCTCGACCTGTTCAAGGCCGTGGCCAAGGGCGAGGTGGCGGTCGAGGACTGGAGCGCGGCGGACGCGGCCCCGGTTCCGGCGCGGCGGGTGTCCGCGCTCGCCCCCGGTTCGGGGCGGCAGAGGGCCGGGGCGGCCCAACTGGAGGGTACGCCGTGAGGACAGCCGCGCCATACGTGTTGCAAAGGTGTTGCATTTCGCGCAGGACGCGTCCGGACGCCCGACGCGTGTCATCGCATCCCCCCGCGCCGGCAACGGCGCGGCGGGGCCTTCCCGCCCGTTTCCAGGCGGACGGCCGTCAAGGGGGAATATGACCCACGAAGAGATCCAGAAAGAGGTCGAGACGCTGATCCGGTCCAGGCCGTGGTTCGGGGAGCGCGGCTACGCCCCGGTGCTCGAATCCTCCGGAAGCCTGGACGAGGAGCTGGAGGCGGCGCTCAGGGACGGCGAGGGCTGCGCGATCCTCGTCTCGGTCGGGGCCTTCGACCCGGAGACCACGGACTCCGAGACGGCGGTCGGCGCGCTGGAGGTGCGCTGCGCCGTGGCGGAGAACCCGCCGCTCAACCGCGCCCGCCCCGGCTGGGCGAGCGCCTCGCAGGCCGCCGAGTACCTGGCGTCCTGGCTCAATTTGAAACGGGTCGGCGGGGAGACGCTTTACAAGCCGGCCGTCAAGCCCGACCACACGCCGGAGCTGCTCCGGCACACCGTGACACTCAAACTCAACCACGCGCTGGAAGCGGCGCCGGACAACCAGGAGTAAACCACATGCCAGGCATCACCAGGCAAAGCATCTACCGCGGGCCGGGGAGGCTCACGCTCGGCTCGACCGTCATCGACAACAAGGACGGCATCTCGCTGATCCAGGAGGCCGTCACGGCGGACCTGGGCTCCGACCTCAACGAGTTCCTCGGATCCGTCCAGACCGACCAGAAGGTCAAGGTCTCGCTCACGCCCTACGGCGCGCTGAGCGAGGAGCTGCTCGCCGCGCTCTACCCCGCCGCGTTCCGCACCCCCGCGACCGGCTCCAGCCTTTTCGGCCCGGCGGACGTGCCCTGCACCGTCCAGTCGGCGGCCGGCGTCCTGGTCACGCTCTTCAGCGCGGCCGTGACGGCGCCGCCCGCGCTGACCCTCTCCGCCGCGGCCACCGCCTTCGGCGCCGTGGAGATCACCGCGTCGCTCGCGGACGGAGTCCTGCCCGGAGAGGACAACGCGCTGTTCAAGGCGGAGGCTTCCGCGTGGTCCGGCTCAACCGCCCAGGCGGTACCGCCGACCGGGGCCAAGTACGCGGCCGCGTTCGGGTCGGCCGCGTTCACGGAGACGGCCGCCGGCTTCGCGGCGGAGTTCCAGGTGTCCACCGATCCGGTCGCCTCCGACAACGCGGGCACGGTCGACCTGACAATCAAGGGGGTGCGCGCGTCGTGCAAGTTCAAGCCGCTGGACCAGTCCGAGGCCGCAATCATCGCGCTGCTCGGGCTGAACCGCGCCCGCGGCTCCTGCACGGCCAGCGGGGAGAGCCTGGTGGTCACCGGGACGAACGGCCTGGTGCTGACGCTCTTCAACTGCTCCGTGACGCAGGGGCCGCTGGCCTGGGGCGCCTCGGCGCTGCGGGCCGGGGAGCTGCTCTTCCAGGCGTCGCCCGACCCGTCCACAGGGAAGGTCTTCGACATCGCCTACTCCGACCCCGCGCCGCCCACACCTTAACGTGAGGACACCATGAGAACGATTGCGCTTCTAGCCGCCCTGCTTTTCGCCGCATCCTGCCGCGCCCAGGTGCCCTTCGCCTGGGACGCGGACGCCTCCGCCGCCGCGCCCGGCCGCAAAGACGTCTACCAGGGCGAGACCGTGCCGCTCCGGCCCTCCTGGACGGGCGATGGCGTGCGCACCAACGGCTGGGCGTTCGCGCTGCTCTGGCAGACCAACGGCATGGGGGGCGCGTGGTGGTCCGATACGGCGGACGCCTTCACCTGGAAGCCCTCGCGCGACTGCGGTGCGGACCGCTACACGCTCTTCGTCCGGGCCGTCGCGCCCGGGGGCGGGGTCAGCTACCGGGCCAACGCGCTCTTCCGGATGCTGCCGTCGCCCGGGTTCGCCCCGGCCGCGCTGCCGTCTCCGGATCTCTACCCGGACCTCGCCGCCCGGCTCGCGCCGTACATGGCGGCCTATACGCAGGGCCTCGCGCTGGCCTCCGGCGTCACGAACGAAGCCGCTGTGCGCGCATCGGCCGACAGCGCCCTGCAAATGCAGATCACATCGCTGGCCGAAAGCGGCACGGTCACCGGCGGCGTGATCGCGGCCGGATCGGCGGCTGACACGGCGGTGTGGCGCGACTCGGCCGACAGCAACCTGTTCGCCAGGCTGGAGAACGGGGCCGGAACCGTTTACCGGGTTTCGGACGGCGTTCAGACCAACGCCGTCTGCACGCTCATGAACGGGTTCGGAATCGCCGTCGCCCATGCGATGATCTCTCCGGAGCACGTCGTCTACTCCGCGCCGCCCAACACCATGCAGATGATCGGCGGTAACTGGTCGATCGTCTATGACCCGGACAACATCGGACTGTGGCAGGTCAACAACTCATCGTTCCAGGCGTGCTGGCAGGCGTTCGCTCCGGATCAGCCGCTTCCGATCACCGCATACCCGACCGATGGCATCAACAGTCTGGTCGGGACTGCGGTGTTCACATACCAATCGGTCGCGGTCCCGAACGCCGTCACCAATCCCGTCGCAACCTTCGCCTACGCGGGAGACGTCATCTCCTCCACCAATGACCTTTGGCAGGCCATCGTCGCGCTGCGGGCGCAGTCCGGAGCGGCGTCCTCTAACCTGGTAGCGGCGACCAACTACATCATCCGCACCTACCTGATCAGCTCCAACGCGTGGATCACGGCCAACTTCATCAACCGGACGGTCGCGGTGTCGCTCGTCTTGGCGAACGGCGCGACGAACACCGTGACCGTCGGCGGAAGTCAGAACTCGATAGACCCGCAGGCTACCAACCTGCTGTGGCTCGCGCTCGGCGCGGGGATCGCCGCGAAGGCGGACAAGGCCTGGGGCAAATACGCCCCGGACGGCGGCGCCAACCCGGACCCCGCCTACATGACTTTCCTCAACGCCCCGGCCACGGTGTTCGGAAGCGGGTGCTCCTGGTCGACCTGCGGCACCTACGCCGCGCTGTCGTCTTCCGGCACCGTCGCGTTCAACAGCGGGTCGAACGGCGTGTTCTCGATCGGGCCGGACTCGACCAACCGCTTCGGCTACACGGCCGGCGGCAGCGTGTTAGTCGGCGCCGTGCCCCTCTCGCTGCGCACACAGGGGGCGGGGACGCCGGACGGCTACGCCTGGATCGATTACGAATATTCCGGAGGCGACTTCCCCGTACTCTGGTTCGCCCCGTCGCTGTCCGTCGATTTTCAGACCGTGGAGTCGGCCGTCTGGACGGACAATAACGACGGAACCGCGACGGCGATCGCCCCGGCCGCTTCCGCGGGTGGCTTCTTCAAGGCGACGACGGCGGCGGCGGCGGGCGTCGTTTTCTTCTCAGCCATGCCCGCCCGCTTCGACGGCGGCGTCTTCGGCTCGCCCCACGCGTTTCCGGTCAAATATGACTCAACCATCACCATCACTTCCGGCGGACGCACCTACAGGGTGCCAGCCGAACTCGCGGACTAGGAGGCCAGATGATGCACAAGGAGTCAATCGCGCTGGCCGTTCTCTGGTCCCTGCCTCTTCTGGCTTACTCGCTGGGAGGGCTGGCCCGCACGCTCGCCGCGCTCTGGCGGGGGCGCGGCACGCACGGCACCTTCTTTATTTTGCTGTCGGTTGCGGCCGCTTTCTACGCGTATCCGTCGTCCGCCCAGAAGGGAGGAGGGGGAACCAACACTCCGCCGCCCGCAGTCAGCGGCGCGTCTTCCGTCACCGTCCAGTTTTATTTTGAGTCGCCGTCCGCGCGCATGTGGCCCATCGGCTCGGAAATCAGGAGGATTGACCCGTGAGCATCCGCGCACCTGTTTGTTTTATTTGGCTGCTTGTGACATTGTCTGTCTTCTCCGCGGCCGAAGTCCCCTCCCGCCGCCTGGCCAGGCAGCTTCCGCCCGCGGCCGCCGAATCCGCCTCGCTGCGCAGCCGCCACAACGATGCAGTCAAGGGCCTGTTAGCGGCGCTGGGCCTGGATACCGGAGAGAGCCGGACGAACGTCGTGCTGCGCACGGCCGCGATCGCCCGCCTTACAGCCGCGATCACGAACGGCACCATCCGCGTTAAGTTGCCCAAATAAAGGAGCCTTATGAGCAAAGTCGAATTTCTGGCCTACGTCGGCGGCATCGTCCGCCTCGCGATCGCGTCCGGCTGCGGCGCGTGGCTCACCCGCCACGGCGTCACCAACCTGGAGGCCTTCGCCTCGCTGCTGATCCTGCTGGCGACCGGAGCCTGGTCCGTCTGGGCCAAGCGCTTCGCGTTCATCACGGACCTGCAGGCGCTGAAAAACGCTCTCGCGAACAAAGGACCGAACCCATGATCCGCATACTCGTAATCGGAGATAGCTGGGGCGCCGGGCGTGTTGCCGATGACGGCACCGACAACGGCTGGCCGCTGATGATGGGTATTCCGCCGGAGCTGCGCCAGGCTGTTGACGGGACTACGGCGCTGCAGTGGGCTTCCGACGTGGGCGGAATGCTGACCAGGGCTTTGAACACGGCGTGCGACTGCGTGGTCATCAGTTTAGGCGGAAATGACGCTTTCGCCATTTACGCCGACAAGGTTGTGACGCCCAAAGAAATCGCGGACGCCTCCGCCGCGCTCGCTAAAGTTGTCGCGCTTTTCGTCGCCAAAGGGATTCCGGTCTTCATCATGCAGTACGCTAATCCTTTTCGCAACGATTGGCACGCCTGGGCGGCCGTGACCTGCATCAACGCCATAATCCGTTCGGCTTCTCCCGGAGCGACGCCTATCGAATCTGAGTCCGTCTTAAATGACGCCTCTTGTTTTAATGGATCTGATGTCCATACGACATGCGAGGGCAATCGCCGTCTAGCGGGCCTCATAACTGATCTCACCAACCAAACAACCAATAAAGGAACAACGCCATGAGAAAGCTCATGCTGCTTTTGACCGCCGTTTGCGCGGTCGCGGTCATCCAGACCGGCTGCGTCGTCACGATCGCGCCCACCCCGTACGGACGCGCCGCGCGCCTGGCCGTGTGGCAGGACACGCAGGCGAACATCGAATGGACGGGCACCAACCAGGTGTTCAAGATGACGGGCTACAGCGGGAAGGTCGACGCCGCATCCCTGAACGTGCTCGGGCAGGTTCTTGTCAACGGGTTGGCCGAATACATGGGCAAAAACGCCCAGGTGCAATCCGCACAATCCGCAAACGCGGTGACGAAGGCCGACGTGAAGGCCATGTTCGACGCCTATCTGGCCGATAAGGCCAAGGCGGATGCCGCCGCCGCATCCGGACGCTGACGGGGGTTGCGAAATACCCGCCCCCCCCCCATTGGCCAATGAGAAAGGACTTTAACCTGTGAAACGCGCAGCCCTCGAATACGCACTCGTTTGCCTCTCGATCCTCTCGCTCGCCGCCGCCCTGTCCGGCGGCGGCGGCTGCGAGCTGGCCCGACCCGAGGGCCGCGCCTGGTACCACAGCGCCACCAACGGCGCGGCGGGAGGCCAGCCGTGAAGACGACCGTCCCGTTCCTCAGCTACGAGAAGTCCCCGGCCGGCAGCCCGGACAATTTCGTCCTCACGGCACACGCACTGTTCGCCTGGGAGGATCCCCCGCAGTGGGTGTGGGAAATCGTCTCGCGCCGCGCGGTGGTCCTGGAAACCGGCCACGTCTCCACGCACATCGACGGCATGCGCCGCACCGTCGCCCTGTGCGTCTACAAGGGTTTCTTTTTCGGCGTCTCGGTGGCGCCGGACGCGCCCGCCGTCACTCCCGACTCCGCGCTGCACGACTGGATCTACGCCAACAGCGCCGCGCTCGCCGCCGCCTGGGGATGTAGCGAGGCCGACGTGCTCGCCGTCGCCGACCACTGGTTCCTGGCCCTGATGCGCTTTTCGGGCTTCGGGTTCAAGCGCGTCTATTACCTCGGCGTCCGCCTCTTCGGCCGGGCGTTCCACAGCATCCGCAGCCTTTTCGGGAGGAAGCCGTGACCTCAGCCGAAAAATCCTACCGCGACGCCGCGGCCAAGGCCGACGCCTGGTCCGCCAAAGCCGAGGCGTCCGGGCGCATCGAGGACGCCGCGACGCTCTGCACCCTGGCGTCCGCCGCCAAAGAGAAGGCCGGCGCACTGGCTAAGGCCGACGCCTCGCTTCCGCCCGCCCTGCGCGACGACGGCGCCGCGACGTCCTGCGGATTGTCATGCGCGCTTTGCGGAGCGGCCGGGCGGGCGGCGTTCGGCGGGCTCCTCTGCGTCTGCCCGAATTCCGCCTGCGTCCGCTACGGCGTGCCCGTTTCCGCCACAGTCTTTTAACCCCTTACGGATCTTGCCCCCGCGTGGGGGCGGAACAAACAAAAGGAGACACATGAAGAAGATTATGATGCTATTCGCCGCGGCGCTCTGCCTCGGCGCCCCGGCCCTGAAAGCGGGCTGGCTCTATGACGGAACTGTTACCGTGGCCGCCGGCGCGACCAACGCCTCCGACACGGCCGTGATCCGCGGCGGCGAGAGCGCGACCAACTGCGTCTCCGCGATCGACCGCGTGGAGGCCTTCAACGCCTCCGGCCCGGGCACCGGCACCGTCTCGTTCGCGGTCGCTAGCCTGTCCGGATCGCCGACCGTCATTTCGGCGTCGGCCGCCCTGCCGCCCGGCTCCGCGCACGCCGACTCTCCGAAACGCGCCTACGCGGCCGTCGCGGGCGGCGTGACCAACGCCGCCGCCGATCCGTATTACGCGCGCTATGTCACAGTGAGCGTCGCGCAGGCGGCCACCAACTCCGCCCCCACCGCCTACCGCTGGCGCATCGGCGCCCGCTGACCGGAGGTAATCACCGCCATGCGCGACCTGCCGAGAATACCGCTGCCCACCGAGGCCACCGCCGCCGAGCTTGCGAAGCTCCCGGAGGCGCTCCGGAGCGCGGCGCTTTTCTCGGCGCGCATGAACCGCCTCGGCCCGCTGGTCACCGCCGGAGAGAAAATCAAGGGCATCCTCGACGGCGCCGTCTCCATGAGCGACGCCCGCAAAAGCATCCGCGAGGCGCTCGACGCCGCCGGCTACGTCCCCCCGGAAGGCGCGGAGGGCACGCTGACCGACCACCGCAGCAAGACGCGGCTGGACCTGATCCTCACGCAGAACGTGCGCAAGGCCCGCGGCTACGCCCGCCGCCAGGCCGACATGCTGGCCCTGGACGACTGGCCCGCCCAGGAGCTGGTCCGGCTCTTCTACCGCAAGGTCCCGCGCGACTGGACGGAACGGTGGGCGGAGGCGGGCGGGCAGACTCCGGGCGGGCGCATGGCCGCGCTGAAGACGGACCCGATCTGGGCCGCGATCTCGCGGTTCGGCGAGCCCTACCCGCCCTTCGACTACGGCAGCGGGATGGGGCTCCGGGACATCGACCGCGAGGAGGCCGAAAAGCTCGGGCTGATCGGGCCGGACGACGTCCTCACTCCCGATGAGCCGGAGTACCCCGACGTCCAGGAGGCGAACATGCCCGGCATCGACGCGATGCCCGCGCTGCAGGCGGCGGTCGAGAAGGCCATGGGCGGCGGCGCGGCCTTCGACGGCGACACGCTGCGCTTCCCCACGCGGATTCCCGTCTCCGGATCCACGGGGTCGCCGGCGTCGCTCGGGCTTCCCGGCCTGGCGCCGACATCCGTCTCCCGCACGCCTCCGGCCGTGCGGCCCGAGGAGGCGCTTGCGCTGATCCGCCGCAAGGCCGCGGCCACCGTAGACCCGGACGGCGACAAGGTTAATATCGACTCTGATACCGTCTCGCACTGGGCGCGGAGCAAGCCGGGAGAGGTGAGGGACCGGCTGACCTCCGTCCGCCGCGCCTTCGACGCCGTGCGCGAGCCGCAGGAGACGTGGGAGCGCAAGGGAAAGAAGTACTACCTCAAGGCGACGGCGGATAATGACGGCCGCATGACCTATACCTACGTGGTCGCCAAAGACGGGAAGATCGAGACGTGGGTGAGCCGCGGACAGCCGGGCACCACGGAGAACAAGCGCGGCGGCGCGCTCCTGCAGAGGCAGGGGGAATAAAAGGAAGTGCGGGGGGAACCCGACCCCCCGCACAACTCGCCCGGTCATCGCCTACGGAGGCCACCGGGCGGCCACAGAAGACAAGTGTAGCAAACGGACGGAGGGGGCGCAACATGAAGGTCGAAGTCACAGGAATAGAGGAGGCCAAGGAGAAGGTCTCGGCGACCGATGATTCCCTGGAAGCCAGGGACGCGCTGAACGGGAAGATCGCGGCCGCCGCCACGCCCGTCGTCCGGAGCTGGCTGGCGGACCGCGACAAGAAGATCACGCACCGCCCCGGCTGGCCCCGCTCCGGCTACTGGGCGCACGCCTCCGAGGCCGCCGCCCCCGAGGCCGACTCGGAGGCCGCGTGGGTCATCGTCCGCAAGGAGGGCATCGGCCTGCACCTGCGCGGCGGCACCGTCAAATCATCGCGCCCCGGCGGAAAGCTCGCCATCCCGCTGCGCGCCGAGCTGTTCGACGTGAACCCCCGCGATAAGTTCCCGGACCGCAAGGACGCCTTCGTGCTCTCCTCCAAGGGGCGCGGACCGAACGGCCGCGCCTTCCTCGCCTACAGGGAAAAGGGCGGCGCCCTGCGCCTGGCGTATCTGCTGCTCTCCAGCGTCGATATCCGCGCCGACCCGACCGTGCTGCCGCCCTCCGACCGGCTGGCCGAGGCAGCCCGCAAGGCCTGCCTGTCCCACGTGCGCCAGGCCGCCAGGCAGTCCGCGGGCGCCGCTCCGGGAGGCTCGAAATGAGCGCCGTCTCGCTCACAGTCACGCCGTCCACGGGCGGCACGGCCTACACGCTGGCGACGTCCCCCGGCCGCAGCGGCGACGGCACGCCGGTCGGCCCGGACAGCATGGAGTTCCGCACCGACAAGGGAACGCTCGACCGCGAGCCCGTCGGCGCGGCCGGCATCGACACCGAGTCCGTCGGCTGCGACCGCCGCGTCCTGACCTTCTCCGCCCAGCGCATCTACGCCGACGAGGCTGCCGCGCTGGCGGGCTTCGCCGCGCTGGAGTCCGACTGCCCTTCGAAAGGGTCCGTCGCGCTCGGCGGCAGCACGCTCATCGCCGCGGCCACGCTGCGCAGCGTCGCCCTGCGGCTGAAGGGCGTCAGCGTATCGGCCGTCTATTCGTTCGAGGGCTACTGACATGGGAAACGGAGCCGACAGCGAGATCAAAATCAGGTTCACCACCGAGCACGACGGCGCCGGAGCGGACGCGGCCAACGCCAAGCTCGAGGAAACCAAGAGGAAGGCCGGCGGCGCGGCGGACGGATTCGAAGGCGCCAGCAAGTCCGTTCACGGTTTCCGGGGCGCGATGCGCCTGGCCAGCTCTGCCATGGGCGCGTTCGGATTCCTCGGCATCATCTCCAAGATCGCCGAACTTGTAAAGGCCTTCGAGGATGCCAGGGTCAAGAAGGAGGCCATGCTCGCCTCCACCGGGGCCGGCAACGCCGAGGCCTCCATCGCGGGTCTGAAGGCCGGCTACGACCAACTGACCGAGTCGATCAAGTCCGCCGCGGCCGCGACCGACGCCGTGCGCGCCAACACGGACAAGCTGACCGAGGCCAACCGGCGCCTGGAGGACGCGAACCTCGCCATCGGCGAGGAGCGCGAGGTGGCGGCCATCGACAAGAAAGACCCCCTGCGCGAGGAGAAAGAGGGCGCCGTCCGCGCTAAATACGGCCAGAGGCGCGCCGACGCGTCCGGAGACAAGGGGATGGAGGACGCGGCGACCGAGGAGGCCCGGCTGAAGGATGACATCGCCGCGCGCGACCGCCACAGGCGGGACCGCGAGCAGGCCGCCGCCGACGCCGAAAAAGAGGCGAAGGATTATTCGGAAAAAGCCAATGCCGAAAAGTTTAAAGCGATTGAGTTTGCGCAATCGCCGAACATTTTCGGGATGGCGGGAAGAACCTTTGACGGCAGGCAAAACCCCAGAATCGACGAGCACTCCGGCTATGCCGCGGCCTACGACAAGCAGGCCGCTGCGGCGTTCGCCGCCGCCGCCGCGGCGCGGAAAGACGCCGAGGCCGACCGCGCCGCGACCGAGGCGGACAGGGGCCGCCTGGCCGCGATGCCCAGGGTCCGCGAGGCCGCGGCCGCTGAAAGCTCAGCCGGGAAGGCCAAGGCCTACACCGGGGCCGTCAAGGCCGACAACGCCGTCGCCGCGGCCGCAGAGCAGCGCCACCGCGATGAGCGCGACCTGGCCCAGGCGCGGCGCGACAAGGCCTGGGCCGACCGCGAACAGGTCAAGCTGGAAGTCGGGCTTGACAAAGCCAAGTCGTCCGACGACAAGGAGAACCGCGAGGCCTGGGAAGCGAAGGCGGCGCTCGAGGCGCACGAAAGGAACAGGCCGGCGGGCGGCGGCGGCCAAAAGTGGTCCAAAGAGGATACGTCGCTTCGGACCAAATGGGAGAAAGAGCAGACCGAGGCCAGCGGCGCGGATAGGGCTCTGGAGGCGCTCGCCGACGCCACCTCCAAGCTTATGCATAAACTCGCGGCAACGGCGAACGCCTCCGCCGCGAGAATAAAGGCGCTCGACGCGAAGCTCAGCAAAGACCCCTACGGCGACAAGGGGGCGTCGGAATGAGCGCGATCAGCGTCGACCATTTCATCTTCACGCGCCACCGCGCGGGCTCGCCCGACCTGGCCTTCAGTCCGGACGGCGCCGCGTCCCTGACCCTCTGCTCCATGTCCGACGACACGCTCACGCTCGGCGGCATGCGCCCCGGCGTCCTGCAGTCCGGCGACCGGGTGTCCGCCGCGCGCGGCGGGGAGACCGTCTTCCGGGGCGACGTCGACGCCCGATCCCGGCACGCCTGGCGCGGCGCGTCGGAAGAGGAGACGCTCACCGTCACCGGGCCGTGGCGCAGGCTGTCCCGGCTTCCCTATACCCAGACCTGGGTGATGATGGTCGAGCGCGAACTGGAGGGCGGCGGAACATCGGCGGCCGCGGAGACGGTCTCCTCGTCGCGCACCGTGCTCAACCAGAACGCCGCGGGGTCCCCGCTCCCCGTCCGGCAGCAGGTGCTGGAGATCCTGGCCCTGGCCGCAAGCCGGGGCATCGTCGCCGCGCCCGCAAGTCCGGACGTCGCGGCCATTCCCGCAGACCTGGCGCTCCCGTACGACGAGCAGCGGGACCTGACCTGCGCCCAGGCGCTCGCCCGCGAGCTGCGCTTCACGCCCGGCCTGGCCATACGCTTCAACTACTCCCAAAACCCGCCCCGCCTGCTCGTCGTTTCCCCTTCGGTCGCGGACGCCGCCTGGATCGCCGACTACGCGGCCGGCGGGGCGCTGCTCGACGTGAAGGAAACCCAGGCGGGCCTCCCGCCGCTCGGCTGCCTGCTCGAGATCACCGTGACCGGCAGCGTGGAGGGCGCAGCCTACGCCTTCCGCTCGGCGCAGGAGTCCGGCGACACGTCCGACCCCGAACGCACGCTGCGCGCCTCCCTGCCGGTGTCCGGGGCGGATTCCTCGCACGACCGCCGCAAACTCGACCTGACCACGGCCACCATCCCGGTAAACCTGAACGACGTCCCTTTCTGGCGCGAGTGGCACCCCGACCTTAAAACAGTCGGTGCCGGCGGCCTCAAGATCACCGACGCGTCGCGAACCGGCGACATGACCGGATCCAACGCCTGGAAATATCCGCGCTTCGTGACCAAGGGCGGCGTCGGCATGGCCGAACTGAAGGAGGCCGGAGTCGTCAACTTCCGGGCCGAAACGCTGCTCTGCACGGCGGTCGTCACGACCTCCTCCTATCTCGGAGAGGGCAACACCGTCAAGAGCGTCGAGACCGCCAACCTCTCGATCGACATCATCGCCACCGACGCGATGACGCTCACCTACAAGTGGGACGCGTCGTCGGACCTGACGTCGGGCGAGTTTGTCCCGGCCGGCCTGGCCGCCGCGCTGCTCGCCGCGCACCTGGCGGACGGCTCCTCCTCAGAGGTTCTCTGCTCGCTCAAGGCCGGGGCCGCGCTTCCGCGCCCGGGCGACACGCGCGGAGGTCTGACCGCACACACCGTTTCCGCCGACTGCCGCGCGCTCACCGTCTCGGTCGGCTTCGGCCCGCCCGCGGCCCTCGGCCCGGTCGACCTCGCCGGCTTTCTGTCTGGCTTCCGCAACATCCGGCGGTCGTCACTCTCGACAAGTCGCGCGACAGGCGAGAAAAAGGACGGCGCGGTAAAAGACGAGACCTTCCTTCTCCCGGCGACCTCCAGCGGCTGGGCCAAGCAGGGAGACAACGTGGTATCCGCGGCTCCGGCGGCGGGGGACAGCGGCGGAACGGCCACGATGGACCCGGCCGACCTGAAGACCGGAGAAAAAGCAAAATTTCGCGAGGTCAAGATCCCCGGTGAAAATCCGGGCGACGCCCCGAGCTACCAAAAGGTGCTGGCGACCGAACCGACAGCCAAGCCTACCGCCGACGACGGCACGGGGGCCGAGTGCCAGCACGGTGACGCTCCGGGAGGCAGCGGTGCCGGCGGCAGCGGCACCGGTACCGGCGGCAGCGGCACCGGTACCGGCGGCCACAAGACTGATGGCGAAAACGGCGGGTTTCCGGGAGAGGATTACGGGGCCGACCGCGACAATAACGACTTCCCTGGCAAAACCGGCCCGTGCTGGTAAAGAGGTGCACAATGAGCGTAACACTGACTCTCCCTTATGTCCGCTTCACGCGGCAGTATCACACCGCCCCGGCCGCCAACACGATGTGGCTGGCCACGCTCGCGTCCGCGATCGGCGGGCTGAAAGCCGCGCCCTGGCAGTTGGCCGCAATCGACACCAAGGCAGGCATGCCGGTTTCCGATCCGACCAAGTCGTTCTCGTCGCAGGGCTACGACGCGTTCAAGGCCAGCGGGGACGCGGCAAACTCGATGCAGGCGGCCTATGTCGGCATGGCGTGCTACCGGTTCAAGGTTCCTGCCGACGCACTGGCGGGGACGCCGGCAAACGTGGTCTCGGTCGCGCTGGAGGCATACGCCGATAAGTTCCTCTGGAAGGGCCTGCGGATCAGCGCCTACCTGTCCGGAAGCGATGCTCCGAGCGCCGACTGGGATTTCCTTCGCGCGGGCGACGTGGCCACGCCGGTTGACGCCGGAGGCGCGGGCGTGCTTCCGGAACCCAACCCGGCAACGAAGCTGGCCAGCAATAAAGGAGGAACGTGTACGCTCGCGCCTGCCGCTGCGCTGAACCCGCAAGCCTACCTGTTCGTCGTGGTCCAGCTCGAAGCATGGTCCGACAATAAATACGAGTATTGGATCGAGGGGTCGGGCATGATCGACGCCGCGTCGGTCTCCGTGACGTTTGACCGTTCGGTCACACCAGATGCCCCGGCCGCGCTGCCAAACGCCGAGATGGCGACTTTTACGGCCGTGCCGCTGGATATGCAGGTTTCAGACTATGGCGGAGGGGACACGACCTCCTGGGCATGGTCTCGTCTGTTGTCCACTCAGAATGCGTTTCCCGCCGGGCCGTATCCGACTGTTACAACCCCATACGCGGGTACGGACGGCGGTGACCTCAACGGACGCGTCACCCTTTCCCGTCTCATTGCCAATCTGGCACCTGGCAACGTGAGCTACACGCTTTCCGTACCCATGGACGAGCACGGCGATAGTTACTTTGGATCGTCAGAAGAAAGGAATCTTCTGCAGGTAGGTATCGAGGCCAAGCGTTTTTTGTATACCGCCCCCGTCGGCCGCCCACCAAATTATCTGCGGATCGTACAGCCGCCGTCCTGGAGTCCAATCGTAGGCATCAACCGCATCGTGGTGCTGCGCGAGCTGCCCGGCTATGTCGAATCGCCGCTGCTGGATCTCGCCCGCGTGCAAGCGATGTATCTCGGCACACTTCCGACCGCCGAAACCGCTTTCGCAATTTGTGGCCAGTTGCTCGTCAATCCCGGTTTTACCAGGGCGATTCTGGAAAT
>Ga0209083_1001174_pt1 | contig 31399 bp, 26 predicted proteins | sample AM7aDNAmetaG_FD_184132 | JGI IMG/M metagenome (GOLD analysis project Ga0209083, IMG submission 184132) | Freshwater microbial communities from Finland to study Microbial Dark Matter (Phase II) - AM7a DNA metaG (SPAdes) (version 3) | ecosystem: Environmental > Aquatic > Freshwater > Lake ... | reverse complement strand
GCATCGTTATTTCCCCGAAAACACCTTGGCCAGCGCCGCCCGTAGTGACTCTTCGGTGATCGGCTTGCTCAAGATTGCACGGATGTGCGGCGGCATTTCGCCCGCCACCTTCATCAGGTCGCCAAACCCGGTCATCAAGATCACGGGTAAACCGGGATCGCGGGCGTGAATGGCGGCCGCCAATTGTTCGCCATTCATATTGGGCATTGCCTTGTCTGTGATCACCAGGTCGAACTGGAGGGACTGGAGCCGTTGCAGTGCCGCCTCGCCACTCTCGGCTGTCGCGACGATATGGCCGTTGTCGGTCAACAACGCCTCCACGATTTCGCGCAACAGGGGTTCATTGTCCACCACCAGCACGCGCAGTCTCTTTCCACGAACGGACTCGCTGCTCCCACTGGCCACCGGATTCGGCAGCTTGAGCGGCAACCGGATCGTAAAGGTCGTCCCCTGCCCCAGTTGGCTTTCGACTTCCACCGTGCCGCCGTGTCGCTGCACAATGCCATGCACCATCGCCAGTCCCAAGCCCGTTCCCTTGTCGTCCTTGGTGGTAAAGAACGGCTCAAAACAACGTTGGCGAACCTCCTCGGTCATGCCGGTCCCGGTATCGCTGACCCATACCCGCACAAATTCCTCCGCGACGGCCGTACCCAGCGTGATCGTTCCGCCGGCGGGCAGCGCGTCGACGGCGTTAAAGATCAGGTTGGTCAACAACTCGCGGATCGCGAACTCCTCACCGGCGATGATCGGCACCTTCCCCAAGTCGGTTGCAATGTTAATGGTCACCCCAGCCGCCTGCGCCTGATCCTGCCAGCGGGGCTGGGTCAGATCAATGATTTGCAGGACCAAACCGGGGAGGTCAATCGCCTCCGAAATCTGACCGGCCACCCGCTGGCGGCCAAATTCACGCAGCCGACGCACCACGTTCGCTGCGTCCTGACCGCACGTGTTGATGCTCGTGAGAAACTTCTTCGCCTTCTCCTGATCGGCGAGTTGCGCGGGGTGTTTCAGGAGAAACTCGCTGAACCCAATGATCGGCGACAGCGCGTTATTAAAGTCGTGGGCAATTCCACTGGCCATCTGGCCCAAAGCCCGCAGGCTGGCCTGCTGGACAATCTGCTGTTGCGCCACCCCCAACTCAGCCGCCGCGGCGACCAGTTGGCGATTGCTGGCCTCCAGTGCATGCTTGACCCGTTTGCGCGCCGTGATGTCCTGTTTGATGGCGATATAATGGGTGATTACACCGGCATCCGTGCTGACGGGGGTAATGGTCATCTCCTCGGTATACAGGCTGCCATCCTTGCGTTTGTTGACGATTTCGCCGGACCAAACCAAACCCGCGCAAATCGTTTCCCACATCTGCCGGTAGAACGCCGTGTCATGCTGGCCGGACTTGAGGACTCGCAGATTCTTGCCGAGCACCTCACTGACCGCATAACCGGTCAGCTTGGTAAAAGCTGGATTCGCCCACACCACGTCCCCCTTCGGATCAGTAATGACAATCGCATTCGCCGCCGCATTCAAGGCGCTGCCTTGGAGCTGTAGCTCCGCTTCCGCCTGCTTGCGTTCGGTAATGTCGATGGCATAGCCCGCCAGCAGAGTCCTGCCTTCCCGGACAATCGGGAACTTGATGGTGGAATAATTGCGACCATTCAGGTCTTCGTCCAGTTTCAGCACCTTGCCGCTGGAAACAACCGCCCAGTCATCAGCGGTCATCTTTGCAGCCCTGTCGGCGGGAAACAACTCCGCCATGGTCCTCCCCACCACGTCCCCCGCCGCGATGCCGATCATCTCCTGGAAATTGTCACTGGCTTGCACCACGCGACTCTCGGTGCTCGTCACCGTTTTTATAAAGGCGTAGATGGGCGAGTGCTGCAGGAACAACGCGAACAAGTCATTGCTCTCGCGCAATGCCGCCTCCACCGCTTGGCGTTGCTGACGCTCCCGGGCTTCGTTCAACGCCCGCGTCACAGCCGGCACCAGGCGGTGGAGCCGTTGCTTCATCACATAATCGGTCGCGCCGCGCAGGATGCAGTCCACCGCCTGCTCCTCGCCCAATGTGCCGGAAATCAGGATGAACGGAACGGCCGGCTGTTTCGCTTGCGCCAAAACGAGTGCGGTCATTCCATCGTAATCGGGGAGGGCGAAATCCGAGAGAATCAGGTCAAACGGCTCCGCCAACGCCGCCTCGTATTCCGCGCGACAGCTCGCAATCCGCAGTTTGCAGACCAGACCGCCCGACTCCAACCGCTCCCGCGCCAGTTCCACGTCGCGCGGACTGTCTTCGAGATAAAGAATCGATATCGGATGATTCATCGCGTCCTCCTCGGGAGCTCAGAATATCTTCCGCTGCAATACCGACACACTGCCCGGCGGCGGCTCGTTCAGCACGGCCCAAAATACTCCCAAGACCCGGACCGCCTTGACGAATTCAGGAAATTCGACCGGCTTGACAATGTAGGCGTTGACGCCCAATTGGTAGCTTGTGACCAGGTCCTGCTCTTCGCGGGAGGAGGTCATCACCACGATCGGAATCGTTTTCAGATCCGGGTCGTTCTTGATCTGCCGCAGCACTTCGATGCCGTCCACCTTGGGCATCTTCAGGTCCAGCAGCACGACCGCGGGATTCGTGGTGGTGCGACCGGCAAACGGGCCGCGCCGGAACAGGTAGTCGAGCACCTCGGCCCCGTCGTGCAGGGTAATGACTTCATTGGCCAGGTTGTGCTGGGCCAGGGCGTCGAGGGTGAGCTCGATGTCGCGCTCACTATCGTCGACCAGTAAAATGCGTTTCAGTTCAAGATTCATGGCTTTCCTCATTCTTCATTTTGTTGCTCACCTTCAGCGTGAAATAGAATGTCGCGCCCTTGTCCACGGCGCCCTCCGCCCATGTCCGTCCGCCGTGCCGGGCGATGATGCGACGCACATTCGCCAGACCGATTCCAGTCCCTTCAAACTCGTTCTTCCGATGCAACCGCTGGAAGATGCCAAACAGCTTGTGACCATACTGCGGATCGAACCCGACCCCATTATCGCGCACAAAAAAGATCACGCGTCCGTCATCAATGCCAGCTGTCTTCTGCTCTTCTCCTTCTCCGGCTTCTGACCGCTGACCGCTGACCGCTGACCTCTGACCGCTTCCCTCTGCCTCCACAATTCCAATCTCGATCACCGCCGGGTCGCGCGGGCGCGTAAATTTCACCGCGTTGCCCAGCAGATTGGCCAGAACCAGCTTGAGCATGGCCGGGTCGGCCTGCACCTCGGGGACCGGCAAAATCTTCCAGACAATATTCCGCCCGCGCGTGACCGGCTCCAAATCGCGCTGCGTGTCATGGAGCAGATCGCCGAGATTGACCCGGGTCTGGCGCATTTCCGCGCGGCCCATCCGGGAAAACGCCAGCAGATCGTCAATCAGCACTCCCATCTCCCGGCTGGCATCCGCAATGGTCTGCATATAGTGCCGGCCCTTGTCAGAAAACTGGCTACCGGTCTCGCGCGCGAGCATGTCCACGTAGCCCTGCACATGCCGCAACGGCGCGCGCAGATCGTGCGATGTAGAATAGCAGAACGCGTCCAGTTCCTGATTGAGCGCTTCGAGCTTGGCCGTGCGGTCGCGCACGCGCTGCTCCAGGTCCGCGTTCAGGCTGCGCAGTTCCTCCGTCATCCGGTTGCGCTGGGTGATGTCGCGCTCGGTGGACGCGATGCCAATCGGTTGACCGGTCTCATCCAGCAGTTTCGTGACCGTGAGCCACACATCGTGCACGCGCCCGTCCTTGCTTACCCGTTGGGTCTCAAACGTGACAATCGTTTCCCCGGCGGCCAGCCGGCGCGTGAACTCCTCTTGCTCTGCCAGTTTAGCGGGGGGTGTGAGATGCCCAATGTTCATCAACAGCGCCTCGGCCTGACTGTAGCCATACAGCAGTTCCGCACCCCGGTTCCATGCAGTGATCCGGCCCGAGAAATCCTGAATTGTGATCGCATCGTAGGAGTCGCGCACCACAGTCGCCATCCGGCGATCCTGATCGCCTGCCGCCACTCGTTCCCAATAAAACCGGACCCGTTGCTGCCGCCAGATCAGACCGATTCCCGCCAGCGCCCCCAAAAGCAAGGCCCCAACCAACAAGCCAATCTGCCACCGCTGGGCCTGGAGCGGCGCGTCCACTTCCGCAAGGTCGACGCGGGCCACCAGTGCCCAGGGCGAATCCGGAATGCTGCGCAAGGCCGCCAGCACCGGCTCGTCCCGGTAATCAATTCCTTCCATGCCGCCCACTCGCCCCAGCGCGGCCTGCACCGCCGGCAACGCCACACGATCCAGCGGGGCGCGGAGGTTGAGGGCGGTATTCCGCTGGAACCGGAGCTCATTCAGAAAGACGGCTTCGTTGCCTTCCTTGCGGACGAGCAGCGTCTCGGCGGTCCGGCTCGCCACCGGCCAGCGCTGGATGAATGGATAGAGATAGCGGGCCGGGTCAATCGCCAAGACCAGCACACCCAGCGGCCGGTTCGTATCTGACTCTTCGAAAATTGGGACCAAAATGCCAAGCTGAATACCGAGTTGGGCCGCCGGGCCGGTCCCATACCGGTAAAAGTCCTGAAACGTCACCTGACCCGACCGCAAAACTTCTGGAATCCGCTGGGCGATAATTGCCGACACCGCTTGCCGGTTGGCGGGCATCGCCAGGCGCGTGCCCCCCTGCGGATCAACCAGCGCGATTTGGTAGTAGAGGGAGTTCTGGCACACGCGCTCCAGCCACCCGCGCAGGTCGCGTTGCGCGGCCGCATCCGGTGGCTGGTCAAACGCCCGCCGCACCAAGTCGGCAAAAACCGGGTTTTGAAAGAATTGGTTACCATCGCCCAGTCGTTCCTTGCGCCACTGCACCAGCTCGCCCACTTTCAAATCGGCAATGGCTGACAGATTCTGCCCCATCTCAGTCCGGCAATCCCGCACGGTGTTCCGGTAATAGAAGACGCCGGCGGTGATCGTGCCGACTGTAAACAGGCCGAACACCACCAGCAACGCCAGCCCACCGCGCCGATTGGATAATTGATTAGGTTTCATTGTCAGCAGAATTCCATAAATCTAAGCTTGCGAGCCGGCGATCAACGGTATCACGGCGCGGATGGTGGTGCCGTTACTGCGGACCGATTCGATGCTCAAGTGGCCCCCAAGCAATCCGATCCGCTCGCGCATTGCGATCAATCCCAGCCGTTTCTTCCCAGCAGCGCGCCACGCGCGTTCCACGTCAAAGGCTCGGCCGTCATCCTGAATGGTCAGGCGCACAGTCCGCGCCAGCTTCTGGATTCGCACATCCACCCGGCTCGCGTGCGCATGGCGGACGACATTGCTCAAAGATTCCTGAACCACGCGATAGAGGATGGTGCGCTGGGCAATATCCAGTTTTTCCACTGCCGCAGAAACTGTGAGGTCCACCCGGATGCCCGCCTCTTTTGAAACGGACTTTGCCAACGAATGCAGTGCGGGGATCAGCCCCAGGTCGTCCAAGACCGGTGGCCGTAAGGTTTCGGCCTGGCGGATCACCTTGGCCGTCAACTTCGCAACCAGCCGTTGCAGACTGGCGATTGTCGGCGGGAGGTTTTCCAGGCGGACGGGGACTGCCGGCTGGCGCGTCTTGCCGGATGCCCGGCCCGGCGACAAATCGCTTTGTCGCCGGCCGGAAGGAACTTTCTTCATTGGGGACCAGCCATTATGGACCGACAGCGATGGCGGCGACATCAGACCAGTCGCTGTAGCCGGTGGTGGTTGGGAGTGTCGTTAGATATTTTCGGCAGAGTGGGGTAACCATTTGCGGAGAACCGCGTCGCGTCGAACTCGGCTTGGTTGCCCATATAGGATAGCGGACAAGTTGGAAGTCCGAGACGGACTCGCGACTCCTGGCGGAATTTACCCGCCAGAGACGGCACCGCAGGCGACCAGGGCTTGTCCCACTGATTACGTCTACCGGGAAAGAATTGCTTAGAGGGTGGGTTTGCCTGCCTGCCTGCCTGCCTGCCTGCCTGCCTGCCTGCCTGCCTGCCTGCCTGCCTGCCTGCCTGCCTAAGCAATCCGCGTGCCAAACACAGTTTGGGAGGCCAGCAGTAACCTTGCTGAGACACCTCTTCCGCGTTAGGTTTTTTTGTGGCATTGCTCTTCCTGACAGGAATGATTATAGACCCGCCGGACAGTTCGGTCAATCTCCGAATGGTTACATTCTGGAGACGGCGCCTGATTCGGATGGTGTAGCGGGACAGGCGGGACGCCTGTCGATTCAATTAGTGGAACGGGCGTCCCGCCCGTTTGATTGATCCGCATCGATCACAGACAGGCAAGATGCCTGTCCAACTAATTCTACGGTCCGGAGCGACAGGCAAGCAGAGTTCAGGCCTGACTCCGCGTCGGGGTAAACGTTCAGGAGTTTCCGAGGGAACGGTTCGCCGGGAGGCTCACCCTCCACTTCCGTTGGGGCTTGGCATCTGGACTTTGAGATAACCGGTCAGGGCGGCCACAATTTGCTGCACGAGACGGTCGGGAACCGCGTTGGCGTATTTGCTCTGCAGCCGCATGTCGCAGGGCGTGTTCACGTAATCAATCACGACATACCGGCCGCGCGTATCCAGCGCAACTTCCGCGCTGAAGAAATCCAGCTTCGCAATGCCCGCGATAACGCGAATGATGCGGTCCAATTCGGCGAAATTAATCCCCCGCGAATCCTGCGGATCAACGACGATATACCGGTGGGTGCGATCATCCCACCAGCAGGGAATCGCAGTTCCGCCCACATAGTAGACACGGAACCAGGCGCGCCGGTCGCCCAGTATTTGGGGCTCAATCTTTTGCTGAATGAGAAACCGCTGGGCATGATGTTTGGCGCGGACCTGATTGACTTCATCGAGGGTTTTCGCCCCGGTCAACACGCCCCGGCCACCGCTGCCTTTCGCGGGTTTGACAATAAAGGGTTTGGCAAACGGTTCGAGGACTGCGGGGCTGAGCTGCGGCTCCCGATCATACGCGAGGACGATTCGGGTGGCCGGCAAATCCAAGCCGCTGGTCACCAGATCGCTGTGGATTTCAGCTTTATCGCTGGCCCGCAGGTAATGATCGTGGGCATTGAGAATGTGCGTGCCCTTGGCGGTGAGCAGTTGATTGAGCTTGAGGAAGTGCGCGTCCTCGTCGCTGGCGCGGTCCAGAAACCAGCGGAATTGGCGCTCCCCGCGCTCCACTTCACCGGTCGTTTGGGCGAGGTTGTGCAGGCCAATCAGATAGCTGTCCAGACCCGCTTTGTGAAAAGCCTGATCCAGCAATCGAATAAAATCGATGTCGTACTGCCAATTCCACGCCACGCCAATTTGGTGGAGTTTAGTGACTGTTGGGACGGTCATCGAGCGCGCCATGAATTGGAGGGCGAGGCTCCTGCCGAGCCGCGTCCCCCATGGCTCGCCGGGAGGCTCGCCCTCCAGATCTGATTCTGACGATCTGTATTACCGGCAGTTGACATGGCCCGATTGCGGAGCGGCTGACACAGCTTCGTCGAGCACCTCGGGATACTCGAAAACTTTGCCTTCGTAATTGCGAATGATGATGCGCTGCCGGTCGTGCGCCAGGATGTACTGCGGGCTGACCGGCACCTTGCCGCCACCGCCGGGCGCGTCAATCACGTATTGCGGCACGGCAAATCCAGTCGTGTGGCCCCGCAACCCTTCCATGATCTCCAAGCCTTTGCGGACCGAGGTGCGGAGGTGATGCGTGCCGCTGACGAGATCGCATTGGTAGATGTAATACGGCCGCACGCGCATCATGATCAGCTTATGCAACAGTTCTTTCATCACCACCACGTCGTCGTTGACGCCGCGGAGCAGCACGGTCTGGTTGCCCAACGGAATGCCGGCATCGGCCAGCCGCGCACAGGCTTCGCGAACTTCGGCCGTCGCCTCCCGCGGGTGGTTGGTGTGAATGTTGACCCACACGGGATGAAATTGCTTCAGCATCGCACACAGGGAGGGCGTGATGCGTTGCGGTAAAAATATCGGGATCCGCGAACCGATCCGCAGCAACTCAATGTGCGGAATTTCGCGGAGCTGGCGCAGCAGGCGTTCCAGCCGGTCGTCGTTGAACAGGAGCGGGTCGCCGCCGCTCAACAAAACGTCGCGGACTTCGCGGTGTTGCCGGAGATAATCGAGCGCCGCACTGAAATCGGTTTCGAGATGTTGTTCCCCCACTCCGCTGACCACCCGACTCCGTGTGCAATACCGGCAGTAAGCCGCACAGCGGTCGGTTACCAAAAACAAAACCCGGTCCGGATAGCGATGCACCAACCCTGGCACGGGCATGTGGGCATCTTCGCCACAGGGATCCGTGAGCTCCCACGCCGCGGTTGTCATTTCCTCAATGCGGGGAATGACCTGGCGACGAATCGGGCAATTCGGATTGCCGGGGTCGATCAAATTGAAAAAGTACGGCGTTATTGCCAGCGCCAGATGCCGGCCCGCCAATTGCACCCCCAACCGCTCGTCCTTGGTCAGCGGCAGGAGTTGATCCAGTTGTTCCAGTGTGGTAACGCGGTTCTGGAGCTGCCACCGCCAATCATTCCAGTTCGAATCGGGCACAGCCGACCAACTGCCGCGTCCCGCTGACGGGAAGCGGCTACTGAGTGAGTCCAAACCTCCTCCAGGCTCCTTGTCTTGCATTGCGAGGGAACTATAGGCCATGCCAGCCGGGTGTCAAGTACCCCACGGCAGACCCAAATCCTCTGCTAAAATTAATTTTCGGTGCGAACGGCGGGCTAGAGACAGCCCGCCCCGGGAAAATCCGGGGGTAGGGCGCGGAGCCGAGTCGGACGAGACGCCGTTCCCGGCAATCCCGACCGCGCCGTCTGGGGTGATCTGGCCTACCGGGAGTTATCGACACACTGTAGTTTTGGCACTGAACCAGGGGCTGCATTTGATTGCTGGGCGGTACCGAGCCCCCGCCTTGAGATGTTATTTGGATCCCGTCTTTGGCGGACGCAGCGGCGGCACCGGCTGCAAGATTTTACGGCGTTCCGGCGTCAGCCGATCCAGCAACGCGGGAGAATATTCAAACCCGTATCGGGTGGATCCCCACAGCGGCCCGTACCGGTAAATTGTAACCCGCCGCTCCCCGGGATTGATCCGACTGCTGCCGCCATGGATGACCCCGTCCACAAATAAGAGTGCGTCTCCTTTGGTCAGGTGCAATTCAACCGCCCCTTCCAGCTTATCCATCCGGTCGCCCCGGCTGTAGTCTCCAATGTTCGGATGCGGGAAATTTGATTTATGACTCCCAGGCACGATCATCGTCGGACCATCCCCCGGGCCGACATCGGTCAGCGCAAGGATGATATTGCATTGGCCGCACCGGAAAACTCCGTTCGCATACCGGTAAGCTCCGCGCACCGCCCCGAGATGTCCGCCCGAATGCGCCGCGTGATGACCGCCGCTGCGCCGGACGGAAAGAATCGCTTCATCAATGAATAGCCCTTCGACGTAGGAACATTGCTCACCGCAATATCGGCGGACGTACTGGATCCAACTCGGGTGATCGATGAGTTCCTCGAACGGTCCGCCAAGCTCAACGCAGTTGTGGAGTTCCAGCCCGGTATCCTTCGTGTAATCGCGCCGTTGCACGTTGCCGAGCCAGCCGCCCATTTCGATCGGCGGCAATTGATCCACTGCCTGATTCAGAGCCGCCAGCAAGTCAGCAGCGACGGCGTTCTTCAGAATTAAATACCCATTAAGGTCGAACAAAAAATCGTCCAAGGCACTCGGCTGCCGGGGTGTCGTTATCATGAGCGGAAAGATAGCACGTTTCGGCCGGATTTCAGCCGGGAGGAGATCCGGCTGTAAAACAAGAAATGGACAGTGGCAGCGGGTTGTTTGACGTTGCCTACGGTGAGGTTAATTGGCAAACGATAGAGGATACCGCCGCCAATAGACAAAGTCAGGAGACAACCTCCACTGCCACCGTACGATTAATGTTACTCCACCAACCAAAAAAAGCAAATAATAATCAGTAAGAGCGTGTTATAAAAACGGAGGGACGCGCGGAGCTTGTACTGAGCCGCGAAGCATCGCGTCCGTTTGTCTCAGCACTGCGGCCACGATCCCGCCGTCGCGGGATGGCCCTCCGGGCGGCACAGGGTCAAAATTAATTTCAAAAGATGCTCTAAAATGGGAGAGATCCGCGCGTCTTGGTACTACCGCCGTAGGAGTACCCTTCCGGGCCTTCGCCGCGCCGAAGTGGCTTCGGCCACGCAGGCGGGCGCGACCGGGCCAGATGCGCCCCAGCCTCGGAAATTACTGATGCAATCCCCATTCGTGTTCATGCAATCCCCATTCGTGTTCATTCGTGTGAATTCGTGGCTCAGCCTTGACGGGAACCGGCCGACCGCCTAGCATCGCGCGCTCATGAAGAAACTGTTGCTGGCATTGGTTGGACTGGCCGTCATCGCGATTGTGACGCTGCTGTTCCTCGCCCGTCCTCACCATCCGCCTGAAACAACTCCCCAAGCTGCAGCCATCCTCCCGTCTTCCACGCTCGCTTTCGTCGACATCCCCGACTTCCAGAGCTGCCGCGCCAAAGTCGCTGCCAGTCCACTCGCGCCGTTCTGGCAGAATCCTGAAGTCCAAGCCTGCTTTGGCAAACCCTTCACCGATTGGACCGGCGTTGCGACCTCTGGCCAACCGCCCACCTGGTTGACCACACTCCTAGGTGGCGACGCCATTCAAATGCCGCACGGGGAGGCGTTTCTTGCGATTACACACATGGCAATTTCCCCGGACCGGGCACCGCAATTCACATTCGCTGCGGGAATCAACTTACCCGACCGCACATTCGCGATGCAGACGGCATTAAAGCTATTGGCCTACAAACTCCAGCAGTCCAACCCCGGCACCACAGTCGCAACCAAAACCTACCTCGATCGCAAATACACCCTCTGTCAATTGGCGCCCGACTCACAGATTTGCTACGCTTTTTTCCGGTCCCTGCTCGTCTTCACCTCGGATGAAGAAGTACTCCGTGACATGATCGCCCGCCATCTCGGCAAGGCTGATTCTGACACTCCCGCACTCACCGCCAACGCCGGCTACCAAAACATCCTCCGCCAATTACCGCCGCACCAAGATCTCCACGCCTACCTGAATGTCGAACAACTGGTCAATCGCTTTGGGCTCCTGCTCATGGCCGTTGCGCCAAACAATCCTTACGTCCAACAGGTGGCCAATATTCAAGCCTGGGGTACCGGCATGACCTTTGGCGAAACCAACATCACCGATGTCGGAATCACCACCTATGTGAAACCCAACGAGCCGGCGCCGCCCCTCCGCCTCAGCACTCGCGCGGCCGCGCCCGCGGACTCGACATTTTATCTGGCCGGCACCCCCAACCTCCCCAATGCCTACAACACCCTGCTCGATTTGCTAAAGCTCTCCGGCAATCCCAATGCCGCCACCCTCGTCAATGGACTCGGGTTGGCCCTGGCGTTCGCGGGGGTCGATCCCGCCAGCGATCTGCTCGCCCGGCTGGGGCCCGAAACGGCCGGCATCGGCAATTGGCGGGCCGGCGCGCAAACTCCCGATTTTGCACTGGTCGCTGAAGTGCGTGATCAACCTGGGTTTAAACGTAAATTCGACCGCTTTAATTCACTCCTCGACAAGGTGTACAAAACCAGCGAGGCCGTGCCTTTTTCTGGCGTCACACTCCGGGGAATTCACACAAACTCCGGCGCCGATCCGACGTATGTGTTGACCGATAAGTTTTTCGTTTTCGCCTTGAGTGCCGACTACGCCCGCGAACTCGTCTCCCAAATTCAGACCGGCAAAGTTTCACTGACAACGGGTCATGAGTCTGCCGACACGGATTGTGATCTGCGTCTTACGCTGGCGGGGCTCTACAGTTTGGCCGGCACGAATACCCTCCCCTGGCTTGGTCCACTCCCCGCTCCGGGAACGATTGCCCGGTATGTCGGGACGTACACCGCGACGACCGTTGCCAACACCGCGTCCTCAACCACCACAGCCCATTCTCCGCTCGGCAAACCAGTCACGCTGGCAATCGCATTGGCGGGCGGGCTGGCCGCCGCGCAATCGTGGCTGCCGGAGTTGCAAGGAGCTATTCCAGCTCTACCCAAAACGTCTTCAGGTACGCCCGATCCCCCTCGGCGAGCCGGTAATCGAACGGCAGCGTCTCATAATCAATCTTCGCAATGACCCGCCCGGCTGTCCGGGCTGCGTCACGAATGGCAACCTCAAATTCCTCGGGCTGCAGCGTCCGCTGGTTGGTCGAACAAAACAGCGTCCCCCCTTTGGCCACAACCGTCATCGCCAATGCCGCCAGTGCCAAATAATCTCGCTCGGCACGGAACCGGCGCCCGCCCTTGGTCGTTGAAAAGGTCGGTGGATCGAGCAAGACCACGTCCCATTGCTGGCCGCGTTTCGCAAACCGCTTGAGCCATTCGAAGACATCCCCAAAAATGAATTCGTGTTTGGGACCGATCGGACCTGCCGACACCGCGTCGCCGCACTCCAACCCATTGGCACGAAAGTTTTCTTTTCCCCAGTCGAGATAGTTGCGCGACAAATCCACACTCGTCGTCACCGCGCCCACTTTGGCGGCGGCCACGGAAAAGGCGCAGGTGTAAGCGAAACAATTCAAGACGCGCTTCCCGGCCAGCGGGAGCTTGAGCAAATGCCGGCGGTTCTCGCGCTGGTCGAGAAAGAGCCCGGTCGACAGCCCTTCGCCAAAGTTGATCAGGTAGGTCACCCCATTCTCCAGCACCGGAAACCGGTCCGTGATGGGGGCCCCGGCCACCAACTGCGGTGCGCTGCGTTGCTGTTTGGTCGCCAGTTGGTCGTAGACGGACACGCCGGTCAGGGCCGGTACCGCAACCGTCGCTGTGTGACGCTGGACGAAGAGCCGGTCCGCATACGAGTCGATGATGAGGTCGGGCAGACGATCGCCCGCCCCATTGACGAGCCGGTAGGCATTGGTGTCCGCATCAAACAGCAGATCGCGAAACTCCCGCGCGGCAGTGAGCGGATCGAGATCTTCAAACACGGCCGGCACACTCGCCTCAAACGTCACCAATTCACCGGTAGCCGGGTGCGTCAAGGTCACTCGATGCGCGTGCAGCATCAGGCGGGGCGCCGGTGTGTCGCCGTATTTGGTGTCGCCCAGCACCGGAAACTTGACGATCGCAGCATGCCGGCGAATCTGGTGGGTCCGGCCGGTCACCGGCTGGGCTTTGATCAGGTGATTCTCACCGACCGGTTCCATGTACTCAAACCAGGTCGACTCATTTGGCCACTCTTCGCAGAAGCGCTGCCGTTTCGGGCGTTGGGCGGAAAGGAACAAATAATCCTTCGCGATTTTGTGCTGTTCAAATTGCTTGGCCAGCGATTGGTTGGTCCTCGTGGATTTACCAAAAACGAGGACGCCGGAGGTATCCTTATCGAGCCGGTGAAGAATGGAAAGCTTGTAGCCGCGTTTCAGCAGCCATTCGTGCAGGCCGTCGGGCGCATACTTGTCCGGCTTGTGGGTATTGATGCCGGAGGGTTTATTGACGACGAGCAGGTCGGCGTCTTCGTAAAGAATCAAGTGCATAAGTCCATCAGTGCCTGCGCCGGCATGCTGCAGATACCCCGGTAGGGCGGGCTGTCCCAGCCCGCCGCGCTGCGGTTCCGATCTGAGCCAAGCTGCGGCGAAATCCACTCACCAGTCTGTGCGTGGATAGTTCCGCCGTTACATCTGAAATTCCCCCGGAGCGGCGCGCTAGTGACAGCGCGCCCTACCCAGAAGGACAGCCAACAGCTGCTTGATTCCGGCTGAGCACTCAATCGGAGAAGGACTGCCGGTCCCGTGGACTTAGGCACATCGGCACTTACGCCCCGGCGTTTCACCCGGGCGGCCATTGGAGCGCCCGGCCGCCCAGCAGGTGGACATGCAGATGGGGAACGCTCTCGCCGGCATCGCGGCCTTTGTTGATCACCAGCCGGTACCCGGACGCATCAATCCCCTCTTGACGCGCGATCCCAGCCGCCGCCACCAACAAGTGCCCCAGCAGCTCTTCGTCACCAGTGGCCGCGACGTTGGCAATCGCGTCTTTCGGCACGACCAAAATATGGACCGGCGCTTGGGGGCTGACGTCGCGAAAAGCCAACACCCGTTCGTCTTCAAAGACAATCTTGGCCGGGATCTGCCGGGCAATAATTTTGGTGAAAATGTTATCCGCCATAAGTTACTCCGTGACTTCGATGTTCACCTGCTGCACCCGGCCGCGAACGAAACTCACAATCTCGTCCGCCAACACCCGGCAGCTCTCCCCCCAGCGTCGCGCCCCGCGCAGCCGCATCACGCACGCGCGCAGGCCCCGCAAACTCAGGCGCGCTGGCCCGGTGAGCGCGCGCAATTCATGATCCAATTGCCGATAGAACCCCAATTCAAAAGCATCGCTCACCGCCAATTGGTCCAACCGAATTTCGGCACACCGCCCCCGCAGTCGGTAGGCATCCGCACAGTCGGTCAGCCCAAACATCGTCAACGCCGCACAGACGAGATCGACAATCTCACTGACCCGCAATGATTCAATGGTTTTGCCGTCGCGCGCGTAGCGGTAGATGGCGGCGGCAACCGATTCCGCGAGAAGCTGGTCGCCGATGGCATTTTGGATGGAATCGGCCAGACGGCTGCCGTCGAACGGCGTCAGCCGGTCATCCGCTCCGCGCACCCAGACAATGTCTTCGCGCAGTTGGATCATCGCTTCCCTTTCCCACCGCGACCGGCACGGACGGGGCGTTTCACCATCCGCTGGATTTCATGGATGAATTGTTCGGCGTCGTGGAATTGCCGGTAGACGGACGCAAAGCGGACGTAAGCGATTTCGTCGAGTTTGCGGAGGTGGCGCATCACGCGTTCGCCGATTTGTTCCGAGGTGACTTCCCGGCCGTATTCATTTTCAAGTTCGGTAATCACGCGTTCGACCGTGGCTTCCACGGCCTCGGTGCTGACCGGGCGTTTTTCGCAGGAGCGTTCAATCCCGTTACGCAATTTACGGCGATCGAATTCCTGATAATCGCCGCTGCGTTTTTTGACCCGCATGGCTTCATGAAAGACAGCTTCGTAGGTGGTAAATCGGGTGCCACAATCCAGACATTCGCGGCGACGACGAATCTGCGCGCCGTCGCCACTGGTGCGCGAATCAATGACTTTATCGTCCTGCTCCCCACATTTCGGACAGCGCATTAAAATTTCCCTGACGGTTTTGTTAGCATGCGCTCCGCCCCCCGGTCAAGCTTGCCGATAGCGGCCCAAATGTGCGGCTAAGAATTTTCCCGGTGCGAACGGCGGGCTCGGGCCCACCGGGAGTTATCGACATACTGTAGTTTTGGCACAGAACATGGGGTCGTCATTTTATTGGGGAAATCTACCAGTTTGAAAAATTCGCCGCACATTTGGGTAGCGACGGGTTGTCGCTCATTTAAGTTGGCAGGCCTCTTCCTGTCGGTTGGGTTGTTGGCTCCGGGGACAGTGAAACACTGCACCGACTGATGAGCGCTATCGCCGGGACGTCAACAGTCGAGACGCCTGTTCAACTCGACCCGCCACGACAAACCAGCGGCGCTTGCAAAAACTTCTGCGGACGCGACGAAGCGCGTCCCTCCGTTGTGAAAACAGGCTGTTTCTTGTATTTTTCGGTTAATTCATACATAGCCAACCCGTATTTGCTATTCTCGCGTATATTTGTAGCTTTTTCTGGCCTGTGGATTCTGCTGCCGATTCAAATTTCGACTCGACGGCTAATCCTCGCTTGTGTTTTCGGCGGGATTACCTTAGAAAATGGGTGTGAGCAGCGAGGAATTGCGCATCGGCGTGCTGGGGTCGGGCACCGGGTCCAATTGCGAAGCGATTCTCCAGGCGTGCGAGCGGGGCCAGATCCCGGGGCGCGTTGTGGTGGTCGTGAGCGATATTGCCGATGCGTTGATCCTCGAACGCGCTCGCAAACGTGGCATCCCGGCGCACTTCGTCGGCCCAAGTCGGTTCAAGACGAAGTTGGAACCGGAGTTAGAACAGCGGATCGTCGATATTTTGCGCGAAAAAGGTGTCGAATTGGTGGCGCTGGCCGGTTATATGCGCGTGGTAAAAACGCCGTTGTTGAGTTCGTTTGCCGGGAAGATGCTGAATGTGCATCCGTCATTATTGCCGTCGTTCCCGGGTTTGCACGCGTGGGAGCAGGCGTTAACGTACGGCGTGCGTGTCACGGGTTGTACGGTCCATTTTGTCAACGAAGGCGTGGATGCCGGACCGGTCATTTTGCAGCAGGCAGTGCCGGTGCAGGCGGGCGATACGCCCGCCACATTGCACCAGCGAATTCAAATCGCCGAGCATGCGCTGTTGCCGGAAGCGATCCGGTTGTTCGCACTGCGTAAATTGCAGGTGACGGGACGACAAGTTAAAATTTTGGAATAAGGATAACAGTATGAGCGAGAAGACCACGAAAAAATTGCGGTTGGGCCTGCCGAAAGGCAGCCTGCAGGAATCCACCTTTGCCTTGTTGGCCAAGGCGGGCTGGAAATTGTCGTCGAGCAGCCGGAGCTACATCCCGCGCGTGGACGATTCTGAATTAGAACTCCGCCTGATTCGCGCGCAGGAAATCAGCCGGTACGTGGAACACGGCTTCCTCGACGCCGGACTGACCGGCGCCGACTGGATCGCCGAGAACGACAGCGATGTGCAGGTGGTCGCCGAAATCGCGTACAGCAAACAGACGACCAACCCCGCCCGCTGGGTGCTGGCCGTGCCGAACGATTCGCCGATCCAATCCGTCAAGGATCTGCAGGGCAAACGGATTGCCACCGAATTGGTGGAGGCAACCCGCCGGTGGCTGAAGAAAAACGGCGTCCAGGCTGAAGTGGAATTTTCCTGGGGCGCCACGGAAGTAAAGGCCCCGGAGTTGGTGGACGCGATCGTGGAGTTGACCGAGACCGGCTCGTCACTCAAGGCCAATAATTTACGGATTGTGGATGAACTCATTCAGAGTTTTCCCCAGTTGATCGCGAACAAGAAGTCGTGGCAGGATTCGTGGAAGAAGCAGAAGATCGAGACGCTGGCCATGCTGTTGAAGGGCGCGTTGCAGGCCGAGGAAAAAGTCGGCTTGAAGATGAATGTGCCGCGCGCCAAGCTCGACTCGCTCCTCCAGCAGCTACCGGCCCTGCGCGATCCAACCATTGCCACCTTGTCGAAACCCGACTGGGTTGCCGTGGAAACAATCATCGATGAGAAAGTGGTGCGCGTCCTCATCCCGCAGTTGAAAGCCGCCGGGGCTGAAGGTATTATCGAGTATCCGTTGAACAAAGTCATTTACTGAAACGAAGGAGACCGCATGGGTTCAATCAAGAAGAGCCGTAAAGCAAAAATTAACAAGCACAAGCGCCGCAAGGCCCGCAAGGCGATCCGCCACAAGAAGCGGAAGTAGCCGCGCGACCGGCTCCAATGTTTTTTTGTACGCTGCAAAACCGCCGCGGCTGGCTCGCCGCGGCGGTGATGTTGTGCGCCGGCATCGGCTGCGCCACAATCACCCCGCCGGCTGCCCAGCTCCACCCACTGGAATTGACTGCCGCCGAGAACCAGCACGCTGCGGCCCTCGCCCATTATGCGACGGCCGTTTCCGTGGCGGCCACGGAAGGGATGACGGCCGCGTTGCCAGAATATCTGCAGGCCCATGAACTGGATCCGGCCAACCTTTCGCTGAGCTTTTTATTGGCGGAATATTACCGGGTCAACCACGACATGACCAATGCCGTGGCGGTGCTCGAAACCGCCATCGCCGCCAATCCAAAGTCTGCCGAGCCCTGGGTCGCCAAAGGCTTGACCTACCGGAGCGCCGAAGAAGCTGCGCAAGCCATCGCCGCCTTTAAACAGGCATTGAAACTCGATCCCGCCCACCCCGGTGCCGTCCGCGCCTTGGCCGAAACCTATCTGGTATTGGACGAAACCAATAACATCGTCAGCCTGTTCGACCAATCGTTCCGGCAACACTCGACCGACCCGACCTACTGGTCCATCCTAGGCGATCTGGCTGGGCTTGCGATCCGGCAGAAACCGGCCCTGGCCGATCGGCTCCCCCCAACCCAGATCCGCCAGTGCTACGAGCGCGCCCTGGCGTTGGCGCCGAAGACCCCGGATATTCTCATACGCGTCGCGGACGCCTACCTGAGCGCCAGCGAATTCAAAGCCGCCGCTGACACCTATGCAAAGCTGCTGGAGTTGCGGCCAAACCTGCCGCAATTTCGGGAGCGACTCGCCGCAGTTTACCTGAAAATCGACCAGAAGGATAAAGCCACCGCGTTATACAAGGAACTGATCAAGCTGGAACCCTTGCGATTTGATTTCTACAACGTCCTCGGCGAACTCCACGAGACGGCGGGAAAATTCGCGGACGCCATCAATTTTTTCCAGCAATCCCTCAAACTCAACCCTGACCAATCCGACATCTATCTGGCCATTTGCGAATTACAAAGGCAACTCAAACGCCCGACCGATGCCACGGCCACACTGGCAATCTGGAAGAAGCGGTTTCCCATTGATTGGCGCGTCCCTTATTTCTCCGCCTTGATCCAAGCCAGCACTAAAAACTTCACCAATGCAATGGCCGCCTATGCCGATGCAGAAATGTTGGCGCGAGAAGCGCCGACCGAGGTCAAGCTCAACGCTCAATTTTACTTTAGCTACGGCGCAACCTGTGAACGGGCGGGCGACCTCGCCAAAGCCGCCGTCCTGTTCCGGAAAGTCATCGCACTCGATCCGAAATCAGCCAACGCCTACAACTACCTCGGCTACATGTGGGTGGATCACAATACGAATCTCACTGAAGCGCTGACGCTAATTCAGCAAGCCGTTGCCCTTGAACCGGACAATGGGGCATTTCGCGACAGCCTCGGCTGGGCGCTGCACAAGCTCGGCCGCGACTCGGAAGCATTACCCGAACTCCGGCGCGCCGTGTTCTTATTGGACAAGGAAGCTGATCGCGAGCCCGAGGACCGCCAGGATGACGCTGTGGTTTATGACCACTTGGCGGACGTACTGCTCGTGCTGAATCACCCGGCGGAAGCCGTCGTGCAGTGGCAGCGCGCTCTCAAAATCGATCCAACGAATAAATCGATTGCCGCCAAACTGGCGACCCACCCTGCCCCGACCAGATAATTCGATGTTTGAAACTCCGCTGAGCCTCAGCTCATTCGGAAAGATTCATCCTCGTCACCGTGGCAAATGACGATGACAAGCCGCGACCGCAGTCCGGAATTCGGTTAGATCGTGTTTTGAAATTCGATTGCGGGAAAAAGTCGGACAGGCGTCCCGCCCGTTTATTAGTCGGACAGGCGTCCCGCCTGTCAGCCTTTTGAATCGACAGGCGGGACGCCTGTCCGACTACCGGCAAACGCGACGCCCATTCCACTATTTAAACACGCACTTACTGACCGCCGGACTCGACAATCACTTCGAGATCGATTGCTGGATCGGTGGGCGATGCATCCGCCGGCTGATTCTTCGGCGGGGCGGGGGCAGGCCGCAGCGAATACATGGATTCGGATTTCTGGAGATGTGACATTGCCGTTCGGAAAGCGCCAACATTTCGGCGCGGCAGATGAACGATAAAAGTGTTCGACAGCGTGATGGTTGTCAATCGACCGTTTAAGGCCTTCGCCAAATCCGTAACACACAGCCGAACAGCCACCAACGACTCGCCGCGAATGACGACCGGCGCTGGCGGTTCGGCGCGCACGGCATCGACCAGCTTTCGTCCAGCCGCAATACTATCAGAGGTATCCGCCACCGCCCCGGTTTCAACAAACGATTTTGTCAAAAGTGCGGTTTCCGGTAATTTGACTTCACTCGGTGCTGTGGCCGGCACCGGTTCATTTTCCATCGGCAGGATTCGCGCTTTGACGGCCGGATTCCGTGGCGCCAGGGGCTTGGCTGCCACGATCACTGGCGTTGGCTGTTCCGAGTGCGTGAACCAGACGACGCTGGCGACCACGACGACCACTCCTGCCAGCGCTGCCACGGGAACTTTGAGCCAAAACGGCTGGAATAACTTTTCCTTCCACGGGACCAGCGGCCGGGCGGGTCGGAGTCGGCGCTGGATATCCGCCAGGAATTGAGCAGGTGGATCCAGTTTCGGAAGGCCGCCAACCCCACTGGCCAGCCGCTGCAATTCCCCAATCCGTCGCGTGCAGTCCAGGCAGTGATCAACATGGGCGATCACTTCCGCCTGACGCTCGCCGGCCAGTTCGCCGTCAATCAGCGCCGACAGATCCGCTTCAATGTTTTGGCATATCTTCATGATTCATGATTTCCCGCAAGGCCTCGCGCGCCCGGGCAATCCGTGATTTCACCGTCCCCTGAGAACATTCCAGCACTGCCGCAATCTCGTCGTAACTCAATCCTTCCACATTCCGCAGCACCAACACCGCCCGGAACGCGGCGGGCAACGCCGCAATTTGCGCACTCAATCTCCGGTTAAACTCATTTTGCACAGCCGCCGCATCCGGTGGAACCGTTGGGGCGACAAACTGCCGGTCCCCTTCCATCGTTTCAGTTTCCGCGCGTCCCCGCCTCCGCCACCACCGATGTTTGTTATGGGCCAGATTCACCACAATCCGGTACAACCAGGTCGTAAACTCGCAGTCCCCGCGAAACCCGTCCAAGCTCTGATAAACCCGCACAAACGCATCCTGCGCCACTTCCAGCGCGTCTTCCCGGTTTCCCAGCAATTGCCAGGCCACATTCACTGCCCGCGCCTGATGCCGGATCACCAAACTCTCAAAGGCACGATCGTGACCGGCCTGGCAACGCATCACCAAATCGCGGTCGCTCACTTCGTTCGTTTTAGATTGGACCCCCGCCATTGAAAAATGTTCCAGTCAAACTCAATCGAATTCCGGCTTGGCTTCGCGCGTCATCAAATCGCGCACCGCTTGGAGCGGCGGCTGGCCTTCATACAGGATACTGTGGACCTGGCGGCTGATCGGCAAATCCACCTGCAACCGCTGCGCCAGTTGCCAGACCGATTTGGCAGTCTTGACGCCTTCCGCAACGCTCTTGGTGCTCGCAATAATCTGGGCGACCGTCTCCCCGCGGCCGAGCCGCTCCCCAAACGCCCGGTTCCGGCTATGCCGACTGAAGGCGGTCACGATGAGATCACCCACCCCGCTCAACCCTGAAAATGTTTCGGACCGGGCTCCCAGCGCGGCGCCGAGCCGCGCCATCTCCGCCAGCCCACGCGTGCACAAGGTCGCTTTGGTGTTATCGCCAAACCCGATGCCGTCACAACAGCCCGCCGCAATCGAAATCACATTCTTGAGCGCTCCGCCGAGTTCCACCCCGACCACGTCATCATGCGTATAGACGCGAAACCGATCATTCATGAAGACCCGTTGGGCGACCGTCGCCAATCCCGAGTTCGCCGACGCCACGACAACTGCGGTGGGGATCCCCCGGCCAACCTCTTCCGCATGGCTGGGCCCCGACAAAACACCCGCACGATTCTTTGGTAATTCGGCAGCAATGACTTCACTCATGCGCGCGCCGGTTTCGTTCTCGATGCCCTTGGCCACATGCACCAGCATTGCCGAGGGCGAAACAAACTCACCGAGTTGCCGACAAATCGGCCGCATCCCATGGGAGGGTACTGCCAGCACCACCAACTCTGCCGTCTGGAGTGCGGCCGCCGTATCCATTGTGACCAGAATCGCCGCCGGGACTTTTACGCCCGGTAAGAACAAGCGGTTTTCCCGTGTTGCCAGGATCGGTTCGACTTCTTCCGGTAACCGGCCCCAGAGCGTGACGGCATGGCCATTCCCGTGCAGGAGCACTGCCAACGCCGTTCCCCACCCACCCGTGCCAATGACCGTAATGTTCATGATTTGTCTTTTGGTAGGGCGCGACCGCCGGGCGCGCCGTCGGGATTTACGGATTTCGGCTGGCCCGGCGGTCCAGCCCTACCAACGCGATTTTCCGTACCGGCCAGCAGCCGCTGGATATTTGCCTGATGTTTGTAAATGGCCAATCCACCCAGGACTCCGGTAAAACCCAGCAACGTTGAATCATGCGTCCAGCACCAGGTCGCCACCGGCAACGCGGCGGCGGCGCAGATGGAAGCGAGCGAAACGTAGCGGCTGATCCCAAACACCACCGCCCACACCGCAAGGACGCAGACCAGCGGCCCGGGCAACATGGCCGCCAACGCTCCGGCACTCGTCGCCACGCCTTTCCCGCCTTTGAATTTTAACCAGCAGGGCCAGTTGTGTCCCGCAATAACCGCCAGACAACACACAATTTGCAAAGCCGGCCCCTGACCGCGCACCAAAAAAACTGGAATAAACCCCTTCGCCGCATCGATCACCAACACGGTAATCCCCGGCCCTTTGCCAAGCGTGCGCATGACGTTGGTGGCTCCAATATTGCCGGAACCGACCGTCCGGATATCGATTCCGCGGGCCTTCGCCCAAAGAAAACCGGTCGGACTGGATCCGATAAAATACGCGAGCATCCCCCAGAAAATAAAAGGCGCCACCGTCATTGCATTAGTTGTAGCGGAACATTGCCAACGCTATCAAGTGCGTTTGTCGGAGCCGGTCGGCGCGCCCGTTCCAGCAACCCGAGCAGCGCATCGGCCGTCGCATAGCCGACCTGCCGCAACTCCGCATGTTCCCGGCCGGCTGGGTCGAGGAAGATTAACGTCGGCAATCCAAGAATATGATACTTCGCAGTCAACGCCTTGACCGTCGGCGATTCGTCGTTGCTCAAGTCCGCCTGTAACAAGGTAAAACTCCGGCCCGCCGCAATCACCCGCTGATCCCGGAAAGTGGTGCGCTCCATCTCCAGGCATTCGCCGCACCAGGCCGCCGAAAAATCGATCACCACGGGTTTGCCTTGCATCGCCGCCTGTTGCACCGTTTCGGCCGAATAGGCTGGCCAACTCACGCCTTTCGATCTCCACAGCGGCATGGTCACCCACGCCGCCGCGCCGATCAGAATCACGCCAAAAACACGTTTCACCCAAACCATCCACATCCCCGACTTCGGCAGGCGTGTTAGCAAACCGGAAAACGTCCCGAGCACGACATACGGCAAGCCGAGGCCACACGCCAACACAAAGAACAGCCACCACCCCACCCAGGGATCCCCCCGTTGGCCGACATACGCCAGTAACGCCACCAAAACCGGCGCCAGACACGGCGCAGCAATCACGCCTACGGTCGCCCCCAGAAAGAACACACCGAGATAACCGGCCCGCGTCGACAACCCAGCGGCGCGCTGCAGCAAAAACTGCGGCGGCTGAATCTCATACAACCCGAACATGCTCAATGCCAGCCCCGCCAACAACGCCGCGATGCCGACCAGCACCCAGCTATTTTGCAACAGGGCGCCAAATAATCCGCCGGTCAGCGCCGCCACCACTCCGAGCACCGAGTACGTGAGTGTCACGCCGAAAAAATAAACAAGTGACTGCCGAAAGGCGGCGCCGACAGTCCGCGATTGTCCGCCGAAATAACTGACCGTGATCGCGATCATCGGATAGACGCACGGCGTCAGATTCAACGCCAGTCCGCCGAAAAACACCACCACCAGTGTGAGTAATAATCCCCGGCGCTGCAACAAATCTTCAATCGCAGCTGGCGGATGAGCCGTTCCTGAAGGACTGGCCGTTCCTGGAGGGCGAGCCTCCCGGCGAGCCGAGTCTCGCAACGGCTCGCCGGGAGGCTCGCCCTCCACTCTAACGATTTCCGAATGTGCTGCCGGGCTAGGAACACCCATTTCAGCGCGCAGAGCGATCGGGACCGACTTTGGTGCGTAACAGACCTTATCGTCACAGGCTTGATATTTTAACACGCCGGTCAGCGTGGTATTGCTGGTAATGGTTACGTCCGCAACGATGATGGTTTTCCCAGAATACAAACTGACCGGCGCGTCCGCCCATGGAACGGTGACCGTTTGGCCGCGTGGATAGATGATTTTGACGGAACGGACAGACGGATTCGGCGCCCAAGTCAAAGTGGTCGGAATGAAATCCGGGGATGCAGCCGGATTGGCGTTCACATGCCAAGGGGCGGGCAAGTCCAAAGCCACCGTCACACGGAATGCGGAACCGGATGCCACTGCGTCACGCGCGAGGGACGCGTGGACCGTGATACCGGACTCTTGAGCGAATGTGTTCGCGCCGAGCAGCAGCATTGCCAACCAGAGAATCGCCGTCATGCCAGTCATCCTTACCATCCGGCGGGTCCAATTGAAAGCTTTTGACAAAGTAGGGCAACCATCTTGACCGGCGCTGATTAGACCGCGCTGGCGTAGAGATACTTCTGGAAACCGGCGAAGGCTTTGCCGATTTTCTCGGGCTTGCCCAGATCGTCAACGGCATCGTTAATGGATTCGTACTTGAGGTGGAGTAAGTCGGGCAGCTTGTCCTGGTCGAGTTCTTCGACGCCAACCGTGATGTAATGCTGGAGGACAAAATCTAGGAAGACTTGCTGCTTGGCGTTGAAACGGGTGTTGATGTGGACTCTGGCATTTGCCGCCCGGACTTCACGGGTGACCGGGGCCAAGGCATACGCGACATGGGCGAGCACGTCGAAAAGGTCGCTCTTCTCGGCGTCGATGATCTTTTGCATCTCGATCAGTTGATCATGGCCGAAACCTTTCTCGGCTAATCCCTGCAAAAGTTTCTTGCGCGTGTCGGGGGCGCTCCAGATGGCGCGGAGTTCGGCTTCGTCTTTGAAGAACTCCGGTAACTGGCCGTAGAGCAACGTCATGAACTGCTGCGCGGAGATTGGCGTGCCGTCGGAATGCCAGAAGCTGGTCTTCATCATGTACTGGATGGTGCGCTCCTTGCCGTCCGCCAGCTTCACTTTGACCGTTTTCTTGCACACACATGGCCGCTGGCCGCATTTCGGACAAACCCCTGGCTCGCATTGGCATGGAATCTTGCCGCAAACGGGGCACGGTTGCGGCGGCTTCGTCTCACAGACACAAGGCTGCTGGCCACAGGTGGGACAGGGATCTTCGGCTTGCAGCGGCCCGTCCCACTCTTCATCGTGGAAATGTTCATGCGCCTGAACGAAATCGTAGATCGTGAAGTAGTCCTTCCCCTCGAACAGGCGTGAACCACGGCCAATGATCTGCTTGAACTCAATGAGCGAATTGATCGGGCGCATCAAAACGATGTTGCGGATGTTGCGGGCGTCAACGCCGGTCGAGAGCTTTTGCGAGGTTGTCAGGATTGTCGGAATGGTTTTGTCGTTGTCTTGGAAATCGCGCAGATGTTCTTCCCCACGTTCGCCATCGTTGGCGGTGACCCGGTGGCAATAGTTCGGGTCTTTGCTCGTCTTCATCTGGTTGATCAGGTCGCGCACGGCCAGCGCATGATCTTGCCGGGCGCAGAAGACGAGCGTCTTCTCCTTCTGGTTAATCAGATCCATGAAGAGCCGCACCCGGTACTCCTCGCGTTCCTTGATCTTGATGATCTTGTTAAAATCCTTTTCCACGTACAGCTTCCCGGCTTCAATCTCGCCCTCGACCACCGTGTCATCGGGTGTGTAAACGTATTTATCCAGCGTCGTGGAGATTTCCCGCACCTTGAACGGCGTCAGGAAACCATCGTTGATGCCTTCCTTGAGCGAGTAGATGTAGACCGGTTCGCCAAAATAGGCGTAGGTGTCCACGTTCTCTTTGCGTTTGGGCGTGGCGGTCATGCCCAGTTGCACGGCCTTGGAAAAGTATTCGAGGATGCCGCGCCACGTGCTCTCATCGTTCGCACCGCCCCGGTGACATTCGTCAATTGCAATGAAATCGAAGAAGTCCGGTGGATACTCGCCGAAATAAGGCGACGGCTTGCCGTCTTTCGGCGGGCCGCTCATGAACGTCTGGAAGATCGTGAAGAAGATACTGCCGTTCATCGGCACTTTGCCCTTCTTGCGGATGTCCTCCGGTTTAATCCGCACCATCGCATCGTCGGGGAACGCGGCAAACGACGTGAAATCATTGAACGCTTGGTTCGCCAGATAGTTCCGGTCTGCGAGAAACAGGATGCGCGGACGGCGCGTCGGCTCGTGGCTCAAATTCCATCGAGCTTGAAACAGCTTCCAAGCGATTTGAAAGGCGATGGAGGTCTTGCCGGTGCCGGTCGCGAGCGTCAGCAAGATACGGTCATTACCTTTCGCGATTTCATCGAGTACCCGGTTGGCGGAAATTTCCTGATAATAACGAATCGTCCAACTCCCGCCCTTATCGGGAAACGGCACCACGGCAAATCGGTCCCGCCACGCGTCCTCTTTGGCAAACGTCATCTGCCAGAGTTCGTCCGGGGTCGGGTACCGCGGGATCTCGCCTTCCTTGCCGGTTTTCATGTCCACGGCGTAGATGCCCTGGCCGTTGGTGGCGTAGGCGAACCGCACCGCCAGTTTCTCCGCGTACTCTTTCGATTGTCCGACGCCTTCCGTCAACGGTTTATCCCACGCCTTGGCCTCATCCACGGCCAGCATCCGATTGCGATATTCCAGCACATAATCGGCTTCCAGCTTCTTCCCACGCCGCCCGGAACCTTCGAGACGGCCCAGCGTGATTTGATAGGCCCGGCGAATCCGGCTGCCTTCAACAACGCCCCAACCGGCAGCGGCCAACTGCTTGTCAATGTACTCGGCTCTGGTTTCGGTTTCGTTCATGGCTTCTTAAAGTAACCCTCGAAGTTGTCCCGGATGTACCGATTGAGGGGGTCTTTGGGGTCGAGTTCAATTGCGTAATCAATCGCCTTCCGCGCTTCTTCCCGTTCCCCACACTGGATCAGGCACATTGCCAGATTCCCCCATGCGCCTGAATCGACTGGTCCGGCCTCGGTCGCTTCGCGGGCAAAGGTCAGTGCCTCACGGTGCTTTTTCAGTTCCCCCAGACACCGGACAAGTTCGCGGAGCGTGTTGATGACACCCGGCTGAATTTCGTTGGCCTTGCGAAAAGCGCGAACTGCATCCTTTTGCCGGTGAAGTATCCGAAGAATCAAGCCAAGTGTGAAATGGGCAAACGCCACCTTCTTTCCGGTGTCCCCGGCAATCTGCTGCACGGCAGGCAATAGTTCATCGTTCAGACGGTGGAACAATGGCGCGAGTCCCTGTTCATCCTGCAACGCCTGCAAGGGCTGCATCTTCGTTTCAATACTCAATACCTCATGACAAATGGTTTCGAGCCGCGTTTTAATGGCTGGCTCGCTGTCACCGGCAATATCCGGACGTCCCATGAAGACTTCCTTGCCGGAGCGCAGGTCGAGGTAAACATCGATTCCATTTTCACGCCGCAGAAACTTTAGTCGATCATCAATCGTATTCCCGGCGGCAAACCCCGGCTTGGCGCTCAACGAGCCTTCGTATTTCCAACCTTCGGGGAACGCGATTTTCGTTGGAGACTGTCCCGCTGGCCAGCAGGCACTGACCTTCATTCCATCAGTCTCAAGTTTGCCAAACTCAAGCCACGAGGTGGGAATGGTTGGCCCGCGGAGTTGATCCACGACCGCGAAGTCTACTGCCTCACCATCCTTGCGGAACACCAGCCCCCCCGCTTCCAGCGTGGAAATGTAGGCTTCCACATCCGCCGGGGACATGAATCCGACACGGGCGAAATCATGGTCGCTGCAAAGCGTGCGATTTGGTACTTGGCGCAGGAAGCCCTGCCAGCCGCCGGGAAAGCGTTTCTCCACAGCGGCGCGGCGGACGATGACGGAAATTGCTTCGATAAGGACTGCCATTAGAGTTCTCCGGTAAATGTTTGGTGGAGGAGGGTCGTTTTCAATTCTCCGAGCGCGGCGAGCTTGCGCTGGTAGATGGTTTCGAGTCGTTGGGTTTCGGCGGCGTTCATTTCCATTTTATGCATCGGGATCGCCGGTCACGATTCGATCGAAGTCCTTGGCCACGTATTTCTCAAACTGCGGCTTCACGTGCTCCGTATTCGCCTTTGTGTTCTTGCCGTTGAACCAAATCGAACGCTTGCCAGTATTCTTCCCGGTCTTGTTTTGCACCGCCTCCTTCAAAAACTCTTGCGATGAAAGAATCCAGATTGTGTCAATTCTCTCCGAATAGAACACAAACCAGTATCCGCGCCGATGTTCGTGTGTCATTGCGGCAAAGAGGGCTGCATCACCAAAAATTACGTCCTTGGACCGCGCCTTGATTTGCACTTCCACAAATGTTCCGTCGGGCTTCTTGATCACCGCGTCAATCGCGTCATCGTCCACCAAGGGCAAATACACATCAAGGCCCTGCCTCAACATCAGGCCCACGATGTAGTATTCTATTCGCTTCCCAAATCCTGCGCTGTGGCGATGGCTCAAACCCATATAGTTATAGTTCTCCGGTAAAGGCTTGGTGGAGGAGCGACTTCTTCAATTCGGCGAGCGCGGCGAGCTTGCGCTGGTAGATGGTTTCGAGTCGTTGGGTTTCGGCTGAAAGCGATTCGATGCTCTCGACAACCTTCCCCTGCGCCTCGACCGACTTCGGAATCGGAATGGGAATCGAATTCAGAGCCGTTTGACTTAACTTGGGCTGGGCAGCACCTCGGATGTATTCGTCTAACTTGATGCTCCCAAAATAGAACTCGACGAACCGTTGCGTCGCCATGCTGTCGAACTTCAAGATGTGTGCGTGATTGTTCACCCAATACTTGCCGGACACAGAAAAAGCGATGGGCGTCGATCTCGCCAGCAAGTTCGCCCCATCCTCAGAGACGAGCAACGTGTTGCCCTCAAAGATGTAATCGCCGACGTAATCGACGATACCCGAAGCACCGTAATACGGATACTTGCCGCTTGTGCGGACGTTCTTGGTGATCGGCACGCGTTTGCTGTCGAGGTTGGTCGAAATCTTATCGACGGTCGTCTCCACCCACCCCTTACCGGGCTTTTCAAAGACGGATTGGAGGTGGCTGGCGAAGAGGGCGCGGGCATTTTGGAGGTTCTGTTCGGCGTTGGCTTTGGCGGTGGCGAGGCCGGCAAACGCGGCGTCGAGCAGGCCGACGATCCGCTCCTGTTCGGAAATGGGAGGTATAGGAATTATGAGAGCAGCAAGTTTGGTGGCATTGAAACCACCCTGTGCGCTGCCGGCAACGCCTTGCTCGATGGATTTCCAGTAATCGCCTGTCTGGAAAAAAAGCGACACAAACCTTGGCAATAAGGTCTTGTCGAGCAATCGCAATCGAATCAGGTACGACGCGAACACCGCATTCGGCGGATGATCCACAAGGAAGCTCTTACCGGTTGTCGCGCCTGTGCGTGCAAAGACGATGTCGCCGCTGGCCAAGCGGTATTTGGGAAGATCCGCTGATTCGATTTTGCAGTAGGGTACGCTTTCCCAATCGACGTGGTCGTCTTGAATATCGGTAATGCGGAGAAATCGAGGGCCAATCGGCTCACTGGACGCACTCTCTGTGTAGCCGTAATTGATGGCTGACACCTCGCCCAACTGCTTTACCGGCCACCCCTTCTTCATCGCGGCACCGGCCTGGGATTTATGGGACGGATGGGAGGGAGGCACCGGTGGCGATGGATGGGATTGCAGGGCGCTCATGACGGATGCTGGTTCCGGTATTGGAGGCGGGCGCGGGTCATGCGCTCGCGGAGGCCGCCTTCCTTGACGAAATCGTCTTCCAGACGGCGAAGCTGCTGATCCAGTAAATAATTCGTCTGGTGAATGAGGCAAATGGCGATGTTCGCGATCACTTCGGGCGGGCGGGTTTCCACAAACTCCCGGTAATCCTCGTAAGTCTGCGGTGTTTTGCGGCCCAGCTTGCGGACATATTGCGCTTCCTTGCAGTCCTTGTCCCAGATGGTGTGGTCGCGCGTGCGGAGGTAGTCGCGGTAATCGGCCAGCAATTCTTCGAGGCTGGCACGGGCGACATTGGTGAGCTTGATTTCGGTTTCCTTGGAGGTGAGCGCGGCCTTGCTGCCTTCGAGGATGTTTTGTTTGCCCGACCGCGCCGACTGAATCATCTGGTCAACAGTGCGGTCGCCCCGGGAGAGATACTTGTGAGCAAAGCGAAAGGTGATGTCGTAGATGACTTCGGCTTTTTGGAATGAGAGCAGCGTCTGGTAATCGCCACGCGGGGGCAGGAGGCGGTCCGGATCATGGGAGGCATGGGAATTATGGGAGGGATGGGATGGAGGTTTCCCATTACGCACATTCTTCCTATTATTCCCATCGCTTGTCATAGCAGCTTCTTGATACCGGCCAGCACTTCGGCGCTCTCGGCGTCGAGCGCGGCGATTTCGGCCATGATCTTGGCCGGGGTGCGATGCTTGATTTCCTCGCCGCCGTTCGGATTCTTCACGGAGAGATCGAATGTCGTTTGATCAATCGTCTTCGCATCCACGCTCCACGACTTGGGCGAGTCGGCGAAGGTCTTTTGGAGTTTCACGAATTCTACCAAATCGTCGTCGTTGAGCGGGTTGGTCTTGCCGAGGCTGCGGCCGGGATCGAGTTGGTAGTACCAGATTTTGCGCGTGGGTGCGCCTTTCTCGAAGAAGAGCACGACGGTCTTGACGCCCGAGCCCTGAAACGTGCCGCTGGGGCAGTCGAGGACGGTGTGGAGATTGCAGCTTTCGAGCAGGTGCCGGCGGAGGCTGACGGAGGCGTTGTCGGTGTTGGAGAGGAAGGTGTTCTTGATGACGATGCCGGCCCGGCCACCAGCTTTGAGGATCTTGATGTAATGCTGGAGGAAGAGGTAGGCGGTCTCGCCGGTGCGGATGGGGAAGTTCTGTTGCACTTCCTGGCGTTCCTTGCCGCCAAAGGGCGGATTGGTCTCGACGATGTCGTACCGGTCTTTTTCCTGAATGTCGGCGAGGTTTTCGGTGAGGGTGTTGGTGTGGATGATGTTGGGGGCTTCGATGCCATGCAGGATCATGTTCATGATGCCGATGACGTAGGCCAGCGACTTCTTTTCCTTGCCGTAGAAGGTGCGGGTCTGGAGGAAGCGATCCTGCGCGACGGTGCGGTTGGGATAGGTTTTCTTCAGGTAGTCGAACGTCTCGCAGTGGAAGCCACACGAGCCGGCCGCGCCGTCGTAGACGGTTTCGCCGAGTTTCGGGCGCAGGACCTGAACAGTGGCGCGGACGAGCGGGCGGACGGTGTAATACTCGCCGCCGTTGCGCCCGGCATTGCCCATGTTCTTGATCTTGGCTTCGTAGAGGTGGGACAGCTCGTATTTCTCGGTCTGCGACCGGAAGCGGAGTTCGTCGATGTGGTCAATGATCTCGCGGAGGTTGTAGCCGCTTTGGATTTTGTTCTTAATCTCGCCGAAGATTTGGCCGATTTTGTATTCGATGGTGTTCGGCCCGGTGGCGCGCTGGGTGAAGCCGTGGAG